>JAAIGF010112803.1_pt1 | contig 36093 bp, 31 predicted proteins | sample 6487441 | NCBI WGS metagenome assembly JAAIGF01 (sample SAMN13974129, study PRJNA590717) | phyllosphere metagenome | biome: pepper field; feature: multiple bacterial spot infested pepper fields; material: pepper leaves; isolation source: leaves from pepper fields | host: Capsicum annuum ...
CCAGTGCAGCCCCACCAGCGTGGTCCAGCCATCGGCCGCGGTGAGTTCGGCATATCGCTGCATGCGCCATTGCTGCTGTTGGGCGGCGAAGGCTGCACTTTCCGGCGCCGGCGCCGGCGTGGCCGCTGGCGGCTTTCCACATCCCTGCAGTGCTGCCGACATCAGCAGCACGAGGACGCCCGCAACGCGGTGTTTTCCCTTGATTTCCACCACACTCCACCTTCAATCCGTTCAACCGGCCCGTTCAAGCGGGTCCACGCTATCGTCCGCGCAGGAACCAGCGATCAATCTCCGCGAGAGAAAAGCGCGCCCAGGTCGGACGCCCATGATTGCACTGTCCGGAGCGCTCGGTGATTTCCATATCGCGCAGCAGGGCATTCATTTCCGGGACCGTCAGGCGCCGGTTGGCGCGCACCGCACCGTGGCAGGCCATGGTAGACAGCAGATCATCGCGTGCGCTGGCGATGCGCCGGGACTGGCCGTGCTCGCGCAGGTCGGTGAGCACATCACGCAGCAGCCCTTCAGGCTCGGCATTGGCCAGCAACGCGGGAATACTGCGCACATGCAGCGATCCAGGCCCGGCACGGGTGACATCGAAGCCCAGCTCGACCAGCGTGGCCGCTTCGCGTTCGGCGGTGTCGGCATCGCGCTCTCCCACTGCCAGCGTTATCGGCACCAGCAACGGCTGCGCATGCAGGCCGATGCCATCGTGCGCGTTCTTCAGGCGTTCGTAGCCGATGCGTTCGTGCGCCGCATGCATGTCGACCACGATCAGGCCCTCGGCGTTCTCGGCCAGGATATAGATGCCATGCAGCTGCGCGATGGCGTAACCGAGCGGTGGCACGCCCGCGTCGGCACGGGTCACCGGCAGACCATTTTCGGCTGGCATCGGCGGCAGGCTGTCCCTCTGCGAGCCTGCAGGAGCGGCGTACAACGCCGCATAGGCGGCCGGGGCCTCGGCCACCCGCAGGCCCAGCGGTGACTGCCGTGGGCGCCAGCTGTCGAAGTTTCCGCCGCTCTGGCCCGTGCCCGGCATGCCGGCTGCGGGCTGCCCCGGCCATGCCGGACCCGCTTCGCCTGTCGAAGCCGGAGCGGCGTTCGTGCCGGCGCCAATCTCCTGCGCGGACATGCCGGCACGCGTGTCAGCCAGTGCATCCTTCAGGGTGCGGTAGACGAAATCATGCACAAGGCGCGAATCGCGGAAGCGCACTTCATGCTTGGCCGGATGCACATTGACGTCCACCCGGGTCGGATCCAGCTCCAGGAACAGCACATATGCCGGCTGCCGACCATGGAACAGCACATCGCCGTAGGCCATCTTCACAGCGTGGGCGACACTGCGGTCGCGCACCGAACGGCCGTTGACATACAGGTACTGCTGGTCGGTACTGGCACGTGAATAATGCGGCTGCGCTATCCAGCCATGCAGCCGCAGGCCGGCGCCGGCGTGGTCCACGCGCACTGCCTGGCCGGCGAAATCCTCGCCCAGCGTCTCGCCCAGGCGCGCATCGGAATACAGATCGCCCGGCTTGTAGCGACGCGAGGCCTTGCCATTGTGTGATACCCGCAGTTCCACATCCGGCCGTGCCAGTGCAAGCGAGCGCAGCCATTCTTCGATATGCCCCAGCTCGGTGCGTTCGGCGCGCAGGAATTTACGCCGCGCGGGCACGTTGTAGAACAGCTCGCGCACCTCCACCGTAGTGCCTGGCGCATGCGCGCGCGGCATCACCTCGCCCAGCTTGCCCCCTTCGATCTGCAGGGCAGCGCCATGCTCGTCGTGCGGCCGTCGTGAGGCCAGAGTAAAGCGGCTGACCGACGCGATCGATGGTAGCGCTTCGCCACGGAAACCCAGGGTTGCCACTGCCTCCAGATCATCCAGGCTGGCAATCTTGCTGGTGGCATGGCGGGAAACGGCCAGCGACAACTGCTCTGCGGCGATGCCGCTGCCGTTGTCACGGATACGGATCAGGCGTACACCGCCCTCTTCCAGATCGATGTCCACGCGGGTGGCACCGGCGTCGATGGCATTCTCCACCAGCTCCTTCACCACTGACGCGGGCCGCTCCACCACCTCGCCGGCAGCGATCTGGTTGATCAGGATTTCCGGCAGCGGCTGGATCGGCGCGCTCATGGGCAGGTCCGTGCGCAATGCGGATCGATGGCAGGACAGAAGCCGGGCAGGCAAAGAAAAGACGTCATCTGAAGATGATAGCAGCGCGTGGTGCCAGGCTCCGCGCGGCCGACGTTGCGGTAATGCCGGACACGCAACGCCCCGGTGGCCCAGCGGGGCAGAGCCCCCTCCACGTTGTACCGTGGTGCCGGAAATTCCGGGGATTACTTGCTGCCGCCGGCCACGGTGCTGGCCGCTTCCATTTCCGCCTGCGCGCGCGCGGCATACAGCGTGCCCGGTGGCGGCTGGCGGGTGAAGAACATATCCACGCCATCAAGTACCGCCGCGGCGATCTTGCGCTGGTAGGCCGGGTCCATCAGCCGACGCTCTTCATCCGGATTGGAAATGAACGCGGTTTCCACCAGCATCGCCGGCATGTCAGACGTGCGCAGCACGGCGAAATTGGCGCGTTCGATGTTCGGCTTGTGGTTGTTGCCGATCCGCTTGAGCCCACCCAGCACGTGGTCGGCCGCGTCCTCGGACGCCTTCATGTAGCCGCTCTGGGCAAGATCCAGCAGCACGTTCGCCAGCGTGCCCTCGGTGCGCTGCAGGCTGACACCACCAATCAGGTCGGCAGCGTTTTCCTTGTCCGCCAGCCAGCGCGCACGCTGCGAGGAGGCTCCCTTGGTGGACAGCACATATACCGACGAGCCACGGGCGGCGCGGTTCTCAGCCGCGTCGGCGTGGATGGAAATGAAGATGTCGGCCTTCGCCGCGCGCGCCTTCTGCGCGCGCATCGGCAACGGAATGAACACGTCGCTGTCGCGGGTCAGGTAGGCCTTCAACCCGGGCGTGGCGTTGACCTGGCGGGCAAGCTCGCGGGCCACCGCGAGGGTGATGTCCTTCTCGCGCTTGCCGGTGGGACCGACCGCGCCCGGATCCTGGCCGCCATGGCCGGGATCGATCGCCACCACCAGCGGGCGCATGCCCGCCTTCATGCGCACCCGCGATGCATCGCTGGGCATGCTCGGGCGCGGCGGAGGCGGTGCGCTTTCAGGCGAAGGTGCAGCGGGCGCCGTGGTGGTTGCCACGGCGCCCGTTCCCGCGGCATTGCCGATGCGGGTGGGCATGGTGCCGGCGATGGTGGTATTCGGCGGGCGCTGTGGCGTGACCTGTCCGGAGAGAATGGCCGCTGGCGACGGCGCCGCCGAACCGCTGCTGGCGGTCGTACCGGCCGCGACCACGTTCGCCGCTGCGGTGGACGGCGCCGGCGTGGGCGATGCGGGCACCGCCGCGCTCACGCTGGCCTGCTGCTGCACCTGGGCCGTCAGCAATGCGGTGGCACGTGCGGCATCGTCGCGCGTCTGCGCGGCGTTGGCAGCAGCCGAAGCCGTGGAGCCGGGAGCCGCAGCGGCCTCGCCAACACCGGTTGCCGCAGCAGGCTGCGCGGTCTGCGGCGCGGCGGTGGCCACGCTGGACGGCGGCGAATCGCCGGGCCATTCGATGACCAGCTTCGATTCATTGCCCTGGCGCTGCATGCGCGGCTGGAACGGCGCGACCTTGTCGGCCAGGTCGAACACCACACGGAACGTGCCTGGCACCGGCTGCCCGGTACGGACAGCGGTCACCACACCCTGCGCGGGCGGCAGCTTCAAGCTGCGTATGGCGCTGGAATCAGGGAAATCCACCACCAGGCGGTTGGGCGAGGACAACGAGATGGTCTTGTAACCACCGCTGCCGGCCAGCGAGATCTCCGCACGGGTGCCGGTGGCACCGGCATCCAGGCGCACCTGCTGGATTTCGCCGGCCCACGCGGCAGCGCTCGCCAGAGCGAACGTGGCGGCAGCACAGACAGCAAGGATTCGGGAGCCAGAGCGCATGGCTCAGGATTCAATCACTGCGCTGAACGAATTGCAAACCTTTTCCCTTAATAATCCGTAACTTTCATCAATTATTTACGGTCGATCGACAGGAAGGCCATGCAACTGAGCGGCCGGACCCAGCCGTTCCACCCATTCAGCTCCGTTCGCGCTGAGCGGAACCAGCCGCGCACGCCGTCCCGGGCCGTCCATCGCCAGTTCCAGCCGCAGATCGATCGGGGGGAGTGCCCCTTCGCCGCGCTCGGGCCACTCCACCAGCCACAGCGAAGCGCTGCCTTCATCCAGCCCCAGGAAGTCCAGCTCGGCCGCGCCGCCGATGCGATAGAGATCCAGATGCCAGGCTTCGCTGCCATCAACCAGCGGGTACCGTTCCACCAGCGTATAGGTCGGGCTGCGGATCGGGCCGGTCACGCCCAGCGCACGCAGCAGCGCACGGGCCGTGGTCGACTTGCCGGCACCCAGATCGCCCTGCAGCGCAAGCAGTGCCTGCGGTGGACGGGTCGCGGCGAGTGCGCGACCGAGCAGATCGGTGTGGTCGGGATCGGGCAGGTAAAGCTCAAGCATGGGGGGATTCCGGATTGCAGAGATGGCGCAGTGGCGCCAGCAGATCAGTAGGAAGCAGGCCGCGCGCACCCTCGGCAGCTGCCGCATCGCCAGCCAGACCATGCAGCAGCGCACCGCCGGCAGCCGCATCGAACGCCGCAAGACCCTGCGCGCGCAGCGCGGCGATGACGCCGGTCAGCAGGTCGCCCATGCCGCCAACCGCCATGCCGGGATTGCCCGCAGCGATCACCGCAGGAGCGCGGGAAGGCGCGGCGACGATGCTGCCGGCCCCCTTCAGCACCACCACGCAGCGGAACCGCTCTGCCAGCGCCGTGGCGGCGCCGAAGCGGTCCTGCTGCACCTCGGCGGTGGTGCATGCCAACAGGCGCGCCGCCTCTCCCGGGTGCGGCGTCAGCACGGCATCCGGCATCGGCAGCGGATCGCGCGCCAGCAGGTTCAGCGCATCGGCATCCACCACCAGCGGATGGCTGCAGTCGCGCACCGTGCGCCACAGTTCCTGCGCCCAATCGTCCTGGCCCAGCCCGGGACCGATGGCCACCACATCTGCGCGCTGCAGCAGCAGTTTCAGTGCCTGGCCGTCTTGCACCGCGTGGCACATCGCTTCCGGCAGGCGCGCCAGGGCGGCAACGAGGTGCTCGCCCCGCGTGGCGACACTGGCCAGGCCCGCGCCGGCACGCAGCACCGCATTCGCGGCCAGCAGCACGGCGCCGCCGCTGCCATGGTTGCCGCCGACACACAGCACGTGACCGGAAGATCCCTTGTGAGCGTTGACTCGGCGCGGCGGCAGCAGCGCTGGCAGGCGACCCTGCAGCCAGCGCCCGGCCACCGGCTGCACGCCGTCCCACGCGGCCGCAGGCAACGACAACGGCGCCAGCACCCGCTCACCGGCGTACTCCAGGCCATCGCCGGTGTGCAGGCCGCAATGCGCGACGATGAACTGCAGCGTCAGCGTGGCGCGCACGGCAACGCCCGGTGCACTGCCGCGGTCGGCATCAACCCCGCTGGGTACGTCCAGCGCCATGACCGGCGCATGCTGCGCGTTGATCGCTTCCACCAGCGTCTGTGCAACACCCCGCGGCGCGCCCTGCAGGCCGAGGCCGAACAGCGCGTCCACCACCAGATCCGCTTCCGGCAACCGTCCATCGAACGGCGCACACGAGCCGCCCGCCGACTGCAGTTCGGCCAGCGCACGGGTGGCCAGCGCGGTGGCCGGTGGCTTTCCCGGCTGCGTCACCACATGCACGCGGCGACCGGCGCGCAGCGCGTGCGCTGCCAGCAGCAGCCCATCGCCACCGTTGTTCCCGGTGCCCACCACCACGCACAGCACCTGCGCGTGTGGCCAGTGCTGCAGCAGGCATTGCCAGCCGGCCAGCCCCGCCGCGCTCATCAGCGACCAGCCGCCGTCACCGGCCAGCGCCGAGGCCTGTGCGTCCAATGAACGCGCGGCGGCGGAATCGAACAGGTCGGAAGGCTCGTGCATGCAGGGATTCTATACTTGCAGCCATGTCTTCCCTACCCGCCCTTGTCGATCCGGCCCAGGCCGTGCAGCGCATCCGTGCACTGGCCCGCGCGCACGGCTTCCAGCGCTGTGGCATCGCCGGGGTGGAGCTGGGCGAGGACGAAGCCTACCTGGCCGACTGGCTGGGCCAGGGCCTGTACGGCACGATGGACTGGATGGCGCGCCACGGCACGCTGCGCGCGCGTCCTGCCGAACTGCTGCCGGGCACCGTACGGGTGATCTCGCTGGGCATGGACTACAGCCACAAGGATGACACCGAAGCATGGGCAACACTGGCCGATCCTGGCCGCGCGTACGTTGCCCGCTACGCGCTGGGCCGCGATTACCACAAGCTGATGCGCAACCGTCTGCAGAAGCTGGCCGCGCAGATCAGCGAAGAGGTCGCTCCGCTGGGATACCGCGTATTCGTCGATTCGGCGCCTGTGCTTGAGCGCGCGCTGGGCCGCAACGCAGGGCTGGGCTGGATCGGCAAGCACACCTGCCTGATCGACCGCCATGGCGGCTCGTGGTTCTTCCTCGGCGAAATCTACATCGACCTGCCGCTGCCCATCGACACGCCAGCCACCGCGCACTGCGGCACCTGTACGCGCTGCATCGATGTCTGCCCGACCCAGGCGATCATCGCGCCACAGCGGCTGGACGCAAGGCGCTGCATTTCCTATCTGACCATCGAACACGACGGCGCGATTCCCGAAGACATGCGGCCACTGATCGGCAACCGCATCTACGGCTGCGACGACTGCCAGCTGGTATGCCCCTGGAACAAGTTCGCCAAGCGCACCGACGAAGCCGATTTCCGCGCACGCAACAATCTGGACCGGGCGCGCCTGGATGAACTGTTCGCCTGGGACGAGGAGGAATTCCTGCGGCGCACCGAAGGCAGCCCGATCCGGCGCAGCGGCCATGAACGCTGGCTGCGCAACATCGCGGTGGCGCTGGGCAATGCGCCGCCATCAGCAACCGCCGTGGATGCCTTGCGTTCACGCAGTGGCCACGATTCGGCGCTGGTGCGCGAACACGTGCAATGGGCGCTTGACCAGCACCCCGCCACGTGACCGCCGGGGTGCCTGGCCGCAGCGGACGTGCGACCATGCCTGCCTGCCCTTCCCTCGTCCCACGCCTCACGCCCATGCAGCAGCGCAGCATCAATGTCCTCACTCCCAGCCAGCTCAACACGCTGGCGCGCGATCTGCTGGAAGGCAGTTTCCCGGCCATCTGGGTGGAAGCCGAACTGGGCAGCGTGGCGCGGCCGGCCTCCGGGCACCTGTATTTCACCCTCAAGGACGCGCGCGCGCAGCTGCGTGCCGCGATGTTCCGCATGAAGGCGTCCGCACTGCGCTTCGTGCCGCGCGAAGGCATGCGCGTGCTGGTGCGCGGGCGGGTGACGCTTTATGACGCACGGGGCGAGTACCAGATGGTGCTCGACCACATGGAGGAAGCCGGCGAAGGCGCACTGCGCCGCGCGTTCGAGGAACTCAAGGGGCGCCTGGAATCCGAAGGGCTGTTCGCGGCGGAGCGCAAGCGTCCGCTGCCCGCCCACGTACGCCGGCTGGCGGTGATCACCTCACCCACCGGCGCTGCCGTGCGCGATGTGCTGAGCGTGCTCGCGCGTCGTTTTCCGCTGCTGGAGGTGGACCTGCTGCCGACCCTGGTGCAGGGCGAGGCGGCGGCGCCGCAGATCACGCGGCTGCTGCGCGCAGCCGATGCCACCGGCCGTTACGACGTGATCCTGCTGACGCGTGGCGGAGGATCGCTGGAAGACCTGTGGGCCTTCAATGATGAAACGCTGGCGCGGACGATCGCTGCCAGCGGCACGCCAGTGGTTTCCGCGGTTGGTCATGAAACCGACTTCAGCCTGTCCGATTTCGCTGCCGATCTGCGCGCGCCAACCCCATCGGTGGCTGCCGAGCTGCTGGTTCCAGACCAGCAGGATCTGGCGCGTCGCCTGCGTCGCGATGCGGCACGCCTGCAGCAGCTGCAACGGCATGCGCTGGCCCAGGCAATGCAGCGCGCGGACCGCCTGCTGCTGCGCCTGAATGCCTGCAGCCCGCAGGCACGCCTGCAACTGTTGCAGCGCCGTCATGCAGAGCTGGGACGTCGCCTGCAGTCGGTGTGGCAGCAACAGCAGCAGCAGCGTGCCGCGCAGCTGCGGCATGCAGCCGCAGTGCTGCGGGGCTGCCATCCGCAGCGCCAGCTGGAAGCCCTGCGCCAGCGCCTGCAGGCGCTGCGTGGCCGGCCGCAGGCCGTGGTGCAGCGTCAGCTGCAGCGCGACACCCTGCGCCTGCGCGGCCTGGCGCGCTCAATGGAAGCGGTCAATCCGCTGGCCACGGTAGCGCGCGGCTACAGCATCATCACCCGCGTCGACGACGGCCAGCTGGTTCGGCGCAAGGATCAGGTGCAACCCGGCGATGCCCTGCGGGCGCGGGTAGGCGATGGCACGATCGACGTAACGGTGAGCTGAGAGAGAGCGCCGGCCGATGGCCGGTACCCTCTCTTCCTGAAGTCAACGCGCCTGCGCGGTCTCGCAGAATTTCTTCTGGTATTCCAGCGCTTTGGGCATCAGCGCCTGCAGGTTCTGGATGCGCGTGCCGGGATTGGGATGGGTGGACGAGAATTCCGGTTGCGAGCCGCCGCCGCTGGCCTGGCCCATGCGCTCCCACAGCGGAATCGCTTCACGCGGATCGAAACAGGCGGCCGCAGCCAGCATCAGGCCCACTTCATCGGCCTGCGTTTCGTGTCCGCGCGCATACGGCAGCAGGTAGCCGTAGCCCATCGCCGCCATCACCATCTGCTGCTGTTGCGGATCCATGCCACTGGCCGCGCCGGCCATCTGGCCAATCTGCGTGAGCTTCTGCTGTGCCATCCGCTGCGCACCGTGGCGCAGCAGCGCGTGTGCAATTTCATGGCCCATCACCACCGCCATCGCATCGCGCGTGCGCGCCACCGGCACCAGGCCCGTATACACCGCCATCTTGCCACCGGGCAGGCAGAACGCATTGGCCTCATCCGACTGGATCACATTCACTTCCCAGTCGAAGCTGCGCGAAAAATGCGTGGGCTTCTGGTTGTGTTCCTCGGCCAGCGCGGTTTCCACCACATCCACCTTGGCAATCAGGCGCTGGGCGATATCGCGTACATCGCGGGACATCTCCGCGTTCGGATCCAGCGGCCGCTCCTGCGACAGGATCTCCTGATACGCCTGCAGACCCAGCGCCTTTTCCTGGGATGCATCCAGTGTTTGGTCGATGAGCACCGACTGCCCCGTGTACGGGTCCACGGCGCGATTGGAAAACCAGTAGTACGCCGCATAACCGGCAAAGGCGAGCAGCACCCACCAGCGGATGTTGCCGAACAGGCCACGACGCTGGCGTGGCTGTGGAGAACGGGACGTCGGGTCGTTGCGCATCGGGGTGCATCCTGGCCTTGGCCGGCCCGGGTGGGCAGGCGCGGCGACATCCTAGCTCACCGAATGTGAGCGTCAGATACCGCGGACCACACGGAAACCGATGCGGGCACTGGTGGTGTCCGAATCCTGCGATTGCCGCCAAGCCGCACGGGTCTGTTCAGGCGCATTGGCCCAGTTCGCGCCACGGATCACCCGCGCCCGGCAGCCCGGGTTGAACCATGCCGCGCCATCGGCCGGCGCGCGCCGGTAACTGGCATGCCAGCAGTCGGCCACCCACTCGCTGAGGTTGCCACCCATGTCGTGCAGGCCCCACGCGTTGGGCTTGAAGCTGGCCACCGGTGCAGCTCCCCAGTAGCCGTCGCCATAGCCGATGAATGCATTGGTCCAGTGCCGGCCGGAAGGCGACACATCCTTGCCGCCGGTGAAGTTGCCGGAATCGTCGGGCGGCACGCCCCGGTTTCCCCACGGATACCGTCCGGACGAACCCGCGCGCAGCGCATACTCGAATTCCGCCTCGCTGGGCAGCCGATACGACTTGCCGGTCTGTTCGGAAAGCCAGTTCGCATAGGCTTCGGCATCACGCACGCTGACGTGCATGACCGGCTGGTTGCCCAATGCGCGCCCGCCATCGTAATCCGATTGCCAGTCCACGCCGCTGCGGCGGATGAAATTGCCGCTGCGCTCGTCGTAGACCACCGAATGGCCACGCCGGGTGGCGCGTGGACGCGCATTGGTCGCTTTCACGAACTGCGCGAAGTCGGCCACCGTCACTTCGGTGATCGACATGGAAAAACCGCGCTCGAACCGCACGTAATGCGCAGGCCCTTCGGCATCGCTGGCGCCCGGTTCGGAAGGCCCCGCCCCCATCTGGAAGCCGCCGTGCGGCACCACCACCATCTGCGGCCCGTGCCCACCATCGCGCAGCGCATCGCTGAAAACCTGCCCGGGCCGGAAATTACCGTAGTGGGTGGCCAGTTCAATGCGCTTGCGCAGCTGGGCTACCGCGGCATCACCCGGCAATGCAATGCGCATGGCCTGCTCCAGCCGCTCGCGCGCCGGCTTCAGCCCCTGCGGGCTGGTGAGATCGAGCAATCCACGGTCACGCAGATCGGCCAAGGTGGCGGTACGCACCGCTTCCACGCGCTCGAATGCGTCGGCGATGGTCGGCGAGGCGTCGCGCACCTTGCTGGCTTCGGCCAGCCAGCGTCCGGCAGCGGTGAAATCGCTGGCACGTGCCGCTGCCTCGGCACGGCCGATCAATGCGCTTTCCGCCGCAGCCAGGCCCTGTCGCGCACGCGTCCCGGCGGGATCGAGGGCCAGGGCCTCGCGGAAATTGGCAATGGCGCCATCGCCGTCGCCGCCCTCCCCGATGCGGCCAGCGCGCAGGTCATCCTCACCGGCGCGGTTGAAGGCCACGACGCGCTGGGCAGTTTCAACCTGCAGCTGCAGCGCGCGTACCTGCTCGTCGTCGGGCGCCAGCGTCAGCAGCACCAGCGCGATGGCACCCACTTCGGCCAGTGCCGCACGCTGCTGCAACGGACGTTCCAGCAGCTCATGGGCCTTGGCGAGCAGTGCGCGCCGGGAACGCAGCAACCCATCGCGGGCGCGCCGGTCCTGCGGATCCTGTTCCAGGAGTGCAAGCCAGATCGGAATGGCGTCGTCGGCGGTGGCATACAGCCGCCCTTCGCGCAGCGCGCGTTCGGCATCGCGGCGCGCGGTGGCCCGCTGCGACGGATCGATCGTCACCTGCGGCGGCGTCCAGCGCTGCACCGTTTCGGCGGCGTCTTCGCCACCGATGGTCACCGTTCCACGGGCATCGGCGACGCCGCCCGGCGCTGCCGCCGCAGCAGGGGCCCGTGCAGGAGGCATCGGCGGTTCCGGCGGCGCACCACAGCCGGCCGCCCCCAGCATCCACAGGGCAGGCAACAGCAGGTACAGGCGCGGCAGGCGCAAAACCATCTCCTTCAGGCCAGGGTGCGGCCGACGTTAGGCTATTCTCCCCTGCCTGAGCAAACGCGAGAAGTCGAACGCACCGTGGCAACCTGGATCAACACCCCCGCAGAACTGCAGGCGCGCCTTGAGCTGCGTCCCACCCGCATCGGCCTGGACACCGAATTCATCCGCGAGCGCACCTTCTGGCCCCAGCTGGCGCTTGTGCAGATGGCGGTCGGCCCGGAGGTCCTGCTGATCGATCCACTGGCGCCGGGCATGGCCGCAGCACTGGCGCCCTGGCTTGCCGACACCTCCATCACCAAGGTGATGCACAGCGCCAGCGAGGATCTGGTGGCGTTCAAGCACACCTGCGGCACGCTGCCCCGCCCGTTGTTCGATACCCAGATCGGCGCGTCGCTGGCCGGAATCGGCAGCGGCATGGGCTACCAGAAGCTGGTGCAGGAAATCACCGGCGTAACCCTGGCCAAGGGCGAGACGCGTTCGGACTGGATGCGCCGGCCCCTTTCCGAAGCCCAGCTGCAGTACGCCGCGGACGATGTGGAGCATCTGTTCGCCCTGCACGATGCAATCAGCGCGAAACTGCAGGAACAGGGCCGCCTGCAATGGCTGCATGACGACGGCGAACGCCTGCTGGCCAGCGTGGCCAATGACGAGGACCGCTGGCCGCACCTGGGAATGCGCTCGGCACAGTTCCTGGACACTGCCGCGCAGATACGCCTGCTGCGGCTGCTGCGTTGGCGCGATGCGCAGGCACGCGCCAGTGACCGCCCACGCAGCTGGATACTGGACAATGAACTGGCCGCCACCCTGGCGCGCACCCCTCCGGCAGATGAAGCCACCATGGCCGTGCTGTTCGACCAGTTTCCGAAGGCACCCCGCAAGCTGGCCGGCGCCGTATGGAAAGCGTTGACCACGCCGTTGGCCGATGAAGGCGAGGCGCCGCCGGTGCTGCCGGCCACCGATGCGAACAAGCAGGCGCTGAAGAAGCTGCAGGACGCGGTGGCACAGTGCAGCCGCGAACTGGGGCTGGCCGATGGCGTACTGGCCTCGCGCAAGCATCTGGAGAGCTATCTGGAAAGCCGGCACTGGCCGGCGCCGCTGGCCGGCTGGCGGCAGCCGCTGCTGGAACCCCGCCTGCAGCCACTGCTGCCTTGAGCGGGTTCGCGGCTGCCAGCGGAATCAGCAGCTCTCGTTGAAGGTGGGATGCCAGCCGGTGGCCGGCAGCGGCCGGCTAGGCCGCCGCCATCCCCGTCGCCTTTGCCAGAACGAAACGCGCCGTGGCCTGACGCAGCGATTGCGCCTGCTCGGCCATGGCGTGCGCCGAAGCGGTGTTCTCTTCCACCAATGCGGCGTTCTGCTGGGTCACCCGATCCATCTGCACGATGCCCTGGTTCACCTGTTCGATGCCCGCTGCCTGCTCGCGCGAGGACAGTGCAATCGCACTGATCGCCGTACCCAGCTCGGTCACCGCAGCCACCACGTCGTGCAGGGTCTGTCCCGCCTGGCCGGCCAGCGTGCTGCCCTCGCCCACCTGCACCACCGAGGTATCGATCAAGATCCTGATCTCCCGCGCCGCATCCGCCGAGCGCTGCGCCAGCGACCGCACCTCGCTGGCCACGACCGCGAAGCCACGGCCCTGTTCACCGGCGCGCGCCGCTTCCACCGCCGCGTTGAGCGCCAGGATGTTGGTCTGGAATGCGATGCCATCGATCACTGCCGTGATCTCGGCAATCCGCTTCGACGATTCCGCAATGCCGGCCATGGTGCGCTCCACCTGGCCCACCGCCGCGCCGCCCTGGGTCGCCACGGTGGACGCATGCAGCGCAAGGCGGTCTGCCCGCTGCGCATGCTCGGCGCTCTGCCGGACCGCGGCGGTCATCTCTTCCATGGATGCGGCGGACTCCTCCAGGTTGGCAGCCTGCTGCTCGGTACGCCGCGAGAGATCCTCGCTGGCCGTGGCGATCTCCACCGCCGTCGATGCAACAGCGCCGGACGCCTGCTGGATACCCGCAATGATGGCTTCCAGGCTGTCGACAGTCGCGTTGGCATCGTCGCGCATTTCGGCGAACACGCCCTGGAAATCCCCTTCCATGTGACTGCGCAGGTCGCCCCGCGCCAGGTTGCGCAGCAGGTCCGACAGTGCGGTCAGATTATGATCAGCGGTGGTCATCAGCCGGTTCAGTCCCTCGATCATCACCCTGAAATCGTTGTCGAAGGCCATGGCATCGCCACGCTCGCTGAAATCGCCTGAGGCAGCAGCCGCCACCAGCCGTTTTATCTCCTCATTGATCGCACGCAGACGCGCGCGCACGCCGTTGACCGCGTCGCTCACCGCCGCCTTTTCACCGGGCAATGGATCCATCGCACGCGAAAGGTCGCCGCTGGCATACGCCTGCATGTGCGCGACCATGTCCATCTTGGCCTGGATATGCGCGGTCACCAGGGCATTGGTGCCCTCGGCGATGCTGCGGAACGTCCCCTCGAACGCGGACGTATCAATGCGGTAGCTGATGGTGCCCTCGAAATGACGTGCTCCCATGTCATCCTGCGCCGCCGCGAATCCACGCAGCGTCGACTGCATCTGCCGCATCGACGCCATCAACTGGCCCACTTCGTCGAGCCGCCGCTGGGGAATACTGCGATCCAGCCGCCCCGCAGCAACATCCAGCGCCACCTGGGCCGCCTCACGCAGGGGTATCGCCAGCCAGCGGCGCATCGCCAGCATGGTCGTCACCACGATCACCAGCAGTGCCAGTGCGCACCCCACCGCGACCTGGATCAGCAGACCCCGCAGCACGTCCTGCAGCACCGAGACCGGCTCGACCCCCAGCACCAGCCAGTGCCAGCCGGCATGCGGCTGCGCAGCGACGAAGTACTCGCGCGTTCCTGACGCACCGTCCGCGGGGCGCAGCTTCAGCCGGGCCGACTGCAGGCGACCGGACAGCAGCGCCTGCAGCACGTCCGCGTCTTCAGCGGCCACGCGTTCGCCGAGCAGGGTGCCTTCACCGGAGGCCGATGCGATCACCTTGCCGAAGGTATCGCCGGGGCGGGTATCGATCGCCATGAAATAGCCTTCCCGTCCCAGGGTCGACTCGCGCAGGCTGGCCTTCAGCGTGGCCAGACCCTCGACCTGGTCCTGGCCGACGAACGCGATGCCTACCGTTTCCCCTTCTGCACTCTTCAGGGGCGTGTAGGCGGTCATGTAGTCCTTGCCGAACAGACGCGCCGTTCCGGTGTAGCTTTCCCCGGCCATGATGCGCGCATAGGCAGGATGCTGGTGGTCCAGCCGGGTACCCAGCACCCGTTCGCCGCCCTCATTGCGCAATGACGTGGCCACGCGGACGAAGTCATCGCCATCGCGGACGAATACCGTTGCCACGCCGCCGGTAGCCGTCGCGAAGCGATCCACCGCCGTATCGTCAAGCACGAAAGGCTTGCCACCCAGCAGGAGCTGCGGCAGATCGCGGCCGGCGACCTCCCATCGGCGCACCGGGTCCAGCGCAGGTTCGCCGGCGGGCATCAATGCCTGGAAAAGCCGCTCCATGTCCTGGGTACTTTCCGTCAGGCTTTGATCGTACAGAAGCACCGAATCGTGCAGGAGAGCCGTGGCAGTGGCCAGGTTCGCTTCGACGCGTGACTGATAGCTGCTGGCGGTCTGCCGGTAGATGACCAGTGCCAGCAGCACGAAGGCGGTAGCGGCAATGACCGCAAGCAGCCACGCCAGACGAGCGGAAATGGAGAGAGAAGGGGTCGGGGTGAGGCGGGTCATCGGAAGGGCTCTCATGCGTGCAGTGCGATGCGCGTCACACTTTATCGGTCCTATTCCGGTCCTCTTTAGGGCGCCCCCAAGCTGCCGTTCAGGTCGCCCCCACAAGTGCAGGATGAAGCCACCGCCGGAGGCGCTTGGCAACCGTGGGTGCCTTGGTTAGACTTCACGCCTGCCGTGGGGCCATAGCTCAGCTGGGAGAGCGCGTCGTTCGCAATGACGAGGTCGGGAGTTCGATCCTCCCTGGCTCCACCACTATTCAGTGCGCCAATGCACATGAGAGGCCGGAACTCCTGCAAGGGTTCCGGCTTTTTTTTCAACGCGCGAATCCGTCACGTCTGTTCGATGGAAGGGGGGCGGCTCATCTGCAGGCATCCGCGCAGGACCTGCCCACCGACCCCCTTCGTTCCTCGCAGGCACGCGGCCACATCAGTCCGCAGCGCCTTTGCCCGATCGATCTGGATGTCCCCCGGCCCCGGAAGTGACGCTTAGACGCATCGATACGAACGACGTGCGGTGACGGGTACGCCCGGTCCACTCCCGCTTCGGCATCGCGCCAGTTCCCAAATTTCCTCATGTACGCAAGCACTTCCGGCCGTGCAGCATGCCAAGGCCAGGTGCCGAAGAGCACCGGCCGGGATTGGCGTCCCGAGCAGGTTCAGTTCATTCAGCTCTGTTCTGCCCCCCTTGGGCACGGCGGAGAAGGCATTGCCCTGCCGGTTCCATGGCGGGCGATGTGTGGGGATCTCCTGATCCGCCGGCTTTTTACAGTTCCTCCCGGTACCCCAACCCGCATCGCCCGCCACCCCGCACCTTGCCGCAGGTGGCTTCATGCCATGTGAGGTTACCCATACAGCACGACACCCTGAGCGGCAAACGCCTGCATGCCTTCATCGGCGAACAGGTCTGCCACCGGCGTGCCGTTACGCCGGTTCGTTGCTGCCATCCTTGCGCGCAGGCTTCTTCGACTGCGCGTCGTGCAGTTTCTGGTCCTGCTGGCCCTGCCGCTGCCTGGCGACATCATCCTGCTTGTTGTCCTGCCGCGTTTCCTGCACACCGGCCTTGTCGTCCGCGTTTTTGTTGTTCCCGGTCATGGTTGCTGCCTGCTGTCCGATTGCGGCGGCCCCGTGCCGCCCTACCCTGCATACGCTAGCGCCGTCGCGGTGACGCGCGGATCACGAAATCCCTCGGCGCCGGTGTCAGCCAAGCTGCGCACCGTGACCGCGCTGCAACGGCAGGCAGCACGGAGCGAAGACACTCAATCCAGCTGCACCACCAGCTTGCCGAAGTTGCGTCCCTGCAGCAGGCCGAAGAACGCTTCCGGGGCGGCATCCAGGCCCTGCACGATGTCCTCGCGGTAGCGCACCGTACCGTCGCGCAGCCACTGCCCCATCTCCTGTTCGAAGCGCGGGAACAAGGCGATGAAATCCGCCTGGATGAAGCCGCGCACGGTCAGCCGCTGGCGCAGCACCTGGCCGATGAAGTCCGGCAGACGGTCCGGATCGGGCAAGGTCACGCCGCGTGCGTTGTAGGTGGCGATGGTGCCGCAGACCGGAATGCGGGCGAAATCGTTGAGCAATGGCAGTACCGCGTTGAACACCTTGCCGCCCACGTTTTCGAAGTAGACATCGATGCCATCCGGCGCCGCGGCCCGCAGCCGTGCCGCGAAATCTTCCGCGTGATGATCCAGCGCCACGTCCGCGCCGATCGAATGCACATAGGTGCATTTGGCTTCGCCCCCGGCAATGCCGATCACGCGGGCGCCGCGCTGTTTCGCAAGCTGCACCACCGTGGCACCGACCGGGCCGCTGGCGGCGGCCACCACCAGCGTCTCGCCGGCCTGCACCCGACCGATCTCCTCCAGCCCGGCATACGCGGTGAAACCCGGCATGCCATAGACGCCCAGCGCCGTGCTCAGTGGCAGACCGTCGAACTGCAGGCGGCGGGTGATGCCTGCTGCATCCACCACGGCGTACGTCTGCCAGCCACCCGGCGCGACCACCCGCGTTCCCGGCTCCAGACCGGGCTGGCGCGAATCCAGCACTTCGCTCACCGTGCGGCCTTCCATCACCGCGCCGATGGCTACCGGCGCGGCGTACGAGGGGCCCTCATCCATGCGACCGCGCATGTACGGGTCCAGCGACAGGTAGCGGTTGCGCAGCAGCACCTGACCGTCCCGCAGTGCCGGGAGCGCGGCCTGTTCGCGGCGGAAGTTGCCGGCCACCGGCGCGCCATCCGGGCGCGAGGCAAGCACGATGCGATCGGTGATGATGTCGGAATGACTCATGGGTGCGTTCCAGTCGGGTGACAGAGGACCGACAGTACGCGCTTGGCCGACCGAGGAGTGTGTGCGAAAACAGTGTTCCAGCCGCAGCCCCGCGCGCTTGCCCGCCGGTTCGCGGCATCGTCGCGACCGCAGATCAAGCACTTGCGTATGCGCTCCAGCCGCGAAGACACAAATGTGAAGTTTTTTCTTCGAAACGCTTGCCGAACCGGGATGACCTCCGTAATATGCGCGTCCTCGGCAGCGACATCGCTGCCACGAAACAAGTGGCCGAGTAGCTCAGTTGGTAGAGCAGGGGATTGAAAATCCCCGTGTCGGCGGTTCGATTCCGTCCTCGGCCACCATTTTCGAAGGGTCTGCAGATTGCAGGCCCTTTTTTTTATCCAGTTGCACGGGTTTGCATGGATTTGCGGGCCGCCCGGCTGCGCCCGCCCGGCTCATGCCGCCTGATCGCCCTGACCTGATCACCCTGATGGGGATCGAAACGAGTGGCGATCCGATGTGCGGTCGATTCGTCCAGAAACCTGTGTTCAAGGCCGATCAGATTGGCTTCCCGATCTGCCGCAGGGCCTGTTCGAGATCGCTCGGAGCTTCACGCTGGTGCCGACGCGGCGAGCATCAGGATTCTGCGTCGCGGCACTGGCCGGAAGGCCACTTGGCTGTCGTGCCGGCTGCTGCCATTCTGGGCGAAGGCCAAGGACCTGCAGGGGTCAACGATCAACGCCCTGATCGAGACGGTGGCCGCCCGGCCAGCGCTCCGCGCAGCACCACAAGCGCCCCCCGCATCTTGCGCCCGTAACGCGGCAGGTGGCGAGTCGAATCAGCGGCACCAGAAGATTGACGTAAATGGCGCGAGATCCTCCGCCACGTAGCGCCCGATGGAACTGTCGCAGGAGAACAGCAATGCAATCGCAGAACATGCAGTCACTACTGAAAGTCGGACCAGAGGCTGGTCGCCTGCAACGAAGGGTTTCCGCAACGCGACGGCCTTCATTGATCATTGAGATGCCAGCCGGCTCACCCGTTGTCCAGATAGTTGATCCCCTCTTCGTCGCCTCTGTGCGCAATGAGGAACTTCCGTCGGCAGGGGATGCCAACGCCATACCCTCCCCGAGTCATGCCAAGGTTTGGGGTGCAAGGGCACTTGCGGGCGCGACATTTGTACTCATGCTGTGGTCGGTCATAAATTACGTCGCACCGCGTGGAACAGGCGATACGAGCGGCCGTCCTTCCCAGCCAGACTGGGAATTTGACTAGGTAAACGGATCGGAGCGGACAGATCGTCGATCCGGACATCACCGTCACGTGCAAAGGCGTCGTCGCCGTGCGGCCTGGCGAATGGCCGGTACATACGCGTGATGGCCGCCTTTCGCGCAGTGCGAAGCTACCGTCGCTGTCACCCGCAGCGGTGCGCAGGTGCTGACGCTGCGCCCAGGCGAAGTGCCGCCCCCGCTTAACGCCAGCAGCATCGCATCCGCCTAAGCTCGGGGCGTCGATACCGGGAATCCACCGCCATGTCCGCTCCGCTGTTCCGCACTCCGGCGCTCGTCCTGTTGCTGGCCGCCGCCCTGCCCTGCATTGCCGCCGAACCGGTACGCGCCGTGACCGATATGGATATCGATCGTTATGCGGGGCAGTGGCACGAAATCGCCCATCTGCCGGTGTCCTTCCAGAAGAAATGCGTGGGCGACATCACTGCCACCTACAGCCTGCGCGACGACGGCCGCATCAGCGTGCTGAACCGGTGCCGCCTCGACGATGGCAGCTACGTGCAGGCCGAAGGTGTCGCGCGGGCGGTGCAAGGCGAACCCGGCAAACTGCAGGTCCGTTTCGCGCCGGACTGGCTGTCATGGCTGCCACTGGTCTGGGCCGATTACTGGGTGATCGCGCTGGACCCGGAATATCAGTGGGCCATGGTCGGCGAGCCGGACCGCAGGTACCTGTGGATACTGTCGCGCACGCCGGACATGCCCGACAGCCAACTGCAGGCGCTCAAGGCTCACGCGCAGGCGATGGGCTACGATCTGGCGCCGCTGCGGATCATGACGCCCCACTAGCTTCCTCCCCTGCCTGGTGGAAAGGCCAGCCGGCGACACGCAAGCGCCCACGGGCGGTTCCACATCCGCCGCCTCCTGGGCGTTGATCCGGCCCCATGGCCGATTGACCATACGCCGTAGTATCTTTGTCCAACGCAGCACGTTTCCGAGGAATTGCGCCCATGTTTCACCGCCGCTTCCGTACCGCCGCCATTGCCATGTCGTTGCTCGCCCTCACCGCCTGTGGCGAAGGCGTGGTCAAGCGTGTCTCCGAACCCGCCGCCCGCCTGCAGCAGGTCACCGTAAATGCAGACGGCAGCTGGACGGTGTCGTTGCGTCTGCAGAACTACAGTTCGATGCCGATGCGCTTCGATGATGTCGCACTGAAGCTGACCGTGGACGACGCCGAGGCCGGTACGCTGGCGGTCAAGCCCGCCCTGTCCATCGGCGGTGCGTCGGCCGACGTCGTTGAAGCCAGCCTGCGCCCGGCACCGCCCGCGCGGCTGCTGGTCGCCGATGCACTGGCCGGCGACCGTACCGTTTCCTACACGCTGGAAGGTTCGGTAAGCGCCACGCCGGAAGAGAAAAAGCAGCGCACCTTCCAGATCAAGAACCGCAGCACGCTCAACCGGGCCCCCGGCCTGCCCGGCGTGCTTCGCTGACTCCCACGGGCACCGCCACGCGGCCTGCCCCCTGATCGAGACGCTTCACGATGAGCAGCTACACCGCCCCGCTTTCCGACCTCCGCTTCGCCCTGCACGACGTCCTGCAGGTGGAACAGCTGTTCGCCCGCCTGGGCTTCAGCGATGCCACCGCCGATGTGGTGGATGCCGTGTTGGAAGAAGCCGGACGTTTCAGTGCCAGCGTTCTGGCTCCCTTGAACGCCGTAGGCGATGAGATCGGCTGCGTACTGGACCAGTCCAGCGGTGAGGTGACCACGCCGCCCGGCTTCAAGCAGGCCTACGATCAGTTCGTGGCAGGCGGCTGGAACGGCCTCACTGCCTCGCCGGATGTCGGTGGGCAGGGCCTGCCGCATACCCTGGGCGTGCCGCTGAACGAGATGATCAACGCGGCAAACCTGGCCTGGGGCAATTTTCCGTTGCTGTCCCACGGTGCCATCGAGGCACTGAAGCAGCATGGCGAACCGTGGCAGCACGAAGCCTTCCTGAAGCCGCTCATCGAGGGTCGCTGGACCGGCACCATGTGCCTGACCGAGCCGCATTGCGGCACCGACCTGGGGCTGCTGAAGACCAAGGCCGAGCCGAATCCGGACGGCAGCTACGCCATCACCGGCACCAAGATCTTCATCACCGCCGGCGAGCACGACCTGACCGGCAACATCGTGCATCTGGTGCTGGCACGACTGCCCGACGCACCTTCCGGCCCGAAGGGAATCTCGCTGTTCGTCACCCCCAAATTCAAGGTGGACCGCAATGGCAGCCAGGGCGAGCGCAACAGCCTGCGCTGCGGGTCCATCGAGCACAAGATGGGCATCAAGGGTTCGGTCACCTGCGTGATGAACTTCGATGCGGCGGAAGGGTATCTGGTCGGGCAGCCGCACAGGGGGCTGCAGGCGATGTTCACAATGATGAACACCGCGCGCCTGGGCGTGGGACTGCAGGGCATCGGCCTGTCCGAACGCGCCTACCAGAACGCCCTGGCGTATGCGCGCGAACGTCTGCAGTCACGCTCGTTGAGCGGTGCCAGGTTCCCGGAAAAGCCGGCCGATCCGATCCTGGTGCATCCGGATGTGCGGCGCATGCTGCTGACCATCCGCTCGCTTGTGGAAGGCAGCCGCCTGCTGGCCCTGCACGCTGCCACCCTGATCGACATCGCGCACAGCGCGCAGGATCCGGCCGAGCGCGAACGCGCCGATACCCTGGTGAGTTTCCTGACGCCCATTTCCAAGGCCTGCCAGACCGAGTGGGGTATCGAGAACACCTACAACGCGCTGCAGTGTTTCGGCGGCCACGGTTACATCCGCGAGCACGGCATGGAACAACTGGCCCGCGATGCCCGCATCACCACGTTGTACGAAGGCACCACCGGCATCCAGGCGTTGGACCTGATCGGCCGCAAGACTGCCAGCAGCCAGGGCGCGGGCCTGAAGCTGTTCCTGGCGGAAATCGAGGCCTTTGCCAAAGCGCATGAAGGCGATGAAGCGCTGGCCGAATTCATCGCGCCGCTGCAAGCCAAGGCCGCCGAATGGAGCCAGCTGACGCTGGACGTACTGAAGCGCGCGGCCAGCAACCCGGACGAACTGGGCGCGGCCAGCCACGATTACCTGTTCTATTCCGGTTACGTGGTGCTGGCGTACTGGTGGGCGCGCAGCGTGGCCGCCGCCGATGCCTCGGACCGACCGGAATCCTTCCGCCAGGCCAAGCGCGAAACCGCACGCTTCTACTTCACCCGTGTGCTGCCCCGCACCCTCGCGCACGCCGCCGCCATCCAGGCCGGCGCCGAACCGCTGATGTCCATGGATGACCCCCGCTTCGGCCCCTGAGCCCGTCGGCCCCTGAGCCCATCCCGCCAGCCGGGCCATCCTATGGGTGGCCCCCCACGCGATCTCTCTGGAGAAAAGCCCCCCTTTGTTAAGGGGGGCGCGCCAACGGCGCGGGGATAGGAGGAATGCGCGGGCACCGCAGCGCGCCGACGGCGGGGTGCGGTGCGGCGCGCCAACGGCGCGGGGGATAGGAGGAATGCGTGGACCTGAATGTTGACGTTTTGTGTATCGCCTGTCGGCGATACACAAAACGTCAACATTCAGGTATAAGCTGTTTTCCCGATGGAGACAGACACTCCCCGCCAGGGTCTGATCGATACCGGAGCCGCTACGTCCGCTCTGGACGCTGCGTCATCGCCACCGCCGCGCCCCCAGCATCGCCCCGGCACCGTGCGCCTGCTGTCCCTGGACGCCCACGGGCGGGTACTGGACTGGATCACCTGGCAGGACGCCTCCTGCCTCTATGCGCGTGATGCCGTGGCCTGGACCCTCGGCGATCCCTGCCTGCATATCCACGGCGGCACCAACCGGCTCAGCGGCCTGCGCAGTGGTCTGGACCTGCACCCCATCATCGCTGCGCGTGGACGCGCCCGTTCGCGCGCCATCGACCCTACGCCCAACCTCACCAATGCCGCGCTGTTTGCGCGCGATGCACACATCTGCCTGTACTGCGGCCAGCACAGACAGCGTCCGGTGCTCACCCGCGACCACGTCATGCCGCTGTCCAAGGGCGGCCTGGACGTCTGGGAAAACGTGGTCACCGCCTGCTTCCACTGCAATTCACGCAAGAGCGACCGCACCCCCCAGCAGGCAGGCATGCCCTTGCTGGCCGTGCCTTTCCGGCCAAGCTGGATCGAACATCTGATCCTTTGCAACCGCAATATCCTCGCCGACCAGATGGCCTTCCTGAAGGCACAGTTGCCAAAACGATCCCGCCTGTCGGACTGATCCACGCAGGATGCCGCTCACCGCATGCTCACGCGTGTCGGCGTTTGCTTGCTCCACCTCGCAATGGGCGCGAAAATGAGCGTTCAGAACCAGCCCGAACATGATGATCGACTCTGCCCGCTATCCCCGCCTTTCGCGCATCCAGACGCCTGATGAACTACGCACGTTCGAAGAATCCGAACTGGGGGCGGTCGCCGACGAACTGCGCGCCTACCTGATCGAATCGGTGGGCAGGAGCGGTGGTCATTTCGCTGCGGGGCTGGGCGTGATCGAGCTGACCGTCGCCCTGCATTACCTCTACCAGACGCCGCACGACCAGCTGGTGTGGGATGTAGGCCATCAGACCTATCCGCACAAGATCCTCACCGGCCGCCGCGACGAGATCCATACCGTCAAGCAGAAGGACGGCGTGGCCCCCTTCCCCAAGCGCGAAGAGAGCGAGTACGACACCTTCGGCGTCGGTCATTCATCCACATCCATCTCCGCGGCGCTGGGCATGGCCATCGCGCGCCAGCGCGAAGACGACGACCGCCGCGTCGTGGCGGTGATCGGCGATGGCGCCATGACCGCGGGCATGGCCTTCGAGGCACTGATGCATGCCGGTGGCATGGAGCCGGAGCCGAACCTGCTGGTGATCCTCAATGACAACAACATGTCCATCTCCGAGGCGGTCGGCGGCCTGACCAAGGTGCTCGGCCGTGCCACCGGCAGCCGTGCGCTGAACGCGCTGCGCGAAGGCGGCAAGAAGATCCTCGGCGACAAGAAGAACAATCCGGCGCGTTTCGTCAAGCGCTGGGAAGAACACTGGAAGGGCATGTTCGTGCCCTCCACCATGTTCGAGGAAATGGGCTTCCATTACACCGGACCCATCGACGGCCACGACCTGCCCGCGCTGTTGTCCACGCTGAAGACCCTGCGCACCCTCAAGGGGCCGAAGCTGCTGCACGTGATGACCACCAAGGGCAAGGGCTATGAGCCTGCCGAGGGCGATCAGATCGGCTACCACGCCGTGGGGCCGTTCGATCCGATCAGGGGGCTTGTTGCCAAGAGCGGCGCGCGCAAACCCACCTATACCGATGTCTTCAGCGACTGGCTGTGCGATGCCGCCGCGGCCGAACCGCGCCTGCACGGCATCACCCCGGCGATGCGCGAAGGCTCCGGGCTGGTGCGTTTCAGCCGCGAATTCCCGCAGCGCTATTTCGACGTAGCCATCGCCGAACAGCATGCGGTGACGCTGGCGGCGGGCATGGCTACCCAGGGTGCCAAGCCGGTGGTGGCTATCTACTCGACCTTCCTGCAGCGCGCGTACGACCAGCTGGTGCACGATGTGGCGATCCAGAACCTGGACGTGCTGTTCGCCATCGACCGCGCCGGCGTGGTCGGGCCCGACGGCGCCACCCATGCGGGCAACCTGGACCTGAGCTTCCTGCGCTGCGTGCCGAACATGGTGGTGATGGCGCCTTCCAACGAAGCCGAATGCCGGCAGATGCTCAGCACGGGCCTGCAGCATGCGGGTCCGGCCGCCGTACGCTATCCACGCGGCAGCGGCACCGGTATCGACGCCGGCAACGACCTGTCCACGCTTCCCATCGGCAAGGGCGAACAGCGCGTGGCGGGCAGCCGCGTCGCCCTGCTGGCGTTCGGCAGCGTGGTGCCGGCGGCCGAACAGGTGGGTCGCGAACTGGGCCTGAGCGTGGCCAACATGCGTTTCATCAAGCCGCTGGATCGCGAGCTGATCCTGCAGCTGGCCGCCAGCCACGATGCCTTCGTGACCATCGAAGACAACGTGGTTGCCGGCGGCGCCGGCTCGGCCGTGGCCGAACTGCTGAGCGCCGAAGGCGTGCTGAAACCGATGCTGCAGCTGGGCCTGCCCGATGCCTTCCAGCACCATGCGAGCCGGGAAGACCTGCTGGCGGAAGCCGGCATCGATGCCGAGGGCATCCGCGCGGCGCTACTGAAGCGCTGGCCGGAGCTGCACGTGGCCGGCGGCCGGATCAGCGCCGCTGGCTGATCCGGCAGCGCCGGGCAGCGCCCGGCGTCAGCGCACCTGGAACTGGCCGCGGCAGCCGTTGCTCACCCACAACCCGTTACGGTCCCAGCCCCAGCTCTGACCCTCAATGCAGGCAGAGCCGGACTTCTGCCGCAGCAGGCGCGCATCGCTGCGGATGGTCATGTTGCAGCGACGCTGGCGGCGGTCATTGGAATCGCAGTCCACCACCCGCGCGGTGGAACCCCAGCCGTTGCCATGCCCATTGCCGGGTCGGCTGCCCGGCCCCGGCCGCGATGGACGCCCGCGTTCGGCCACGAACTCGGCCCGGCACCCATGGCTGACCCAGACACCGCCCCGGCCCTGCCCCCAGCTGCGCCCTTCCACGCAGGCCGAACCCGACAGCTGCCGTACCAGCCGCGCGCGGCCATCCAGGCGACATTCCTTCGGTCTGTTGTTGATGGACTCGCAGCGTACGCTGGAGACGCCTCGATCGTCGTAGTAGGGGCCGCGGTTCTGTGCGTCGACAGTCGCGATGGCGCCAGCACCGAGCAGCAGTGGCAGGCACAGCGCGTGAACAAGGCCGGTTCTACGTGGAAACGCAGCAATCTGCTTGCGGGTCATGCAATACCTCCGGGGGCAACATGTGCCGAGCATCGCCTATCCGCCCTGCCCCGCACAGAGGGGGCATCGCGACGATGCGGGACGTCATTCAAGTAACCGGGAAAAAACTGAATGAGGGCGCCGCCTCGGGGCATTCCGCACTGGCGGGTCGATTGCCTGTGTGCTCTGCGAACGACGATCCATGGAAATCAGTCGAAATGCGCCACATCCACGTAGGCGTCACAGACTTCTACCCGCACCGCGCAGCGCTCGCCGCTGCGCGCGTGCTGCTCCTTCGCCAGCGCAGCGGCGAAGTCGAACGCGGCACAGCCGTCGCGGAACGTCAGCGCTGCGGCCTTTTGCGGATGAACCACGCGCCAATGGCGCTCCCGCTGCTGTAGTCGAATCAACATATCGCCTCTCTCCTTGAGTGGGCGCAGACCGTGAAGTACGCCGCGCAAACGCCGATCCTGAATGAACAAAATAAGCGGCAACCTGCCATCCAGCTATCAGGCTTTTCTGATTTTCAGGGTGCCGGCCGCCGCGATTGCGCGCGCCGGCACAGTCATCCACACTTGCCCCGCTCAGCCGAAATGAGCCACTTTCACGCCGGTGGAGAACGCTTCCACGCGCACGGCAGCCGCTTGACCGGTGCGCTGGTGATGGTCGCGGGCCAGTTCGACCGCAGCGTCGAAAGCATCGGTGCCGCGATCGAACGCCTGGACCGCTGAACAGGGATGGACGACGCGCCACTGGCGCTCGATGTGCTGGACGGTAATGACCATGGCAGTGCTCCTGGGAGGGAAAGATCCGGTACGACGCCCGTGGCGATTGCGACAAAGTGCCGGCGCTGCAAAGACTAGGCAACGGTCGACGCCTTGCGAATCAGTCCGGTCTTAAAACAGTCCGGTCACCTGTCTCCGTCACCTCGCTGAGCAGGTTCACGGATGTGCACTCTCCCTCCCCTTGCCATGCCGACGCATTGATTTCACACTGCGTATACAAACAGGGGCCCCTTCCACATGCGCACCTTTCTGCTGCACCATCCATCGCTTCTCAAGTATTACTTCATTGCCAGCTACGTGATCCTGATGGGTGAACTGCTACGCGCCGCCCTGTTCAAATAGCCATAGGCGGAAGGTCCTGGTCAGACGCTGGACGGCACCGGCTGCGGCATCCGAGAATCAGGCGGTCGTCTTGCCATCCGGAGCGCCCGTGACCAATCTCCCCGCCCTGCCCTCATTGCCCAAGGGCCGCTATCGCCATTTCAAAGGCGGCTTGTACGAGGTGCTGGATGTGGTCCGCAGCAGCGAGACCCAGCAACCGATGGTGCTGTATCGCGCGCTGTATGGCGAGGGCGGCCTCTGGGTGCGCCCCTACGCCATGTTCGTGGAAAGCTTGCCTGGAGACGAGGGCATGCAGCCGCGTTTCGCCCTGCTGCCCACGCCATGAACTCTTTCCACCTGGCCCTGGTGGTGTTCAAGCAGCGCCAGCAGTCACCCGCCCTGCTCGGCATCGGCCTGATCTGCGCCGGCGTGCTGGTGATCCACCTGTACTCCAATGCCGGCACACACTGAGCTTGCCAGCTTGGGTAGCGCTTACCAGCGCACGAACAAGGTGACGAAGAACACCGCAACGAAGACCGCCAAGGCGATCAGCAGATAGCGACGCTGGCGCGAGGACGGTTTCGGTGTGCCGGGTGTATTCATGCGTACTCCAATGGGGAAGACGACCGCATCAGCGGCGGACGTGCAAAGCATGCGATACCGCCGGCATTGGTGCTGTAAAGACGTTGTGCAGACCACGTCAGCTCGATCTGCAGGTTGGTATTGAAAAAGGCCCGCGCAGTGCTGCGCGGGCCTTCCTGTTTTCCGGAAGCCGGCCAGGCCGGCACCATTACGGTCGGTCAGCGGGTGCCATCCAGCCAGTTCGGGCCCTTGTTCTTCAGGAAGAAGATATAGACCAGCAGCGACACCGCGATCACCACGGTGATGTAGACCACGAACTGATCCACGCGACCGCTGGCCAGCGCGCCTTGGTACAGCAGCGGCGCGGTGCCACCGAACAGCGAGTTCGCAAGCGCGTAGCCCAGTCCGACGCCCAGTGCACGGATGTGGGTCGGGAACAGCTCGGCCTTCACCACTGCGTTGATGGACGTATAGCCGGTGAGTATCACGAAGCCGATGGCCAGGATCAGGAACGCCGACCCGGCCGAAGTTGCCTGGGGCAGCGCATAGATCAGGTACCAGGTGTACAGCACACCACCCACGCCGAAGAACACCAGCAGGCTCTTGCGGCCGATGCGGTCGGAGATCAGCCCGCCCAGCGGCTGCAGCACCATCAGGAAGGTCAGCACACCCAGGTTGATCAGCGTACCGGTGATCACGTCATCGCCGGCGAAGCTCGTCTGGATCATCTTCGGGCCGTTGATGGTGTAGGTGTAGAACGCCACCGTGCCGCCAGCGGTGATCAGGAAGCACAGCAGCAGTGGACGCCACTGGTTCACGAACAGCTCGCGCAGCGAGCCGCTGGCCTTGGCCTTGCCCTCCTTGGCGGCCTCGATGGAGTCCTCGTTCAGCGATTCATCCATCGTACGTCGCAGCCAGAACACCACCAGTGCGCCGATGCCGCCGATGCCGAAGGCCACGCGCCAGCCCCATTCGGATACGTGCGAGGTGTCCCACGCCAGCAGCATCACCAGCAGTACCGCCTGCGCCAGCACATGGCCGCCCACCAGGGTGACGTAGTGGAACGAGGACAGGAAGCCGCGCCAGCCAGGCACCGCCGCTTCGGACATGTAGGTCGCGCTGGCCCCGTACTCGCCACCGGTCGCAAATCCCTGCAGCAGGCGCGCGAGCAGCAGTACGATCGCCGCCCCTATGCCGATCGAGGCCGCTGTCGGCGTGATGGCCACCAGAAACGAACAGGCCGCCATCACGCTGACCGACACCGTCAGCGCCAGACGTCGGCCGTAGCGGTCGGCGAAGCGGCCGAAATACCATGCGCCGATAGGACGCATCAGGAAGGTCGCGGCGAAGATCGCCCACACATACATCGTGGAATTCTTGTCGTCGGGCGAGAAGAACTGCGATTCGAAATACTTGGCGAACACCGAATAGACGTAGACGTCATACCATTCGACGAGATTGCCGGCAGAACCTTTCAGGGTATTGGACACCGAACGCCGAAGACCGGCGGGGACCGCGGTGCGAGGCGCCGCAGAGGTGTGGGAAGTGCTCATGGGGGACCGTGCTCTCAGGTTGTGAAGCGGGTGGTGCATTGCTGACGACAGGCACCGCTGACCGAAGGCGGCGGCAGGTGTCTGTTCCGACGACGTACATTATCGCAGGTGAGTGACCGCTGTCCGGTGAAGCAGCCCCCGTATGACATGCACAGCCGTCCACGCCGCATTGATGCGTGCCGATGCAGGCTGTTGGCGTCGCCTCCCGCCGACACGTCGGTGGCATCGGCCGCAGGCCATGAGCGTGTTCCGGCGGCGCCCTGAATCATTAACCGGGTCACGCTCAGCCCTCTGTGCCGGCCGCCTTCAATGGTGGACGATGATGAAACACGGCCAGGTCCCGCCGCCCCCTCCCAGCCTCCAACTGATGTCACGCATGTCGCAGGAACTGAAGTCCCAGGAAAGGATGATGGCCGTCAATGCGCTCCAGGTTCTGGACGCGGCTGCAGGCGCGTCACTGGATCGCATCACCCGCTTGGCGGCCCGCACGTTCCAAGCACCGATTGCCTTGGTGTCGATCATCGATGCACAGATGCAGCATTTCATCTCCCGGGTCGGGCTGGACATGGAAGGGACCGGAATCCGCACTGCGGTCTGCTCGCATACCATCGCCTCTCCCGGTGTGCTGGTGGTCACTGACCTTGCCGCGGACGAGCGCTTCAGAAACAACCCGCTGGTAGCGGGACCACCGGGGCTGCGCTTCTATGCAGGTGCGCCGCTGGTCGCGAAAAATGGCGTCGCCATTGGTGCGGTCTGCATCATGGATCGCTTGCCACGCGACTTCTCGAAAGACGACGAAGAGCATCTTCGGACCCTGGCCGACATGATCATGAGCCAGCTGGAACTGCGCCGGTTGTCGGGGCGCCAGGATCCGGTCAGCGGATTGCCCAACCGGCACCAGTTCCATATCGATTTCGACGGACTGGCGGCCCGTGCCACCCACCCGCAGCTCTACGCCGCGATGCTGGATGTGCAGGACGTTCGGCGTCTGGATGCCGCTGGCCAGGCCCTGGGCATGCGACCACTGGAGGCGATGATCCATCGATCCGGCGTGCGTGTGCGGCTGGCGCTGGAAGATGTCGCCACGGTCTATCACGTCGGCGTGAGCCGCTTCGCGTTCCTGCTTGACCTGGCGGCGGTCACCGATGTGGAGGATCTGCTGGATGAACTGAAGGCACGGGTCATACGGCCGGTGATGGCGGCGGCCGTGCCGATGTCGCCGCAGTTCCACGTGGGCATCTGCGCCGTCGTGCCCGGGCGTGACAGCAGTAACGATGTACTACGCAAGTTGCTGGTGGCATTGCAGGCATCGGTCAGCTACAGGCGGGACTATTGCTGGTATTCGGAAAGAAGAGACGAGCACCAGCAGCGCGGCTATCGTCTGGCCGCCGATGCCGAAGGGGGACTGCAGCGCGGGGAGTTCCACCTGGTATTCCAGCCCCGTCTGGATACCGCCAGCAGGCGCATCGTGTCGGCTGAGGCGTTGATCCGCTGGACGCACCCGCGGATGGGCCCGGTCGGGCCGGATGAGTTCATTCCGGCGCTGGAACGCACGGCGCTGATGCCGATGGTCAGTGGCTGGGTGGTCAACAGCGCGCTGGACCAACTGCAGGCATGGACGGCGGCGGGCCTGCAGCTGGCGCTTTCAATCAACCTGACAGCCTCGGACCTGTCCACCGAGGGCATGGCCGAGCGTCTGCTGCAGCAACTGCACCGGCGTGCGCTGCCTCCATCGGCACTGGAAATAGAGATTACCGAAGGCGAGTGGCTGCGGGCCGATACCGTAGCCGGGGAAGAGCTCGGGGTGCTTGCCGCCGCAGGCGTACGGGTGGCCATCGATGATTTCGGCAGTGGTTACAGCAATTTCGGCTATCTCTCGCAGTTGCCGATTTCCACCATCAAGATCGACAAGTCGCTTATCGATGGCGTCGCCCTGGATGTCAATTCCCGGCTGAAGGTGAAGGCGGTCGTCGAACTGGCCAGAGGCCTGGGATACCGCACCGTTGCCGAAGGCGTTGAAACCAGCGCGCAACTGCAGGTGCTGAGCGAGCTTGGCTGCGACCAGCTGCAGGGATTCCTGCTGGCACGCCCGCTGCCGGCGGAGGAGCTGGCCGCATTGGCCCGGCAGGGGCCCAGGCTGCCGTAGTACGCCAAAACGAAAAAGGCCCGCGCATTGCTGCACGAGCCCTTCGCTTGAATCACAGTGGTCGGGACGGCCGGATTCGAACCGACGACCCTCTGCCCCCCAGGCAGATGCGCTACCAGGCTGCGCTACGCCCCGACATGTCTGCGATGTTGCCCCGCCGTTGAAGCGGGCCACGAAGTATAGCGGATCAGCAGGAAAAAAGGATCAGCGACGAAGCAGTTGCAGCACTTCTTCCAGTTCCATGCGTACCTGCTTGACGATCTGCTGGCTGAGCGCGGCTTCCTCGCGCGCATCGGCGCCTTCCAGGCGCAGCCGTGCACCGCCGATGGTGTAGCCCTGTTCGTACAGCAGGCTGCGGATCTGCCGGATCATCAGCACGTCGTGGCGCTGGTAATAGCGGCGGTTGCCGCGGCGCTTGGCCGGCTCGAGACTGGGAAATTCGGTTTCCCAGTAACGCAGCACGTGCGGCTTGACGTCGCACAACTCGCTGACTTCACCGATGGTGAAGTAACGCTTTGCCGGAATCGGCGGAAGTTCGCGGTTACTGCCCGGATCCAGCATATGCTTCCACCCTTTCCTTGAGCTTCTGGCCCGGACGGAAAGTCACCACCGTACGGGCCGAAATCGGAATTTCCTCACCCGTCTTCGGATTACGGCCCGGGCGCTGATTCTTGCGCCGCAGATCGAAATTGCCGAAACCGGACAGCTTCACCTGGCGTCCCTGCTCCAGCGCATCACGAAGCACATCGAAGAACGCGTCGACGAATTCCTTGGCTTCACGCTTGTTCAACCCTACTTCGTCGAACAGTTTTTCGGCCATCTCAGCCTTGGTCAGTGCCATCGCCTGCTTATCCCTGGATGCTACCCGCTCAGCCGCGGATCCGCGCGTGGTGTTCACGCTCGATGGCGGCAACCACCTCGGTCACCACCGCGTCCACGTCGCGGTCCGTCAGAGTGCGGGACTTGTCCTGCAAAATCAAGCCCATAGCGAGACTCTTGAAGCCCGGATCGACCCCCTGCCCAACGTAGCGGTCGAACAGCACCAGCTCCCGCAGCAGCGGGCCAGCCGCCAGGCGCACGGTCGCCGACAGGTCCGCCCAGCTCACCGCGGCCGGGGCCAGCACCGCCAGATCACGGCGCACCGCCGGGAAGCGCGACAGTTCGGCGGCGCGCGGCAGGTCGCGGGCGGCCAGCAATGCCAGGTCCAGTTCCAGCCCGTAGACGTCCACGTCGATATCCATGGCCCGGGCCAGGCGTGGGTGGATCTGGCCGATCCAGCCGAGCAACACGCCTTCGCGGTACACATCCGCCGAACGGGCCGGATGGCCGAACGGGCGCTGCGAAGGACGCAGCTCCAGTACCGCGCCACTGGCAGCGGCCAGCGATTCCAGATCGCCCTTCAGGTCATGGAAATCGACCTTGCGTGCGGCCACATCCCACTGCACGGCCTCGGCATCGCCACAGACCACCGCGGCCACACGCTGGGTTTCCAGCGGCGCCGGGCTGCCCTCGCCCGCCTGCGCGGCGAACGTACGACCGATCTCGAACAGGCGAACGCGGCCAGCCTGGCGGGCGACATTGCGGCCCAGGGTGGCGGTCAGGCCAGGCAGCAGCGCCGGGCGCATCACCGCCAGCTCCGCCGACAGCGGATTGGCCAGCGGCACCAGGCCATCGGTGAGCTGCCACTGCTGCAGCAGCTGCGCATCGACAAAGGCGAAATTGATGGTTTCCTGCAGCTCGCGCGCCAGCAGCTGGCGGCGCACGCTCAGCTCTTCCAGACGGGTCTCGCTGGGCATCGCCACGCGCGCGGCGCCGCCGGGCAGCGTGGTCGGGATCTGCTCATATCCGTGGATGCGCGCCAGTTCCTCGATCAGGTCTTCTTCGATGGCGATATCGAAACGGCGGCTGGGGGCGGTCACCTGCCAGCCTTCGGCGGTGCCGGCGACCTGCATGCCCAGTGCACGCAGGATGCGTTCGACTTCCGCATCGTCGATGCTGATGCCCAGCACCCGGCCGATACGCGCACGGCGCAGGGCGATCACCGCCGGCTGCGGCAGGTCCTCGCCACGCATGGCTTCAGTGACCGGCGATGGCGCACCGCCGGCCAGCTCCAGGACCAGCGCGGTGGCGTGTTCGATGGCCACGCGCGGCAATTCCGGGTCCACGCCACGCTCGAAACGGTGGCCGGCATCGGTATGCAGGCCCAGCTTGCGGCCACGGCCCATGATGGCAGCCGGAGCGAAGTGCGCGGCCTCCAGGAAGACATCGGTGGTGGCGTCGGTGACACGGGTATCGAAGCCGCCCATCAGGCCGGCCAGGCCCACCGGACGATCGGCATCGGTAACCACCAGGAAGCTGTCGTCCAGCGCGGCATCGCGGCCATCGAGCAGCTTCAGGGTTTCACCGCTGCGCGAGCGGCGCACGCCGATGCTGCCCTGCAGGGTGCCCAGGTCATAGGCGTGCATCGGCTGGCCCAGTTCCAGCATCACATATTGGGTGATATCCACCAGCAGCGATACCGGGCGCACGCCACTGCGACGCAGGCGTTCGGCCATCCACAGCGGCGTCTTCGCGGCCGCATTCACGCCCTCGATGACCCTGCCCAGATAGCGCGGCGCTTCGGCGCCGGCGGCAAGGGTGATGGTCAACTCGCGGGCACCCTTCGCCGGCACGGCATCAGCGGTGAACGCAACCACATCGCTGCGCGTGGCGGCGGCCACGTCGAAGGCGATGCCGCGTACGCTGAAGCAGTCGGCGCGGTTCGGTGTCAGCTTGATCTCGATGCTGGCATCGGGCAGGCCGAGGTAGTCCACCAGTGGCTGCCCGACCGGCGCGTCGTCGGGCAGTTCGAACAGACCGGACGCATCACTGTCCAGGCCCAGCTCCTTCGCCGAACACAGCATGCCGTTGGATTCCACGCCACGCAGCCTGGCCGGCTTGATCTTCAGTTCCCCGATCTGCGCACCGACAAGGGCCAGCGGCGCGACCAGGCCAGGGCGGGCGTTCGGCGCACCACAGACAATCTGCAGGTGCTCGCCCTGCCCGGCGTCAACCTGGCACACCTGCAGGCGATCGGCTTCGGGATGGCGCTCGGCGGACACGATGCGCGCCACCACCACCTGCTCCAGCCCGTTGCCGAGCGCATCCACCTCTTCCACTTCCAGGCCGATGGCGGTCAGCACGGCACTCAGTTCATCGCGCGAGGCAGCGGTAGGGACGTGACTGCGCAACCAGTTTTCGGAGAATTTCATGTTGTCATCCTGGGGCGCCCGGCGCAGGCGCCTGGGCTGTGATGGTGCGTGAAGCGGTGGGACAGCCGGACAAGGCCCGGCCCAATCCGCCGGGCAGAGCCCGGCGCTACAAGGCGATCAAGCGAACTGGCGCAGGAAACGCACGTCGTTCTCGAAGAACGCGCGCAGGTCGTTCACTCCATAGCGCAGCATCGCGAAACGTTCCACGCCCAGCCCGAAGGCGAAGCCGGTGTAGCGCTCCGGGTCGATGCCGACGCTGCGCAGCACGTTCGGATGCACCATGCCGCAGCCCAGCACTTCCAGCCAGCGGGTGCTGCCATCGGGCTGCTGCCAGGCGATGTCCACTTCCGCACCCGGTTCCACGAACGGAAAGTAGCTGGGGCGGAAACGCATCTCGAAATCGCGTTCGAAGAACGCACGCACGAACTCGGACAGCGTGCCCTTGAGGTCGGCGAAGTTGGAATGTTCGTCCACCAGCAGGCCTTCGACCTGGTGGAACATCGGCGAATGGGTCTGGTCGCTGTCGCTGCGGTACACCTTGCCGGAGGCGATCATGCGCAGCGGCGGGGCGTGGTCACCCATGTAACGCACCTGCACGCCGGAGGTATGCGTGCGCAGCAGGCGACCGTCACCGAAGTAGAAGGTATCGTGCATGGCACGCGCAGGGTGGTGCGGCGGGAAATTCAGCGCTTCGAAGTTGTGCCAGTCATCTTCGATTTCCGGGCCCTCGGACAGCTCGTAACCCAGGCGGCCGAAGATTTCGGTGATGCGCTCCAGGGTACGCGTGACCGGATGCAGGCCACCGCGACCGGAACGACGGCCCGGCAGGGTGATGTCGATCGCTTCGGCGGCCAGGCGTGCATCCAGTGCGGCCTCTTCCAGCACCGCCTTGCGTTCGCCCAGGGCGCTGGTCAGCGCATCGCGGGCGCGGTTGATGGCTTCGCCTGCGGCCTTGCGCTCGTCGACCGGCAAGGCGCCAAGCTGCTTGAGCTGGGCAGTGATGCTGCCGCTCTTGCCCAGCAGGGACACGCGCAGTTGCTCCAGCGCATCGGGACTCTGCGCGGCGGCCACGTCGGCCAGTACCTGCGCAGTCAGGGATTGGATGTCACTCATGGGTGGCCGAAACTCCAGTCGGTGTGCCATCGCGATGCGCGAAGGGCCGACCCCCGTCGCCACCGCCGTCCAGCCGCCACGCGCCATCGGCGCCGGCGACCGCACAAAAAAGAATGGGGAAGGACTCGCGCCCTTCCCCATGCATTGCCTTACCCACAGCCGTTGCGCTTGAACGGCAACGGCAGGGGATGGACTTATGCCGCCAGTGCGCCCTTGGCCTTTTCAGCCAGCGCGGCAAAACCGGCCGCGTCGTGCACGGCGATATCAGCCAGCACCTTGCGGTCCAGGGTGATGCCAGCCTTCAGCAGGCCATTCATGAAACGGCTGTAGCTCATGCCGTTGATGCGGGCAGCCGCATTGATGCGGGTGATCCACAGCGAACGGAAATTGCGCTTCTTCTGCTTACGACCGATGTAGGCGTACTGCTGCGCCTTGATGACGGCCTGCTTGGCAACGCGGAAGACCTTGCGGCGGGCGTTGTAGTAACCCTTCGCCAGGGTCAGGATTTTCTTGTGGCGGCGACGCGCCTGCACACCACGCTTTACTCGTGCCATGGTTCAGTCCTCAGAGGTAAGGGAGCATGCGGTCCAGACGGCCGGCGTCTTCTGCGCGGACGTGGTTCGTCTGACGCAGGTTACGCTTCCGCTTGGTCGCTTTCTTCGTGAGGATGTGGCTACGGTTGGCGTGGCCGCACTTGTACTTGCCCGAGGCGGTCTTGCGGAAACGCTTGGCCGCTGCCCGGTTGGTCTTGATCTTGGGCATTGCAATGTCCTTGATGGGATA
>JAAIGF010336369.1_pt1 | contig 36080 bp, 25 predicted proteins | sample 6487441 | NCBI WGS metagenome assembly JAAIGF01 (sample SAMN13974129, study PRJNA590717) | phyllosphere metagenome | biome: pepper field; feature: multiple bacterial spot infested pepper fields; material: pepper leaves; isolation source: leaves from pepper fields | host: Capsicum annuum ...
CGTCCAGTTACTCCGAGTGTGGCATCGTCTGTGCCTGTATCTGGACAGGCGGCAAGCTCAGCTACTAGCACGACATCTACAGATGCAACCACATCAGCACCGACGCCATCTCGTATGAACACGAACAGTAGTGGACGAGCTAGTGGCACAAGAAAGACAGGCGGTAAAAATAAAGTCGCGCTGTGGCGAATCACGACTGCGATCGCTGTCGCTGCGGCTGTGTTGATTGGATTTTATGCGGGTAACTTGCGCGGCGAGATTGGAAATCTGCAGCAACAGCTAGCCATGACGAGTAATGAAGTTGGTAACTTGCAGCAAAAAATCGTCTCGGCATCTATGCCTAGCCAGGGTTTGCGAGTGAACGACGCTGTGAAGCTCAGTCCAGCTGCTAAAGATATTGTGGCACAGGGACTAGCCACAATCGTTATTGATGAAAAAGGTACGCATCTGCTTGTGCAGGCGGATAATCTGCCGAAGCTACAGGGCTCCGAAGCTTTTCAGGTATGGCTCATTAAAGGCGATGTAAAACAGAGTGCCGGTACATTTCTAACGCGAGATGGTACGGGAGCGATGTATTACACGTTTAAGCCAGAAGATTATGATACGATTGCCATTACGCTTGAGCCAGATGAGAAGGGCAGTGAGCCACGCGGGCCGATTATTCTCGCCGCTAATATTGCCGATCAAGGGTAATGAGCTGGTTATTCCGTGCATCATAATCGCAAATATAGATAGTCTAGATCAGATAACAGGATCAGACGTAACGATAAAAAGGGCAATGTATCTCCATATAGGATACATTGCCCTTTTGCTGTAGATCTTCTAGGATGCAGCATCCAGTGAATCAAGAGGTCGAGGATGCTAGCTTGCCTTCGCCGGTGAACAGTCGCCGGATATCTTCACGCTTGTCCTTGGGACCGAGCAGATAGATTTTGTCACCCGGTAGCAGCACGGTATCACCACGCGGAGTGACGATGTCCTCATTGCGCAGGACAGCGGTAATGAGCACACTTGGTGGTAGATCAATGTCCTGCAATTGTCGGTTAATCAGCTTACTACGTGGCGTTAATGTCATATGACTAATCTCAGAGTTCGTACGTCCGGTAGCGACAAGCTCCATAATCGAAGGTTGCTCATTGCTATCTGTCTCCATTAAGCCCAGTCGCTGTGCGAGTGGAGAAATGGTCGTTCCCTGAATGAGAGCAGACGTTAATACGACGAAGAAGATCACATTAAAAAATAATTGTCCGTGCGGGGTACCCGCCAGTAGTGGGTAGGTGGCAAGCACGATCGGCACGGCTCCACGCAGACCTGCCCAGGAAAGAAGCGTCTTCTCGGTCATATTAAATTGGCTGAACATTAAGCTGATAAATACCCCAATCGGACGCGCAACAATCATGAGCAGAATCGACAACGCCAGACCTTGCCAGATGATCGACGGCAATTGCTCAGGGAACACGAGCAAGCCGAGCAGGACGAACATCAGAATCTGCATAATCCAGCCGAAGCCCTGATTAAATTGCAAAATTGTCCGGCGATACGTTAGATCCGAATTGCCCATCACCAGCGCCATCACGTACACCCCGAGAAAGCCGCTTGCATGGGTCAGTGAGCTAACGCCATAAGTAAATAATGCGCTAGAGATGGCGAGTACCGGATACAGACTGGACGTTTCAAAATGAATCTTGTTAATGAGCCAGACCGCTAGCTTCCCGCAGATTAACCCCAGCACCAGTCCAAATCCCATCTCCCAGAAAAAGGATAGAATCTTCCCGATGATACTCGTATCTGGAGACTGAATAAGCTCAATGAACATAATGGTTAGGAAAACCGCCATTGGATCGTTGCTACCAGACTCTGCCTCCAGGGTGGAAGTTAAGGAATGGCGTACATTTTTACCACCTAATACGGAAAAGACCGCCGCCGCATCGGTAGAACCGACAATCGAGCCAAACAGCATCCCTTCCAACAAACTCACTCCTAGAATCAAATGGGCAAAATACCCGATAACAGACGCAGTAAGCAGTACGCCGATTGTAGCCAGTGATAGCGAGGGCCTGATAATCGGTCGAATCTGCTTGAAATCGGTCTGCATCCCGCCCTCAAACAAAATAATCACGAGCGCGAGTACGCCGAACCATTGCGTAATAAATGCATTGTCATAATAGACGAATCGACCAAGAATCATACCAGCTATAATAAAGAAGACGAGTGCTGGCATGCCGAACCGTGAGGAAATCTTGGCTGATAGTACGCCAAGCAGCAACAATGTGCCCAGTAGCAAAATCAGATCGCTTGTCATTTCGGTTGCTTCCATGCTAAGCCCTCCCGTAAGTGTAATAAAAAGGATTTTTACGCAGCAAAATATTGTACATTTCCAGTGTTTAGCACCATAAACACGGGGTTCAATAAAAAAGGATTTTTGCAGGGCAAAATATCGTACATTTTCTAGTGTTTGGCACCATAAACACGATGTTCAATAAAAAAGGATTTTTGCAGGGCAAAATATCGTACATTTTCCAGCGTAGTTTGCCGAAATATAATAGTGAGACTCTACTTTTGACTATAAACAACCCCTAACCCTTCGGCATTCACTTTCATTCCTTAATCTAAGTAAGCCAGGCATCGCGTAAATGAAACGCTGCCTGATCTTCAATACAGGTTTTAACGTGCGGAAAAGAGGCGCCCTCTGTGAACGAATATCAAAAATTTCTGCGGAAAATGGTTGCAAACTATGTGATGGGTTCCGTACTGGCTGTAGCTGTAGTTGGTGGTCTGATGGTGATGACCACGATTAATACAACGCTATTTCAGAATCTAATACTGCTAGGTATTATGTGTATTTCCTTTCTAATTATGATGCTGTTAGAAGGATTAACGTTCCATAAGCATCTTGCTCCGATTCGGCAAGCATTGATGAATGATTTGCCCACAGCTGCAGAGCTGGAGAAGGCATATATTCAGTTACATCGTTTTCCCAAGCTAGCGATTTATCGTATTATGCTGCCGCATTTTATGGGACTTACTTTTCCGGCGATTGCTATGATTGCTCTTGCGATTAGCGAAGAGTGGATTACGCTACCATGGTATTACCTGGGAATCGGTATTGTGGGTGCGATCATGGTCGCTAGTATGCACGCCTTTATTGAATTTTTCCTGACGTCGATTACAATTCGTCCGGTACTTCGCATTGTGAAAGAGAAGCTGCATAAGCTACATGGTCGAGATATTGTAGCGTTACAGCGCGTATATTTGACGGTTCGTAAAAAGTACCAGCTTAGTATTTTTCTGATCGGTGTATTTCCGGTATCGCTCTTCAGCCTTGCCGCCCAGATCCGTTTACAGGAAATGACGGGTATTGATGCGATGGAATACTGGAAATGGGCAGGACTCGTCATTATTGTGAGTGTCGTGTTCAGTCTGTGCGGTGCTTTCTTGCTCGCTCGCGATGTAGAGCATCCGATCAACAATATGTTTAATGCAATGTCCCGCGTAGAAGCAGGGGACCTGAGCGTATCTGCAGAGGACGATTATTCCGATGACTTTTCAAGGTTGATCGTGGGCTTTAACTACATGGTTAAAGGTCTGAACATGCGAGATAGTCGCAATCAGCAGCTACAGGATAGCTATTTTGCTACACTGGCGGCAGCGCTGGATGCACGTGATCCCTATACAGCCGGTCATTCTCAGCGGGTAGCTGCCTATGCGGTTGATATCGGTGTTCGTGCAGGTCTGTGCGAATACGATCTGGATCAGCTACGTAAGACGGCATTACTACATGACATTGGCAAAATTGGAGTCAAGGATGCCGTGCTGCTCAAGGATGGTAAGCTGACCGATGAAGAATTTGACCAGATCAAAAAGCATCCGGAAATGGGCGAAAGCATCTTGAAGCAGGTTGAGCCTGCGGATGCGATGCGTCCCTATTTACCCGGTGTACGCTCTCATCATGAACGTTATGATGGCAAAGGCTATCCTGATGGATTGATAGGGGATAGTATTCCTTTATTCGGACGTATTATCGCTGTAGCTGATGCCTTTGATGCGATGACCTCAGATCGTCCTTATCGTAAAGGGATGCCCAAGGAGCGAGCAATCTCGATTCTGGAAGAAGGCAGAGGCACACAGTGGGACCCGCATATGGCAACGCTATTTATCGAAGATTACTGGCTCAAGCAGCAAGAGAAAAACGAGTCCAATCGTCTGGCGGCTCAGTAATATCGTATCGGTAGTCCTATCCATTTCACTTCATAATAAAAAGGTCTGGTGACGATATGCACCAGACCGAAGTTGCCGCTCTCGCGCTAGTTCGCGAGGGCGGCTTTGTTATATGATAGCAATCCATGTGTGCTGGTGTAGCACGTCAGCTCTACAATATACATAGCTCATGTGACGTATTCGCGAAAAGCGATTACGGAATCATCTTCGTTTTCTTCGCTTTTTCCGCCATTTTCTCGGTTAACGGACTTAGTGGCTTTTTGAGTAGAAGGGCAAACACGATGAACAAGAGCATAAAGCCGACCAAGTACAATATATCCCGGTACACAATCGACATGAGCATTCCGCCGACCGTCTCGCGTAGTAGCTCAACCGCATACGTGAACGGGAACCATGGATGAATTGCCTGGAAGAACGTTCCGGTCATGCTCACCGGGAATGTACCGCCCGAGCTGGAAAATTGCAGCACGAGCAAGATGATCGCTAGCCCTTTTCCGATATTGCCAAATACCGATACAAGCGTATAGACCATCGTGACGAACACCATACTAATCAGCATACTCATGGTCACAAACCATGCCTTATCAGCGACATACGTGCCCAGAATGAACAGATCTCCCATCGAGATAATGAATGCCTGCGCAAGCCCGATCGTCATAAAGGTAGCTAGCCGTCCAAAATATACTTGATATGGACGGAAACGGCGCTCTGGATCATCAACCTCAGCCTTGAACATGGAGATCAGCAGCATCCCACCAACCCAGATCGACAGCGTGGTATAAAATGGCGACATGGAAGAGCCGTAGTTCGGAATTGGATATGTCCGTACCTGCTTGAGTACGACTGGGCTCGAGAGGAAGTCGCTTTCCTGCTGGATATCGCCCTTGAGCCACTTGATGATTTGTGAAAGCTCGCTATCGCTATTTTTCAGGACGCGAACTTTATCTGCGGCATTGCGGACAGACTTTTCCAGTCCAGGTAAGTCATTGCGTACAAAGTCTCCGACCTTGTGTACAGCGGTTTCCGCTTCAGGCAGCTTGTTCTGAATCAGATCGGTGATCTTATCCAGCTCCTTCTCTGTGCGAGGCAGATCGTTCCGTACGAAGTTAGCCGCTTCGTGGACTTTATTTTCAATACCAGGCAGATCATTATTGACGAAGCTTGCCGCTGTATTCACGAGCTCGTCGAATTGATTCATCCGGCTCTGAATGAGCTCGCTCGCATCGTGCAGCTTTTCTCGAATCTTAGGCAAGTCCCCCTTGATCCGTGCAAGTTCCTCTTGTCCGAATGTAACCCCACTCTGAGCATCGCTTAGTACAGCCGCGATATCCGGTAACGTATTGTTCGCCGTATGCAGCACATCGGACGCATCCTTGGCGACAGTTTTCAGATTATCGAGTCCCTTATTGATGTCTGGTACAATATCGGAATCATAAACAGAGATCAGATCGCCCAGTGCATCACTCGTCTGGGTAGACAGCTCACGCAGATTGTCTAGAATATTGCGCGCAGGTTGCTGTCCGTTACGAATCGCTTCGCTAATACTCTGTACCAGACCAATCTGCCGCTGCATCAGATCGTGAATACTGTTCAGGCGATTGATCCGATCGCTAAGCGGATGATTCGGTAACACATTGTCCAGACGAGTTAACAGATCGGTAATACGCTCTACAATTGCCGCTGCGCGTGTAAGACGTGTCTCCGCAAAGGAGAGTGTGTCCAGCGCAGTCTGCGGATCAATATTCGCGTTGTCGACGGCATCGACTAACTGTGTAGTCGCATCTGCTGTCTGCTGGAGTAACACTAGATTCTGACGAATCACTGGCGCAATCGCATCGAACGCACCGTCATTGTCCGTCAGGAACGTATCGACACGATCAGCAAAATCCGAGCCAATATTGGTGATTTCCTGCACCTTCGGCAAGGTCTGCTGTGCAGTGGAGATAATGCTAGCCAGCTTATCGGCATCCGCTGTCGCCTGATCCAGTGCATCTTCGACTTTATAAAAGTTCTCGTCGAGCTCCTTGACCTTGTCCGCCGCTTTGCGAATCTCGGGTAGACGCTTTTGCAGCTCTAAAATGGCATTGCCCGCTTCCTTGATCTTCGGTAAATTCTCTTCCACCTTAAGAATCATCTGTCCCGCCTGTTCGATCTCGGGCAGTCGCTTTTGTAGCTCGACGATCTTTTGCGCCTGGGCGTTGATCTCAGGTAGCTTCTTTTCTAAGACTAGCGCCTGATCGGCAAATTGATTAATCTCCGGCAAGCGTGCTTCCAGCGTCAGGATTTTATTTTCAATATTACGTATCGTAGGCAGTTCTTCTTCTAGCTTAATGCCCGCTTCCTTCATCTTGGTCAGCACCGCTTCACTGGCAGTCTGAATGAACTCCTCGCTAATCTCCTGCGTGAGTGTGGTCGCGCCTTTGTCCGTGATTTTGGGTGCAATCGCGCTAATCTTCTCATTCACGGTATAGACGATCTGCGGCTTGACCGGATCATCGGTTAGAATACTGCCGATCTTCTCGGAAAAGTCAGGTGGAATCAGGATTGTCGCATAATAATCACCCTGATCCAATCCGCGCTTTGCTTGCGCTTCATCCACAAACGTCCAGCCGAGCTTGCTGTTGTTCTTCAGGTTTTGGACAACCTGTTCGCCGACATTAACGTCCTTATCTTGAATTTTGGTTCCTTTATCTTCATTCGTTACGGCAATGATAATGCCCGAGGTATTGCTGTACGGGTCCCACATCGCTTTGATGTTAAACCAGGCGTACACCGATGGCAGCAACATGATTGCCACAACCAGTAAAATACCGGTCGACACGCTAAACAAGTTCTTCCAGTCGGATTTGTAAATGTCCCATATATTTCGCATAGGTTCCTGTAACCACCCAGTTCTGTAGTATTGGTATCGTCTTGCCCTTGAGGCAGTACCTTCCATTACCCAAAAAGCTTGCTTTGTCTCTTCAGGGAGCGAATCCGCCGATAGTTATCTGTTGGGATGCTTATATTTAGTAGGATGCGAATCGAATAATGAAATGTGAAAATAATTAGGTATGCTATCTAATTATAAGGCAAATAGTATTCATTTGCACGGGATAGTTTCGCCGATGCTCATAAACTGCTCTGACTACGGCGGTGAAATACAGCCAGCACCAGTCCAAGTACAATCAGCATCGTCAAAATAACGATCCAGATCGCAATCAATGGAATGCGCTGCTCAACCACCGTCGCAATAACCGCACCTCCACCATAGATCAAGATTGCAAATATACGTAGTAATGTTTCCGCTACAGGCCAGCCTTCGCGAGCAGCTGTTCCATCCCGGCGAGCCAGTTGACGCAGACGTGCAGTAATATCCTCAACCACACTAGCCATATTGTTCGTCAGTACGGTCGTTGAAATACCCGCAATGCCGAGCCGCCGTGCCATCGTAGTCTGCATGCCCATCGTAAAGCTAAGCAGTGCAATCAGACTGTACTCGATTGCTGGAATAAGCAGCCCTTTTGCCAGCCCGGCGAATATAAAGAAAAATACAATCTGAATGACCAGCAGCATCGTTAGACGAGACGACCACGGCCCATCAGGCTTACGACTGCCAAGAAATAGCCGAGCGACCGGGTTACCCGCAATAAACCCCGCAAATGCAACCCCGGATCGCAAAAATGAGACCGTATGTAGATTTCCAATCGCCATCCCCATAATGATAATATTTCCGGTCATATTCGCCGTAAACACCCGTCCCAGATTCAGATACCCAATCACATCCACAATACCAGCAACCAGGCATAACAATAAAATAATCAATTTACGATACCAATCCGTCTTCAACACTCATTCTCCTTCCAAACTGCAATAACCTGTTTATCAAATATCTATATTAATCGCTTCTATAAAAGAATTAGGATAGACAACAAATTCATATCCAAGCCTGCTCCATGTTACCATTTTCCACATGCTCCAGCGAATCAAGTCAGACCTCAGAACCGTTCAGGCACTCGATTCCGCAAATGATCGTTCATCTAGAGTCTTGAATTATCTCTATCATGTTACCACAATCCCAACCCACATTTACCAGTAGATCAAGTTATATCAGTTGCTCAAAATAAGATCGCGAACAAATTAATTACAATATTGTAATATTTACCAAATGGCAATTTTCTTCAGAAAATGGGTTGCAACTTTGCCCAAAGTACGTTACTATTACATTGCATGTGACAACGACATAGAAGGCACATAACATAAAGGGCGGCTGTAGTATCCTGCAAAGGGACTACAGCCGTCTGTTTTTATGTCAAAGCCCTTTTCCATTGATGAGACGGAAAAGGGCTTTTGAATTTGAATATATACTAAGAGTTTTATTTAGAAGATCTATTTCTTGCGATAGTAACGTATCTCCTATCAGCAAAAGTCTTATCAAACCGCTAATCTTTTCCAAGACTACTGTTACAAGTAGCACAAGTTAAAGCTCTCTAACCAGTAGATCCAGTCGTCTCTAGCGCAGAACCGAGCTTTTGCTTAAATCGGCAATAACGCCACCTGTTGCCGCTTGCCCACTTCAATCACCATATGCTCCCAAGCCTCTGGCTTCTGCGCCAGCACCGCATAATAACGACGCAGGAACTTTTCGATCAGTGCTCCGGGCAACGAATCCGTGCCTGCATCGTAAGCAAGGAAGCACAGATCCAGCTCAGACACTGCTTCGCCATCATTGTTCCAGGACGGGTGCACATACGTAAAGTCCAGCTTGCGGTACCCCAGATGTGCCAGCACTTCACGACGTACAAACGGGTCCATCGGCTTCACACCGCCAAACTCATGTCGCTCGGCGCGGTACGGGTCGTATATCTCAGCAAACATTCCGAACAGTTCCTTACCATTCGCCGTAGCCAGTTGCTGCAGATCCCGCTGACGATGCTGCGCCAGGAAAGGACCAATCCCAAGCCCTGGCTCCCCGATAATCGTAAAATCCGTCATCGCTACATTGTCGTCCTCATAATAGCGGTATTCCGTAGCGCCAACGACGCGTCCTTCATGAACCGCCACGAACACACGAATCCCCGGATCTTCCAGCGGTTCACGCCATAATGCAAATTCCAGCACTTCCTCCGGTGGGAAGATGCGTCCCATCAGTTGGTGCATGTCAGCAAATAAAGGATCGTCAATATGTGTAATGCGAATATAATCCATCGTATCGTTGTCCTCCTCAGGCGTCTGCCGGTGGCAGCGGATTTTTCCATTCCATTAAAACAGCATGTCCAAGTGACTCCTCATCATCCAGGTACTCGCTAATGACCGTGAGTGGTGTACGTCCACATCGCATTAAAAAGGAGATCACTGGATCATATAGCTCACCGGATGTGATGCGCTCTACATATTGCTCTGGCGTACAGGTGTCTGCCACCCGATGATAGTGGGGCATACGACCACCACCAAGCAGCCGCTTCAGTCCGAGCGCAGCCGTCACTTCATACATCGACTGCATGAGCAGCTTGCCCAGCCCCCACTGACGATAATCGGGATGCACACACAAATCAGCAACATACAATGTATCGCCATACGGATTATGATTACGAATATAACCATGATCCGTTATCTCTTCCCATGTATGCTGCGGATGGGACTCGTCAAAATCGACCCGTAATCCGGTCATCGAACCAGCGAGTTTGCCGCCAATTTCAATGCATAGTGCCCCTTGCGGGAAGCGTGTAATATGCTCATACAGCTGCTCCTTATTCCACCACAGCTCAGCTGGATAAGGCGGTGGAAAGGCAGCGGCCTGAATCGCGATCAGCCCATCAAAATCCTGCTCAGTGTAAGAGCGTACAACAGCTGGATACGGATGCTTGTCATAGTACACATAACAGGTTTTCGCATAATGCTGAACCGTTTTGTTCATTACGATCAGCTCCAGTCGGTATACAGATCGGTACGGCGATCGCGCCAGGTAGTGACTGAACCTTTTTCCCGAACTTTATATAACAGCTCCAGATCCAGATCGGCTGTAATAATCATATCGTCGTTGATCTCACCCTCAGCCAGAATACCGCGTGGTGGGAATGGAACATCATTAGGCGTGATTACTGCAGCCTGCCCAAAGTTACCACGCATAAAATCTACCGTTGGTAGCGAGCCGATTGTACCTGTCGTCACCACATACACTTGATTTTCAACAGCACGGGCATGACTTGTATAACGCACACGATGGAAGCCATGGCGATCATCTGTACACGAAGGACAGAAGATTACATCCGCACCGCGAGCTTTAGCCATCCGTACAATTTCAGGGAACTCAATATCGTAGCAGGTGAGGAGCGCGATCGTTCCTTTATCCGTTTCAAAAACAGTTAATTCATCGCCAGCTGACATATTCCACTCGGTCACTTCGGTTGGAGTGATATGAAGCTTAGGCTGTGTCGCCACGCGTCCATCTGGATAAAACAGATGAGCGGTATTATATAGCTTGCCCCCCTGTTCGATTACATGCGTACCGCCGATAATATGAGTATTACTCTCGGCGGCAAGACCACGGAACAGTTCAATATATGCATCCGTGAATTCAGGCAAACGTTCAATGCCGAGTGCGGCGCCAGACTCGTCGCCGATCGACAGTAGCTGCGTTGTAAAGAATTCAGGGAACAAAATAAAATCGACGTCAAATTCTTGCGCGGTACGCACATAATGCGTTACCTGATCCGCGAATTCGTCGAAAGAAGAGATCGTATGCAGATGATATTGTACAGCAGATACACGGAATTTCATGATCGTATCACAGCCTCCTTTATAGGTGTAAGGCAATATAAGCCTTATTGTATTATGAAATATACAGAAAAAGTTGATCTCCCTCATCATAACAGAAGCCTTATAACGGCAAAAGAGAGGAATGCCTGAATCGGTAGGGTATGCTAAACTAACATTATTACAATTATTTTACAAATCATCCAGACTATCAAATATAAACAAATAAAGAGATTTTGCCCATTTATACGTTCAATACCTAACACCAACCTATTCTAATTCAGGAGTGAGCAAATGGAATTTGTAAAGAACTTCCTGATGAATGCCGCTATGATGGTCACACTGGCATACCTGGCTAATCTGTTATACAAATATGTATTGATCCGTGTATCCCCACAATTTAAATACATACTCTCTGTAGTTTTGCTTATTTTTGCAGGCTGGGTCAGTTCGTTTTTTGGCTTTCGCTTACCCGAGCATTTGATTTTTGATCTGCGTTTTGTACCGCTTATTATCGCAGCGGTTGTTTACTCGCGCCCGTCTGTCATTGTGGTCATTGGAATTGGGATTGGCTTGACCCGGCTTACATTTGGGCTGAGCGAGGCGGCACTGATCGGGTTCATCAATGCGACTATTCTTGGCATCATCTGTGCACTGCTGAATGTATGGATGCGTCAAAGCCATACAAGGCTTGCTGTTAAAGGAACCGTAACCGTTGTGATCGTCAATCTCGCCAATACGATGATTTTAGCGTTTATCGGCGTGCTACCGATAAAGCAGTATCTAACCGAAATTATGCCGATCATGCTGCCAACTTCGCTATTTTTGAGTATGGTCATGCTACTACTGTTACGTGAATTTCATCTGGAACAGCAGCGACGTCTTCAGATTGAACATGCGAATCGGTTATTATCCAGACAAACGGAAGAATTGCAGCAAGCGCATCATGTGCTGGAAGAGCGTGCGCATCAGCTGCTATTATCCTCTCAATACAAATCAGAATTTCTTGCGAATATGTCACATGAGCTGCGTACACCGCTGAATAGTATTATCAATCTTGCGCAAATTATGGCGGAGCAAGATCAGGAACGCACGCCAGGAGAAACAAAGCTGTACGGGGGCATGATCTATCGCTCCGGGCTTGATCTATTAGAGCTAATCAACGATGTGCTGGATCTATCCAAAGTCGAAGCAGGCAAGCTGGAGATTGTGCAGGAAGAAGTGAATGTGAGCGAGATTCCAGAGCTGCTGTATATGCACTTCGAAATGACTGCCTCACGCAAAGACTTGCAATTTCACATCATTCAGGAAGAGCCCTTGCCAGCTCTTATCGTATCGGATTCTCAGCGCTTGCAGCAGATTTTACGGAATCTGCTCGCCAATGCGTTCAAATTCACCAAGGAAGGCAGCGTTACCTTGCGTATTCGCGTAGAGCAGGAGCAGGCAGAGGGAGAGCAGTTAGACTGGCTTGTCTTTGACGTGACCGATACAGGTATCGGAATCGCAGACGCTAAGCATCAGTTGATCTTTGAAGCATTCCAGCAGGCAGACGGCTCGATCACACGGAAGTATGGCGGCACAGGTCTTGGCTTGTCGATTAGCCGCGATCTAGCCAATTTGCTTGGCGGTCACTTACGTCTACATAGTGTGGAGGGGCAGGGAAGTACCTTTTCACTGTATTTGCCGATGCGTTAGTCTGATTGCTACTGGTTGCCAACATAACCTATGCCCGATAGAATGAAAGCTATGTAGGTAAAGGATGGATGAGCAACGACATGAGCTTGTCTGTTTGGTAGGTAAGCCGTATGAATGTCATCCATCCTTTACGAATCCATTGACGAAAAGAGGACATTAACGATGAACAAACAACCGATTTCTACAGATCGTGCACCAGGTGCACTGGGTCCATACTCGCAGGCAATTGATACAGGCATGTTCATTTTCGCTTCTGGTCAACTCGGTCTTGATCCAGTGAGTGGCGAACTGGCAGACGGCGTACAAGAGCAAGCACGCGTAGCGCTGCAAAACGTAGTCGCTGTACTGGAAGCCGCAGGCAGCAGTCTAGATCAGGTTGTGAAAACAACCGTCTTCCTGCACGATATGAACGACTTTGTAGCGATGAACGAGATCTACGGTCAATTTTTCCAAGAGCCTTATCCAGCGCGTAGTGCCGTACAGGTAGCACGTCTGCCGAAGGATGCATTGGTGGAGATTGAAGTTATTGCGCTGAAGAAGTAAGTTGCAATGTGATGAGAATGTTTTGGCGCGTAATACTGCTGAGGGGTACTAATACTTTATGCTTGTTTGAATAATTTATACTATTGTTTTGATTTCTATATTGAAATGAATTTATCATTTCTGAAATCAATAGGCTGGTAAAAGAGTTCATTATAGATTTTCTGATGAACTCTTTTAGCTTCATTTGTTAGAACTTATTTAATATAGTTTTTAATCTATAGAAATTTAGTGTAAAGGCGAGTGGAAATAATAAAGATTTTAGGAATGGATTTTTCAGTTATTGGGATTGCCTTGATAACAGCCTACATAGCGTACTACTTTAATTATATTTCTAAAAAAAGAGAAATTTTTCTTAAGGAATTAACTAATAGTTATAATGAAGTTTATTTTCCAATGTACGTGGAGTTATCTACGATTGAAAGTACGGAAGATAGAACTACAAAATTAAAGTTAGTTGAATCTTTCATAGATGAGAACTCAACCAAAGAATCGAAAGTTAAATTTATTGGTACAACATCTGTATTGCAGTATTTCGATGATTTAAAACTTATATATAAAACTTACAAGTTAGAAAATAATGCAGACAACGAGAAACGATTATTAGAAAGTATGAGCTATTTTTTCGAAAATATTAAAATGGAATATTTAGATGCACACGATATTATTTATGAGAATCATTTGCGCTTTAAAAGCAGTAGTTTTATTAATCCATTTTTCTCATCTTTTATTAGTATTATGAGGATTGGTTATCATTTATCTGTTTTTTTAGTAGCAATTTCCATTGCTATTGTCTATTTTACATTTGCAAATAAAATAAGTTCGTATGGAATGTTTCCTCCAACATTGATGGATATACCTACTTCTTTATTGATTTTATGTATAACAGTGATGTTGTTTGCGATTTTTTTAATGACAAGAGGATTTATAATGCAAAAAAATAGAAGGAAAAGTGAAGTTTTAAAGAAAATCAAAACAAAATTAAAAAGTCGATTACTTTTAAAATTGTTGAATTTAATTGAAAAATTCAGAGTGTAGATAAGATTCAATGGTAATATAAAAAGTAGCGAAGCTGAGGCTTCGCTACTTTTTATATTAATCTCGCGCCGTATTCCTCGCAAAGAACATCCACACGGCATACACGAACAGCAGTACCGCAATCACAATCGCTGTCCACCACACAACTGGTAGCTCTGGATGCTTCATTGCAATCGCTACATACGCCCATGTAAATACAAGCGGATAGACGCTATCACGGAAACGGTAGCTAATCACCAACGCAATGAGTGCACCGACAATCAAAGCTATGACTGACCAGACAGTCGGTGACAACCCAAAGCCTGACCATTCATTTTTACTAAGCGCGATCCCTGCATTCAGAATCGTAGCCACTGTTACCCAACCCATATAGATGCTGAAAGGTAACTTCACGAACCAGATCTGTCCCATCGTTGGTTGAACGATACGGCGGATTCGCAGATACGGCACGATAATCGTAACCAGTAATAAGCCGATCACCAGTACACCAAGCTCCAATTGTAGACTGTGCCATAGCATCAACCAGCCCATATTACAGAGCGAGTTCAGAAACAGCCACGGTCCAATCGCCATTACCGATTCTCGGCTATCTTCGCGATTACGGAACTGGTAGATCACAAATCCGATCAAGAGCAGATAAATAACCGACCAGATCGAGAACGCATACCCTGCAGGTGTGATATACAGTGGATATTGATCTGATATCTCCCCGGTATCCCTCCCAAATAGCCGTAGTGCTGCCGCCATATAATTGACCACAAGCACCGCCGCAATCCCAATCACGTTCAGCCAGCGATACATATTCAGTTTTCCCAAATCAATTGCCTCCTTAGTCATAGAGATATAGTGCTGTTAGAGGACAGTACATTCATTATATACCCTTCAAAACACCTAGCGCTAACAAGAGCGTACATATTTTAAGAGGGAATTTAAACTGCTGTATAGAATGCCACATCCCATCAAGACATTTATGTTGCGATTAGCACTTCACTTTGGCAAGCCAATAAGGGGAAAGGACGATTTTGGAGCATAGAAATCTACCTTTACTCTTAATTCGTAGATTTCTATGCTCCACCTGAGGACGTTCGCTTATTCTTTGCCGTAGTATTTGAGGGCAGAGAACAAAATTTCTCGCTATAAATGATAGCGCTATCAAAAAAACTCCTAATCATGTCATCAATTTGACAATGTTTGGGTATATAACAATATATTGCGATTAGAAATTTGACAACGGTCTACTAGGTTGTGGCATTGGCATTTATCGCAGAAGCCTGCCGCAACCCATGGTGTGTCAAAGGAAAATGCTTATGCTGAAGGGGTTGAAATGATGAACGATATCAGGGTAGGGGAAGCAGCGCATGGAGCTGCGAAGAGCGCTGGGCGTAAGCGGCTCGGGCAATGGCTTCAGCAGATTGTGTTTGTAGGGCCAGCTACGTTTTTCTTTGTATTGATTGTGATGATTCCTTTCTGTCTCGGCTTGTATTATTCATTTACCGATTGGAATGGGATTTCGCCTACGGTCAATTGGATCGGAATTGAAAACTATACGCATATTTTGACCAAAGATCCAGATTTCCGTAATGCCTTCTGGTTCACCGTACGCTTTACTGTAGTGGGCATTTTGCTGACCAATCTACTCGGTTTTATCCTTGCGTATGTATTGACGAAGCCGATTCGGAGTCGGAATCTGATGCGTACTGTTTTCTTCATGCCCAATATGATTGGTGGATTACTGCTCGGTTTTATCTGGCAGTTCATTTTTATTCGTGGCTTTGCAGCGGTTGGAGAAGCGACCGGGATTGGTCTATTTAATCTACCGTGGTTAGGGGATCGGGCGACCTCATTCTGGGGAATCATTATCGTCTTTGTCTGGCAGACTGCCGGATACCTGATGGTCATTTATATCTCGTCGCTGAACAATATTCCCAAGGATGTACTGGAATCGGCAGAGATTGATGGAGCGACTCGGATGCAGATCATTCGTCATATTATCTTGCCGCTCATTATGCCGGCGGTTACGATCTGTCTGTTCCTGGCGATTTCATGGGCATTTAAAATGTTTGATTTGAACCTTTCGCTTACCGGTGGTGGGCCGTTCAAGGCAACGGAATCGGTAGCACTCGATATCTATAACGAAGCATTCACGAATAACCGTCTCGGATTGGGTACGGCAAAAGCCATTATCTTCTTCGTGATCGTTGCGATTATTACGACGATTCAAGTACGGGCGACTAAGAGCAGGGAGGTTGAGATGTAATGGACGTACAGAGCAAATATACCGTTCGGACATTAATTTTGGAAATTATCGTAGGCATTGTCGGTCTCATCTTCCTGATTCCGTTTTACTTTCTCCTGGTCAACTCCGTCAAATCGTTTGGTGATATTTTGTCCAACTCGGCATCCTGGCCGCAGCAGTTTGTATGGAGCAATTATGCCGAAGCGTGGAAAGCGATTGATTTCCCTTCGGCATTCGGCAACTCCCTCATTATTACAGTGGTGAGTAATGTGCTGCTCGTTCTGGTTAGCTCGATGGCGGCTTACCAGATGGTGCGCAAACCAAGTCGATTTAACCAGATTTTGTACTTTGTGTTTGTGGCAGCGATGGTCATTCCGTTTCAGTCGATCATGTTACCGCTGGTGGAGATGGCGAGTAAATACGGCTTGAACAATAGTAGAACCGGTCTGATTATTAGTTATCTTGGATTCGGTGCACCGTTATCTGTGTTCTTGTTCCATGGCTTTGTGAAGACGGTACCGCTGGAGATCGAGCAGGCGGCAAGAGTGGATGGTTCCAATCGCTACGGTGTGTTTTTCCGTATTGTGTGTCCGCTGATGATGCCGATGTTTGTAACAGTCATTATTTTGAATACATTGTGGATTTGGAATGATTATCTGTTACCATCTCTGATCTTATCCAGTCCAGAGCTACGCACGATTCCGATCGCAACCTACAGCTTCTTCGGACAATATACGAAACAGTGGGATATGGCACTACCCGCGCTTGTGCTGGGGATTACGCCGATCATTATCTTCTTCTTATTCCTGCAACGCTATATCATTCAAGGGATTACGGCTGGATCGGTAAAAGGTTAACCGACAACGAGGCGATACGAAATTGACGAACGGGAGGACCTATGCATGAACAAACGATGGCTTACTCCCTTGCTTCTACTGATGGGGCTGGCGCTTGTGCTTGCAGGCTGCGGCAACAAGGAAACCAGCTATATCTCATCCAGTGGAAAAAAGGTGATCAAGATTTACCAGGGGAAAGTAGAGATTGCAGATGCGCTCGCCAAGCTGAAAGTCGAGTATGAAAAGGAGCACCCCGATGTAGAGCTGCAAATTCAGTCCGTGGGTGGCGGTGCAGACTACGCGGCATCGCTGAAAGCCAAATTTGCTGCGAAGGATGTACCGGATATTTTCACCAATGGCGGTGATGAAGAATTGAATCTGTGGCAGGAATATCTCGAAGACCTGTCTGACCAACCGTGGGTCAGTGATCTGGTGGATGGAGCGGCAGACCAGATCAGCAAGGATGGACATATCTATGGTCAACCGAATGGGCTGGAAGGCTACGGATTTATTTATAACAAGGATATTTTTGAAAAGGTTGGCATTACAGAAGTACCGACTACGATTGACGAGCTACGCGCGGCATGTGAAAAGCTAAAGGCAGCCGGATATACGCCGTTCTCGAATGGATTCCAGGAATGGTGGGTACTTGGGAATCATAACGTTACGATTCCATTCTCGCATCAGCCAGATCCGAACCAATTCATCGAAGAACTCGACAATGGAACCGCACAAATTCCGGGAAATGAGAAGTTCACGGAATGGCTCAATCTGCTGGATCTGATGAAGGAATATGGCAATCCGAATCCGTTAACGACAGACTATAATACACAGGTTACGCTGTTTGCAGATGGCAAGGCAGCGATGATGCAGCAAGGGAACTGGACGCAAGTTCAAATTGATGGGATCAAGCCGAATATGAATATCGGACTGATGCCAATGCCGATCAATAACAACAAAGAAGAAAATGATCGTCTCTTCGTTCGTGTACCGAATAACTGGGTTATCTATAAGGATTCTCCGGTGAAAAAGGAAGCCAAAGAATTCCTGAACTGGCTCGTTACCTCTGATGTAGGTCGTCATTATATTACCGATGAATTCAAATTCGTTCCTGCATTCAAAAGCATCAAAACAACCGATAAGCAGCTAGGTCCAATCGGTGCCGATATTGTGCGGTATAATGATGCAGGTAAAATCCTACCTTGGATTTTCCCAAAATTCCCGATGGGACTGAGTAAAGACTATGCGAGCACGATGCAAGCGTATCTGGCTGGTGAACTGAATCGGGAAGAGATGCTACAGCAAATGCAAGAGGAATGGGTCAATCTGCAATTGCGCTAAATGGTATGCGATTCGCTCAACAGGCCTGGCACATGGTGCACGAAGCTTGCTCCCGCTTGGAGGATAGCGAATAAGCGATATGTAATCTACAAAAAGCCGGACGATCACAGGGAAGAGATCGTTCCGGCTTTTCTTTTATGATGTGCAAACTAACATTGCGCAAACGTTAGCACAAATGATATGATGCATCATATCAAGGGAAATTTCAGCGTCAGCGATCTTCTGATACGAGCTGAAATAAAAAATGAATTTTGCAACGTAAAAGATTATATATTTTTCTTCGGTGGCAGATTGAAGGTAGGGCAGACGGCTTATATACATTTTATACTTATGCCGCGCGTACTTACAGGAACCGTTCAACATGACCAATCAGCTTGCAGCAATCATCCAGGCGGCTTGCTCCAATCTGTGCCTCATCTCAAATACCAGTCATGGAGGGAAAACTAATGATGGAAGATACGAGTGAAGCGATACACCCCGACAAAGCCGACGCACCGGTCATACAGGAGGTCTGGAATACGTTCGGACACTTACGCGACTGGCGCGAATATGATGGCGCTTACCTGTGCCATGGGCAAAAAGCAGGGGCGACGCTAGTCTTTTTTTCGCCTACGGAGTTTCGTTTTAAGGTGTTTGGCGAAGGGGTTATTGATCTGACCACAACGATTGCAGTATTGCTGCCAAAGCAGATTTTCAAGCCTGAGATTGAAGAGAGCGAGCAGCAGTTGCAATTTTTAACGGGAGAGCTGACGGTTTCAATTGATAAGCAAACGTTTGCACTAACGGTGACAAATAAAGAGGGTATTGAAGTAGCGCGTCAGGAAACATTGAGCTGGAGCCCGCGCGGAGCGACGAATGCATTGTTTAATATGCAGGAGGATTCGCACTTTTACGGGTTAGGTGAGAAGTCGAGCTTTTTGGATAAACGTGGTGAGCGATATACGATGTGGAATACGGATGTGTATGCACCGCATATGCCAGAGATTGAGGCGCTGTATGAGTCCATTCCGCTGCTCATTCATATGCATAGCGGCATTAACTACGGCATTTTCTTAGATAATCCAGGTCGGTCGGAATTTGATATGCGTTCACATGGGGTAGCCTATACGATTGGCTGCGCGACCGGGGCATATGATGTGTATTTTATCTATGGGCCGGAGCTGAAGGATGTCGTGAGTCGTTATACGGCGCTAACGGGACGGATTACACTTCCGCCCAAATGGGCGCTTGGCTACCATCAATCCCGCTACAGCTATATGAGCCAGACCGAGGTTATGGAGCTGGCGAGGAATTTCCGTGAGAAGCAGATTCCGTGTGATGTGATCTATCTGGATATTCACTATATGGATGAGTATCGTGTGTTCACGTTTGATAAGATTCGTTTTCCAGATCCGAAGGGCATGATTGCGGAGCTTCGAGAAATGGGGATTCGGATCGTACCTATCGTCGATCCCGGTGTGAAAAAAGATCCAAAATACAAAATCTACCGTGAGGGTGTACAGGAGGAGCATTTCTGTCGCCGCTTGGAAGGCGATATTTATTTTGGCGATGTGTGGCCGGGAACGAGTGCTTTTCCTGACTTTACTGAGACACGCACGGCTCAGTGGTGGGGAGAACAGCATGAATTCTATACCTCGCTTGGAATCGACGGTATCTGGAATGATATGAACGAGCCGGCTGTATTTAATACGCTGAAAACGATGGACCCGGATGTGATGCATCTGAACGATGGAGATCCGAAGACGCATGAGGAGATTCATAATTTGTATGGAATGCTTATGTCGCGTGCGACGTATGAAGGGATGAAGAGTCATATGAATGGTCGCCGTCCATTCGTGCTCACACGGGCAGGTTACTCCGGTATTCAGCGGTATGCGGCGATCTGGACCGGGGATAACCGTAGCTTCTGGGAGCATATGGCGATGGCGATCCCGATGGTACTCAATATGGGCTTGTCAGGGCTGCCATTTGCAGGGCCAGATATTGGTGGTTTTGCTCACCATACATCGGCGCAATTGCTCGTACGCTGGACGCAAATGGGTGTGTTCTTTCCGTACTGTCGTAACCACTCGGCGCTCGGTACGACACGTCAGGAGCCATGGTCATTTGGCGAAGAGGTCGAAGGCATTATACGAGAGTATATCAGTCTTCGTTATCGCTGGATGCCACATCTATATAATCTGTTCCATGAAGCTTCCCAGACGGGAATGCCGATCATGCGTCCACTGCTGCTAGAATATCCACATGATCCTAAGGTGACGAATCTGTGCGATCAGTTCCTGCTGGGACCGGATGTGATTATCGCGCCAGTCTATCGTCCGGATACGGAGTACCGAGCCGTGTATTTGCCAGAAGGTGTATGGCATGACTACTGGACCGGTGAGAAGCATGAGGGTGGACGTACAATTCTTGCCGAGGCTCCGCTGGATGTATTGCCAATCTATGTACGCGCAGGTGCAATTGTAGCCGAAGGCGCGCTGCATCAATATAGCGGCGATCATGATAGCGATGATGTGGTGACATTCCATGTGTACGGGGCACAAGCCAAGCCGGACTTCCGTGCGGAATATACGCTGTACGAGGATGATGGAGAGACCTTTGCTTATGAAAGTGGCAAGACATCCAAGCTGTATATTCGTGCGCAAGGGCAAGATGATGCGCTGCGTCTGACGATTCAGTATATTGAGGATACGTATGTGGCGAAGCGTGAGCATCTGCGATTTACACTTCGTCAGCCAGGATTTGTGCCAACGTCGATTGAGCAATTGAAGCAGATTACGCTGGATGAACTGGCGGAGGGCGGCATTGGTTGGAGTCTGGATGAGAGCAGCGGAGATATTTTGATTCAGATTGAGGATCGGAAATTAGATGAGCTGGTGTTGAAGGTATAAATCAAGTGGTACTGAGTGAAGTCATTCACTGTGATGGATCTGCAACTCCATATGAATATGAAATGTAACATTAAGATGGAAAAAGCCCGCTTATCCAGCGGGCTTTTTGGCATGATTATAGCGGATGAAATGAAGTATAAACGTGCGTCTATATGATTGTTTTCGATGTTACGTATATACGTGTATTTTGAGGGCGTTTTTTATTGTATCGAAAAAAGAAATCAAAATTTTTTTTCGAATTGAATAAAAAAATGATGTAAAACAGCTTTTAAAAGTGAATTTGACCGGGTATAATGTTGTTAGGGAGAGAGGGATTATATCCCTCTCAGATGAAACTAGCTTTTGGTCTTCAAGCGCTTGCGACGCTTGGAGACCTTTTTCTTTGGGTTACTGTTTAGCTTTGCATATAGAGTTAATACTGCTATAGCAAAATTAATCAGCGCCGTCAGAAGTGTAAGCATGTTATCACCTCCTAACATTTCAAATATATCAAAAATACTTTTTTGAGTCATTATTATATTGCTTCATCTAATAAAAATTTCTATAGATAATAAAATTCAAGATCATGTACATAAGCCAGTTATATGCCAGGTAACTAAATACGTGAATGGTATAATCTTTTACATACAAAACTTCGATAACATGGTAGTGGATACGAGTAGCATACAAACAGATATTACCTTGCATTAAATGGAGATGATCGACATGCAATCATGCTGGATTGGAATAGATATAGGTGGGACAGCGATCAAGGGTGCGCTGGTGAATGAGCAGGGGCAGATGATTGAACGGATGGAGCTACCGACTCGCGCAGAGCAGGGAGCTGACTATATCCTCGGACGTGTGCTGTATATTGCCAATGAATTGAAAAGTATCGTATATGACAATGTGAAACGTACCTTTATTACCGTACATGGAATTGGCATTGGCTCAGCTGGACGGATTGATCGGGAAAGCGGAGCTGTGCTAGAGGCGACGGATAATTTGCCGGGTTGGAAAGGATTGCGCCTCGCTGAAAAGGTGGCAGAAGCGACTGGACTACCAGTCTATGCTGTGAATGATGCTCATGCGGCTGCAGCTGGTGAAGACTGGATCGGTGCAGCAAGTACGATTCAATCATGGATTATGCTGACGATCGGTACAGGCATCGGGGGCGCGCTTGTGCATTACGGAGAAATTATTTCCGGGCAATACGGTGGTGCCGGAGAGCTCGGTCATATGATCTTGCATCCGGGCGGTCTGCCCTGCAATTGTGGCAAGCGTGGCTGTGTGGAGCAGTACATTTCGGGTACAGCGCTGAACCGAATCGCTAGCGAGTATCATCCGGAATGGTCATCACGACGTCTGTTCGAAGCGGCAAAGCAAGGAAATACCGAGGCACATTATCTTTTGGATAACTGGCTTAATGATCTTGCGAATACGATTATTAATCTGGATCAGATCTTCGATCCACAGGCGATTGTCATCGGTGGCGGTATCATTGTTACACGTGAAACATGGTGGACAAAGCTTATCCAGCGTATTGATGAGCTAGGTGGACATCCCGTACGCTTGGAGCCTGCGATGTTAGGTAACCATGCTGGAATGGTGGGGGCGGCTCGAATTGCTATGCAGCGTCATGCACTATGATACGTTATGGATGCTCCGGGAGAGCGCTATACACTGGCTTCACACGAGTGTAAGCTGGATATAGACATGCGATCCTATCGTAAACGAAATATAAAGCTAAAAAAGAAAAAGCACAGTCATCCGTTATCTGCGGATTGGCTGTGCTTTTTCGTTCTGTAGAAGTCTATCTGTATACGTTGTGTTGTTCTATCTGCATAGTAAGATCTTAGCTACAACGAATTTACGGTACGTCCGTAGATCAACTACCTTGACCACTTCATATATTAGGTTACGCCTCTCGAAAACACGCTTGAAACGTATGTGTTTATGATGGAGGAAAACCTTAGATTTGATACGTTTAAGATGGCAGTCATTAAGTAAGAACTAATGAGGCCTAAGGCGGTTAATCTGTATTCTCCACAATCTTATCCAGGATTCTCCGTGCCTGACGAATTCGTTCACCATCCAGTGGCAAATGAATACAACCTTGCTGACGTACAGCACTGCCCAGATGAACTTCGCGAATCTCCGTCTTTCGTACAAAGGTTTCTAGCGTCTCCAGTGTTAAGCCTGCACCCGCGATCAGGGATAACGAATGCTGGTCTGCGAGCTGAATAAGCTGTGGAAACGTCTCGGTAGCTTCCAGAGCAGAGGCTTTTCCTCCAGATGTGAGAATCCGCGTGATGGCGTCATATTTGCCGAGTGTAGCTATACTTTGGCGTAGATCGCCAGCTTCGTCAAAGGCCCGATGAAACGTAATCTGTACCTCATTCGATCCCTCTTGAGCCGCCTGCAGCAGTAGCGCCAAAGCCTTTTCGTCGATCTGCTGCTTTGTATCTAATACGCCAAGCACCAATGCCGTTACACCCGCGCGGACAAAATGTCGAATATCCCGCTGCATCGACTGTAATTCCTGCGGCGTGTAGACAAAGCTATGGCTATGTGGACGAATCATGGCATGGACAGGAATCGTAACCTCCGATAGGATTTGCTCCACCATGCCAAGACTTGGGGTTAGTCCTCCCTCGCTCTGTGCAGAGATGAATTCAATGCGATCGGCTCCGGCTTCTTGCGCAATGCGCGCGTCTTCAGGTGTAGTCGCAATAACTTCAAGTAATATTCGCTTCATCCGAATCCATCCTTTTCGTAAAATCGACTGCATCTGCTGTAGCGTATTCCTTCAATAGCTATGATTCTGAAGATAAGTCAGTCGTCAATTACGGTCATTATACCCGATCCTAATGAATACGTTGCAAAAACTATACCCTATCCTCGGCATAGCGCGGATCAATATAGTCGAATTCAGTGCTTGGCGCGATAAGCACGAGGTGAAAGCAGAAGGGGATAGGTGTAAAACAAAATATCTATACTATTAAAAATCACGGATTGATTGCCTAATTAACTCCTTATATAAATAAAGGAGGGATGGCATTTTTCCAGAACCAATCTTATAATAGATAAGATACCTGCTTCGGGTGGATATATCATTCGCGCCGTGGCAGAAGGAGTACTAGAGCAACAATGAACGCATGCGCTTAAGTCATGAAAGGGACATCCTGTAATGAAAATACACACTAAATACAACGATCACAAAGATTTTACCGAGATGGACGGGAGACGATGATGGATCAACCGTTATATGGAATATGGATTGGCGACGTATTTTTTTGTTTTTCTGGCGAGATGTCGGAGCCGAAAGTTGACGCGTGGATGAAAGTCATGCGGCGTCTACAGCTACCAGCAGGGACGCGTCCGTTTGCACAATCTGGTTTGCGTTTGGCAGAACTGAAGTCTGGTCCGGTGAGTACTAGCGGAACACGCGAACCTGCAGTACGCCGTGCTGGACGTAGCAAAAGATTACCAGGTCGCATGGTCGAGGGGCTTGCCCTTAGTGCGGAGCAGGCATACGATCTGCTACTCAACTGGGATGAACAGGTGATTACGGCGCAAGGAATTACGCCGGGCGCCGAGATGGTGTACTGGCAAACAGTCGCTCGTTTTGCACGTAAGCTGCTGCGTGATGGCAAAATCGTGCCAGACAGCCGCATCGTTGCAGGTACGGGGCGCCGTAGCGCTCAGGCATCCCTATATGGAGTATGGAAGCCGCTCTTAGTCGGTGAAGATCGTGAGATGTTTGCCAAATTAGCAGAAGCGATTCCGATGATCGGCTTGTCTGCTCTATCGCTATTCGCTTCTTCGGAGCCGCCGGTTGCTTCGCGCGCTCGCGCCGAGGTGCTGCATTCCTTCCTCGTCGCGATGATGGATGCGGAGGTGCGCCGAATGCTGCGTGATGCGGGGTATGGCAAGTTTCGGATGTATCAGGCGAGTTATCGCCGTGGAACCTCACCGCAGGCGCATCTATGGTGGAACACGCTATTCGATGCGTCCAGTGAGCTTGCCGTACAAGGGACAGCTGAGGATATGGCGATACTTGAGCAAGAGATTCGTGAGCATAGTCATGCTGATGTGCCTGTTCCAGAGGCGGGGGCTGTTAGCAGTACAGCGGGTGAACTATCGCTTGTTGTTCGCCTGGAGCCGCCGCAAGAGCAAGGTGGCTATAGCGATACAACTGCATCCGGGCTACCCGAATGGCGAATGAGCTTCTGGGCAGGCGATGAGTCAGATACGGCGGTATTGCTTCCGGCTGCGCTGTTATGGCGTCATGAAGAGGATGACCTGATGGTGCGCGGTCGCACATACGAGCAGGTACAACGCTCCATGCTGTCGCAGCTTGGACAAGCCGCCGAGTGCTCGTCTATTGTGCGCTACTGGATCGACCACGCTCATCCAGTTGGTGGAACGCTGGAAGCAGCAGATGTATATACTTTTTTGAAAAACGATGTGCCACGTCTGCGTAAGGCAGGCATTATTGTACAAATTCCATCCCGCTGGACACGCGAAGGTAAGCGTCGTACCGGGCTCAAGCTCAAAGTGAAGACATCACAGCTTCATGAGAAGCGCAGCCCGCATGAATCGGCTCGCCTTGGCATGGAACAGATGGTTTCATTTGAACCGGAAGCCGTGCTGGATGGCAGAACACTCAGCTCGGCAGAACTGGCTGAAATCGTGAAAAATGGCGTTCCGATCATTCCACTAGATGGCGGATGGGTGGAGGTCGATCTGAACGAGATCAAGCAGGTACTGCGCTTTATCCGTCGTCATGAGGAAGGCGAGATTTCGTTTAACGAGCTGATGCACATCTATGCCGAAGAGCAGGATGCGCTGTGGAATGGACTGCATATATTCGAGATTGAGACGAATCCGCTACTGAGTAGCCTGATGGAAGGTAGCGCATGGCGTGATCTGTCCAAGCGTGAGGTGCCTGAAGGACTTCATGGCACGCTGCGTCCGTATCAGGAACGCGGCTTCCAGTGGCTAGCCACGATGCGCGATCTAGGCTTCGGTGCTTGTCTTGCCGATGATATGGGACTGGGTAAGACGATCCAGGTGATTACCTGTATGCTAGATCAGCCGGTCAAAGCTCCGCGTCTAATCGTATGCCCCACCTCGCTGCTGGGCAACTGGCAGCGTGAGCTGGAACGATTTGCACCAGATATGCAAATGTATATTCACCATGGTAGTCGTCGTCCACGCGGAGAGGAATTTATCGCCGAAGCGAAGGCTCATGACATCGTGCTGACGACGTATCATCTAGCAGGTCGAGATGGAGAGGATCTGCGTCAGGTTGAATGGTCGTCCATCGTATTAGATGAAGCACAATATATTAAGAACTATCGTACCAAGCAAGCGCAGAGCGTGATGAAGCTGAATGCGCCACATCGGATTGCGATGACAGGTACACCGGTCGAGAACCGACTGAGTGAGCTATGGTCGATATTCCAATTTTTGAATCCAGGGTATCTGGGCACATCTTCTGCATTCCGGCAGACGTACAATACGCTGATGGGACCCGAAGCAGAGACGCGTCTATCGACACTGCGTAAGCTGGTCGCTCCCTTTATGCTACGTCGTCTGAAAAGCGATCCGGATATTCGCCGTGATCTGCCAGACAAGATCGAGCTCAAGTCGTATTGCTATATGACTGTTGAGCAGGCGGGGATGTACCAGAGCGTGGTGTCCGATATGCTTGGTAAAATGAGCAGTAGCGAAGGCATTACGCGTAAAGGGATCGTATTATCATCCTTAACCAAGCTGAAGCAAATCTGCGATCATCCGTATCTGATTGGTGGCAGTGGTAAGCAGGATACAGGCAAACAGGAACGCTCCGGTAAAATGGCGCGACTGATCGAGTTACTGGATATGATCCGAGATAGCGGCGAGGCAGCGCTAGTATTCACGCAGTATGTGGAGATGGGCGAGCTGCTCACCGCAAGGCTGGGTAGACATTACGGAGAAGAACCATTTTTCCTGCATGGCGGGGTGAGTAAGGCGAGCCGGGATGAGATGATTAGTCTGTTCCAGCAGGGAGAAGGCCCTCCGATCTTCGTTCTTTCGCTCAAAGCAGGCGGGGTCGGGCTGAATCTGACGCGCGCCAACCATGTCGTTCACTATGATCGCTGGTGGAATCCAGCAGTCGAGAATCAGGCGACTGACCGTGTATTCCGCATCGGTCAGCAGCGTAATGTGCAGGTGCACAAGCTGATCTGTCAGGGAACATTGGAAGAGCGCATTGACGAATTGATTGAAAGTAAGAAATCACTTGCCGAACAGGTTGTTGGTGCTGGCGAGCAGTGGTTGACCGAGATGTCGGATGAAGAGCTGAAGCAGCTCGTTTCCTTGCAATCGGCAGAATGGGGGACGGAGGAATGAGCACGAAGCACTGGACGATCAAAGACTGGAGTGTAAGTGGCGGTTCCATTCAGGCGACCCTTCATTCGGAATCTTCCGCAGACACGCAGAAGGTGAAAATTCCTGTCGCTGCACTAGAGCCTCAGCAGTTACAGTTGATGCTAGAGCAGCTTAGCCTGTCTGCATTGCTGGTGGAACTATTACTGCGAACGGAGCAAGCTTCAGCTTCAAGCAAAACGACTTCTGCTGCTACAAGTCTGTCGATCTGGAATCTTCAGCTAGCCGAGCGTGAAGATGAAGACGACATGCCTGTAGCAGACAGATTGCTATCATGCACGCCTTATGTGAATGAGCCATTCGAAGCTTGGCTTAGCCGCATAGATGACACGAAGATGCAGGATGAAGCGAGATTGTTTATACTAAAAGAGACACATGAACGCTTGCGAGCACATCCGCTGTTAGCATGGCGACTTGCTGGACTGGAACGTGAGCAGCTACAGGAACGCATCTGGAAGCTATGGCGCGGCGATATGCTCATTTCACCAGATACGACTTCTGAGCCACTTGATGAAGCTGGCGAAGATGCTGTGCTATCGGATGAACCGAGCCTCGGTAGCTTGCTCGCAGAATCAGCAGCTGCCGGTACACTTCATCAGGTAGGCGAGTTACTGACTGAGGTTCAAGCCTATCTGGAAAAGGACGAACCAGCCTGGGAGACGCCTGCGAAAACCGCTCCGGTATTCGGTACAAGTGAGGATGAGCAAGACGACTTGCCAGACATTTCTGATCTATTACCGGAGATTCCAACCGCACCGAATGGCTACGAAGAGATTCGGCGCCGGATAGCGGAACGGACAAGACAGCGTCATACAGCTGCCAAACGTAGCAAAACCTAAAGTCAACGTTGCAGAGCCGGAGTCTACGATTACCGGCTCTATTTTTTTTCGGGTCCAGCGTTTATGTTTGGCAGTATAAACGCTGGAACGAACAAAGGAGACCAATCATGAATAAATCAATTTCTTGGAAATGGGCAGTTCCGGCAGGCATTCTCATGTCGGGTATGATCTTTGCCGGATGTGGAGCAACCGAAACGACCAATAATGGTGCAGCCTCACAGCCAAGCAATACAGCTACAGGCACTAACACGTCAACCGAAAGCAATGGAGCAGAAGCAACAACACCAGCAACGGATGCTCAAGCTGACAATACCAACACTACCGAAAATGCAGGCGGAACGAGCAACACCGACTCTGGACAATCAACGGATAATAGCCAGACCGAGACAGGTAGCGACAGTGGTAACACTGCGGCATCAACAGGCGGATCTTCGAGTAACGAGAGTAGCACAGCTAGCAGTTCAACGAACTCCGGTTCAGCTAATGCAGGCAGTAGTGATAATACGAGCAGCTCCGCTACAAGCGGCAATTCATCCGATCTGCTTCAAGTCCGTGAAAAGAGCTCCCTGCAATCTACCATTTCCGAAAAGGGTGGCAAAATGGTCGTAAATGATCCTGAATCCATCACCGTGATCGTGAATAAAAAGCGCTCCCTGCCAGATGGCTATATCCCACCCGATCTAGTTGTACCGAATGTAGCCTTCTCATATAGCGGTGTGCTTGAAAAGAGTCATATGCGTAAAGAAGCCGCTGGCGCACTGGAACAGCTTTTCGCCGCATCGAAAAAGGACGGTCTTGATCTGCGCGCCGTATCCGGCTACCGCTCCTACAAGCGTCAGGTGTCGATTTACAAAAATAATGTAGCTACTAAAGGTCAAGAATATACCGACCGTGTTAGCGCACGTCCCGGTACAAGTGAGCACCAGACTGGACTCGCGATCGACGTTTCCGGCCCAGGTATCGGCTACGGACTGGAGCAAAGCTTCGGTGCAACCAAAGAAGGCGAATGGCTCAAAGAACATGCACCCGAGTACGGATTTGTCATTCGCTACACGGAGAATGGCGAATCCAGCACTGGCTACACCTGGGAACCATGGCATATCCGCTACATCGGCAAAGCCATCGCTCAGGATGTCACCAGCAAGGGCATGACATTAGAACAATATTTTGACCAGAAAAATATCAAGTAACTACACACCATTCAGATCACCGGAGAGGAGAATGACGACATGGCAACGATCGAAGACTTGCACAAACTAGACCTGCGCACGGGCACCATCATTCACGCAGAACCATTTGAAAAAGCAAAAGTACCTGCAATCAAGCTCGAAATTGATTTTGGTGAGGAACTGGGTATCAAACGCTCCAGTGCCCAAATCACCAAACGTTACACCCCCGACCAACTACTCGGACGCCAGATCATAGCCATCGTCAATTTCCCACCCCGCCGTATCGCCGGCTTCGATTCCGAAGTCCTCGTCCTTGGCGGCGTTCCCGGTGAAGGCGATGTCGTTCTGCTACGTGCAGATGAGGAACTACCTAATGGTACGCCGATTGCTTGAGGTATATGTAAGCCGTAGTTAGAACATCTATGTATCCGTCTCGATACAATCATCTGCATGTATGACAAAGGATACGAATGTATATTATGGATGTGGATCTGAACGGACGTACTGGATCTGGATATCTATTAAAGTTCATAGCAAAAAGCCTGACAGCATAATATATCTGTCAGGCTTTTTTGCTATATCTATGGCGGGCAAAATAGCTGCTTAGCAGGAGGTTCTGCACGTTATCATCTGCTTTTGCAGTGGAATATTCGATTAGGCTAGAAAAGAACAAATCAAAACAATGGAACACACGGATACGAAGAAACATCATACTGCCGACTTAGCTCTATTGCTCGTATTGAATCTTTCTAAATGTTGCAATTCACTGCACTTCGGAAAGGAAACAAAGGGAGAGAACGTCCCCTTATTCCTTCCGAAGTGGCATCAGCTAAAGCTCAACCCATCCAGAGAGTTCAACAGGGATTACTTTCCTTTAAACGCCTCCAACAAAAACCTCGAAGGCGGCACCGTCTTCCCATGATGCACCGCTGGCGATGAAACATACAGCTCATGCTTCGCACGCGTCACCGCCACATAAGCAATACGCCGCTCCTCCTCCAGCGCCGCCTGCATCAATTTCCCATCTGGATCAGGTCCACTCACACCCTGCCCCGCCTTCACATCCTCTGGTGCCTCATCCTGAAGCGCCGCCTTATGCGGCAAAATCCCTTCCGATGCACCGAGCAAATACACACACGGGAACTCCAATCCTTTTGCACGGTGTACGGTCATCAGATGAATCCCCTGCGGATCAGCTTGCTTCATCAGCTCCATCATTTGTTCACGCTTGATCGTCAGCTCATCGGCAAAGGTCACCATTTCCTCCACCGTCGTGAATTTGCCTGCTGCACTTTCTAGCTCATCCAGCGTCTCACGAATGGTATCCTTATGGCGAGTAGCAGGGCCTGTAAAGTCCGCACTGGCGAATTTATCGTAAAAGACGCGGCGAATCTCTCGAATCGCGTACAGTGGCTTGAGTTCACGTAGCTTTTTCAAAAAGACGATGCGCTCTTTCACCTGCTGACGCTGGAACGTTTGCAGTTTGTCCCAATGATAAAGATGAATGAGCGGGTACTTTTTAGCCTGCTTTTGCTCCTGCGCCATAATATGATCCATCCCGGAATCACGGGAGATGTACAGCGGCCCGATTACGCCAGGTAACGCATCCATCCGGCGCGGATTCACAGCGAGTCGTAAGTGATCCATCACCGGACGAATCAGCGAATGATCGTAGAACACCGGTGCTTCGCCATACTGGATAAACGGAATATCCTCCATTAGAAGTCGCTCCGCAATTGCCCGTGTTCCACTAACCGTACGATGTAAAATTGCAATATCGCCTAGCGTATAACCCTCGTCTTGCTGCTGACGAAGACGCTTCACGATCCAGTCCGCTTCTTCATCTGCATGTGCTGGACGCAAATAGCGTGGACTTTGCCCTTCGGACACTCCGGCTTGAAGTGTCTTCGCATGGCGGGCTTCATTATGAGCGATCAGCTTCACGCCAAGTCCTAGAATTTGCGGATGACTGCGATAATTAATATCCAGCGCAATAATCCGTGTGCCTGGATACTGCTTTGGAAAGTCCAAAATATATTCCTGACGCGCCCCATTAAACGAATAGATCGTCTGGTCATCATCACCGACGACCATCAGATTCCGATGCTGCTGTGCAAGCTTGGCCACCATACCGTATTGTAGTCGATTCGTATCCTGAAATTCATCGACCATAATATAGCGAAAACGTTGCTGTAATAAGGCAAGGGTATGCGGATCTTCAAGCAACTTTTCCGTCCGCAGTAAAATATCGTCAAAATCAATCCGGTTATAGTTATGCTTCCATTCCTCATAACGGCATAACAGCGCGCAACGATCGCGTTCTTCCGGCGTATCCTTGGGCAGATCTTCTGCTGTCTTTCCTTCCAGCTTGATCGCCGATAGCATTGCAAGTAATGTCTCCGGTGGTGTCGTGCTAGTCGAGTTAATCTCACGCCGCAACCGCTGAATCACACCATGCTGCGCCCTGGTATCACCGAAGATCTCCTCGGTTAGTCCACCGTAGCGACGTAGTAGCAGTAAGCCAAACGCATGGAACGTTCGTGCTTCGATTGCCTTGGCGATCCGTGCATTCACACCGGGGAGTGCGGCAATTCGAGTTTTCATTTCCGCGGCAGCCTTGGTCGTAAAGGTGACGAGTAGAATTTCTTTTGGATCGACTTTACGTACGGATAGTAGATAGCCCGTGCGTGCAGTGAGCACAGTCGTTTTGCCACAACCTGCTCCTGCCAGAGTGAGCAGTGGCCCGTCGCCATGCCGAACGGCTTCGATTTGCGGTGCATTGAGTAGAATACCTTGCTTCTCCAAGGCACGGAAGAAAAAGGCATCCTCTGCTTCATCCGGTACAAGCGTAATACTCGTATCAGATGGAGCGGAAGTGGCTGCCGGGAGTGTGAAATGTGGAGCGACCCCCTGTGGTCTAAGGGAGTCTTTTATCATTGTATCTGTCAAAAGGGATCTTCCTTTCCTTGCTATTTCCCATGTCTGATCGTGCTGGACAGGGCGAGTTTATGCTCGTTTTTTTTAACTGAGCGAAAATTTTGTTATGATAGGGTTACAAGCTGTTTTGATTGCGGGTATATTCGTTATAACCGATTACTTTTATACATATCCTTCTATTATAATGGATGTATACTCTTTGAGTAATCCCCCAATAGAGCGCTTGTTGAGATGGGTAACGGGATCGTCACGGCTGTATCGCTTCATCTATGCGGCAGTCCGTTGGAATTAGAGGAGGAGAACAAGTATGAATTTATTACAACGGCTTAAAAGCGGTGCTGGCAAAGCGACCGAACGGGCGCAAAATGCGGTAGAAGTGAACCGAATGAACGGTCATATCGTGGATATCGAACGCGAAATTGGCGTACACTATATGCGTATGGGCGAAGTGTTTTACGAAGGCTATCGTGCTGGGGATATGTCCATTGCCGAGGAAGAGATGACGGAACTATGCAAAGCGTGCGATCTGCTCAACGAAGAGATTGAAGAGATTCGTACGCGAATTGCTATTTTGAAAAACGAACGGATTTGCGAATGCGGAACCGTAGTTGCACTTGATGCGAATTTCTGTCCAAACTGCGGACGCAAAATGGAAAAGCTCGCTACGCCGCGCAGCGAACGTGAAGCTACAGAGGAACGCGAAACTTCGTATGAGAGCGGGATTGATGCGCTTGTCGCTTCACCGCATCGTGATCGTGACGAAGAAGAGGTGGATCTTTCTGAGCTGAGCGCAGATGAGAGTGAACAGCGCCGAGCAGAGCGTGTGCGCGAGGATCAGGAGCGTCAAGATGAGCTGGATCGACTGGTGCAAGCGTGGAAGCAGGATCTCGGTATTCCGCACGAAGAGGAACAAGCGGAAGCTGCTTCGACCGACACTACGACTCAAGCGAAAAGCGCACCTGCTACATCCGGGCAAGCCTTTACGGAATCCCCAGCTTCACCTGTCGAAGAAGCTAGAGATCCACGTGTTGTGACGGAATCTGCACCTGTGCTTGAAAAAGAGCAAGCCGATCCAGGTACATTCAACTGCCAGGTATGCGGCAAAGCATTACCAAAAGGCTCTAAATGGTGTCCAAGCTGCGGTACCGAACAAGTCGTCTAGCTAGCTGTCCAGCTAGGTTGCGATATGAGCTGCGTTGTTAGCATACTCATACTAGCCGTGAATAACGATCTGCTGGTTCGCTATGTGTAACACCGACTCAAAGGAAAAGAGGATGTTACCCAGCAAAATATTTGGATCTCTTCCCGTATTATATTGGGGATATCCTATCTTTCCACCTCACACCATGAACCGCATACTTATGATGTACTGACAGGCTGATCCATTATTGACGATCAGCCTGTTGCTGTCTATATACATATTCTGCCTTGAATCGTTGTGCAATGACTGCTTCCCTTCTTATGCCCGCTAATCCAGATCGGGCTTATCTTACGAGGTGAAAGGACGGTATGTCCCATGGAACAACTGCTTCAGCATTTGCGTAATCTTGGATTCACTGAACTGGAATCAAAGGTCATGGTCTGTCTCGCCAAACAATCCACGCAATCTGGTTATGAAGTCGCCAAGCGTCTCGGTGTGTCTCGCTCCAATGTGTACGCAACCTTACAACGTCTGCTCACAAGAGGTGTCGTCCAGCTTACACCAGGTGAGCCTGCACGTTATAGTATGTTACCGGTGAAAGAATTGACCCGCATGATTGCCGGACAAATTGATGCGTCGTTGTCTTATTTGGAGCAGGAAATGCCGAGTTGTACGGAGGAACGTCCTTCTTTTCATATTGTGGAAGGCGAGCGAAATGTGATTGAACTGCTGAATCGGGAGCTCGACAAGGCGGGCGAGGAGATCGTTGCTGGAATCTGGCGCGAAGAAGCCGCCTGGTTTCGCGAGAAGCTCGAATCTGCCGACCAGCGTGGGGTTCGGGTATTGTGGTCATTTGAAGGCTTGGAAGAGGACGGACATCCAGGGATTCGTTTACTCAAGGGTGGCATCAGCGGACGCAAATTCTGGCTTGTGATTGATCGGCACTGGTGTATCGTCGGTATGAGAGGCGACGGTATTCCTGCACAGGCACTCGTTACCGAGCATCCGCTGATGGCAGAGCTGTTATTGCAGCATTTTTCCCAGGAGATTATTTTGTACGAAATGGAAAACGATCTGGGACAGGAGTTGATCCGGCGTTATGGGCAAGGGTACACACGCATTCTGGATCGTTATTTGCCCGGCATTATTCCAGCGGACTAAGCTGTGCAAGTAGCTCACAGGTCTGCTCATAGTAACCATGCGGCTGTGGCACAAATTGCTCTAACGTAACGACAGTATGCACATACGGGCGCGAGTCTACTTGTGCGTCATCAGCAGCTCCATATACACCCGTCGCCTCGACCGCATCTCGCTGTCCACTGAATAATTCCATCATCTGCGAGAGCGGCGCCTCAAATATACCGGCTACTTCATCCGCTTGCAGCTGATATTCCTGCAATTGCAGTGGACTGCATGCACCAAACACACTACTCACTTCCCGATCAATAAGCGCACCATGTGCAACTTCACCATGCCATTCATCACGCGCGATAAACAGTGGAGTCAACTGATCAAATCGCAGCGGCACACCAAGCTCTTCTTCTAACTCACGTACAGCTTGCTCCACCGATTCTCCTGCCAGCAAATGCCCTGCCGCTGTAATGTCATACAGATCCGGGAACGTATCCTTATGGTGCTGCCGCTTCTGAAACACTAGCATCCGGCCAGCATTGGTATCACGTACCAGCCAGCAATGGAACGTGTGATGCCAGTGACCGACGCGATGTACTTCGGAGCGCGGACATACGCCAAGATGACGATCATGTTCGTCGTAAATATCGAGTAGTTCGTGAGCTGCCATGATTGAGGGTCACATCCTTTTGAAATTATTGTTTTTGAATTGCTTGTTATATGTGCTGGGAGGTACACCACTACGGTAAGGAATAAGGGAACGTCCTTAGGTGGAGCCCAGGAATCTGTTTTATTAGGAAGGAATGTAGATTCCTGGGCTCCAAGCGTGTTTATAAAGCCAAACACTAGTAGGCGTCCTTTTCCCTTATTTCCTTGCCTTCGTTCAGAGGGTATCGCATCATATTTAAACACCAACACC
>JAAIGF010067414.1_pt1 | contig 36003 bp, 23 predicted proteins | sample 6487441 | NCBI WGS metagenome assembly JAAIGF01 (sample SAMN13974129, study PRJNA590717) | phyllosphere metagenome | biome: pepper field; feature: multiple bacterial spot infested pepper fields; material: pepper leaves; isolation source: leaves from pepper fields | host: Capsicum annuum ...
ACGTGGCGCGGCGACAGCACGCCCATGATGGTCGAGGCCACCGCCGGGCGCGCGGCCAGCAAGGCAGCGAACTGTACGTCGAAATCAGCCGGCGTGGCATCGGCGGCACTGGCAGGCACGTCCGGGCCCCACTGCGCGAGGAAGGCGCGACTGGTGGCTTCGGCGGTGACATCGCGAACCGGCGCCGGATCTGGCAGCCACAGGTTCACCTGCGCCGGGCCGGCGGAAGCCGCGCGGAAGTCATCCATCCAGCGGCCGATGTCGGCAGCCGGCGACAGCACCGCACCCATCGCACCCATGCTGCCTGCATTGGCCAGCGCAGCCGACAGCGGCACCGGGCAGGCACCGGCCATCGGTGCCAGCAGGATCGGAACGGAAACACCGAAGCGCTGGCAGAACGCCTCGGCGCGGGCAGTGACAGCGGACATCAGCGGGGCGGCCTATCGTTCGGACAGGCCCCCATGGTGCGCGCAGGAGAGGGGTAGAGTCGAGCTTGCTCGACTGGCACTGCCAGACCCACGCGTGTCGGAACTGACTCTTGTCCGCTCAGACGCCGGTTGCTTGACTGTCGGTCACCTCTGACAAGGAGATACCGATGAAAGAATGGACCACCGTGCTGGCTCTGGCCCTGGCACTTACGGCATGCAAGGACGACCGATCCGTATCGCAGAAGGCCGGCAGCGCCATCACCGGCACGGCAGCGGACTTTGTCGCAGGCCTCGGCGAGGGCGTGGACAAACACATGAACGTGACCCTGCAGGCGGATCCAAGCCTGGCCGCGCGCGGGCTGACGGTGACGCTGGGCAAGAGCCGTGCAATGGGCTCAAAGGAATCGGCGGTGTACGTGGTGGCCGAGAACGCATTCACAGGAACGCTGGTGGCGCGCGCGCTGGACAGCAACGGCACGGAGATCGGCCGCGCCTCCGCAGAGGAGGAGTTCGTTGCCGACGATGCCCGCTACGTCACCTTCCACTTCAACGAGGAAATGGACAGCCAACTGGTCCGGGCGTACGCGGTGTCGGCACGCTGATCGGCCGCCCGAGCATGGGCTCGGGCGCTACCTCAGATCGCGAACAGGGCCGCGATCAACGGAACGGCATGCCGCGGCCGCCCATGGCGCCCATCATGCCCTTCATGCTGCGCATCATGCCCTTCATGCCGCCGCCGGCCATCTTGCTCATCATCTTTTCCATCTGCATGTACTGCTTCATGAGCTTGTTGACGTCGGCCGGGGTCACGCCCGAGCCCTTGGCGATGCGCGCGCGGCGCGAGCCATTGAGCAGGTTCGGATTGCGCCGTTCCTTCTTGGTCATCGAGCTGATGATGGCGATCATGCGCGGCACTTCCTTGCCCTGGCTGACCTGCTGCTTCAGGTGCTCGGGAATGTTGCCCAGGCCCGGCAGCTTGTCCATCAGGCCGCCAATGCCGCCCATGTTCTGCATCTGCTCCAGCTGGTCACGCATGTCGTTCAGATCGAACTTCTTGCCCTTGGCGACCTTCTCGGCCAGCTTGGCGGCCTTGTCCTTGTCGACCTGCTGCTCGACCTGCTCGACCAGCGACAGCACGTCGCCCATGTCGAGGATGCGGCTGGCGATACGGTCCGGGTGGAATACATCCAGGCCTTCCGGCTTTTCGCTGACACCGACGAACTTGATCGGCTTGCCGGTGATATAGCGCACGCTCAGCGCGGCACCGCCACGGGCGTCACCGTCGGTCTTGGTCAGCACCACGCCGGTCAGCGGCAGCGCATCGCCGAAGGCCTTGGCGGTGTTGGCCGCGTCCTGGCCGGTCATGGCGTCGACCACGAACAGGGTTTCAGCCGGGTTGACCGCCGCGTGCAGGGCCTTGATCTCGGCCATCATCGCTTCGTCGATGGCCAGGCGGCCGGCGGTATCGACCAGCAGCACATCCACGAACGACTTGCGCGCATCGTCGATGGCGGCGCGGACAATGGCTTCCGGCTTCTGGTCGGCGCTGGACGGGAAGAACAGCACGCCGACCTGCTCGGCCAGGGTCTTCAGCTGCTCGATGGCGGCCGGACGGTAGACGTCGGCCGACACCACCATCACCTTCTTCTTGCGCTTTTCCTTCAGGTGCTTGGCCAGCTTGCCCACGGTGGTGGTCTTGCCGGCGCCCTGCAGGCCTGCCATCAGGATGATGGCCGGGGCCGGCACGTTCAGGTTCAGGTCGCTGGCTTCGGCACCCATCACCGCGGTCAGCTCATCGCGCACGACCTTGATGAGGGCCTGGCCCGGGGTCAGCGACTTCAGCACTTCCTGGCCGACCGCGCGCACCTTGATGCGCTCGATCAGGGCCTGCACCACCGGCAGCGCGACGTCGGCCTCAAGCAGCGCGATGCGCACTTCGCGGGTCGCCTCGCGGATGTTCTCCTCGGTCAGGCGGCCGCGGCCACGCAGGCGCTCGATGGTGCCGGAAAGGCGCTGGGTCAGGGACTCGAACATGCGGCGCAACCTGTCTGAAAGCGGGGGACAATAAGGCAGACAGTATAACGGGTCCGCCCGCCTTCCCGGGCTGCGACCACGGGGCCGTCGCCAGCATCCCGGGGGTATGCGAAACTGCAACGATGTTAATCGTTCTCATCGCCGCCCTGCTCTACCTGGCCGCCAGCGCCCTGCTGGTGCGTGCGCTTGGCCGCGATGATGCCGTCGGTTCGCCCACCTGGCTGTGGCCGGCGCTGCCGGCCATGCTGCTGCACGGCGGCTACCACGTGCTGGTGGCGATGCGCACCACCGGCGGCCCGGACATGCACTTCTTCGCCGCGCTGTCGCTGGTCGGCCTGGGCATGGCCTGGCTGACCTCGCTGGTCGGCGCGCGTGGGCGCATGTCGGCGCTGGGCGTGGTGGTGTTCCCGCTGGCCGCGCTGCTGCTGGCGATCTACCACGGCTACGGCCACGAACCCAGCAAGGTGCTGGGCTGGCGCCTTGCCAGCCACGCCTGGCTGGCCCTGCTGGCCTACGCCACGCTGAGCATTGCCGCCTTGCTGGCGATCATGCTCTGGCTGCAGGAACGCGCCCTGCGCCGCCGCGAGTTCCGCCCGTGGCTGCGTGCGCTGCCGCCGTTGGCCGACCTGGAAGCCCTGCTGTTCCGGGTCATCACCGTGGGCTTCGCCCTGCTCACCCTGACCTTGGTCACCGGCGTGCTGTTCGTCGATGACCTGCTGGCGCAGAAGCTGGTGCACAAGACCGTGCTCAGCGTGCTGTCGTGGATCGTGTTCGGCGTGCTGCTGATCGGCCGCCGCCGCTACGGCTGGCGCGGGACGAAGGCGGTGCACTGGACGCTGTCGGCGATGCTGTTGCTGCTGCTGGCGTTCTTCGGCAGCCAGTTCGTAATCGAGCTGGTGTTCGGGCATACGCGGTAAAGGCGTGCCGACCAACGGTCGGCACCCACCTCAGGGCACGGGACAGGTGTGTAGAGCCGAGCCCATGCTCGGCTGCTTTGCCGCGTGAGCCGAGCATAGGCTCGGCTCTACAACAATCCGCACGATGCGGCCGCTCCGACCCACGGTCGGCACCCACCGGGGACCGGTAGCGCCGGGCCATGCCCGGCGAGCGCGCAGCGCGGCGAAACCTATAACCCGTACCGCTCGATCACATCCAGGTGCGGCTGCCGCTCCTGGTTGCAGGCTTCGGCCAGGCGCAGCCAGCACTGCGGGTGCGACCAGTTGGCGGTGGACTGCTGCAGGTAACGATGCAGCGCAAGCGGCGCATGCCCCTGCGGCTGGGCCACGGTGAACAGCAGGCCCGGCAGCGTGCCCTCGTCCGCATCCGGGTCGGTCACGGTGTAATCCGGGCGGCTGTGCACCCACACCTGCCAGCCCTGCGCTTCGGCACCTTCCACGAACGCGTTCCAAGCCTCCTCGCCCGGGTGCGCGCCGTCGATCAGCCAGCTGCGCTCGAAGCCGCCACGCTCCAGCACGTGCACCTGCGCATAGGTCGGGATGAAGTGCTGACGCTGCTCTTCCTCTTTCGGCGCCGGGTGCACCAGCGCGGCATCGAACACCACCCAGTCACCCACCTGCTGGGCACGGTTGGCCGGCGCGTTCTCGACGATGCGCGCGGTCACCGGGCCGGTGCGGCGCGCGTAGTACTCCATCGGCTCGCCCTGCTCCAGGCTGCGGATGATCACCCAGCCCCACGGCTCTTCGACCACGCCGTCCTGGCTGGACAGCTCCATGCCGATGGCCGCGGCCGAGCGGCGCACGGCGTCCCAGTCGCGCGCGGCACTGGCGGCGCTCATGTGGTCCCAGTGCGCGGCATTGGGATCCTCCAGCGTTTCCACCAGCTGCGCGTAACAGGCCTGCGCATCGCTGAAGCGGCCGGTTTCCATGTACATGCGCGCCAGCGTGCCACGCGCGCCATGCGAACCCGGCGACAACGCCAGCAGCGCCTGTGCGGCCTGCTCCAGCGCCGGCCAGTCGGACACGCGGCGTGCGCGCTGCACCTCGCACCAGTGCGCGAACACCGGCACACTGCCGCGGTAGGTGTCGGCCAGGCGGCGCAGTCCATCATCGTCGCCCTGCTCGGTCAGCCAGCGCATCAGCGTATAGGCGGCGGCGCCGTCCTCCTGGGCGTGCGTGCGCACGAACTCCCACAGCAGCGCGCGGGCCTCGGTCTGCGCGCCACAGGCGTTCAGCGCCGATGCGGCCACCTCGGCCAGCGCCTCGTCATCCGGGCACTGCGCATGCGCCTGCAACAGCCACTGCGCCTCGCGCTCGGGATCGCGCGACTGCTGCTGTTCCCCGCGCGCTTCCAGCCAGGCCAGCAGCTCGGCGGCCGGCACCGGCAGCGGCTCAACGTCGGGCAGTGCGTCGATGCGGGCGGCCAGGCCAGCCACCAGCGCGCCGGCACCGCGGTCCTGGCGCAGCTGTGCCAGGTGCGTGCGGGCCAGGCCGAGCTGGCGCTGCGCGACCCAGCGCGCGCCGCGCTGCAGGGCCAGTTCCAGGCTCAGGGCCGCCAGCTCGATCACCAGGCGGTGGGCACCGACGCTGGCGAAGTGCTCGATGATGGTGTTGAAGCGCGTGCCCAGGTCCCAGGTGTTGCGGGCCGGGTCGCGGCTGCACAGCAGCGCCACCGTGTTGGCCCACAGACGCCAGGTGTTTGGGGTCAGTTCGCTCCACGGTACCAGCTGCTGCAGCGCCTCTTCGTCGCGGCCCAGCTGGGCCAGCGCCCACGCGCGCGACAGGCGGCGCGGCACCGTGCAGTTGGCTGGTTCGTACTCGCCGGCTGCGGCCACCTCAGCTTCGCGCTGCTCGATCAGCACCATCGCCTCGTCGGCACGGCCGCTGGCCAGCAGGATCTTGATCTGCATTTCCGGGAAGCTGTCGAACACTTCCTTGCCGCGCGCTTCCACCGCATCGGCCTGCGCCTTCAGGTAATCCAGCGCGTCCTGCGCACGGCCGTCATCGAGCAGCGCGTCGGCTTTCTCGCAGCTCAGGCACTGGAAGCAGGCCCAGGTCGGATCGATGCGCGCCAGCGTTTCGTCGCAGACCTCGATGCGCTCGGGCACCCAGCCCGGGCCGTCGATGTTGCCGTAGCAGGCGGCCAGATCCTGGGTCACGCAGATCGACTGCGGGCATTCCAGGGTGTCCTCGCGATGCGCGCGCTCGAACAGCGACACCGCCTCGCCGAGCGCGCTCTCGCCTTCAACGCGGTTGCCCACGCGGTTGCGCAGCGCCCAGTGGCCGACGTAGACGTCGACCCAGGGGTTGTCCAGCGCCTTGCCCAGCGCACGCGCCTCGGGCAGCAGTGCATCGACACGGTCGACCTGCAGTTCACTGACTTCGTCGGCAAGGCGGGTCAGCAGGTGCGCGTTCTGCGCCTGGCCGGCCTGCCGCAGGTCTTCCTGCAGCTTTTCGACCCAGTTCCAGATATCCATGGGGGTTGGTGCTCCTGTCTAGCGTGAGGCTGGATGAGAGAAAGTGTGTGCGGTGCTCAGCGCAGCATCTGCTGCAGGGCGCCGGCGATATCACTGAAGGCGCCGTTGAGGTCCGGGCCGGGCGTCGCCGCACCGCGGGCCAGCGGGCGGCCCTGCGCGGAGACGATGATCTTCAGCGAGCGCAGCAGGCGCGCGGCCGCCGATGCCTGAGGATGCCCCTCGCGCTGGGCCTGCAGCAAGGCCTGCACGGCTGGGTTGTCCAGGTTGATGTACAACCGCGACGGTGCGCGCGCCTCGATGCGCGCGGTGAACTGACGCGCAAGGCGCAACGCGGCCATCGACACGCGCTTGTCGTTCTCGTCGTCTTCCAGGCGCTGCTTCAGCTCGGCCTCGCGGTCGGGCACCACCACCACCGGCAACGCTTCGGGACTGAAGCGCGCCGGCAGCAGCTGCTCGCCATCACCGAGGTGTTCGCCCAGCCACGCCAGCTGCGCGGCATCCAGGCTGTCATCGGTGCGGAACAGCGCGCGGTTGCCCTGCTCGGTGCCCAGCTCCACCAGTCGCAGGCCCTTGGCCTGGGTCCAGCGGCGCAGGAACGGCACCACCGCATAGCGATGGCCGTGCGCGACCGGCACGCCCATCGCGCGGAACAGCATTTCTTCAAAGCCGCCGCCGTTGTCGAGGATCACGTGCACGGCACCACGCGCGGGTAGCGCGCTGGCCGGCAGATCGCCCTGCGAGGTCGGCACGCGCACGTGTTCCAGCAGCAGCTCGAACAGGCGCTCATCGCACAGCGCTGCACCCAGCAGCGCCTCGTTGTGGCGGGCCAGCACGCGTCGCCATGCTTCAGGCTGCTGCCGCGCGACGTCGGCCAGGCCGTCGATCAGCGCTTCCAGCAGCGCGTGCTGCACAGCGCGGTACTGGTCGTCGCGCTGCAGGTCCTCGCGGCTGGCGGTCGGGGTCAGGCGCGAGGATTCGATCACCCCGCCGATGAAGCCCGCCCACGGCGGCAGCAGGTCGCGCGCATCGTCGTCGAGCAGCATGCCGCGCACGAACACCGACAGATTGCGGTTGTCGCTGGTGCCGTAGGTGGCCCCATCCTGCACCCACAGCATGCCGGTGGCATCGCTGTCGGCGTCGGCGCGCAGCGGCACGGTCACGATGGGTTCGAAATCATGCTCGAACCGCGCGGCGAACTGCAGCGCCTGGCGACGCGCCTGCACCGGGTGCAGCGCCACCTCGCCCTGCCCGCGCCACGGCGGCGGTTCGGGGTTGAGGGCCTCGGCGGCGGCACCGATGAAGATCGGTTCGGACAGCAGCGCGCAGTAGCGGCCCAACACCTCGTACAGGCGCGCCTCGTTGGCCAGCGGCAGGAAATCAGCGTGCAGCTCCAGCTCCACTTCGGTGCCGACGGCGCGCGCCGGCACTTCGCTCACCGTGTACTGCTCGGCGTTGCTGGACACATACAGGTGGCCCAGCTCCGGTGTCTGGTAGGAGGTGGTGCGCACGCTAACGCGGCGCGCCAGCACGAAGGCCGAGAGGAAGCCCAGGCCGAACATGCCGATCAGGCCGTCCTGGTCATCACCGCCCTGGCGCAGACCACGGGTGTAGCCGACGCCGACGGTGGCCAGGTAATCGTGGATTTCCTGGCGGGTCAGGCCGGCGCCGGTATCGGTGATGCGCAGCACGCCGGCGGCGGCATCGACCTGCACCGAGATGCGCGAAGGCAGCTCGATGCCCGGCTGCTCGAGGCGGCGGCGGATGATCGAATCGTGCGCGTTCTGCACCAGCTCGCGCAGGGCCACCATCGGGGTGGAATACAGGTGCTTGCCCAGCACCGTCATCAGTCCATTGAGATCGACCCCTGCGCGGCGGATTTCGGCGGCGGGGGTGCTGAGCGTCGGGTCCTGCATGAAATCGGTTACTCCTTGCCACACAAGGCGCCAGGAGGCGCCGTCGTCGAGCCGGGAAAACTAGCACAGCGAAGCTGACCGTTACTGCATCGGGCACTGCGCTTGGCCTTTTGTAGAGTCGAGCCATGCTCGACTGCTGTTCGATCGCCAGTCGAGCATGGCTCGACTCTAGAAAAACAGCCGAGCATGGGCTCGGCTCTACAGGACTCGCGTCACGCGGCGTCGATGGCCTCGGACAGGCGCTCGACCGCGATCACTTCCATGCCCTTCACCGTGCCGCCCTTGGGGGCGTTGGCCTTGGGAACGATGGCGCGCTTGAATCCGTGGGTCGCCGCTTCGCGCAGGCGGTCCTCGCCATTGGGCACCGGGCGGATCTCGCCGGACAGGCCGACCTCGCCGAAGGCAATCGTCTTTTCCGCCAGCGGCCGGTCCTGCAGCGACGACAGCACGGCCAGCAGTACCGGCAGATCGGCGGCGGTCTCCTGCACGCGGATGCCACCTACGACATTGACGAACACGTCCTGGTCGCCCACCAGCACGCCGCCATGACGGTGCAGCACCGCCAGCAGCATGGCCAGGCGGTTCTGCTCCAGACCAACGGCGACACGGCGCGGGTTGGACAGCGGCGAGGCATCGACCAGCGCCTGCACTTCCACCAGCAGCGGCCGGGTGCCTTCGCGGGTCACCATCACGCAGCTGCCCGGCTGATGGGTGCTGGCACCGGACAGGAAGATGGCCGACGGGTTGGACACTTCCTTCAGGCCCTTGTCGCCCATGGCGAACACGCCCAGTTCGTTGACCGCGCCGAAGCGGTTCTTGAACGCGCGCAGCAGGCGGAAGCGGCTGCCGCTCTCGCCTTCGAAATAGAGCACGGCGTCGACCATGTGTTCGAGCACGCGCGGGCCGGCGATGCCGCCCTCCTTGGTCACGTGACCGACCAGGAACACGGCGGTGCCGGTTTCCTTGGCAAAGCGCACCAGCCGCGCGGCGCTCTCGCGCACCTGGCTCACCGAGCCGGGCGCCGCAGTCAGCGTTTCGGTCCACAGGGTCTGCACCGAGTCGGCCACGATCAGCCGCGGGCCGGCCTTGGCCGCGTGCTGCAGGATCGACTCGACGCCGGTCTCGGCCAGCGCGTTGACCCCGTCCAGCGGCAGTTCCAGCCGGTGCGCGCGACCGGCCACCTGGGCCAGCGACTCTTCGCCGGTTACATAAAGGACCGGCAGCACCGCCGCCATCTTCGCCACCGCCTGCAGCAGCAGGGTGGACTTGCCGATGCCCGGGTCGCCGCCGACCAGCACCACCGCGCCTTCCACCAGACCGCCGCCCAGCACGCGGTCGAACTCACCGATGCCGGTACTGACCCGGCGATGCTCGGTCTGCTCGACGTCCTTCAGCGCGGTGATCTTCGGCGGGTCGATCTTGCCGGCCCAGCCAGCCCGGCGCGACGCAGGCGCCTTGGCCGCCGCCGCGCTCTCCAGCACGATTTCCGACAAGGAGTTCCAGGCGTTGCACTCGGTGCACTGCCCCTGCCACTTGCTGTACTCGGCGCCGCATTCGTTGCAGACATAGGCAGTGAGGCGGGCTTTGGCCATGGGGCAGGACTTCGGTGCGGGGAGGTGAAGGAGGATAGCCGAGCCCAGTCGCAGGCGCTGCGACCCCCGGCATGAGGGCGGCCCGGTCATGACATCTCCTAATATGAGATGAACATCACACTTTGATGCACTAAAGTGCAGCACCGCGCGGCCGCTATAGTCCGCGCCTCCGTGCCCCCTACTCCGCCCCCGAAGGACGTTCAATGACTGGCACCTACAGCCAGAGTCTGGTTGTTTTCTCGCTGCTGGTCGCCATGCTGGCGTCCTATACCGCACTGGACATGGCCGGCCGCCTGGCCACGACCGAAGGCCGGGTGGCGCGCTGGTGGCTGACCGGCGGTGCCACGGCCATGGGCCTGGGCATCTGGTCGATGCACTTCGTGGGCATGCTGGCGTTCAACCTGCCGATCCCGATCGGCTACGACCTGGCCATCACCCTGTACTCGCTGGCGGTGTCGGTCGGCGCGTCGGCTTACGCGCTGTGGCTGGTCTCGCGCCCGCAGCTGCCCCGCCGCCGCCTGCTGGCCGGTGCGGTGCTGATGGGCCTGGGCATCGCGGCCATGCACTACCTGGGCATGGCCGCGATGCGCATGCAGCCGGGCATCGATTACGACCCGCTGTGGTTCATCGCTTCCATCCTGATCGCCATCGGAGCCGCCGGTGCCGCGCTGTGGATCGCCTTCCGCCTGCGCAAGGAGGGTGAGCGCACCCTGCGCCTGCGCCTGCTGGCCTCGCTGGTGATGGGCCTGGCCATCGTCGGCATGCACTACACCGGCATGGCCGCCGCCCGTTTCCCCGATGGCAGCATCTGCGGCGCGGTGATCGACGGCGGCATCGACAGCCGCTGGCTGGCAGTGCTGGTCATCGTCACCACCCTGGGCACCATCGGCATCGCCCTGGTCGCGTCGCTGTTCGACCGGCAGATGCGCGAGCGCACCGGCCTGCTGGCCGAATCGCTGGAAAAGGCCAACGACAAGCTGCTGCAGGCCGCCCTGCACGACCCGCTGACCCAGCTGCCGAACCGCATGCTGCTGCAGGATCGCATCGAACAGTCCATCGAGAAGGCGCGCCGCCGCAACCACGGTCTTGCCGTGATGTTCTGCGATCTGGACGGCTTCAAGGCGGTCAACGATGCCTATGGCCACCAGCTGGGCGATCGCTTGCTGGTGCGCATGAGCGAGCGGGTCAGCCGCCTGCTGCGCCCGCAGGATACCCTTGCGCGATTGGGCGGCGACGAGTTCGTGGTCGTGCTGGCCATCGACGCACCGGACGATGCGGTGGTGGTGGCCGAGCGCATCGTGGCGGCCATGGCCGAGCCGTTCCTGATCGACGCCGCCGAACTGCAGGTCAGCGCCAGCCTCGGCATTGCCCTGTACCCGGACGACGGCGCCACCGAGCGCGAACTGATGGCGCACGCGGACGCGGCGATGTACCACACCAAGGACGGCGGCCGGAATGGCTATACGTTCTTTACCCCGTCGATGCAGGTCAGCGCCAACCGCCAGCTGCGGCTGCTGCAGGACCTGCGCCGCGCCGCTGATCGTGGCGAACTGCGCCTGCATTACCAGCCCAAGTTCGTCGCCGCCGGCACGCCCGCGGTGGGCGCGGAGGCCCTGCTGCGCTGGGAGCACCCGGAGCTGGGCATGCTCGCCCCGGATGTGTTCATCCCCATCGCCGAGCGCAGCGGGCTGATCCTGCCGATCGGCGACTGGGTGCTGGACCAGGCCTGCGCGCAGCTGCGTGCCTGGCACGATTCGGGCCACCCGGAATGGACGATGGCGGTGAACCTGTCGCCGCTGCAGTTCTCCTCGCCGTCGCTGGTGGACAACGTGCGCGACGTGCTGGCCCGCCATGCGATCGCGCCGGAACGGCTGACCCTGGAGATCACCGAAACCACCGCGATGAAGGACGTGGAAGCCAGCCTGGCCATCCTCAACGACCTGACCGCGATGGGCGTGCACATCTCCATCGATGATTTCGGTACGGGCTATTCCAGCCTGCTGTACCTGAAGCGCATGCCGGCCACCGAGCTGAAGATCGACCGCGCGTTCGTGCGCGACCTGGAGCAGAACGCCGAAGACGCGGCCATCGTGTCGTCGATCGTGGCGCTGGGGCGGTCGCTGCAGCTGCAGGTGGTGGCAGAAGGCGTGGAAACGCGCGAGCAGCAGGAGTACCTGAGCGGGCTGGGCTGCGACCAGCTGCAGGGGTACCACCTGGGCCGGCCGATGGACCCGGACGAATTCCTGCGCAAGGTGGGGTAAGCGGGCGGTTCATCCACGCATGGCGTGGATCTACCGGTAGTAGATGGCAGGGGTCGGACCCCTTTCCGCAGGAAAGGGCTCTGACCCCTGATGCATCCACGCATGGCGTGAATCTACCGCCGCCGGGCATGGCCCGGCGCTACCAACGCACGCACCAACCGGTAGCGCCGGGCCATGCCCGGCGGGCGCACGAAGCCCCCGCCTTATCCCCACCCAAGCAAAAAGGCCGCCCCGAAGGGCGGCCTTTTCGCGTGTGGCAACGTCGCGAAGACGTCAGTGCATCATGTGCACGTTCATGTTGTGCATGACCCACAGGGTACCGACCACGATGATGCCGATCACCACGATGGTGAAGGCAGCAGCGTTGACGTTCCAGCGGCTTTCCGAAGAGCGGTCCAGGTGCAGGAAGAACACCAGGTGGACCAGCATCTGCAGCACCGCGGTGACCGCGATCACCACACCGCAGACGGTGCGCGAGAAATCGCCGGACATCACCACCCAGAACGGGATGACGGTCAGCACCACCGCCAGCACGAAGCCGATCAGGTAGGACTTGACGCTGCCGTGGCTCTCGCCACCCGCTGCGTGGTCATGTGCATGGTTGTCATGTGCCATTACAGCGCTCCATTGAGGTAGACGACGGAGAACACGCCGATCCAGATGAGATCCAGGAAGTGCCAGAACAGGCTCAGGCACGCCATGCGGGTCTTGTTGGTCGGGGTCAGGCCGTACTTCTTCAGCTGCACGAACATCACCAGCAGCCACAGCAGGCCGGCGCTGACGTGCAGGCCGTGGGTACCGACCAGGGCGAAGAACGCCGACAGGAAGGCACTGCGGTCCGGACCATAGCCCTGATGGATCAGGTGCTGGAATTCATAGACTTCCATGCACATGAAGCCGAAGCCCAGCAACCAGGTCACGCCCAGCCACAGGAACATCTGGCCGACCTGCTTGCGGTGCATGGCGATCATGCCCAGGCCGAAGGTCAGCGACGAGGTCAGCAGCAGCGCGGTTTCCCACGCCACGAACGGCAGTTCGAACAGGTCCTTCGCGCCGGGGCCGCCATCGGTGCCGCCGGCCAGCACCACGTAGGTGGCAAACAGCGAGGCGAAGATGAGGCAGTCGCTCATCAGGTACACCCAGAAACCGAAGACGGTATTGCCGCCGGTGTCGTGGTGCTCGTGGTCGTCATGGCCATGGGCCGCCGCGTGCGCGGCGTGCCCGTGGCTCAGGGTCGAGGTATTGGTGCTCATGCCTTCAGCTCCGACTTCACCAGGCCCTGGGCTTCCAGGTGCTTGCGGTGTTCATTCTCGATGCGTTCCACCTCGGCGGCCGGGACCCAGTAGTCCACGTCCTGGTCGAAGGTGCGGTAGATGAACGTGGCGATCATGCCGACGAAGCCGATGATGGCCAACCACCAGATGTGCCAGATCATCGCAAAGCCGAAGACCATGCTGAAGGCGCCGATCACCACGCCCGTGCCGGTGTTGCGCGGCATGTGGATGTCGGTGTACTTGGCCGGCTTCGGCCAGGCTTCACCACGCTGCTTGCGCTCCCAGAAATCGTCCAGCTCGGTGACTTCCGGCAGGGCGCCGAAGTTGTAGAAGGCCGGCGGCGAAGAGGTTTCCCACTCCAGCGTACGGGCATCCCACGGGTCGCCGGTCAGGTCGGCCGTCTTCTTGCGGTCGCGGATCGACACGGCCACCTGGATGATCTGGCACAGGATGCCGGCACCCACGATGAAGGCGCCCACCGCAGCCACCAGCAGGAACGGCTCGTAGGCCGGGTTGACGGTGCTCTGCAGACGACGGGTCATGCCCATGAAGCCCAGCACGTACATCGGCATGAAGGTCACATAGAAGCCGATGAACCAGCACCAGAAGGCGCACTTGCCCCAGAACTCATTGAGGCGGTAGCCGAACATCTTCGGCCACCAGTAGGTGATGCCGGCAAACATGCCGAACACCACGCCGCCGATGATGACGTTGTGGAAGTGGGCGATCAGGAACAGGCTGTTGTGCAGCACGAAGTCGATGGCCGGAATCGCCAGCATCACGCCGGTCATGCCGCCGATGACGAAGGTGACCATGAAACCGATGGTCCACAGCACGGGCGTGGTGAAGTGCACGCGACCGCGGAACATGGTGAACAGCCAGTTGAAGATCTTCACGCCGGTCGGGATCGAGATGATCATCGTCGTGATGCCGAAGAAGGCATTGACGTTGGCACCCGAGCCCATGGTGAAGAAGTGGTGCAGCCACACGATGAACGACAGCACGCCGATGCAGGCGGTGGCGTAGACCATGCCCTTGTAGCCGAACAGTGCCTTGCGCGAGAAGGTCGCGATGACCTCGGAGAACACGCCGAAGGCCGGCAGCACCAGGATATAGACTTCCGGGTGACCCCAGATCCAGATCAGGTTGATGTACAGCATGGCGTTGCCGCCACCATCATTGGTGAAGAAGTGCGTACCCAGGTAACGATCCAGGGTCAGCAGCACCAGGGTGATGGTCAGCACCGGGAAGGCAGCGACGATCAGCACGTTGGTCACCAGGGCAGTCCAGGTGAACACCGGCATCTGCATCAGCTTCATGCTCGGGGTGCGCATCTTCAGGATGGTGATGAAGAAGTTGATACCACTGAGGGTGGTACCCAGGCCCGCGACCTGTAGGCCCCATATGTAGTAGTCCATACCTACATTGTTGCTGTACTCGATACCCGACAATGGCGGGAACGCCAGCCAGCCGGTGGCGGCGAATTCACCGATCCACAGCGACAGCATGATCAGCACCGCGCCGGACACGAACAGCCAGAAGCTGAGCGAGTTGACGAACGGGAACGCGACGTCGCGCGCACCGATCTGCAGCGGCACGGCCAGGTTCATCAGGCCGGTGATCAGCGGCATCGCCACGAAGAAGATCATGATCACGCCGTGGGCGGTGAAGATCTGGTCGTAGTGGTGCGGCGGCAGGTAACCCTCGGACCCGCCGACGGCGATGGCCTGCTGGGTACGCATCATGATGGCGTCGGAGAAACCGCGCAGCAGCATGACGAAGGCGACGATGAGGTACATCACGCCGATCTTCTTGTGATCCACCGAGGTGAACCACTCCTTCCACAGATAGCCCCACAGCTTGAACTTGGTGATCAGGGCGATGACGCCCAGGCCACCCAGCACCGCGCCGACCAGGGTGGTCAGCACGATCGGATCGTGGGGGATCGACTCAAGAGAGAGTTTTCCCAGCATGTTCATTCTCCCGAACCCATGTGGCCTTCATGGCCACCGTGTTCGTCTGCGTCAGTGGCATCCAGGTTCTTCCCGGATTCCTTGGAATCATGGGCCTCGGTCGGGGCGTGCCCCTCGTGCGCTTCATGGGTAGACGCATCGGCGGCTGCGGCACCCGCGTGGGAATGCTTCATGCCGTAGTGCTTGTTGTCACCCATGTGCTTGGCGAGGACCCAGTCGAACAGGCCTTCTTCCACGGTGCCGTAGTAGGTCACCGGGTACCACTCGGAGTTCTTCGCTTCACCCAGAGCCTTGAAGGAGGCCTGGTTCAGCGTCTCCTTGCCGGCGCGGACCTGGTCCAGCCACTGGCGGTATTCGGCATCGGTGACCGAGTAGGCGGTGAAATGCATCTTGGCGAAGCCCAGGCCGCTGTAGTGCGAGGACATGCCCGGGAATTCACCGGTCTCGTTGGCGATCAGGTGGAGCTTGGTCTCCATCGCCGCCATCGAATAGATCATGCTGCCCAGGTGCGGGATGAAGAACGCATTCATCACCGTGTCGGACGTGATCTTGAAGTTCAGCGGCGTGTTGACCGGGAACTTGATCTCGTTGACGACCGCAACCTTCTCTTCCGGATAGATGAACAGCCACTTCCAGTCCAGCGAGATCGCCTCGATGGTGACCGGCTTGACGTCCGATTCCAGCGGCTTGTACGGGTCAAGCGCGTGCGAGGACCGCCAGGTCAGCACCGCCAGGACCAGCACGATCATGCAGGGGATCGACCACACCACCACCTCGATCGCCGTCGAGTGGGACCACTTCGGCTCGTAGCGGGCCTTGGTGTTGGAGGCGCGATACTTCCACGCGAAGGTCAGGGTCATGATGATGACCGGGATGACGACCAGCAGCATGAGCACGGTGGCCGTGATCAGCAGGGTCTTCTCATCCTGGCCGATCTGGCCCTTCGGACTGAGGATGGCCACTGCATCGCAACCGGTGAGCATCACCAGCAACGACAGCAGCAGGCCCGGGCGCAACCAGCGCCCAAGGGTTTTCAACGGAATCATCGGTCGATCCAATTGCGAGGGAATGCCGTTCCCCGTCCTGCCCGCTCCGGCCAAAGCCGGTCCCGCCTGCGGTTGAGACAGGCAGTGAGGTGGGGTCGAGTCAGCCTTTCAATTTTAGGCCGTCACGCATCATTTAAGAAGGGCATTGACAATGATCCAGCGCAGGAAGTGGCCGGATATCGCTGCGACACGTTGTCGCACCGGGTGCGCAGGGCGCGCGGATGCCGGAATCGGCAAAGCATGATGAACGAATTCAGGAATGGTGGTGGCTGGTAACCCTACGGCCCCGCCGCGTCATGGACCGCCGGGTACTCGAAGCGCAGCTCGCGCTGGCCCTCGCCCACTACCGGCAGCAGCGGATCGGCGCCCACGCAGCCCATGCGCAGCCGCAGCTGATCCGCCGCAGGCACCCCGCCGCAACTGCCGAAGCTGGTGATCTCAACGCCCGGCAGCAGTGCTTTGAAGAAGGTCTCCGCCTCGCGGCGCGCCTGCTCGCGGCTGGCCGCGGTGGCCTCCACGCTGTAGCGCAGCTTGATGGCGTACATGCGGTCGATCGCGAAGACCATCACCGAGCTGTAGGCCGTGCCCTCGTGGCTGTAACGGAAGTCCAGCACGTTCGCATCCACCCGTGCAGGCCCACCGGGCCCGAGACTGGCGACCGGCACCACCATTGATTGCAGCGGGGACATGTCGCGCTCGCTGGCCATCTTTTCCCTGCGTGCGTCCCGCAACGCCTCGCGCTCGCCTTCGGCCGCCTCCCGCCGCTGGGCCGATTCCTGCACGCCGGCGGGATAGAAGTACAGGTCGATCCAGCCGGTTTTGTCGCCCGGCCGCTCGAAGCGGACCGAAGCGCCACCCAGTACATCGTCGTACCGGCGCTCATCTACCGCCTGCCACTGGCCCACCTGCATCGGATAGACCACGCTGGTGCCGCGCAGAAAATCGCCCAGAAACACCGTGAGGTCCGACGGCGCTGCATCCTCCGCGTCCAGGCTCAGGGTTTCCCGGGGAGCATCGGCGCCGCACTTCTCCTCAAGGACCGCCGCCACATGCGCGCGCAGGGTGCCGGCCTTCTTCAGCGCAGCCAAGTGTTCCACGCCCGGGATCTTCAACGAGGGATCAGCCTTCATGAACACCGCGTAGGCCTTGAGCGCACTTTCCACGCCGGCCAGCTGCCGATCCAGCTCCTCGCCGTCGCTGCCTTCGGTGATCTGGTACGCCAGGTTTCCGAAGTACTGCTGCGCGAGTACTTCCGGCGCGATCGAGCTTTCCTCATCCACGGTCTCGGGCAGCCCGAGGACCGGGCAGATAATCACCTGATAATCGGGGGTTTCCAGCGCCCAGTTGAACAGCCACCGGCGCATTTCACCCGCGCCGGGCTGCAGCGGAGAAACTTCCAGCTGCCGGGTTTCCCGCACGAACCGGGCGGTCTCGGACTTCGGCGCGGCCCCTGCCAGCGCAGGCAGAGCGGCCGCAACCACGAAAGCTGCGGCGAGGATGGACCGGCTCAACACATTCCCTGATGCCATGGCACACACTCCCTGGGGCCGCGCGGCGCGGCTTGCAGGCGCAGCGTATCAGGCAGCCCAGTGGCGGGACAGCGGGTTTGAGTAGCCCCGCCAGTGCGAATGGGCGGTCAGCTTGGCCTGACTTCCCTGCACACCAGTTCGGCCAGTTCGCGGCAGGCGAAAAACAGCCCCTCGACCACGCCCTCATCCAGATGGCGCTTGGGCGTGGCCACCGACTCGCAGCGACTCGCTGCGTGCAGCATTTGCACCGCGGTCAGGATGGCCACGGCCGCGCGGTCGATGCGCGCCAAGGACTGGCGGCGGCCTTCGGAAAGATTCTCTTCCGGCCAGAGCATGCCATCGGAACCTTCGCCATCACGGATGCGCCGGAGGCAGCCCTGGAAGGTGCTCAGTTCATCGGCCGGGTTGGCGTCGTCGTTGATGGGGTAATCGATGGGGAACGGCGGAGTTTTGCGGGTGGTCATGGCGTCGGCTTCCGTGGCTGTACTTAACAGCGCCACCGCGCGGAGGCGGGTGGCGGACGGTGCGGGTTGCAAACCGGGACGTTTAGCTGAGACCGGTGGATCCGAAGATCCCCACGCACCGCCCGCCATAGAGGCCGACGGATTGCCAGCCGGCACCGCTTCAGGACGGTGCCGACTGGCAAGCGTAAAAACTAAACGTCTTCGGGTTTGCACACCCGGCCACCCGTTTTCGGTGGCGCGCCATGTTGTTTACGCCTGCACGTTCGATTCAATGAGAAAAATCCGAAAGGTTCGGAGGGAATCGAGAGTGCGGTGGGAAGTGTTGCATGCGGGGTGAGTGGCGGTGACGACGAGGGAAGTCGCGAGCGGACTGATGTTGAGGCTTATGCGACACGCGGAGCCGCAAAGAGCTCGATAACCGATCAGGTGCGTGACGTTTCTCGCTTACTACTAGTTGTATGAAGCGACGTGAGTGAATGCATGGAAGGCGGGTGGTTTGAGGCAATCTGACGCAATCGACCGATTTACCGTGCTGGAAGCGACAGCCGATTCAACTGGGTGTCGCAGTTATGACCTGCGCGAATTGCTCGATGACCGCGTCGAGCTGCTCGCCAGTGAACTCAGCGGAGTGAATTTCGTGGGTCGCCGCTGCCAGGTCGCTATATGGCAGATCTTCAACTGGCGATTCAAGACGCCATAGCACGCAGAACGCGCCCGTCTCGTTGCGGGAGGCGAAGACCGCATAAACGTCGAACAACGTGCCGCACTGAAGAAGATAGGGATAAGCCTCCTCTCGAGAATCAGCTGCCGCGCATTGATCGCTCAGGCGCAGATCATCATCGAGCGCATGAAACAACGCAGGCCCCTGCAAGTGCGCGTAACGTGCATGCAGAGTCCCTTTTCGACGCAAGTCCTGCAGACAGCCCATCACATAGCCGTCCAGATAGACAAGCTCCTCAATACTGCCCAGGGATGCATTGCCGACCCAGAGCCGTGAATAGCCCATCATCTTCGAGGCATCCGCGATGCAGTATTCCAATGCGAGGGTCGATGGATTACCGATGACCGTCGTCATACATCACATCCTCTCGCTTACAAGATAATTCACTGGCCAGCTGCCTGCGGCACCCTGTTGGGCGCGGTCGAACTGATTCCATCAGTTGTATGAAGCAGCGCGACGGGAAGCAGGGAAGACTGATGGCCTGGGGCGATCTGACGCAATGGGGGATTCAGCGTACAGGACGCGATAGGTGATTGGCTTCGATTTTGCCAGCCATGGGCTGGCATTGAGGCTGCTTCTGCCGGTTACGCGGCCGGGGTCTGACGACCTTGGATCTTCCTGCACTCCCCGTGGCCATGGCGGGATGAATCCGGTCAGCGAAGGACAGGCGGCTCGACACGCGGCGGCAGGAACTCGACTGCCACCCCTCGCCGCTCCCCGCCAGCCGGCACCTTGCCCGCACTGCGCCAGCCGGCCGCCGCCGCCCGCGCTGCCTGGTCCAGCGCGAGGACGCCGCTGCTCTTCTGCACAAGGACCGAGGTCACCTGCCCGTCCTCCCATACATCAACCACCAGCAACACGCGCGCGTGGCGGGCAACGACGACGCCGGCCGGCAGAGGCGGCAACGGCTCAGGCATGAAGCCGGCTGCGGCCAGATCCAACCGCAGCGTTCCTTGATCGCCCTCCGCCACATTTGCCGGCACGCCGTCTTCCTGCGCTGGGGCTGCGGACGCCCTGGGTCGCGGCGGCACCCACAAGCCGGTGCCATCTGCCAGCGTTCCGCGCGGCGGCAGTGCACGCTCTGCGCCGGGCTCATCCACGAGTGGCATCACCGACACCACTGGCACGCCCGGCTCTTCCGTCGGGCCAGGCGAGGCCGCAGTGTCGTTGCTGGCGTCATCACGTGCACCGTGATCAGCCTTGTCGGCAACCGGCCCCAGCAGCACGCGGGCCCGCGCCTCCAGAATCCGGGAGCGCTCCCTGGAGCCGCTCGAAATCATGATGGCCGCCAGACGCACGTCGCTGCCCAGCAGGATATAGCCGGTATTGAGGTAGTCACGCTCGTCGACGCCGCTGCGCAGCCGCCGTTCCAACTGGCCGGCCACCACGCGCGCGCCCAGCGCCAGTTCCTCGTCCTGGTCGGCCATCACATCGCTGTAGGCCTTCCACACAGAAGCTTCGCTGGGCGCGTAGGCCAGCACTTGGTCCAGGAGGGTGTGGATCCGATAGACGCGCTCCTGCAGTGGCAACTCGTCCAACGCAGAAGGCAGTTGCCGCCTGCCGAACAAGCTTCGCATCGACAGCGCTTTCATGTCCTCGGTCAGCAGCGCCAGCGCGATGGCCGGGCGGCGTGGCGAAGCGGCCCACATCTGCCGAAGCAGTTCGGTCGATTCCGCGTCCAGCGCCTTGTATTCCGGGCTCCGCCTGGCCTCCAGCACACTGCGATCGGTTGCGCCGTTGCGGCTGGGCGGCGAAAGTGCGTTCATCTTGTCCACCACTGCGCTGTACTGGTCGCGCAGGCGCGCGTATTCACGCGCATGGTCAGACGCGCGCGGCCACAGCTGGGCAGATGTCTTCAGCTCGCTCAACAGGTGATCGACCTCCGCCAGGTCTCCACGGGCGCCGGCGCGCATCGCCGCTTCCACTGCCTGCAGCGAACTCTGCTCGAATGCCTCGCGCGAACTCCATTGCCGCTGATCACGCGCCAGGTCGTTCGCCCCGACGTAGACCTCGCGTGGCCCGTCGCGATCAGCAGGGCGTTCGCCACCGGAGAACACCACCACTACGCCAAAAGCCAGACCCAGCATCAGCGCCGCCACCAGGTAATCGCCGGACCGGTCCACCCAGGCCACGCGCAGCAGCGACAGCACCGAAACCGTGCCGCCCAGCATCACCGCTGCGCGGAAGGCAGCGCGGCCATCGGTGATGGATGGGCGGGCACCCAGATGGCCCAGCACATCAAACGCGGAGTAGACCAGACTGCCCAGCCACGCCCACAACGGCGTCAGGCCAATCAGAACCGCCAGCAGCACGGCCAGCCAGCCCAGCCACTTCACGGCCGCTTCCCCAGGATCAAGACCGGCACACACACGATGTAGAACAGCACGCCCAGCAGAAGCATGCCGGACTGCACGGCCAGTTCAAAGCCATCCCACCAGCCCGGCGAGGGCAGCTCGCTGTAGGCACGCCAGGCCGGCATGCCCCAGCCGGACACCCAGCCCAGAAACAGGGTGCCAACCGCCGCCATCGTCACCCGCGACCCCAGGCCGGGAAGCTGACTGGTTGTAGCAGCAGCGCCAGGAGCTGCCGGCCTCGCTACGGGCCTCGCTACCGGACGTGCGGCTGCCGGCTGCCGCAGGGGCGAGGCCGTGCGGGTACGTTTCCGCTTGCGACCGCGGCCCTTGCCGCCCTTCGCCTGCAGTGCCACCCGCGCCACCTGCGCACTGCGTGCGACCAGGCCGGCACGCGCGCATGCCGCGCAGGGCAACCCGGCGAAGTGCTGGTGGCTGGCCTCCTTGCTGCACGCCACCAACTGGCCGCCACTCCGCTGCGCGTAGCCCATCAGCAGCGACGACCACTCCTGCGCCGATGGACGGTGCTGCTGCTGCGCAGAGAAAGCGCGGTCAAACAGATCGCGCAGGGCCAGCGGGAACATCTCATGGCCACTGACCGGTGAGGGCAACAGGCGGCTGCTGCCACGCCGGCCATAGGGGTACAGCCGCGCAGCGATGCGCCCAGGCAGGTCGTTGGGCACGTCGGCACCCTGGGGACGCCCGGCATACGGATGCAGCCCCGAATTGAGCAGCTGGAATACGATCACTGCCAATGCGAAGCGATCCTGCGCCTCTTCCTCGCCCGGCTTGACCCCACGCTGCTGGAACTCGGCCGCCAGATAATCGGTGGTCACCTGGCCGGCCGGGAAACGCTCGCCCTTGCCCTGGATGCTGAAGCCATCGCAATCAAGCATGGCGATGTACAGCGAATCGCGGTAGAAGCGTACATTCAGCGGCTTGAGATCGACCACGTAGTGCTGGCAGCGGTGCAAGGCCGCGAGGGCTGCGGCCAGATTCGCAGCCAGGGTCATCTTCGCGCCCAGACCAGTGGGCAACTTTGCGGCACGTGCCTGCCGTTCCTGCAGTACGTGCTCCAGATCGGTGGTGGCCGACACGTCCAGGATCGGCATGCTGAAGCCGATGAAGCGCCCGCCACGGTCACGGAGCAGGCCGGTCGGCCAGGCGATCTGGACCCGTTCGCGCCCACCCTCACGAAGCGTCGGCAGATCCGGTTGCAGTTCCAGCATTGCCCGCAACTTGCGCTCGTAGAGCGGCGCATCCTTGGCCGAGTGATAAAGCTTGGCGACCTCGCGCGGACGCTCCTGCAGAGTGAACACACTGCCGGCGCCGCCGCTCTTGAGCAGGCGCAGCAGGGTCAGCGGCTGGCGCCGCTGGTCGAAGATGGTTTCTCCACTGCGCCCAGGCATGCGTTCAGCTCGGCAGTGCGATCAACAGCGTCTTGTCGTCGCCGGTAATGCCATCGGTGCGCGGGTCGGACAAGGTCGCATGCAGAGCCTGGCTGCCATGCACGTCATCCACAGCAGAGAGATAGCGCAGCACCGGCGCGAAGAACGGCTGGAACAACGTGTCCCCACGGCGCGTCATCGCAAAGGGCTGCACACCGTCGGACATCAGCACCAGCGCCTGCACCGGCCCTTCGAAACGGGTCAGCCGCAACTGTTGCCGCCAATTGGCTCCGGTGACAAACCAGGTTTCGTTGGCATACTCGCCGTTGGCCGGCAGCGACACTGCATCGGCAGATTCATTGTTGAACGCGCACGCGGCCACCCCATCGCCGACATGGAAGAACCAGCCACCACGCGCATCGGCTACTACCCCCACCAGGGTGCAGGCATGATCGGACAGGCGCAGGCCACGTCCGGCAGCCAACAGCGCCAGTTCACCGCGTGCGTCATCGATGGCCGTTTCGATGATCGGCCGCAGTACGTCCACGGGCACCGCCAGTGGTGCATGGCCCAACGCGGGTGCCGCCGCCACCGCAGCAGCGACGCTACGCGACACGTGTTGCGCCCCGACATCGCTGTGCGAGGCCGAACCTGCACCATCGCAGACCACCGCCGCCAGCAGCGCGCCGTTGCATACGGCGGCATGCGCGTCCTGGCAGGGCTGCCCGCGATCAACGTGCGACCGCCCCGTAGCCGAGGCAGCCATAACTCGCCAGCCCACGGTCAGACCGGCGCGTGCGACCAGCTATCGGTCGCCGGCAATTGCACCTGCCCGCCGGGCGTCGAATTGGACACCACACGCATGCTCGCGCTGAGCCACATGAACAGCTCCTTGAACTGCAGGCCCTGCAAGCGCTTCACCCCGCGCTCGCCGTTTCGGCTGAACTCGCCAAGCACACCGAGATCGGCATCGCCCACTGCAATCGGGAAAACCGCCACCCTGTTCTGTTCCTCGGCACCGCGGCACTGCTCGGCCACCGACTGCCAGGCATCGGTCGGCTGGCCGTCGGACATCAGGAACAACCATGGCCGCGTGTAGGCCACGCCAGCCTGACGGAAGCGCTGCTTCTCATCTTCGATTTCCTGCAGGGCAAGCTCCACCGCCGCGCCGGTAGGGGTGGTGCCGTTGGCCTTCAGCGCCGGTGCGGTGAAATCCATTGCATCACACCAGTCACCACGTACGGCGGCAGTGTCCATGCCACCGTACTCCACCAGCAGCACGCGCACGCGCTTGGCCGCTATCACGTCGTCCTTCAGCTCTTTCTCCAGCAGCTTCAGGCCAGCGTTGAGCTGTTCGATCGGCCCGCCCCCCATACTGCCGGAGCAGTCGAGCACCAGTATCAGCGGCGTGCGCTGTTCGCTGTTATCGACCAGCGAAACGTCAGGAATCGCGCCAATGGACATCGTGGTAAGCCTCCGTGCTATGGAATCGGGCCGCTGCATGCGGTTGCGCCGAGTATAGGCACAGGGGGCGGAGGTATGCCATGAACCAACGTCCGACACAACGCGCCACCGCATACCTCATTTCCCGGTGTGCCTGGAATCGGTAGCTGCCCCGGCGCTATGGACAGCGAACTGATTCCTTGCCGATACCACCCTCCTGGATCATTCATCCAGGGGCAAGTCGGCCTTTACGGTCCAGATGCGACAGCGGAGCGGGCTGCATCCAGCAGTCACGGCGGCCGACCATGGGTTGGCACTACGGGTGCCCACAGGTTCCATCGGGCCAGGCGCTACCAGCTCCGACACTTCAAGGGATACGGGCACGCAGCATCGGCTCTACCAGATCCAGCCCCTCCTCCAGCCGTCCCTCATCCAATGCCTCCATCGCAAGCAAGGAGATCGCTTCATACTCCTGATCCAGCTGCCGGTACGACAACAGCGCGAGCAGCCCCAGCAACTCGGATCGGTGAAGTCGACCCTGCGCGTACAGCCCGTGGACCAGACGCATGTGCAGCGAAGGGTGGGAGCCGGACAAAAAATGGTTGCGCACGACCCAGAGGGCGGCAGCAATAAGCGCCTCGGTATCGGCACGGGTCAAATAAGCGGTGACGTCGGCATCAATCGGCATAGGAAGCCCGATTTCTCCCGACCAGTAGGCATCTGCCTGAGCAGGGTCGATTTCGTTGCCGACAGCCAGCACACCTGATTCAAGCAGATGTGCAAGAAAGGCATATTCGTCAGTTCCCATTGGCAACAACCCTCGATAGCGTGCGACCGCAAAGACCTGATTCAGCCAAGACCCCAGCACTGATCCTGCATTGGCGCACCCAGCGCCCAGTCTAGGGCAGGACTTTGGCATCTTGAATGACGCCAATCCGGTCGATATCCAGAGGGTCCGCCCTGCCCTTGGATAGATGAAATTTACCTCTGATCACAACTCTGGCAGCAAGATTCCTCTGACGGAGGCTGGATACCACCTCATCCCCATAGATGACCATGGACGAAACGGACTCACCATCCTCCATTGCCTCCCTTGTGGATGCTCTGAACAACGAGGTTTGAGCCCTCGATTTCCGGGTCAGGCTCGATCTGCGACCGACTGACCCGTCAGATTGCTAATGTTCTGATGTTTTGGAGGTGCCAGTGAGCACCTCCAGGCGGATTTACCCTTGAACCGGCATCAGCTGCCGGCGCGTCATCCATAAATTGGACAGCGCGAACAGAGTCAGCACCTGCGCGGTGTTCTTTGCCAGCCCGCGATAGCGCACCTTGGTGTAACCAAACTGGCGCTTGATTACGCGGAACGGATGCTCCACCTTCGCGCGCATGCTCGCTTTGCAGCTCTCCCAGCGCTCGTGCTGTCGGCGGTCGCGCGCGTTCCGGATTGCCTTCACCGTGCCGCGCTTCTTGGCAATGAGGAAGGTCGCCTTGCAGTCCCGAAGCTCTGCGCGCGCGTCTGCACCGGTGTAGCCACTGTCTCCCAGCACGCAGTCTTCTTTGCCGTGCAGAAGCTCATGGGTGACGGTCACATCGCCTACGTTGGCAGCGGTGCACTTCACGTGGTGCACCAAGCCGGAAAACTCATCAACGCCGATGTGCGCCTTCATTCCGAAGTACCACTGGTTGCCATTCTTGGTTTGATGCATTTCAGGATCGCGTGCTTTGTCAGCGTTCTTGGTCGAGCTTGGCGCAGAGATGATCGTCGCGTCGACAATCGTGCCTGCGCGCAGGCTCTGGCCCTTGCGTGCCAGGTGCGCATTGACCGCCTCAAGCATCTTGGCCGCCAACCCGTTCGTCTCCATCAGCCGACGGAAGTTGAGGATGGTCGTTTCGTCGGGGATGGCGTCCAACCCGCTGAGCCGAGCAAACAGACGCATCGAGGCAATCTCGTGCAGCGCCTCTTCCATGCCCGGATCACTCAACGCATACCACTGCTGCAGCAGATGGATGCGCAGCATCGTTGGCAGTGCGTACGGCGGCCGACCGCGCCGGCCCGAGGTCGGGTAATGCGGCTCGATCAGCGCCAACAGGGACTTCCACGGAACAACCTGCTCCATCTCGGCCAGAAAGATTTCCCGGCGGGTCTGTTTGCGCTTGCCCAAGCCTTCGGCGTCGCCGAATGTCAGCTGCATGGATGGCTCCTCAACATGTGCTGCCATTGTCTCTCAGGTTGCCGGCCAGCGGCCGGCACTACAGGGGCATTTATTCAGAGCATCCCTAAACACTCATCAAGACATCCCACAAAGAAATACGCCACTCACCTCGATATCTCTTTGTCAAAGCACAAGTGAACGTAACGGCATCCTCCCTGTCTGTTGGCTCTGAGACGACCACCCCATCAAACACGTAGTTGTCGTAGTCCAGCCGGAGAGAGTCCGCCGAGTACACGACCGCAGGAACAGGGTCGCCCTGCCGTGCCACTTCAGCTCTCTTGATGCCAACAAGATCAACACTCCTCTTGGATTCCGATGAGGTCAGCCTGGCCTCACTGAGAGCAACACGACCTCTCTTTTCCCCGACAACCTCAACTCTCAGATAGTAGGGAGACGATCGTTCTTTTGGTCGATCAGAACCGAAGCTCCCGACCAGACTGACGACCAAGCCAACGGAGCCTGCCTCGCACTTTGCTCTCTGATAGTCATAGTAGGAATACCTATCAAGAAGAAGCACGAACAGCAGAACGGATGCACCCAATGAAGCCAGCAGCAACAACAGTACCGTCCGGTGATCTGCCCTCATCCCTGAATCACCCCCACGAGAATTTTGAAAAAGCTTGCTGGCGGCCTCCTTGTTCAATCGCAGGCCGTGGATTTTCACCACCCCACCAACCGGGACGCGCAGAGCTGAGACCTGGCTGAGTGAATCACATGCGACCGCGTCGAATGCAGCTACTGGACGTAGCCTTCAAATTCCCAGCCCATCAGTTCCGCCGTCACCGGATCCATCGACAGGAACAAACCCAGCTGCGGATCTGAGCTTGCCCCAGGCTGAACAGCTAAGATTGGCTCAGCTGCTTAAGTGAACAGCATTACGGCACTGCCGGGGTTCTTTCATTGTGCACCATCGGCTGACAGGGTCAGCCCAGCGAAATCAACCGATACTTCCGGCGCAATGCGGAATGCATTTCATGAAGACGTCAGCGGGCTGTTGCTCAGCCTGCTCCGCCAGGGCCTGCAGAAAGTCCGCATAGGATCCTACAGCGGGCAGATCCCTGTAGTCCGATCCAGCCCAGAACACGAATCCGATGTTCATCTCGAACGCACGCTTCACCAGCTGGGCGATAGGCGAGCCTTCCACATCCGAGTTGGATCTGATGCGCAGGTAGACGTCGTTGATCAGATCACTGGCATCCCCAGCAACTGCGGCGCAACTGACTACCTGTTCTACCCCAGGGAAGTAGATGTCGGCAACCCCAGCCAGGAAGTCACTGTTCCGCGCAGACGCCATTTCATCACGCCATGTTCCCTCTGCGGCAGGATTCTGCTCGAACAGGATGAACTGACTCATGGACCACCTCGATCCTGTCGATTTTCTCTATGCCTCAGCGAGCCATCTTTCAATCCGGCATCGCCCTTCCTCATCGATTCCGCGAGAGGTGTATCGATTCGTTTACCATTACTGGGATCGGGACCATGTGCATGTGCGCGCGGATCGCCCGCGTGAGGGTGTGAACCGTGGACTTGCACCTACTCCGGGTTTCGAGGATCTGGCGCCGACGTTGGAACCAGATCCATATCTTTACCCGGCGGGAGAATCACTCCGTCATTTGTGGCAGTCCAGACCTTCCTTCCGTCTGCCGCAGCGCTGGCTCCCTGTTCGCCAAGACGTGCAGCATCCATTGCTTTGTCTGCAATCCTGACCGCTTTGATACTAGCCCCCGCGCCACCAGGCACAAAAGGACCGGCCACTCATCTTTATTCAAACTTTTAGGACGGACAACAACCTTCCGCAATTAGCTCCAACGAAGCCCAGCAAGCAAGTCCGTCGTCGCGCCCCCCCTGACCAATCAATGAGTCCCACGAGCGAACCCAAAACAAAAAGCCCCGACACTCCCCGGGGCCTCTTCTACAACTGGTGCCGGAAACAGGAGTCGAACCTGCGACCTACGCATTACAGCGAACAAATCAAGACATTCTCATGCGTGTCAAAAAAAACCTTGCTGCAATTTTCAGAGAAAACGAAATACTCAAAAAAATGCATGCCACTAAGAATATCAATTAGATCCTTACCGAGCTCTACCCTCAATACCGGCCAAGGCAATGGCTCGTCATCGGTTATCGCAAGAAACACCGGATCCCCCATCTCAGCCAAGAGCACAGCAATCCTCTCCTTCCAACTCCCGCATGAGCCTCCGTAGGGACAAGATACTGCCCCACTCAACGACTCCCACCAGTACGTTCTGGCAGCCTCAATACCGTGAATCTGGGCCAGCCGGCCAAGCAAGCCATCACTATCAGGCACAACAGAGACACTAGCATGGCCGAGCAAACACATTTCTTCTGCTATCTCTATGAGGCTACTACCGTGCCTGCTCATTGGTCTTTCCTATCTGGCCTGGATGGATGTCGCTCTCCGGAATATGGAATATTTCCTCTTTGCGCGCCACCATCACCTCTCTTTCCTGCAGACTGCCAGCTTATGTGCTGCGTGTCGTGATGCGGCCCGGGGCTAGCGTGTGGTCCGTCGTACCCAATTTTTGCCCCGCCTTCCCCCTTAAACTCGACAACCGTTCCAGTTTTTTCATCGACCTTTGAGAATGAGACCTTGGCAGGATCGTTCATCCCGGCCTTCTCAAAAGCCGCGCGCCTTGCAGAGTCAAATCCCTCCCCAGTTTTCTCGACGCGACGCGCACCGTCAACAGCGCTCTCTAGGCCTCTGGCAGCCTTGATTGCCGTACCGGCGCCCCCCGGAACAAAGGGCACTGCGGCTGCCGTAGCATCAATCGCCACGCCGATTGAATCGACAATGCCCGCCCCTACATTGCCTTGGCTAAAATTCGAGTAGGCACTGGTCGCGCCCATCGCAATGTTAGCAACGTCCCATACGGTCTCGACAATGCGTCCATCAGGATCTTTGAACTTGTACGGATTTCCGTTCGCATACCGATACCGATTGAACTGCCCAACCGGCTGCTCATACGCCGTCACCGGGTCCACTGACAGGAATATCCCAAGCTGCGGATCCATGTAGCGCTGCTGCATGTAGCTCAGGCCAGTGGCAGAGTCACTCACGTGCCCGGTATACCCCGGTCCATCCGTAACCGGACCACCGATCACGGCACCGTAGGGCTCGTAGTCGTAGCGCTTGATCACATTGCCGTTGGCATCGCTCTCGGCCACAACCGAGCCCAGCGCGTCCGTGTGGATGTACGTGACCGTCTGGGCACTGGCAGAAGCAACCATGCAAAGAAGCGACAGCCAGCAAAAGGTAAAACGCGAGATCAGGTTCGACATGATATTTCCCCCGTTCATAGCGGCGGCTCCCCCGGATTCTCCGGCTTCGGATCCCGCTCCACCGTGGGCACGAATGGTGCCGACCACCCGGAGCAGCCCGCCGCGTTGCATGCCCTTACGACGTAGGGATTTGCGCAGTACTGAATCGAGTAGGAGCTCCCTTGAATGTCATTGAGCGGCCCCGAGTACATCTGCCCATACACCGTCGTGCCATCGCCTGCGTGCAGCTCATAGCGCTCCGTTCCAGCAGAAGCAGTCCAACGTACATTGCAGGAAGTAAATTCGCTGTCCTGGGGCCCCGCGTAGTAATAGTGGTGATGTGCATAGGTAATCACGGGAGCCGACGGAGCTCGTATTACATTGACGGTCCTTGTCGCAGACCAGCCGCCACAGCCGCTGCTGTTGCATGCAGCGACGCGATAGGCGTAGCTGCCAGATGGCCCGGGATTGAATGAGGTACTCGTACCCGCATGATCGCCTGCACCGGCCCAAGCAGCACCGTTGATACTCTGTTGCAGGCTGTAACGTGTCGCTCCGGTGACGGCGGACCAATTGACCGAGTAAGCACCGGCTGCGGAGCTCGGCGCGCTCAGGGAAGGCGCGCTTTGGGGGGGAAGCAGAACCGTAACAACCCCCGTACCGGAGTAGCCACTGCAGCCGCCGCCATTACAGGCGCGGACACGGAACGAGTAACTACCGCTCCCCCGCCCACTGATTCCAAGGCTGGTACCCGCCCCGCTCTGAATCTGCGACCAAGCACCGGACACAACTTCTTCCAACCGGTACTCTGTAGTCGTCCCAACGGCGGTCCAGGAGACAGTAAACGCCCCATTCGCACTGGAACTGGGCACCGTCAGCACCGGGGCAGCCCCCGGCGGCCGGGTAACTGCTGTGGATACCGATGTGGAATAACCGCCACAACCACTGGCATTGCAGGCCTTGGCACGATACTCGTACGTCCCGCTGGCCTTGCCGCTGACCGCTTTGCTGACCGCAGAACCGTCGTACACGTTGGCCCATGCACCACCGGCAACCCGCTCATCCAATTGGTAGGAAGCCGCAGTAGGTACGGATGACCAACTCACGGTCCAAGCGCCTGAACTGTTAGTGGCAGGAACAGTAACTGCTGGCGCACCCGGCACCAGCAGTACAACGATTCCCTTGTCTGCCGACCACGGCCCGCAGCCGCCAGCATTGCAGGCTTGCACACGGTAGCTCCAGGTCCCAGTGGCCTTGCCGGATACATTCCGTACTGCTGACCCTTCTGCCTGCACGCCCTGCCACGCCCCGCTGCCGAGACGCTCCTCCAAACGATATTCCACAGCGCCAGCCACTGCACTCCACGTCACAGGGAACGAGCCCGTCGTGCTGCTACCGGCAAGGGTGATCGATGGAGCGGCGCTTGGTGGCAGTAGGACTGACGTAGACACGACGTTTGACCAAGGGCCGCAGCCTGCGGAATTGCAGGCGCGTACCTGGTACCCATAGACGCCGGTCGATTTCCCGGCGATCTGCACAGCCGTTCCGGCAAGGCTGGCGAGGTTGGTCCACGCGGCGGTTCCGAGGCGCTCCCGCGGCTCATAGCGGATGCTGTCCGCCACTGATGTCCAACTCACGGTGTAGGCCCCGGAATAGCTGCTGGCGGGGGCGGTCACTGTCGGTGCCGTGTCTGTCGGGTAGATCACAGTCATCGCCTGCGCAGCCGAGTACGGCCCACAGCCGGACACGTTGCAGGCGCGAGCACGATAGCTGTAGCTGCCGGCCGTCCTGCCATTCAACGTCACAGCAAGTGCCGCTCCATCATGCACAACCACCCATGCGGCGGCTCCAGGCTGTTCCTCGACGACATAGCGGGACGCGTCTGCAATGGCCGACCAGTTGATGGTATGACTGCCATTGAGGCCAACCGCCGGCATGGCCAGCGCGGGCGTCGCTGTGGGAATGGGGACATAACTGACAAGGACGGTCGCGCTCCAGCTTCCGCACCCGCTCCCCTGGCACGCTCTGACTTGGTAATGACGCGTTCCTTTCTCAACACCTGCAACAGCGTAGGACAGCGCATTGCCCGCATAGGCACTGCTCCACGAGCTACCCGAACTGGTAGAAACACGAAGTTCATACCGGTTTGCGTTTCCGATTGAACTCCAGCTCACCGTGTAGTTGCCAGTGGCCACCGTAGCCGGCGCGGAAACCAGGGGTGTTGCCAGAGCCACTCCCGTCTCAACTAGCGCGATCAAATGAGCGCCGAGGTTCACATACTCGATCTCTTTTCCGGTGCGCTTGTTGTGTTGACGGCGCAGGACTCCGTCGTTGCCATAGAAAGAGAGGATGTCTCCCTGCGCGGCGTTATAGCTGCCCACACGGCGGCCATGGGCATCGTACGCATATGTCTCACGCCCTCCCACATCACGCAGACGATTGCCAAGATCAAAGCGGAACCCTTCACCATTCTTCTTGGCGAGGTTGCCCTGCACATCATAGTCAAGCCCGATGATGGCATTACCGTCGTCCTGGTTGACGGTCGTCATCCGGTTACGGGCGTCGTACCAGTAGTTGTGCTGCTTGATGCCCCCCAACTTGGCGCTGCGAAGGTTATCCAGAACGTCATAGGTAAACCGATAGATCTTGTCCCCACCAAACGAAGCAGAGTTTGCCTGCGTCAAGCGATCCGAGCTGTCGTACTGCATCTGCCGAGACTTGGCCGTCTCGATTGCATCGGTAATGCTGGCGACGTTGCCATTCTTGTCGTACGCAATGCTGACATCGATCACTCCGGAGTCAACCGCCCGGGCTGGCAGCCCGCGAGCGTTCTGCGACATGCTGTGGGTGACACCGTTTCCGTAGGTAAAGGCGCGCAATGCGCCATTGGGGTAGTAGCCCACGCCGGTAGCGAAGCTGCCAACCCGAGTCGGTTGGCCAAGGGCGTTTGGCGACAGCGTCACCTGCAGGCCACTTGGGTACTGAAGACTGGCCATTGCGCCATTGGCATCGTAGCCATATCCCATCGACCAGATTCCCATTCCGGTCTGCTGAAGGGTTTCGTTGATGATCAAGCCGCGTTTGGCGTAGGCAAAGGTATTGATGACCTGCCTGCCGTCCGGATTGGCGGTCACAACCTGCGTAGGCTGCCCCACGTTGTTGTAGGACCATATCTGGTCACCGCTACCATCGGCAAAGAACAGTTGCTTCAGGCGATTGCGGGCATCATACGTGCGATCAACGCGACGACCGGACGCCTGCGCCGCTGCTGCATCGCACGTGTTGGGTGCCGTCTGTGTCAATCCCGCAGCGGACCAAGCGAGGTTGCCCGCGGCATCGTAGCCCATAGCCGTCGCCCCGGTTTCGGGCTCCACGCTCTTGCAGAGCTCCTGCTGGGGGTTGTAGACGTAGGAACGTGTAACCGACACACCACTGGTTGCATTGCGACGCTTGATGGACGTCGGCTTTCCGAACACATCGCGCGCGATATCGGTGAAGGCACCGCCCGGGTGCTCGATGGCCACGGGCATGTCGTACATCGGCGAGTCGTACACCCGGTGCTGGACGGTTGTCGATTGCCCTCGCGGATCCGTCGTCCGTACGCGCATGCCGGACAGGTAAGCCGTGATCGTAGTCAGCAGCCCCTGCTCGCTATCAACCGAAGTCGACGTAGGCCGACCCAATGCATCGAATTCGCTCCACTGTCCGGCGGTGGGATTGCTTCCCGCGGCCGGATAAGACTGAAACGTGGTCCTGCCTGCATGATCGTAGCTGAAGCGCTGATAGCGCGCAGTTGACGCGACACTGCCGCCATCCTGCTCAAGGGTCAGTGCCGGACGCCACATCGCATCGAACCAGGTCACTTTGCTGCGATTACCGGTGTTCGTGGTCAACCGCCAATGGCCAGCCGCCAGCCCGTGCTCCACAGCATCGACACGCTCAAACACCTGGGTCGTGGGATTCCACGCAACCGAGTCACCCGTGGCAAATGTCTTGCGCACAAGGCGCCCCATGGGATCGTAGTCGAACGTGCTCTGGTAGCCCACCTCGTTGGTGGTCGACCGGATCCAGCCATTGTCATCAACGGAAGCCGACATCGAGGTACCGTCGGCAAAGCTGATCAACTGCGGCGTTCCGCGCTTCCAGTTGCTCAAACCGGTGGCATTGCCTCGCCCATCTGCAACGCTGGCCACGCTGCCATCGGCATGATAGGTCAGCGTCTGGACCAGCTTACCGAAGCGCCGCTGCTCGGTTGGAAGCGCAGCGGTGTTGTACGTCGTCTGCGCTTCGACCAAGCCTGAGTTGTTGTTTGTCTGCGAAGCAACCTGGCCGAGGATCCAGAGAGTGGTGTCGTTGTAGTAACTGGTGGTATCAGTCCGACTGGCCCCCTGTGAGCTACTACGAGTCACGCTTGCCGGGCGTCCATACCCGTCAAACGAGCTGACCTGCCAGGTCATTGTCACGTCATCCCGGGTCAATTGCCGCTGCTGCATTGGGCGAATGGTCACCGAACTGTCATCACTCCCACCCCAGCGAGATCCGTAGCGATCAGGAAACGGCATGGACGACATCTGCGCGGTGGAAACATAGGTCAGCTTCTCTGACTCCAGTACCACCCCGGAGGATGACACCGTGCGCCGCCCCAGAAGCTTTCCTTCGTTGTGGTCAAAGACGATCCCGTACGTTTCTTCCAGCCTGCTGCCGTCCGGCTGGGTGATGCTCACCACCTTTGACTGCGTGCAGGTTGTACAAGGCGGAACGCCATCCCACATGCCCTGATATTCACCAGAGTCTCCATATGTCCAACGCAACACAGCGATCCCAGGGCCGCTGATGGTCTTCTCCGATAAAGACAACACATCGAAGTAGTACGGCGTTCCGAGCGTATGGGTGATCGTTCCGCCGCTCTCGGTTGCGCCGCCCTGCGTCTCCGCGACGCATTGAATGACGGGTACGCCGGCGCGATAGAAACGGCCGTGGTCGAAACGGAATGATCCTACCGCTCCCGATGGGTGCTTGATCTGCAGTGAGTACGTCTTGGGACGCAGCGGCGCGACACCGCCACAACCAGGACCCGGATCGTCGGTCCATTGCTCGTAATCCACGTACATGTCTGGCACATGGGTAAACTCCCAACTCGCCGAGTCGGGTTGCACCACCCGTTGCAAGGTCGCTCCAGCGTAGACGTACGACCACGTACGCCCATTGGCCGTTGCACTTGCGAGTTGGCTTCCGGAGTACTGCAGCGAAATGGATCGTCCATCATTGGCAGTGATGGACGTCGGATGCCCATTGCCGTTGTAGGCAATGTTGACCCAATTGCCGAAACGATCCTCGATACGACTGGCGAGGATATAGACCTCGATCCGCGGCCGGCTCTGCGAGGTCGAGGAGTCTGTACCCATCTCGCCAACCGTGCGCACTGTTCCGATATTGAAGGTGTACTTGACCCCCTCCGTAGTCTGCAGAACAAACCCCTCACCCTCATAGCCTGAAATCATGGTAGTACAGGAGATCGCGTCCAGCGAACTCGTGGTCCAGTTGTTGCTCTGCCCACCGGTCGGCTTGAACTGGGAGGGCGGCATTCCGATCAACGTGCGCGCCTTGTCGCCAGGAAGGTTGACCGTATAGCCGGACCAGATGCTGTTGATGTTGTGGGGAGGCGAAGTCCACGGATGGAACGTATCCGTGCAACGCGGGGTCTTGCGCGCACCCATCCCGTAAATCCAGCCATAGTGGGAATCGAAGACCCCCGAAATGAATGGAACATCGACGTTCCAGTCACCCGCCCCGCCATAGATCTGCGGTGGCATGCCGCGTGTCGGGATCGGACGGACAGAAAGCTTACGTGACAGCCTTACCGGCAGCGCATTGGTCCCACGAAGATCAATGTCCGTCTGCTGGAACGATGCCGACTGATCGTAGACGTTGACTGCATCGCCAAACAAGTCCGAGGTCAGCGCGCCCACCTGCTCGGCGGAACGCACCTGCTTGTCGTACTCCTGGTAGGGCTGCTGTACCGTTTGCTGGGCATGGGCGCTCCAGCCCGATGTGATCCCAAGAATGACCGCGCACACACGCGCAGACGGCCACATGCCGACTTTCAAAGACTCGATCCGCATCCCTGCCCCCTGATTGTTATCAGGAGTATTCAGCCAAAGTTGGCAAACATCAATACCTCGTGAATATGCTAGTCAGACTCGACTTCTCAACAGGCCTTCGCGCGTTTTTTCGGCAGTGACAGCCCGGCCTCGCGATAGCCTTACGCAGTTGAACAAGAAATTCCGGTCATCGGGGTCGCGACAGCCCAAAGCTAATCAACAGCATGCAACCATGCTGCACGGCCAAGCGCTTGATGCCCCCTCCCAAATCCCTAAGCACCAGGGAAACCGAACTAGTGAGTTGGCCGCAAGACTCGGAAATTGAGGGCTGCCAGCCGTGGGCTGGCACTACGGGTTGCCAGCATTCCGCCGGGCATGGCCCGGCGCTACCAAGGCACAAAAAAGCCCCGACCAAGGCCGTAATGCTGTTCACTTAAGCAGCTGGGCCAATCAGAATCCGATGCCAGTCTTCTGGCATCGGATTTTTTGTGTCCATCCAACAGCAGCTGCTCGACCTTGGTGACCTGTTCAATTTTTCCGATCTGAGCACCTTCACCCAG
>JAAIGF010250349.1_pt1 | contig 35976 bp, 26 predicted proteins | sample 6487441 | NCBI WGS metagenome assembly JAAIGF01 (sample SAMN13974129, study PRJNA590717) | phyllosphere metagenome | biome: pepper field; feature: multiple bacterial spot infested pepper fields; material: pepper leaves; isolation source: leaves from pepper fields | host: Capsicum annuum ...
CTGAAAGGTCTTTTTTCTGTCATCGAATACTCCAGGGCACGCATAATATGGCTGACGGCACCGAACAGAAATCCTCCAACCAGATGTGGGGCGGGCGTTTCGCTTCCGGTCCTTCGGCCATCATGGAAGAGATAAATGCCTCCATCGGCTTCGACAAGAAGCTTTATGCTCAGGATATCCGCGGCTCTGTGGCGCATGCCACCATGCTTGCCGCAAAAGGCATTATTTCCGCTGAAGATAAAGACAAGATCATTCACGGGCTGAACACTATCCTGTCAGAGATCGAGGCCGGAACTTTCGAGTTTTCGCGCAAGCTCGAAGACATTCATATGAACATCGAAGCGCGTCTCGCGAACCTCATCGGCACGGCTGCCGGGCGCCTGCATACGGCCCGTTCGCGCAATGACCAGGTGGCGCTCGATTTTCGCCTCTGGGTCAAGGAAGAGCTTCAAAAGACGGAAGCCATGCTGAGCGCCTTGATCAGGGCGTTTCTTGATCGCGCAGAACAGCATGCCGATACGGTCATGCCCGGCTTTACCCACTTGCAGACGGCGCAGCCGGTAACTTTCGGCCACCATTGCATGGCCTATGTGGAAATGTTCGGACGTGACCGCGCCCGCGTTCGCCACGCCATCGAGCATCTGGACGAAAGCCCGATTGGCGCTGCGGCGCTTGCCGGAACCGGCTACCCGATCGATCGTCACATGACCGCAAATGCGCTCGGCTTTCGGGAACCGACGCGCAACTCAATCGATACCGTATCGGATCGCGATTTTGCGCTGGAGTTCCTCTCCATCGCGTCCATCTGCGCCACGCATCTTTCGCGTCTGGCAGAAGAAATCGTCATCTGGTCCACGCCGCAATTCGGCTTCATCCGGCTGTCGGATGCATTTTCCACCGGCTCGTCCATCATGCCGCAGAAGAAGAACCCGGATGCTGCCGAACTGGTGCGCGCCAAGACCGGTCGTATCAACGGCTCGCTGATCGCGCTTCTGACGGTGATGAAGGGTCTGCCGCTTGCCTATTCCAAGGACATGCAGGAAGACAAGGAACAGGTTTTCGATGCGGCGGAAAGCCTCGAGCTTGCGATTGCGGCGATGACCGGAATGATCCGCGACCTGGAGGTGCGTGCCGACAAGATGCGCGCCGCTGCCGGTTCCGGCTATTCCACGGCCACCGATCTGGCCGACTGGCTGGTTCGCGAGGCGGGCCTGCCGTTCCGCGATGCACACCATGCCACAGGCCACGCGGTTGCTCTGGCGGAGAAGAAAGGCTGCGATCTGGCCGATCTTTTGCTAGAGGAATTGCAGGAGATCAACCCGGCCATTACCGCCAGCGTTTTCGATGTTCTGTCCGTCGAGGCATCCGTTGCCAGCCGCACCAGCTTCGGCGGTACGGCGCCTTCGGAAGTGCGCAAGCAGGTTGCATGGTGGCGGGGCCGGAACTGATCAATCCGGCGTGACATCAACATCACAAGAAACAGGGTGCACAAGTGCCCTGTTTTTCGTTATCAGAGATGCAAAGATTTCCTTTGGACGGGTCCATGCTCTTTAAAAACTCTCGCAGTATCATCATCCCGGTTGGCGTGGCGCTTGCCGCAGGCCTCGTTCTCTCCAGCTGTGGCCGCAAGGGCGATCTGGATGCTCCAAGCACGCCGGTAGAGCAGCGTAACCTGCGCTCGACGGATGGCACGGTTGAAAAGACGCCGGAGCGTCCTTTCATTCTCGACAAGCTTCTTTAACGGACGATAGAAGTGAACCATTTTCATTACATCGACGGCGTGCTGCACGCCGAAAACGTAGCTGTGCCTGAAATCGCAAACGCCGTCGGAACGCCGTTCTACGTCTATTCGACCGCCACGCTGGAGCGTCACTACAAGGTATTTTCGCAGGCCTTCAACGATGTGGACGCGATGGTGTGCTACGCCATGAAGGCCAACTCCAACCAGGCGGTGCTTAAGACGCTGGCAAAGCTGGGTGCTGGCATCGATGTGGTTTCCGGCGGTGAACTGCGCCGCGCGCTTGCCGCAGGCGTGCCTGCCAGCCGCATCATGTTCTCCGGCGTCGGCAAGACGCCGGTTGAAATGGATCTGGCACTCGAGGCGGGCATCTATTGCTTCAACGTGGAGTCCGAGCCGGAACTGGAAATCCTCAACCTGCGCGCCGTAAGGGCGGGCAAAAAGGCGCATGTCTCTTTCCGCATCAATCCTGATGTCGATGCGAAGACCCACGCCAAGATTTCCACCGGCAAGAAGGAAAACAAGTTCGGCATTTCCTACCAGCGCGCACGCGCTGTCTATGCGCACGCTGCCACCTTGCCCGGCATCGAAGTCAGCGGCATCGACATGCATATCGGTAGCCAGATCACGGAGTTGCAGCCCTTCGAGGATGCGTTCCGCCTGCTGCGGGAACTGGTGGAATCGCTGCGTGGCGATGGCCACAAGATCAGCCATGTGGATATCGGCGGCGGTCTTGGCATTCCTTACAAGGACGACAATAACCCGCCACCTTTGCCGGATGCCTATGCGCATATCGTCAAGAACGAGCTGAAGAGCCTCAACTGCAAGATCGTTACCGAACCCGGTCGCTTGATCGTCGGCAATGCCGGTATCCTCGTCACCGAGGTATTGTATGTGAAGGACGGCGGCGAGAAGACGTTTGTCATCGTGGATGGCGCGATGAACGATCTCATTCGCCCGACGCTGTATGAGGCCTATCACGGCATTCGCCCGGTGGTTCAGCCCGAAGCAGACGCGCCACGCATCAAGGCGGATGTCGTCGGTCCCGTTTGTGAAACGGGCGATTATCTGGCGCTGGATCGGGAAATGGCCGCTCCACAGCCGGGTGATCTGATTGCGGTCAGCTCTGCCGGTGCCTATGGCGCAGTGCAGGCCGGAACCTATAATTCCCGTCTTCTGGTGCCTGAAGTGCTGGTCAATGGTGACAAGTTCCACGTCATTCGCCCGCGCGGCACCTATGAGGAATTGATTGCGCTGGATTCCGTACCGGCCTGGCTGGACTAAAGAGACTGCGATCACAATTCGGCGAAAATGCCTAAAAAGTGAGGGCGAGCGAAGACTTGCCCTCGTCTTCGCCACAAACAATGTTATCTTCGGCACTGTTGCACTGAATGGTTTTGCAATTTCGGCAGATGCGAAACCGTGTGGCCAGACCGGGAGAACGGATTGATGACCACCAGGCAAGGCGGAAAAGGCGCTTTCGAAAAGAGACCGGACTTGGCACGACGCGTCGCTGCCAAGCGCTTCATCGCGAAGGTGGTTCTGTTTGCCGAGCGTTTGGCACCGAAAACCCTGCTGCCGCTTTCCATTGCAGCCCTGTTTATCGCTCTTGGCTGGCTTGGGCTTTACCAGCAGATGCCGGATCTGCTGCGTTGGGTCGTCGTTTTTCTTCTCATCTTCAGCTTCATCAGTTCGCTGCTGCCCATCGCGCGTCTGCGCTGGCCGTCCAGGGATGAAGCCTCGCGGCTGCTTGAAGAGCGGAATGGCCTTCCGCACCAGCCAGTTGGCGTGCAGGAAGATGAGCCCGCTTTTGAAACGCCTATCGCACGGGCGCTCTGGAAAGAGCACCAGACGCGCATGGCCGAGCGGATTGCAGCGCTCGATGCTGGTTTGCCGAAGCCGGATATCGCCCGGCATGACCGCATGGCGCTTCGCGCCGTGCCCGCGCTTCTGCTGGTTGCTGCCTTCGGTTTTTCCTATTCCAATGGCGCTGGCAGCGTCTCGGATGCCTTTCGCAATCGGCCCGCAGCAGGTCCCCTCAATCCCGATATTCGTCTCGATGCATGGGTGACACCGCCATCCTATACGGGTCGTGCGCCGATTTTCCTCACCAGCCAGAATGCGGATCGTGACGAGGCGGTGTCCGTCCCCCAGTCCTCGAAGCTTACCATCCGCATGACCGGTGGTGCCGGAAACGAGGAGGTGACCTTCGAGCCTGACGAGGCGGGCCAGCTGCAAAAGCTTGCACCGGAAGGGGCGGCGGAGCAGGCCAACGCCAGCAATGCTCCGGCACCCGCAGCCGAGGGCAGCGCGCCTGTCGCACCCCGCACTTTCTCCATGGAGTTCAAGGAGAGCGGAACGATTGAGGCGAATGGCCAGCAATGGCTGTTCAACATCATCCCGGACAAGCCCCCGGTCATTGCCTTCGAAAACATTCCGCGCCGTGCGGTTAATGGTGCGCTCGAAATCGGCTTTACCGCCAAGGACGATTACGGCGTTCGCGAAGCCCATGCGATAATCGAGCCTCTCGATGTCGCGGACGGTGCGACGCCGCTTTATCCGCCGCCGGAATACAAGCTTGATCTTCCACGCCAGAACCCGCGCGACATCAAGGGCCTTACCTCAAGGAATCTGACCGAGCATCCGATGGCTGGCAAGCGCGTCCGCATCACGCTGGTCGCGACGGACGGTGCCGGGCAGACGGGGAAAAGCCCGCCGCAGGAAATGATCCTGCCGGGCCGTAATTTCTCCGAACCTCTGGCCGCAGCGATTGTCGAGCAGCGCCAGATATTTTCGCTCGATACGCGGCAGATGCCGAAGGCGATCGCTTATAACGAAGCCATCGGTATGCGCCCGGAAGAGACGATTCCCAACACCACGCACTACCTCCTGCTGCAATCCGCACGAACGCGGATGAAGCTCGCCTATAATGAGGAGATGCTGAAGGAGACCTCGGATTATCTCTGGGAGATCGCACTCGGCATCGAGGATGGTGATCTGTCTCAGGCCGAAAAGCGTCTGCGCGATGCGCAGGATGCACTTTCTCAGGCGCTGGAGCGCAAGGCGCCCGATGAGGAAGTCGCCAAGCTGATGCAGGAACTGCGCGATGCGATGAACGAGTTCATGAAGGAACTTGCCCAGCGCATGCAGAATGCGCCGCAGGCCAACATGAACCAGCAGGCTCAGAATGTTCTGCGGCAGCGCGATCTGGAAAACATGATGAACCAGATCGAAAATTTGGCGCGCTCCGGCAATCGCGATGCAGCGCAGGAGATGCTGTCGCAGTTGCAGCGGATGATGAACAACCTTCAGGCAGGTAGACCACAGCGCGGACAGCAGGGCCAGCAGCAGGAAAACAGCCAGCTACGCCAGCAGATCGACAAGCTCGGTGAAATCATGCAGCAGCAGCAAAAGCTGATGGATGAGACCTTCAAGCTGGATCAGGCTTTGCGCGACCGCATGCAGCGCGGCGACCCCCAGCAGGGCGAAGATGGCGGCGAGCAGCAGATGGGCGAAAACGGCCAGCAGCAGCCCGGCCAGCAAGGCGAGCAGCAGCAGGGTCAAAATGGTCAGCAACAAAATGGTCAGGGCCAGAACCCGGACCAGATGACGGCTGAACAATTGCGCGAAGCGCTGAAAAACCTGCGTCAGCAACAGGAAGGGCTGGGCAAGCAGCTAGGAGAGCTTCAGCAGGGCCTGCGTGACCTTGGAATGGAGCCCGGCCAGAACTTCGGCAAGGCAGAACAGGAAATGAAGGGCGCAGGCGAAGCGCTTGGACAGGGCCGTGGTGAACGTGCTGTCGAAGGGCAGGGCAATGCACTGAATGCTCTGCGTCAGGGCGCACAGGACATGATGGGCCAGATCATGCAGGCCATGCGTCAGCAAGGTCAGCAGCCGGGCCAAGGGCAGCAGGGCATGGCAGGTCAGGGAAATCAGAACGGTCGCGATCCACTTGGTCGCCCCCGCGCCAATTCCGGCCCTGATTTTGGCGACTCCCAGGTTCGCGTGCCGGATGAAATCGATGTTCAGCGGGCCCGCGAAATCCTCGAGGCGATCCGCGAGAAACTTGGCAATAACCCACCGGGCGAGATCGAGCGTCGCTATCTTGAGAGATTGCTCGACATTCAGTAGCCTTCAGTTCCTCGAGGCTTGCTGGCTTTCCCTGGCAATGCCCATTGCTGGTCGCTAACCTTTTCGGTTCATCTGAACGGTATCAGGCTTAGATACGTTGAGACACTTGGCACAAACTGATCCGTCTTTACGCCACCGGCGTCAAATCCCGCGCCGGTTCACCCAAGGAGTATGTCAATGACAATCAATACCGTCGTGTGGGGCGAGAATATTCATGAGCATATTAATGAGACTGTTCGCTCCATTTATCCGACTGGAATGCATAACACCATTGCCGATGCGCTGAACGCGGACGCGGACATAAAGGCGACGACGGCCACGCTTCAGGAAGAGGAGCATGGCCTGCCGCAGGCACGGCTCGATCAGACGGACGTGCTCGTCTGGTGGGGGCATAAGGATCACGGCGCGGTTCAGGATGAGATTGTTGAGCGCGTGGCGAAACGCGTCTGGGAAGGCATGGGCCTGATCGTGCTTCACTCCGGCCATTTCTCCAAGCCGTTCAAGCGCCTGATGGGCACACCCTGCGCGCTGAAATGGCGTGAGGCGGGTGAACGCGAACGCGTCTGGACCATCAATCCACGCCACCCCATTGCAGCCGGTCTGCCAGAGCATTTCGAGCTTGAGAACGAGGAAATGTATGGCGAGCAGTTCTCGGTGCCGGAACCGTTGGAAACGGTCTTCATCTCCTGGTTTCAGGGTGGCGAGGTGTTCCGCTCCGGTCTCACCTGGCGGCGCGGTGCTGGCAACATCTTCTATTTCCGCCCGGGCCACGAAACCTATCCCACCTACCACGATGCCAATATCCAGAAGGTCATCAGCAACTCGGTGAAGTGGGCGTATAATCCGGCTGGCGCGCTGAAGACCATTCATGATGCGCCGAACGTTCCTGTCGATCAGGCGCCCGAGCCAATCGAAGAACGCGGCCCCAAACTGCACAAGGCTGGCGAAGCAGGTTACAGGTAATCGATCATGAAGCTTCTTATTCTTGGAACCGGTGGCATGGCGAACAACCACGCCACCTATTTCTCGCAGATCTCCGGTGTCGAACTCGTTGCTGCGGTGGATGTGGATGAGGTTATCGTCCGCGCCTTCTGTGTACGCCACAACATTCCTTTAAGCTTCACCTCACTGGATGATGCTATTGCTTGGGGTGAATTCGATGCCGTCGCCAACGTCACCCCCGATTCAATTCATCACCCGACCAGCCTGAAGCTACTGGCTGCTGGCAAGCATGTGTTTTGCGAAAAGCCGCTGGCGGAAACCTACGCCAAGGCCGCGGAAATGGCGGATGCTGCCGAGAAGGCCGGTCTCATCGGCATGGTCAACCTGACCTACCGCAATGTCGCGCCGCTTCAGGCAGCACGGCAGATGGTGAAGGAAGGCCGGATCGGAAAACTGCGGCACCTGGAAGCGTCCTATCTCCAGAGCTGGCTCGTATCCAAGGCATGGGGCGATTGGATGACGGAGAGCAAATGGCTATGGCGTCTCTCTACCAAGCACGGCTCCAACGGGGTGCTGGGGGATGTCGGCATCCATATTCTCGACTTCGCGTCCTATGGCGCAGGCAGTGATGTGGAGCGCATCTTCACCCGCCTGAAAACATTCGACAAATATGAAGGTAACAGGATCGATGTCTATGATCTCGATGCCAATGACAGCTTCACCATGACGGCTGAACTCGAAAACGGTGCCATGGGTGTCATCCACGCCACCCGCTGGGCAACGGGCCATCTGAACGAACTGCGCCTCCGTCTCCACGGTGATAAGGGTGCGCTGGAAGTCGTCCACACGCCCGATTACTCAACCCTGCGCGGATGCTTGGGTGAGGATGTGGAGAAGGCGATCTGGAGAGACATCCAGCCAGATCCGGTGCCGACGAACTACGAAAAGTTCGCAAAAGCGGTGATGGAAGGCGGCGTCGCCGATCCCGATTTCCGCCACGCGGCCAACCTGCAAAAGGTGCTCGATCTTTCCATCATCACGGACCGCGAACGCCGTGAGATTGCGGTCTAGCGTAGGGCGCCAAGTGATACCGGCAGTGCGCCTGCCGGTATCAAAGCTTGGAAAGCTATCTGTCATCTGACTGGCCGGATTTTTGAGGTCGCTTCTGTTATTGCGATGCTTAACGGCGGATATTGTTACGGATTGAGCCAGCAAAGACCCCGGCAAACGGTATGTTAACACGTCTCGTTTTAGGATGATCCTGAGAGAGCCTGTGCTTAGCCGCGATATACTCAAGCGATTATACTGCAAGCTTGCACCTCTCTTCGTTGCGAGTAGTGGTGTTCATTCGTGCTTCACCAGTTCCTCGCCTGTTTCGAGTTGTGAGTATATGGGCCGGTGAACTGAGATGGCGATGAATCAGGGAGTGGTGGCCGAAGCGCCTTATCGCGAACCCGTGCACGGGCCGGAAAACCTGTTCCGGCTGGTGGGGCTGCTGTGGCGCAACCTCTTGAAGATCATCGCTGCCGGTGTGCTTCTGGCGCTCATCGCTTTTGGCGTCTCGCTGCTGATGCCGAACTATTACACCTCGACCGCTCAGGTACTGCTTGATCCAGAAGGATCGCGGGTGCTGGAAAGCGATCTGCCCGGTCAGCCCCGCGCGGTGGATGCGCATGTGCTGAACCAGCAATATATCATGACGTCGAACGACGTGCTTGCGCGGGTGGTGGAAAGCGAAAAACTCTATGACGATCCGGCTTTCGGCGCTGCCGATCCGGGCTACCCGGACAGGGCCAGCCGCATTCAGCTGGCCGTCTTCAATCTGAACAAGGTTACGAGCGTCGCCGTCGTCGGCAAGAGCTTCGTCATCAATATAACCGTGCGCTCCAAAGACCCGGAACGCGCGGCTCAACTCGCCAATGTCATCGCCAATACCTATATTCAGGTGCGTTCGGAGATGAATGCGGACGTGCTTCGCCGCACCGGCGGTGGCCTTTCGGCGCAGCTGGATCAGTTGCGCAAGGCCGTCGAAGATGGCGACCGCGCCGTGCAGGCCTACCGGGCAGAGCACAATCTGGCGGATATCGCAGGACGGCCCGATAGCGAGCAGCAGATTGCCGATGCGAATGCTGAAATCACGCGGCTTTCCGGCACCATTGCCGAGAATGAGGCGTTGGTCGCGGAGCTGACGCGTGCCCGCACGGACCGGCAATATCTGCGCTCCATTCCAGATACGTCACTAACGCCTGCCATCATATCTCTGCGCGCGCGCTATCAGCAGAGCCAGGAAGAGCAATCCGTGCTGGCAACCTCGCTTGGTGCACAGCATCCTTCCTTGCAGGCGGCCAGAGCCCGCACGCAATCGCTTGCCAATATTCTCGATGAGCAACTGCGAAACTTCGCCACCGCGACGTCTCGCAACCTTGACCGGCTGAAGAACCAGCTAAAGCTGCTCACGGACAATGCGGATGCCTTGAAGCGCAATCTCAACGGTGAAGAAAGTACTATGGTGCAGCTGCGCGAGCTTCAGCGAAAGCTGGACAGCGATCGCGCCGTTTATGAATCCTTCCTCTTGCGCACGCGCCAGCTTTCGGAACAGCAGGGCACGTCCAGCGAAAATCCGCGGATCATCTCCGCTGCCGAAGCGCCGCTTAGAAAAGCTGGCCCGCCAAGAGGCCTGATCACCATCGGCGCTGGCCTCTTCGGCATGATCCTCGCAGCAGGTATCATCATTCTCAGGGACCAGTTTGGAACACCGACGCGTGCCAACGCCGTGCCGGTAACGCCGGTCAGAGACGACATCACGCCTGCAACGCCGGTCGATGTCGCCGCTGCCGCGCCGATTGCGCCCGTTGCTGCGCAAGTGGCGCTCGCCCGAAATTCCTCGAGCCTTGTGGTTCGGAATGAGGATAGCGACGCGCTGCTTGCGCCGGCGGGCGATGATTATGCCGGGCTGGCGAGGCTATTGAGCGCCTCCTTGCCATTGGCGCAGAACCACAGCGTCCTCGTCGTTGCAGCAGGACCGAAAAACCGCGCACCTTATGCAGCCTTTAATCTCGCACATGCCGCGGCGCGTTTAGGTAGGCGCGTGTTGCTGGCGGACGGGGCTGTTGCCGATCCGGTCCTCACGCAACTGCTTCTTCCCGGGGAAAAGCGTGGCGCAGACGCGCAGGGACAAGTCGCGGATTTCGAAAGCACGCAGCTTTTGAAGTTTCTACCGGCTGGACATAACGACCTGCTGGAGCTTCTGGAAACCGGCAAGGCTGAGCCTTACGACCTCGTCATCATCGATGGTGCGGTGGCGGGCAAAAATCCTGTTTCTTCCTCTTTGAGGAAAATGATTGACGACGTCGTGCTTGTTCAACATGAAGAAGATAGTGGTAGCATCGTTCTTGCGCTTATAGCTCTGGAGGAAAGCGGCCTCGAGCAGACACGCGTGGTCCGTCAAAGCCGCGCCGGTCTTCAATATTGAGGTAGCATCTTGGCAGAGGATACCAACTGGGCTGTCAGGCGCTTTCCTTACTTGCGGAAAGGTCTTTCCATGAAAGGCCTCAACGTCATCTTCAATATGGGGCTTCGTGGTTCCACATTGGTACTGCGCTTTGCGCTGTCCTTCTACATCGTCAAGTTCATGGGGCTGGAAGCGGCAGGCATCTATGGTCTGGCGCTGGGCGTCGTGAATGCCGCGCCCGCAATTCTGGGCTGGGGGCTTAACTACTTCATCGCCCGCGATATCAGTGGTAGACCGACAAGCGTTGCCGGCGTCTACATGAAAACACGACTGGTGGTGACCTTGGCATCGCTATCGCTGATGACAGTGCTGCTGCTCATTGCAGCGCTCGGCTTCGATCACCCCATCATCCCGCTTTATCTGCTCATTCTGGTCATCGTCTGGCTTGAAACCATTTCCTGCGATATCCACGTCCCCCTGATCGCACAGGAAATGTCGAGTGCAGCCAATGTGCTGTTCTTCCTGCGAACCTCATCCTGGATTTTGCCGGTGGTCGGGCTCGGGCTTCTGTTCGAGCCTTTCCGTAACATTCAGACCGTATTGGCCGCATGGAGCATCGGCTATGTGGTGATGTTTGTCGGGCTGGTCTATTACGTGCGCCAGTGGCCGGTTTCGCGCATCATGAAGGCTCCGGTCCAGTATGACTGGATTAAGAGCCGCATGCGCAGCTCCTGGCTCATCCATATCAGCGATATGAGCAATGTGGGGCTGGTTTATGCGGACCGTTACATCGTGTCCCTGCTTCTCAGCCTGTCCTTGACCGGCGTGTATACCTTCTACTGGTCACTGGCCAACGCGCTCCAGACCCTGATTTCGACTGCGGTGCTGCAGGTCGCCATTCCGTTGCTTTTCAAGGCTTACGACAAGGGTTCCGCCGCAGAGTGGCGTCATGTCATGACGCGTCAGTTTGCCAAGACATTCGGCGTTGCCTTCGCGCTTGGCATAGCCATTTTCATTGCCGGTAACACGCTCGTTCATTTCATGAACATGCCCCAGCTTGGCGAGCATAAGGGCATTTTCGCTCTTCTTCTGCTCACGGCGGTCGTGCGCTCCTGTACCGATCTCATGGGTTTCGGCCTCAACAGCCTGCGCAAGGATGGGCATTACGCCTTCGTCAATCTGTCGAGCGTCGTTCTTTCGGTGGGCATGAGTTTTCTGCTGATCAGCACCTTTGGTTTCATGGGTGCGGGTCTTTCTGCATTTTTTACCGCCCTTGTCACCGCCTCCATTTCAGGCGTCATGCTGTGGCGGGCTTCCAGTAATTTAACAAATTAGACGGGCAGTAGACTGCCGAAATCGGGTGGGCATTGATATGGCAGTAGGGCAGCCGCAGAGCACTTTCACGGGCAAGCTTCTGAAGAAGCTCTACCACGCGACCATAAACAGCCTGCCGATAAAGCAGGCTTCGCAACTTCAATATTATCGCTATCACAAGCTCTGGCCAAACCTCGACCATCCCAAAACACTGAACGAGCATCTGGTTGCCCGGAAGATTGCGTGGCGGGTGCCTGCGGACGATCCACGCCTCATCACGCTAAGCGATAAGATCGCCGTAAAGGCGCATGTCGCGGCAGTTCTCGGTGAAGCCTGGGTCACGCCGACACTCTGGCGAGGCAAAGATCTGAACGACTGCCCGCCACTGCCGTTCCCCTATGTCATCAAGGTCAATCACGGTTCGGACAGAAACATCTTCGTCTATGGGCCGGAGGATCTGGTTGGCGCGAAGGAAAAATGCGACGCATGGCTTCAAGGCCGCACCGCCTGGCGATTGGCCGAAGAGTGGTATAACCATATCGAGCCCGAAATCTTCATCGAGCCGTTCATCGGCGACAATGGCGAAGCGCCCGTCGACTACAAGCTCTTCTGCTTCGAGGACGATATTCCCTGCATCCAGATCGATACGGCGCGGTTCTCCGATCATCGGCGCTGCTTTTATGACGAGCATTGGAAGAAGCTTCCCTTCGGACATTACTATCCGATGGAAGAAAACGACCTGCCGCGCCCGCCACATCTGGACGAGATTCTGGCGGCGGCGCGGACGCTGGCACAGGGCTTCGAATTCGTGCGGATCGATTTTTATGACAAGCCGTCCGGGCCGGTATTCGGGGAAATGACCTTTTCCCCCACATCCGGTTTCGGCGCTTTCCGTCCGCCTTCAACCGATGCGTGGCTGGGCCAATTCTGGCGGGATACGCCTAAAGGGAAATTCCGCAGCGCTGGAAATCCGTGAGCGCTACCGGCCCGTGGATAATCCAGCTGCACCCTCGGTGGGCTTCGTCAGCAGCCATGACAGCATCATGCCGCCGAGAAGCCACGCCGTGACGACGTAAACATAGTAGAATCCCGGCGTGAACACGGCGTTGAACATGAAGAGAAACGCGATGTAGCCACAGGCCACCCGGCGAAGGCCGAGGCGGTTACGCGGCAGGTCTGTATGAACCCACATCTGTAGCTTTCCGAAATAAAAGCCGAAGAGGGTCGCCGCGATGATGACGCCGGGGATGCCGAAGTTGAGATAGGCTTCACCGAAGAGTGTGGGGCGCAGACCTGCATGCGATTCCGGATTTAAGCCCGCAAGCGTCGTGGTGATGACGCCGGTGCGGTAGTCGTTTCTGAATTCGCTGATGAAGGATGGCACGAGCGCCATATACCCCGCCAGATAGGTCATGCCGTGGTAGAAGCGGCCATCGAAACCACCCAGTATCCAGGCATAGTCGCGGAAATCCGAGAAATTGTTGGCGTAGAATATCTGGTAGGTCAGCACCTGAAAAATATCCGGTGCTGCGCCGCCATCGGCTGTCGAGCGCAATATGCCGATGACAATGGCAAAGACGATGAAGCCGCCGCATGACATGGCGAAGACGGCGAGGTTCTTGTATCGATAGGTGATGATGAGGCAGACGACGAAAGCAAACAGCGTTTCGATACTGGCGCCGCGCGTGCCTATCATCAGGCCAAGCGAACTGCACAACACACCCATGGCCACGAAGAAGCGACTATGGCCGAAACCATAGACCAGTAGGCTGAGCGTTATGGTGGGCAGGATGACGGAATAGAGGTTGATGGCTGGGCGGAGGGACGTATTTTCAAACGAGAATTCACGACCTTGGAAAGGGCGAACGCCCAGTGCGAAAAGACCGAGTGTGGCGAAGAAGATGACGATGATCGAGAGCCAGACGCCGGTTCGCGTCTGCCAGAAGGAATAGCCTTTTTCGATAAAGGTGAAGAGCCCGCTTTTGCCGGAACTGAATGTGGCGAGAAACATGCCAACAATAATGAAGATGACGCCTAAAACGGAAAGATAGAAGGCTTCGTTGATATATTGGCGGATGACATAGATCGCATCGCCAACCGCGTCCATGTTCCGCTCCGACGATGCGAAAGGCGGCATCACAAGAATTGGCAGGACGTTGTAGCGAATCCAGAAATAGGAAGAGAAGGTCAGCACGCCCCAACGGAAGAAGGAGCTGACGTAATAAATGAGGAAGACCAGCCAGCCGAGAATGAGAATTAGCCAAGCGAGATTGGACATTTCCAAACCTTGTTTTATGTCCCGGCGCCGGAAGTCAGCCAGCTGAATCTTCGGAGATTCAGGCCAAGTGTTCTCCTATTCTGCGGTCAATCCCTTAAGATTTTGTTAGCCATAACGCTTGAGCGATCAGGCATATTCCTTGATACGTACCTCTCCATGGGCCGCCGTCACCAGTATCCGCTCCAGGTTTTTGTAATAACCGGATTGTTCGGCAGTCCCTTGAAAATTGGCAATGCCGGGGAAGAGTTCGTCGCGCCTGCGCCACCACTCCTTTTGGCCGATTTCCAGCGCCATGCCCATCAACCTTGCCAAAGTGCCGGGTTTGGAAGGATCGTAGCACCAGCCCGTCTCCTGATCTTCCACGATTTCCGGCGTGCCGCCGCGCGCGCTGCCGATGATCGGGATGCCGTGTAGAGGCGCTTCGATGAGGATACGGCTTTGTGGCTCGTGCCACAGCGAAGGAAGGATCACGGCATCCGCCACACGATAGACTTCCTGTGGCGCAACGAAACCGCGAAAATCGATATTGTGCTGTGTCGCGACCTGCCGCAGATAGGCCTCCTCGGATGATCGTCCACGCCCGGCGACTATGAGGCGGGCAGAGCGATTATTGGGGAGCGCCCGGAAGGCATCGATGAGATCGCGGATGCCCTTTTCCTTGGTTAGGTTGCCGAGATAGCCGAAAGTAAATGTGTCCGTCGCGGGTTTGGAGCGACCGAGAATGCTCTTGTCGAAACACTTTTGCGCGGTATTGCGGTTGTGCATGACGTGCCAATCGGCCTTGTCCAGCACCCCGTTCTGAAGAAACCGCTTTTTCAACGAATGGCTGACGGCGATCACGGTCATGCCTTCGCCGCTGGTCTTCATGCGCTTGCTGAGCAGGCTGCAATCAAAACACTGCTTTTCGCAATTGTCGCCGCGGCGAAACATGCTGGTCTTGGGACAGAGCAGGGCATAGTCGCGCAGGTGCAGACAAACCGGAGTGCCTGCATTTTCCGCCGCCTGAAACAGGGCGGGTTGCATGTAGGCGGAGTTCTGCGCGTAGATGAGATCGAACTGCTCGCGCTTGAGGAAAGCTTTGAGGCCTTCGACGCAAACAGCACCGAGTGCGGTTCGCAAATGCCACTGCGCGCGATGGATGATATTGGCAGACGGTTTACGCGAACCCGGCAGATAGCTGTTGTTCCACGCAAGGCGAACGACGCGAATGCCGCCAGCAAGCTGGGTTTCGCCGGGCGGAACAAGTGGGTCGCCTTCTTTTCCAAGGGCAAGCACCGTCACGTCATGGTTTTTGCCAAGCTGGATCGCCCCGACGCGAGCGGATATTTCCGCGCCCCCCTCTTCCTGGGGAGCAAATGTCTGCGAAACGATGCAGATTTTCACGCCGGTTCCCTTTATACGTTTATATGATTTCTGGTCGTGCCTGCTTGTTCATTCATGCCCGAGAAGCATTTAAATATGTTGAATGCCCTGCTCGTAATGTATGACATCTCTACCTTAACGCGCAATAAAGCCAGATGTATTCCCTCACATTGGGTAAAGATGAGCTTACCTGGCAAATCATATTACTGCGAACGGAAGAGGATAGATAAGGGTTATCTGTCGTTCTTCCATTTTGTTTAAGAAATTTAGGGTTTAACAGTCTCAAACGCGCGTCCGCATTTTCGACAGGGCGTGATGAGGTGGAAGTATGAGGGTTCTGCACGTCTATGAAACGATCCCGGGGGGACCTGCGACCTATTTCAATGAAACGGTGCCGGCCCAGATCGAAAAATACGGCGCGGAAAACGTAAGGGTCATCGTTCCGGCCAGCCACCTGTCCCATATCAAGAATACACCGTCATCCTGTATCGCCACCTTCAAGCGGAAGCGTCGATATCGCTCGCTGCCAGCACTCGCGCGCGCGGTCGTGGCTGAGGTGAAGTCTTTCAGGCCGGATGTCGTGCATGCGCATTCCACCTTTGCAGGTGTCATCGTTCGAAGCATAGGTGCCGTTTCAAAAGGTTTTCCGCCCATCGTCTATTGCCCGCATGGCTGGGTGTTCGATATGCAGACACTCGGTCCGTTTCGCCTGCCTGCGCAGTGGGTGGAGCGTCTGCTTGCGCCATTCTGCCGGAAGATCGTCGCGATCTCGCACCATGAATACCAACGCGGGCTCTCTGCGGGTATCGATGCGCGGCGGATGATCGTGATCGAAAACGGAATTTCCGCAAACAAACCCCTGGCCGTTTCTGTCGAATGGAACGATCCCCGCACCAAGGTTCTCTTCATCGGTCGGCTGGACCGGCAGAAGGGCGTCGATATCCTTTTAAAGGCTGCGGAAGGACTTGAGGACCATGCAGTCTTCAAGGTGATCGGCGCTCATGTGACGACCAAGAACACTATGAGCAGCACCGTGCCTGACAATGTCGAGCTTTGTGGCTGGAAGTCTCCTGAAGAAATTGCCGGTTATCTATCCGCCTGCGACGTGGTGGTCATGCCTTCGCGTTGGGAAGGGTTTGGCCTCGTCGCACTGGAGGCCATGCGCTCGGAAAAGGCGGTAATTGCGTCTGCCGTTGGCGGGCTTCAGTCTGTGGTGAAGCATGGGGAGACAGGGCTACTCTTTCCAGCGGAAGACCATCAGGCATTGCGCCAGGCAATTCTTTCGCACGACAAACCCGGCTGGGCACAAATGGGTGCGGCGGGATATCAGCGGTTCATGGCGCATTATCGCAGTGACAGGACCAATGCGGAGCTCATGTCGCTCTATGACGAGGTGAGCAGCAAGGCCCAGGTAAGGGCAAGAGTTCTTGCATGAGTGTTTTCATCAATGGCCGTTTTCTCACGCAAAAAACCAGTGGCGTGCAACGCTTCGCCCGGGAAATCATCACCGCGCTCGATAAGCGGTTGTCCGAGGACAAAACGTCGGAAAACTGGACGCTGCTGACCCCGGAAAGCGATGCGGACATCCTTCCGCTTTCCACCATCCGGCAGCAAAAAATTGGTAGCCGTTCCGGCCACCTGTGGGAGCAGACCGATCTCTACAGAGCGGCCAAATCCGGCAAACTGGTCAATCTTTGCAATAGCGGACCTGTTCTTCATGGACGCAGCCTGACTGTCATCCACGATGCCATGATATTTCGCACGCCGGAAAATTTCTCATGGAAATACAGGCTCGCTCACAGCACGCTAGGTTATCTTCTCGCCCGGCGCGGAAAGATCGCCACGGTTTCTGCGTTCTCCAGATCCGAGCTTGAGGCGACGATCGGCGCGCGGGATGTTTTGGTCATTCCCAACAGCTGCGAGCATATGGCGAAGATCGGGGCGGATGCTTCGGTTCTATCGAGACTGGAACTCAAGCGCGAAAAATATCTGCTTTTCGTCGGCTCTCCGACGCCGAATAAGAATATCCGCAAGGCCATCGAAGCCATTCGAATGATGGGCGAGCGCGCGCCGAAATTCGTTGTCGTCGGTGCAGCTGCATCCAGCGTGTTTCAGGCAAATGGTGAGGTTGAACAGGGTTCGGACCGCGTGATCTTCACCGGACGTCTCTCCGACGAAGAGATCGTGGCGCTTTACGCCAATGCTGGCGCGCTTTTATTCCCCAGCCTGTATGAAGGTTTCGGGATACCGCCGCTCGAAGCCATGTTTCTCGGTTGCCCGGTTTTGGCGTCGGATATTCCTCCGACGCGCGAGGTCTGCGGAGATGCGGCGATCTATTTCGATCCCACGAAAGCGGAAGACATGGTGCGGGCAATCGATGCCATTATGAACGATCCGAACCGCCGCACCGAAATGATCGAACTTGGCCATGCGCGTGCACACAAATTCTCATGGGATGGCAGTGCGGAAAAGCTTCTGCATGCGACCTCAAGGCTTTGATCCATTCTTTACTGATATTCAGATACAATGCATGAACAAGTGCCGGGTTGACGGTGATGGAGAGTAAACAGCACTGATGCGGATCTGTATCGTAGCTCAGACATTCGCACCTCAGGAGGAAGGCGGCGCGGAGATCGTGGCGCGCATGTGCGCGGCGGAACTGTCGCGCCATCACGACGTCTTTGTTCTTTCACTCGGCATGGATGGCGACAGCCTTGTTCCTCCCGGCGAAACCATAGGTGCAGATGGTATCCGTGTGGTTCGGGTACGCTGGCACAATAGTTATCTACCTGGACCCAGAAAGCCCGCTGTCGGCAAGGTGGGAAAACTTGCCTGGCATCTGCGTGCCGCATGGGGGGCGACTTCCTCATCCGAGCTCAAGGAGATATTTACCCGCGAAAAGGTGGATCTGGTCTATGCGCATAATTCTGCGCGGATGCAGCCAGCACTTTTCGAGGCGACCCGCGCGCTGAACATTCCGCTCTGTATGCATCTGCATGATTACGCTCTGCTTTGTCCCAAATCGAGCATGTTCCGCGCCAGTGGCAATTGCGATGAGCCCTGCCTTGAATGCCGCGTCCTGACCTCTCGATTGAAATCGGATGGTGATGGCGTGACCGTCATTTCCGTGAGCGAGGCGCTGAAGCAGCGTTTTCTGCGCAACGGCATGCTGGATAAAGCGGATTGGCATGTGCTGATCAACGCGAACCGAAGCGAGACGCTGTTTCACGCGCCGCTGATCGGCAGGGAAACCGGTGCAAGCGAGAAATTCACCTTCGGCTATCTCGGCGCGCTTGCCGAGGAAAAGGGCGTCGAGGATCTGATCCGCGCTTTCGTGAACATGCCGCAACGGGGCGAGGCAAAGCTGATTGTTGCCGGGCGTGGTCGCGAAGACTATGTGCGCTATCTCCACGCTCTTGCAAAAGATGCGCCGGTTTCGTTCCTCGGTTTCGTGCCGCCGGAAGAGGTTTACAAGGTCGCAGATGTGATCGTGGTGCCATCTCGCTGGCACGAGCCGCAGAGCCTCATTCTGATGGAGGCCGCAACATATGGCGTACCGGTCATCGGCACGGAGCGGGGCGGAACGCCGGAAATATTGAGGGATTTGCAAACCGGCTGGTGCTACGATCCAGACAGGCCGGGTGCGTTGGAAGACCTGCTTGGCAAGGCATTATCGGTCGGCCATGAGAATTGGTGGCCGCAACGGGATATCAATTTTCCGGGCATCCGTCATTTCCCCGGCACCTCGGAAGCGTCGCACTATTATGAGCGGCTGAACGATATTCTGGTGGAGGCTCAAAGCAACGTCAGGCTGCGTACAGGCTTTGCTCTTTCAAATATTTGACACTACTTCTACTGAAAGTTTTCATTGCTTCAGACTTTTTTTAGTCGATTAGGCCATTGTCACGCTATTATAGCTGATGAGAGTGGGAGACTATTGGAGATGAACGCCGGTTTTGCCCTGGCAGGTATGCGTGATGTGGTTGAGCAGCCTTCTGCCGACTACCCGGTTACGTTTGCGGGCACGACCGGGCTTTATCGACCGGCGGATGCTCTACCGGAGCATGGGCATCCGTCCGTAGCCGTTCTCTTCGTAAGCTCCTGGGGTTTCGAAGAGCTTTGCGCGCGCAAGTTCTGGCGTCTGCTGGCGGAACGGCTCTCTCGCCAAGGTTTGCCCAGCCTGCGATTCGACTATCCCGGCACTGGCGATGCGCTCGACCCGACGGATTTTACGCGGGGCGCCGACGTTTGGCTGGATAGTATTCATGCCGCCGCCGCTAAGCTTAAAGAGCTCTCCGGTGTCGAACACGTTATCCTGATCGGTCATGGTCTCGGCGGGGCCTTGGCTTGGAAGGCGGCAGAAACGATACCGCATGTTGCCGGTCTTGCTCTGGCAGCCCCCGCGCTATCGGGCAGAAACTGGTTGCGAGAGTTCGTGGCGATGAGCCGTATCGCCAATCAGGGTGCCTTGCAGCATGGCAATGTCTCCAGTGGCCCGGCCATGGGTGAGCAGATTATTCCAGACAGCGTTGCCACCGGGCTTCGCGGCGTCAATATTTCCGCAGCATCGAAAGCTCCCGCACCTGAAGTCTTTCTGCTGCGGCAGGAAAACCGCCCGGCAGACGAACTGTTCGCGCAGCATCTTTCGCAGCTTGGCGTATCGCTGCGCTCGGAAGTTTTTGAAGGATATGACCGCTTCATCCGCGACGTGCTGTTTTCGGTTCCGCCTTTTGAAGCGATCAATGCTCTCGTAAACTGGTCCTCCGGCATCGCGTCTTCGCTTCAACCGGCCAATGAGCCAAAGCCACGGGTCTGGAAGGGCGTACCCTGTCCGGAACCGCTTCAGGGAGAAGGGTTTCGCGAGCGTCCCGTTCGGTTCGGTGACAGCAATCGTCTCTATGGCATGATTTGCGAGCCGACATGTGAGCGCAAAGGCGCGACCGTTCTGGTTCTGCCCACGGGATATGAGCGCATGTCCGGCTGGGGCCGGATAACCGCGCGGCTGTGCAGGGAGCTTGCCAGAAACGGTATCGCATCGCTCCGGCTCGATATGGCGAATATTGCGGACAGCCCGCCTGCCGTCGGCGCACCGGAACAGATCATCTACAATGACAGCCAGTTGCGCGACGTAAACGCCGCGATGGACTTTCTCGAGAAGGAGAAGCTGTTTCCGGTTGTCGTGACGGGCCGCTGCAGCGGTGGTTGGGCCGCGTTCAAGAGCGCGGTCAACGATCCGCGTTTCAGCGGCGTCGTTCCGGTGAATGTCTTCGATTTCTACATTCCTGCCGATGCGGATGTGGAGGCACTGCTCGTCTCATCGCGCCAGCCGCTGGCCAGCTATGGTGCGAAGCTGATGAGCGGCGGTTTCTGGAAGCGCGTGCTCAGCGGCGATGTCCGCATCAGAAACGGCGTCGTCAATCTCTGGGCGATGATCGTTGCCAAGACGATTTCGGTCTTGACCCCGGTCATGGTGAAGCATCCCTATCTTTCCAAACGCTTCCACGCGCTTTCGCTGGATTTCCGCAAGATCGTCGCCAACGATACGCAGATGACCGTGGTCTATACGGAAGGTGATATCGGTGCGGCCATGCTGGAAACGAACTTCGGCCCGCGCGGACGGCTGTTGACCGGGCAATATGGCAATCCCAGCCTCGTCTTCATCGAAGGGGCCGACCACAATCTGACAACGGCGGAAGCGCGTCACGCATGGTCGGATGAGGTGAAGAAGATAGCGCTTCAGTTCAAGCCGGTCCGGTAAAGGCGGCAGACCTCCTCACGAAGGTCTTCGTGGCGAAATTCGTCTGAATGCGTGCCACGCCGGGAACCGTCGTCAGAAAATCGAGAAGCTGTTGATAATGCGGCAGATCCCGCACCATGGCGTGGATCAAGTAATCCGAGCTGCCGCTGGTTTGATATCCGCCAACCACTTCGGGGATGGAGGCGACGCTATGTTCGAATGTGGTCAAGGCGTCCTTGATCTGCCGCTCCAGCGTCACGGAAATGAAGACGCCCATGTTCCCGAGAAGCCGGTTTTCATCGAAGACGGCGGTATAGCCGCGAATGATTCCCTCCTCCTCCAGCTTGCGCACGCGCCGTAGCGTTGGAGAAAAGGACAGGCCTATTCGCGCAGCCAGATCGCGCCAGCTGACGCGTCCGTCATCTGCCAGAACGTTCAAAATCTTGCGGTCGAAATCGTCAAGTTCCATTTTGGATCATTTGATCTAATGATTGCGATAAATCTGGATCATTTGATCGTGAGATCGGCGATATGTCAATTCGAATAGCTTTGAAAAGCGCATGAAGCGATGCTAACGTTAAAGCTGTGGAGGGAGCAGTCCTTCTGCCTTGCGGCGTAACCTTTGGAGGAAGGCTGAGCTGCTTGAACATATATCGCACTCTTTCCAGGGAGGTGGAAAGTGACTGCAGGCAATGTCGGCATTACGGCACCGCGTGTGCGCTCTCTCTACGAGGGGCGCAGATGATACTGAACGAATCCCAGCAGCAGATCAAAGAAATGGCCCGTGCCTTCGCGCAGGAGCGCCTTTTGCCGGGTGCAGCGGAGCGCGACAGAACCAGCCGCTTTCCGAAGGATGAACTTGGCGAAATGGGTGCGTTAGGCTTCCTCGGCATGCTGGTGCCGGAAGAGTTTGGCGGCTCAGATACCGGTGCCGTGGCCTATGCTTTGGCGTTGGAAGAGATTGCCGCCGGGGATGGCCCCTGTTCGACCATCATGAGTGTGCACAATTCCGTCGGTTGCGTTCCCATCCTGAAATTCGGCACGGATGAGCAGAAGGCACGGTTTCTGCCGAAACTCAGTTCTGGAGAATGGATCGGCGGCTTTGCGCTGACCGAGCCACAGGCCGGATCTGATGCGTCCAACCTGAAAACCCGCGCGCGTCGGGATGGCGACCATTACGTCATCAATGGCGCGAAGCAGTTCATCACATCCGGCAAGAACGGCAACGTCATTATCGTCTTTGCCACTACCGATCCTCAGGCGGGTAAGAAAGGCATCACTGCCTTCATCGTTCCCACCGAAACGCCGGGCTACGAGGTCGTGCGCGTGGAAGAAAAGCTTGGGCTGCATTCATCCGATACCTGCCAGATCGCGTTCAACGAGATGCGTATTCCTGCCGAGCTGAGGCTTGGCGAGGAAGGCGAGGGATACCGCATCGCGCTTGCCAATCTCGAAGGCGGGCGCATCGGCATTGCCGCGCAGGCAGTCGGCATGGCGCAGGCTGCATTCGACGCGGCGAGACACTATGCGGGGGAGAGAACCGCCTTTGGCAAGGCGATCTTCGATCATCAGGCCGTTGCCTTTCGCCTGGCCGATATGGCAACGCGAATAGAGGCCGCGCGACAATTGGTGCTGCATGCTGCGGCCCTCAAGGAAGCGGGCGAGCCGTGTCTCAAACAGGCCTCCATGGCAAAGCTCTTTGCCTCTGAAATGGCGGAGCGTGTCTGTTCCGATGCCATCCAGATTCACGGAGGCTACGGCTACATGGCCGATTACCCGGTGGAGCGCATCTACCGCGATGTACGCATCTGCCAGATTTACGAGGGGACGAGCGACGTACAGCGCATGGTCATCGCGCGCAATTTGTAATTCGGACTTGCCGCTTTGGGAGGAGCGAAAAGCCTATGACGGACAATCAACCTTTGAGCCTGCATGTGCCGGAACCCGCCGTGCGCCCCGGTGGCCAGCCGGATTTCTCCAACGTGAAAATTCCCGCCGCTGGAACGGTGCCGAAGCCGGATGTGGATGCAGCGCCGGAAACGATGCGGGATCTGGCCTATTCGATCATCCGTGTGCTGAACCGTAATAGTGAGGCTGTCGGTCCCTGGGCCGGTTCGCTGAGCGATGAGGAGTTGCTGGTGGGCTTGCGCAACATGATGCGGCTTCGTGCTTTCGATGCCCGCATGCTGATGGCGCAGCGGCAGGGCAAGACTTCTTTCTATATGCAGCATCTGGGTGAAGAGGCCGTAAGCTGCGCGTTTCGCAAGGCGCTGCAAAAGGGAGACATGAACTTCCCAACCTACCGGCAGGCCGGATTGCTCATCTCGGATGATTACCCGCTCGTCACCATGATGAACCAGATATTCTCCAACGAGAAAGACCCGCTGCATGGTCGGCAGATGCCGGTTCTTCATTCTTCCAAGGAACATGGCTTTTTCACCGTCTCGGGCAATCTCGCGACGCAATATGTGCAGGCGGTCGGCTGGGCCATGGCATCCGCAATCAAGGGCGATACCAAGATCGCTGCCGCGTGGATCGGTGATGGTTCCACGGCGGAATCGGACTTTCATTCCGCACTGGTATTTGCCTCCACTTACAAAGCGCCCGTGGTGTTGAACATCGTCAACAACCAATGGGCCATCTCCACCTTTCAGGGCATTGCCCGTGGTGGTTCAGGCACCTTCGCGGCGCGTGGCCTCGGCTTCGGCATTCCGGCCCTGCGTGTCGATGGTAATGATTATCTGGCTGTTCATGCGGTGTCGAAATGGGCGGCGGAGCGTGCGCGGCGCAATCTGGGCCCGACGCTTGTCGAATACGTGACGTATCGTGCGGGCGCACATTCCACTTCCGATGATCCAAGCGCCTATCGTCCAAAGGCTGAATCCGAAGCGTGGCCACTTGGCGATCCAATCCTGCGCCTGAAGAACCATCTGATCCTGCGCGGTTTCTGGTCCGAAGACCGGCACAATCAGGCCGAGGCGGAGATCATGGACGAGGTTATCGAAGCGCAGAAGGAGGCGGAAAGCCATGGCACGCTGCATGCCGGTGGCAAGCCATCTGTGCGTGATATTTTCGAGGGCGTCTACGCGGAAATGCCGCCGCATATTCGCCGCCAGCGCCAGAAGGCGGGGTATTGATATGACAAGAATGACGATGATCGAGGCCGTCCGCAGCGCGATGGATGTATCCATGGGCCGCGATGACGATGTCGTGGTGTTTGGCGAGGATGTCGGTTATTTCGGCGGTGTCTTCCGTGCCACTCAAGGTCTTCAATCCAAATATGGAAGAACACGCTGTTTCGACGCGCCTATCAGCGAATCCGGCATCGTCGGCACCGCCATTGGCATGGCGGCCTATGGGCTGCGGCCCTGCATCGAAATCCAGTTCGCCGATTACATGTATCCGGCCTACGACCAGATAACCCAGGAAGCGGCACGTATCCGCTATCGCTCCAATGGGGATTTCACCTGCCCCATCGTCATCCGCATGCCGACGGGCGGCGGCATTTTCGGCGGGCAGACCCATAGCCAAAGCCCCGAAGCGCTGTTTACCCATGTCTGCGGCTTGAAGGTGGTGGTGCCCTCCAACCCCTACGATGCCAAGGGATTGTTGATTGCCTCGATAGAGGATCCCGACCCGGTCATGTTTCTTGAACCGAAGCGGCTTTATAACGGGCCGTTCGATGGCCATCATGACCGCCCGGTTATTCCGTGGTCGAAGCATGATCTGGGCGAGGTGCCGGAAGACCATTATGTCATTCCGCTGGGAAAAGCCGAGATAAGGCGTCCCGGCAATCAGGTGACAGTCATCGCTTATGGCACGATGGTTCATGTTGCGCTTGCCGCTGCGGAAGAAACCGGCATCGACGCCGAAGTGATCGACCTGCGCAGCCTTCTTCCACTGGATCTGGACACCATCGTCCAGTCGGTCGCCAAAACCGGGCGCTGCGTGATGGTGCATGAGGCGACCTTGACCTCCGGCTTCGGCGCCGAAGTCGTGTCTCTGGTGCAGGAGCATTGCTTCTATCACCTAGAGGCTCCGGTGGTACGCGTTGCCGGGTGGGATACGCCTTATCCGCATGCGCAGGAGTGGGATTATTTCCCCGGCCCGGCCCGCGTCGGGCGCGCATTGATAGATGTGATGGAGGCCTGAACCATGGCGGAATTCGTTCTGAAAATGCCGGATGTCGGAGAAGGCGTTGCCGAGGCCGAACTGGTGGAATGGCACGTAAAGCCCGGTGATCCCGTGCGCGAAGACATGGTTCTCGCTGCCGTGATGACGGATAAGGCAACCGTGGAAATCCCGTCTCCCGTCGCGGGCATCGTAACCTGGGTCGCTGCCGATATTGGCGACACGGTGGCGGTGAAGGCACCTTTGGTGAGGATCGAAACGGAAGTCGATGCCGCTGCGGTGAAGGTAGCTGAGCCGGAGACGCAGGCGGTAAAGCCCTCAGAGATCGAGGCGGCTAAACCGCAGCCTCAGTCACCTCCATCCAAGAAGAAACCCGCCGATGCTGCTGCGCCAGTTGCTTCTGTGGCACCTCCACCTGCCCAGAAGCCACTGGCATCTCCGGCGGTGCGCCGCAGGGCGCAGGATGCAGGGATCGATCTGCGCCAGCTTCGGGGCACCGGCCCCGCCGGTCGTGTGACGCATGAGGATCTGGACGGCTTCAGCCCCTCCGGTTCGGAAAACAGGCCATCCTCTTCTTTGCAGAAAAGGACGAGTATCGAAGAGGTCAAGATCACCGGTCTTCGACGCAAGATCGCCGAGAAGATGGCGCTTTCCGTATCCCGCATCCCCCACATTACCTATGTCGAAGAGGTGGATGTCAGCGATCTCGAGGATCTGCGCGCAACGATGAATGCAGGCAGGAAACCGGATCAGCCGAAGCTGACCATCCTGCCGTTTCTCATGCGTGCGCTGGTGAAGACGGTTGGTGAGCAGCCTGCGATGAACGCGACGTTCGATGACGATGCGGGCGTGGTCAAGCGCTATGGTGCCGTCCATATCGGCATCGCGGCACAGACGCCTGCCGGGCTGGTCGTTCCCGTGGTGCGGCATGCGGAAGCACGCGGCATATGGGATTGCGCTGGCGAAGTTGCGCGCGTTTCCGACGCGGCCCGCAATGGCAGCGCGCAGCGCGAGGAACTGTCCGGCTCCACCATCACCATCAGCTCGCTCGGCGCATTGGGCGGCATTGCCTCCACGCCTGTCATCAACCACCCGGAAGTGGCGATCATCGGGGTGAACAAAATCGCTGTGAGGCCGGTCTGGGATGGCAACCAGTTCATCCCTCGCAAGACGATGAACCTGTCCTCCAGCTTCGATCACCGTGTTGTCGATGGTTTCGATGCTGCAACCTTCATTCAGCGGATCAAGGCGTTGCTGGAAACGCCCGCGCTGATCTTCATCGAAAGCTGAGGCGGCCATGAAAGAGATAGACTGCAAATTGCTCGTCATCGGTGCCGGTCCGGGAGGCTATGTCTGCGCAATCCGTGCCGGTCAGTTGGGGGTGGATACCGTCATCGTGGATCAGGGTAAACCCGGCGGAACCTGCCTTAATGTCGGCTGCATTCCTTCCAAAGCGATCATCCATGCGGCGGATGAATTCCATCGCGTCAAGCAAATGACCGCCGGGCGCTCCCCCTTCGGCATCAAGGTTACAGACACTTCGCTCGATCTGAGTGCCGCTATAGACTGGAAGGATGGTATCGTTACGCGTCTGAATGGCGGCGTAACCGGGCTGTTGCAAAAAGCGCGGGTCAAGATCGTCACTGGCGAAGCGCGGTTCCGTGACGGCAAGACAGTGGAAGTAGAGACCGAAACAGGCCAGCAGGTCATTCGCGCGGAAAACATCGTCATCGCCACGGGTTCGCGATCCGTGGAACTGCCAAATCTCCCCTTTGGAAACGATGTTCTGTCCTCCGCGCAGCTTTTGAGTTTACGCGCTCTGCCATCGAAACTCGTCATCGTCGGCGGGGGATATATCGGCGTTGAGCTGGGAACAGCCTTTGCGAAAATGGGCTCCGAGGTGACGATCGTAGAGGCCACGAGCCAGATATTGCCTTTGTACGATCAGGAACTGGTGAAGCCGGTCGTCAAGCGCCTTCAGGAACTGGGCATCAGGGTAATGACGGGCGCGAAAGCCGAGAGCTTCGATTCCTCATCCAGAACCCTGAATGTCAAAACCGAGAATGGTGCAGCCGAGGCCCTGTCTGCAGACAAAGTTCTGGTCACCGTTGGGCGCAGACCGAATACCGATAGCGCCGGTCTCGGCGAACTCGATCTCGACATGGCGGGCCATTTCATTCGCATCGATGACCGCTGCCGCACTTCCATGCGTGGCATCTACGCGATTGGCGATGTGACCGGTGAGCCCATGCTCGCCCACCGCGCCATGGCACAGGGCGAAATGGTGGCGGAAATCGTGAGCGGCGCCAAGCGCAGCTGGGACAAGCGCTGTGTTCCAGCCGTCTGTTTCACCGATCCCGAGATCGTCACCGTCGGTCTTTCGCCAGATGAGGCGAGGGCGCAGGCGGGTGAATTGAAGATCGGTCACTTCCCCTTCAGCGCCAATGGCCGCGCCATGTCGATGGCGGATGAAGGCGGTTTCGTGCGGGTGGTGGCGCGGGCAGACAATCACCTCGTGCTCGGCATCCAGGCTGTTGGCGCTGGCGTCAGCGAATTGTCGGCGGGCTTTGCTCTGGCAATCGAAATGGGTGCGCGTCTGGAAGACATTGCGGGCACGATCCATGCACATCCGACGCGAAGCGAAGCTTTTCAGGAAGCCGCGCTCAAGGCGCTGGGGCACGCCATTCATATGTAGGAATGAGGATTGGGAGAGAAGAATGACAAGCATTGCATTTATCGGTCTCGGCCACATGGGTGCGCCAATGGCTGCAAATCTGGTCAAGGCAGGCCATGCGGTTCAGGGTTTCGATGTCGTTCCTCATCTTCTGGAAAAAGCCGCTCAATCCGGCGTTTCGCCCAAAGCGTCGCTTGCAGAAACGCTTAAGGGCGCGGAGATGGTGATCACCATGCTGCCCGCGGGCAAGCATGTGATCAGCGTCTGGACGGAACTGGTGTCGCAGGTGGAGGCAGGCACATTGCTGATCGATTGCTCCACCATCGATATCGAAAGTGCACGCAAGGCGCATGACATGGCGCGTGAGGCAGGGTGCCCATCGCTGGATGCGCCGGTCTCTGGTGGTACATCAGGCGCGGAAGCTGGAACGCTCACTTTCATGGCGGGAGGGAGCGCGGAAGCGTTTTCGGCAGCGGAGCCGATATTGCAGACCATGGGCAAGCGGATCGTTCATTGCGGCGAGGCTTCGATGGGGCAAGCCGCGAAAATTTGCAACAACATGATCCTCGGCATTTCCATGATTGCGGTTTCGGAAGCATTCGTACTGGGCGAAAAACTTGGCCTGCCCCAACAATCGCTTTTCGATGTTGCGTCCGTTTCGTCCGGCCAGTGCTGGTCGCTGACGACCTATTGTCCGGTGCCGGGGCCGGTGCCAACATCACCGGCCAACAAGGATTATCAGCCCGGTTTCGCCACCGCGCTGATGCTGAAGGATTTGATGTTGTCGCAAGCGGCAGCGCAGTTCAGCGGCGCAAGCACCCAGCTTGGCCATGAAGCCGCCGAGCTTTACCGGCGGTTCAGCGAGAGCGGGGCGGGGGACAAGGATTTCTCAGCCATCATCCAGATGCTAAGAAATCCTGTCTGAGCGTCGAGGTCAGATACGCTTTCCATCCTTGTCGAAAAGGTGGAAGCGCGATGGATCGGCGGTGATCGTCACGGTTTCCGTGATTTCGATGGCGGAGCGACCGGGCACGCGGAAGACGATTGTCTCGCCATTTGCCATTTCGCCGTGAACATAGCTCTCGGCACCAACCAGCTCCACCGCCGCCACATGCACTGAAAGCTTGAACGGGCTGCTGCGTCCATCATCGATGACGATATCTTCCGGGCGGATGCCGATGGTCGCCGCCTGCGGCGGAATGGAGCCGTCCGTCGGAGCCTTCCAGATGGAGCCATCGAGCGGCAGCAGGTTCATCGAAGGCGAACCGATAAAGGTTGCGACGAAGCTGGTTGCGGGCTTTTCGTAAAGTTCGATTGGCGTGCCCACCTGCTCGATGCGCCCGGCATTGAGCACGACGAGCCTGTCCGCAAGCGTCATCGCTTCCATCTGGTCATGAGTCACATAAATGCTGGTGGTGGCAAGCGACCGTTGCAGGCGGCGGATTTCGACGCGCATCTGAACGCGAAGCTTGGCATCCAGATTGGACAGCGGCTCATCGAACAGGAAGGCGGCGGGCTTGCGCACAATGGCACGCCCCATGGCCACGCGTTGGCGCTGGCCGCCGGAAAGCTGGCGGGGCTTGCGCTCCAGAAACTGCTCGATCTCCAGCGCGCGCGCCGCTTCCGTGATGCGGCGGTCGATCTCGTCCTTCGGCGTGTTGCGGTTTTTCAGGCCATAGGCCAGATTTTGCCGCACCGTCATATGCGGGTAGAGCGCATAATTCTGGAACACCATCGCAATGTCGCGCTCGGCAGGTTCCAGATCGTTGACCCGCTTACCGGCAATGTGGATATCGCCGCCGCTGATGCCTTCCAGCCCAGCCACCATGCGCAGCAGCGTGGATTTGCCACAGCCGGAAGGGCCGACGAGCACGATCATCTCGCCGTCCTTGATATCCAGCGAGACGCCCTTGATGGCCTCGACATTGCCGCCATAGACCTTGCGGACGTCGTTGAGTTCGATTGTTGCCATTACTTTTCAGTCTCCACGAGGCCTTTGACGAACCAGCGCTGCATGAGGATGACGACGACGACCGGTGGAATGATGGCCAGGATCGCGGTGACCATGACGTAGTTCCAGGGTGTCGAAGCATCGGTGAAATCCACCATGCGGCGCAGTCCGATAATGATTGTGTTCATGTCCGCGCGATCCGTCACCAGCAGCGGCCACAGATACTGCGTCCAGCCATAGATGAAGAGGATCACGAAGAGTGCAGCGATATTCGTTGTCGAAAGCGGGAGCAGAATGTCCTTCATGAAGCGGAAGGGCCCCGCATTATCGATACGCGCGGCCTCCACCATCTCCCCCGGTATCGTCAGGAAAAACTGACGGAACAGGAAAGTGGCGGTGGCCGAGGCCATCAGGGGCAGCGTCAGACCGGCATAGGTATTCAACAGGCCGAGATCGACGATGACCTTGTAGGTCGGCAGAATGCGCACTTCCACTGGCAGCATCAGCGTCACGAAAATCATCCAGAAGAAGCCCATGCGGAACGGGAACCGGAAGAAGACGATTGCGAAGGCCGACAGGAAGGAAATGACGATCTTGCCGAGGGCAATGGCCACAGCGACGACAAAACTGTTGAACAGCAGCCGTTCGAGGCTGACGCCCACAACACGCTCGACGCCACCGGAAATCGCCTCACCGTAATTTTCAGCCAGATGACCGGCGGGCAGAAGCGAAAGCGGCGGGCGCAGGATTGCGCTGGACGTCGCCGATGAAGCGACGAAGGTGTAGTAGATCGGAAAGGCGACGATGATGATGCCGATAACGAGCATCAGATGCGCCATGAGAGTTGCCAAGGGGCGGTTCTGGATCATGTTTTCGCCCTTACCCGTAATGAACGCGCCGCTCGACGAAGCGGAACTGGAATGCCGTGAGCGCAATGACGATGACCATCAGCACCACGGATTGCGCGGCGGAAGAGCCGAGGTTCAGGTTGACGAAGCCGTCATTATAGACCTTGTAAACCAGCGTTTCCGTGGCCTTCGCCGGCCCACCGCCCGTAACCGAGTGGATGATGCCGAATGTATCGAAGAAGGCATAAACCGTGTTCACCACCAGCAGGAAGAAGGTGGTGGGTGCTAAAAGCGGGAAGACGATGGTCCAGAACCGGCGTGCACCGCGCGCGCCATCGATTGCGGCTGCTTCCAGCAATGACTTCGGAATGGCCTGAAGTCCGGCCACGAAGAACAGGAAATTATAGCTGATCTGCTTCCACGCAGCGGCGGCCACCACCAGCGCCATGGCCTGATTGCCATCCAGCAGCGGGTCCCATGCAATGCCGTTGCGGCGCAGAATATAGGCGAATGTGCCCATGGCCGGGTTGAACATGAAGAGCCACAACATGCCCGCAACCGCCGGAGCGACAGCGTAAGGGATAATCATCATGGTGCGGTAGAAGCCCTTGCCGCGTACCACGAGATCGGCAGCCGTTGCCAGAAGCAGCGCGACCGCCATGGAAAGCAACGCGGTTGCTACGCTGAACACCACCGTTACCTGAAGCGAATGCAGATAGTTGGCATCCGAAAGGATGGCGGAAAAGTTGGCGAAGCCAACGAAGGTGCTTTGCAGGCCAAACGGGTCTTCCCGCATGGCCGACTGGTAGAGCGCCTGGCTGGCGGGCCAGAAAAAGAACACGACCGTCAGAACGATCTGCGGCGCGACCAGAAAATAGGGGAGAATTTTGTTAGGAAAGACAACGCTTTGCACAGCGGACTCCTCATGCAAATGCGACTGCCCGCGCCTTTTTGAAAAGCCGCGGGCAGAAGAAGGATGTTACTTGCCGATAGCTTGCTGAATGGCGGCATTGCCGCGCTCGACAGCCTTGTCCAATGCTGCCTTCGCATCCTGCTTACCTGCGAGCATGGATTCGAACTCTTCGTTCATGATGTCGCGAACCTGCGGAAGGTTCACGAGACGAACGCCCTTCGAGTTCTCGGTCGGCGCCTTGCCCATCATCTGCAGGAGAGGCGTCTCGCGGCCCGGGTTCTTGTCGTAGAAACCGGACTTCTTGGTTTCCTCATAGGCCGCCATCGTGACCGGCATGTAACCGGACACCTGATGCAGGCGCGCCTGGATTTTGGTCTGCGACAGGAAGTGGAAGAACTCTGCCGTGCCCTTATATTCATCATCCGACTTGCCACCGAAGACCCAGAGGCTGGCGCCGCCCGGAATGGTGTTCTGCGGACGACCTTCGCCTTCATAGTAAGGCAACTGGCCGATACCGTACTTCATGCCGCTCTTAATGATATCGCCCAGACCACCGGAGGATTCCGTCAGAATTCCGCATTCACCGGAGGTGAAGAGCTGCTTTGCTTCCGAGGTGCGACCGCCATAGCGGAAGGTGCCATCTTTGGCGAGATCGGCAATCGTCTGGAAATGCTTGACGAAAGGCTCGGCGTTGAAGGCAAGCTTCACGTCTGTTCCAGCAAGGCCATTCTCGTTGCTGCCATAGGAAAGGTTGTTCCAGGCGGAGAAGTTTTCGGTCTGGATCCATGTCAGCCAGGTGGACGTAAATCCGCAGGGCGAAGCGCCGCTGGACTTGATCTTCTTGGCGGCCTCGAACACTTCAGGCCATGTCTTCGGCGGATGTTCCGCATCGAGACCCGCCTTCTGGAATGTGTCCTTGTTGTAATAGAGGATCGGGGACGAAGAGTTGTAGGGGAAGGACAGCATGGTGCCATCCGGCTTGGAATAATATGCCACGATGCCGGGCAGATAATCAGCCTTATTGAAGGTGAAGCCGCCCTTCTGCAGAACCTCCGCAACCGGAACGATCGCGCCCTGAGCACCCATCATCACGCCACTACCGGCGTCGAAAACCTGAATGATCGCAGGTGGCTGCTTGGCGCGGAAGGCGGCGATGCCTGCGTTCAGCGTTTCAGGGTAAGTGCCTTTGAAGACCGGAACGATCTTGTAATTGGACTGGCTTTCGTTGAATTCCTTGGAAAGCTGTTCCACCACCTCGTTGTTCGCGCCAGTCATGGCATGCCACCACTGAATCTCCGTCGCGGCCATGGCGCTGGATGCCAGGAACATGGCAGTGGTCGTGGTTATCGCAGTAGCGAGAACGGTTTTCATGGGCTTTCCTCCCTATCCATGAACTATATGCGCTGATCTCCCAGAATCGGCTGCAAGCGATCCTCTAGGTAACGCTCCCGTTCTTCAAGCAAAAACTAAAGGATGTCCACCCTCGTTTGCGTGTTCGATGCGCGAAACAAAAAACGCCCCCGGCAAAAGCTGGAGGCGTTTCGTTGTGTCAGTCAACATATGGTTTGAGATCGGCCTTAAGCCTGTTCAAAAACACCGTGGCAATGCTTGTATTTCTTGCCGGAACCGCATGGGCAGGCTTCGTTGCGGCCGATCTTGCCCCAGGTGGCCGGGTCGTTTGGATCGCGTTGTTCCGGTGGAACATAGATGTCTGCACCACCATTGCCAGCTTCCGAGAAATCGTCTTCGCCGGTCACCGGGTCCAGATGATGTGCTGTCATTTCCGGTAGTTCAGGCTGTGCAGGTTCACGAACCAGCTCGACGCGCATCAACTGTGCAGTGACGGCTTCACGCAGGTTTGCGAGAAGCGCCTGGAACAGTTCGAAGGCTTCCGCCTTGTATTCCTGGAGCGGGTCGCGCTGTGCGTAACCACGGAAACCAACGACGGAGCGCAGGTGGTCGAGGTTGACGATATGCTCGCGCCACAGATGGTCGATGGTCTGAAGAATGACGGAACGTTCGACATAGGTCATGACCTCGGGGCCGAAGCGCTCGGCCTTGTCGGCCATCACCTTGTCGGCAGCTTCGGTCACGCGCTGGAGGATATCGTCCTCGGCAATGCCTTCTTCCTTCGCCCATTCATCGACAGGCAGGTCGAGGTTCAGCGACTGTTCGAGACCGGCCTTCAGGCCCGCAATATCCCACTGTTCCGCATAGGCGTTTTCCGGGATGTGCTTGGCGACCAGAACTTCGATGACTTCATTGCGCATGTCGGCTGCGGTTTCGCCGATATTCTCGGCTTCCATCAGCTCAAGACGCTGTTCGAAGATGACCTTACGCTGATCGTTCAGAACGTCGTCGTACTTCAGGAGGTTCTTACGCGTTTCGAAGTTACGGGCTTCGACCTTCTTCTGCGCGCGTTCCAGAGCCTTGTTGATCCAAGGATGAACGATGGCTTCGCCTTCCTTCAGACCGAGCTTCTGCAGCATCGAATCCATGCGGTCCGAGCCGAAGATGCGCATCAGATCATCCTGAAGCGACAGGTAGAACTTGGAACGGCCTGGGTCACCCTGACGACCGGAACGACCGCGCAGCTGGTTGTCGATACGGCGGCTTTCGTGGCGTTCGGTCGCGATTACGAACAGGCCACCGGCGGCAAGCGCCTTTTCCTTCAGGACCTTGATTTCTTCGCGTACGGCCCTTTCCTTGGCGCGACGCTCTTCTTCCGACTCGATGCCTTCGAGTTCACGCTCCAGACGCATGTCGACGTTACCGCCGAGCTGAATGTCGGTACCGCGACCGGCCATGTTGGTCGCAATCGTCACTGCGCCCGGAACACCGGCCTGCGAAACGATATAGGCTTCCTGCTCATGGTAACGAGCGTTCAGAACCTGGAAGTTTTCGAAGCCTGTCTGGCGCAGCATGGTGGCCAGAAGCTCGGACTTTTCGATGGAGGTGGTGCCGACGAGAACAGGCTGGCCACGTTCATGCGCCGAGCGGATTTCCTCAATGATGGCTTTGAACTTTTCTTCGCCGGTACGATAGACTTCGTCGTCTTCATCGATACGCTGGATCGGCAGGTTGGTCGGCACTTCGACCACGTCGAGGCCATAGATGTTGCCGAATTCTTCCGCTTCGGTCGCAGCCGTACCGGTCATACCGGACAGCTTCTTGTACATGCGGAAGTAATTCTGGAAAGTAACGGAAGACAGCGTCTGGTTTTCCGGCTGGATCTGCACCTTTTCCTTGGCTTCCAGAGCCTGATGCTGACCTTCGGAATAACGGCGGCCCGGCATCATACGGCCGGTGAATTCATCGATGATGACGATTTCGCCGTTGCGGACGATGTAGTCCTTGTCGCGCTGGAACAGCTTGTGAGCCTTCAGCGCGTTGTTGATGTGGTGAACGATGGCGACGTTTTCCACGTCATACATCGACTCGCCCTTGAGAAGACCAGCCTGACGCAGCAGGTTTTCCAGCTTCTCGGTGCCCTGTTCGGAAAAGTTGGCGGAGCGCTGCTTCTCATCGATTTCGTAATCTTCCGGCGTCAGTATCGGAATGAAGGCGTCGATCGTGTTGTAGAGATCGGAGCGATCATCCAGCGGGCCGGAAATGATGAGCGGCGTGCGCGCTTCATCGACCAGAATGGAGTCCACTTCGTCGACGATGGCGTAGTGGTGGCTGCGTTGAACCATCTGCGCCTTGTCGTACTTCATGTTATCGCGAAGATAATCGAAGCCGAGTTCGTTGTTGGTCGCATAGGTAATGTCGCAGGCATAGGCCGCGCGGCGCTGATCGTCGTCCAGACCATGGATGATGACGCCTGTCGTCAGGCCGAGGAAGCCGTAAAGACGTGCCATGGTGGCTGCGTCGCGCTGGGCTAGGTAATCGTTGACGGTCACGACGTGAACGCCCTTGCCTTCAAGCGCATTGAGGTAGACGGCAAGGGTTGCGACCAGTGTCTTGCCTTCACCGGTCTTCATTTCCGCGATGTCGCCCGAATGAAGAATCATACCGCCGGTCAGCTGCACATCGAATGGGCGCATGCCAAGCACGCGGCGCGATGCTTCACGGGCAACGGCAAAGGCCGGGACGAGGATGTTGTCCAGCGTCTTGCCCTCGGCAAGCTGCTGGCGGAATTCCACCGTCTTTGCTGCAAGGGCTTCATCCGAAAGCGCCTTCATCTGCTCTTCCAGAGCCGCGATGGCAGCGATATTGGAACGATAGGAGCGCACACGGCGATCGTTTGACGAGCCAAACAATTTGCGGGCGATTCCGCCGAGACTGACCATCCAACTGGCCCTTTCTGAAATTTCGTTTCGCTGGGGCGTGGGGTTCGGCAGAGGCAATAACGCACAAATGACGAACGACACCCTGAAACGCATCTGGACGCGAGGTTGCGTGACAGATAAGAGGGGGGGCAAATGATGTCAACGGTTCTGCCCGTTACAGAATGGCCACATTCCGGTGTTTGGAAGTTTTTTCAGCCGGAAAACCACGTCTGGA
>JAAIGF010200660.1_pt1 | contig 35917 bp, 30 predicted proteins | sample 6487441 | NCBI WGS metagenome assembly JAAIGF01 (sample SAMN13974129, study PRJNA590717) | phyllosphere metagenome | biome: pepper field; feature: multiple bacterial spot infested pepper fields; material: pepper leaves; isolation source: leaves from pepper fields | host: Capsicum annuum ...
CGGCCCGGGCCGATGGCGCCGGGCGGCGCCTGGCCGAGCTGCTCGCCGGGGCCGGCGCGGTGGCCGTGCCGGCCCGGACCGTGGCGTGTCCGTCGGCAGCGGGCGTCAGCGCCGCATCCAGGATCTCGACCCAGTGCTGCACGGGCACGCTGGTGCCCCCCTGCAGGTGCTGGATGCAGCCGATGTTGGCGGACACGATGGCCTGCGGGTCGTGCGGCAGCAGGTGCTCCAGCTTGCGGTCACGCAGGGCCGTCGCGATCTCGGGCTGCAGCACCGAGTACGTGCCGGCCGAGCCGCAGCACAGATGCGCTTCGTGCCCGGCGGTACTGACCTCGCAGCCCAGGGCACGCAGGCCCGACTCGATGCCGCCACGCTGCTGCTGGCCGTGCTGCAGCGTGCAGGGCGGGTGCACGGCCAGGCGCACGCCCTTCAGGTCGGGCAGGCGCGCGCCCAGGGCCTGCACGAGCTCGGGCAGCAGTTCGGACAGATCGCGCGTCAGCTCGCTGATGCGGCGCGCCTTGTCGGCATAGGCCGGATCGTTGCGCAGGGTGTAGCCGTACTCCCTGACCGTCACGCCGCAGCCCGACGCATTCATGACGATGGCCTCGACCGCGCCGGATTCCACGTGCGGCCACCAGGCGTCGATGTTGCGCCGGATGTCGGCGAGCCCGCCCTCGTGGTCGTTCATGTGCAGCCGGATGGCGCCGCAGCAGCCCGCGCCCCTGGCATACAGCGTCTCGATGCCCGCGGCGTCGAGCACCCGGCGCGTGGCATCGTTGATGTTGGGCGCGAGCGAAGGCTGCACGCAACCGGCCAGCATCAGCATCTTGCGGGCATGCGTGCCCAGCGCCGGCGTGCCGCGTGCCGCCTTTTCGCGGCGCGGCACCTTGGCCTGCAGGCGCTTGGGCAGGGCCGGGCGCAGCATCTGCCCCAGCCGCAGCGCAGGCGCGAAGGCGCGCGAGGTCAGGCCTTCCTTCAGCGCGCCACGCAGGGCGCGCTCGGCCAGGGGGCGCGGCACGCGCTCGTCCACCACGCGACGGCCGATGTCCACGAGCTTGCCGTACTCCACGCCCGACGGACAGGTCGTCTCGCAATTGCGGCAGGTCAGGCAGCGGTCCAGGTGCTCCTGGGTCGCGCGGGTGACGGGTTGTCCTTCCATCACCTGCTTGATCAGGTAGATGCGCCCGCGGGGCCCATCGAGCTCGTCGCCGAGCAGCTGGTAGGTCGGACAGGTGGCGGTACAGAAACCGCAGTGGACGCAGCGACGCAGGATGGCCTCGGCCTCCTGGCCGTCGGGCGTGTCGCGAAATTCGGGGGCGAGCGTGGTCTGCATGGCGCCTTCAGTGTGCGGGGTGGATGCGGCCGGGATTGAACACGCCGGCAGGATCGAAGGCCTGCTTGAGCGCGCGGTGGATGCGCTCCAGCGGATCGGCCAGCGGCGTGAACACCGGGCCAAGCGGGGCGCCATCGGCGACGCGGAACAGGGTGGCATGGCCACCGGCCCGGGTTGCCAGCATGAACATGTGGCGGGCAGGCGCGTGCGAGAACACCCAGCGCTGGCCGCCGTGCCATTCGATGGCCTGGCGATCGGTGGGCTCCAGCGCCAGCGGGGCGGCGGTGGGCGGCACGGACAGGCGCCAGAGCGGGCGCTGGCCGGCGGACTCGGTGAAGAACGCCGCCTGCTGGTCGCGCCAGCCGCGCCAGAACGCCTGGGCCGCGTCCGGTTCCAGGGCGGTGCCGCCCAGGCGCGTGACGGCGGCCGCCACGGCCGGGGCGGCGCCTTGCAGACGCAGGGTCAATTCGCCGTCCCGCCAGGTCGAGGCATGAACGGGCAGGGCCTGGCCGATCCAGCCATTGACCGCGCGCACCGCGGCGTCCTCATCCATGGCGAAGCGCAGGGTGGTGCGCGTCGGCGGATGCGGGGCCACGCGCAGGGACACCTGCACGATCAGGCCCAGCGTGCCCAGCGAGCCGGCCAGCAGGCGCGACACGTCGTAGCCCGCCACGTTCTTGATGACCTGCCCGCCAAAGCGCAGCACCTGGCCCTGGCTGTTCAGCAGGGCCGCGCCCAGCACGTGGTCGCGCACCGCGCCCGCGCTGGCGCGCGCCGGGCCGGACAGCCCCGCGGCCACCATGCCGCCGACGGTGCCGCCGGGGGCGAAGTGCGGCGGCTCGAAGGCGAGGCACTGCCCGCGCTCGGCCAGGGCCGCCTCCACCTCGGCGATCGGCGTGCCGGCGCGCGCGGTGATGACGAGTTCGGAGGGCTCGTAGCTGACGATGCCGGCCAATTCGCGCGTGCTCAGGACATCGCCCGCGATCGGGCGGCCATAGAAGGCCTTGCTGCCACCGCCCTCGATGCGCAGGGGCGTGGCGGCCGCCACGGCGCCGCGGACCTGGTCCGCCAGGCGCGCCAGGGCAGGCTCGTCACCGGGGTGCACCGCGGCCACCTCGTGCGCGCCGTGGGCCGGCGTGCGCTCATCGGAAGGAATGGCGCTCATTCAGAACCTCGGGATGTCGGCAAAGGGCAGCAGCCCGTGGTGGACGTGCATCTTGCCGTGCTCGGCGCAGCGCTGCAGCGTGGGGATGACCTTGCCCGGATTGAGCAGGCCCTGCGGATCGAAGGCCGCCTTCACCGCCAGGAACTGGTCGCGTTCGTCCGGCGAGAATTGTACGCACATGGAATTGAGCTTCTCCAGCCCCACGCCATGTTCGCCCGTGACCGTGCCGCCCATGGCGACGCTGGTCTCCAGGATGTCTGCACCGAAGCGTTCGGCACGCTCGAACTGGTCCGCATCGCTGGCATCGAAGAGGATCAGCGGATGCAGATTGCCGTCGCCCGCGTGGAACACGTTGGCACAGCGCAGCCCATAGGTGGACTCCATCTGCGTGATGGCCAGCAGCATGTCGGCCAGGCGCTTGCGCGGGATGGTCGAATCCATGCACAGGTAGTCGGGGCTGATGCGCCCGCTCGCGGGAAAGGCGTTCTTGCGCCCGCTCCAGAAGCGCAGCCGCTGGGCTTCGTCGGCGCTCACTTCCAGGCGCGTGGCGCCCGCAGCGTCCAGCACGGCCAGCATGCGCTCGATCTCGTCGGCCACTTCCTCGACGGTGCCGTCGGCCTCGCACAGCAGGATCGCCTCGGCGTCGAGGTCGTAGCCGGCATGCACGAAGTCCTCGACCGCGGCCGTCATGGGCTTGTCCATCATCTCCAGGCCCGCCGGAATGATGGCCGCCGCGATGATGTCGGCCACCGCATTGCCCGCCTTGCGCATGTCATCGAAGCTCGCCATGATGCAGCGCGCGAGCTGGGGCTTGGGCACCAGGCGCACGGTGACCTCGGTCGCCACCCCCAGCATGCCCTCGCTGCCGATGAAGACGGCCAGCAGGTCCAGGCCGGCGCTGTCGAGCGCCTCGCTGCCGAACACGACGGGCTCGCCCGCCACGGTAAAGCCGCGCACCTGCAGCACATTGTGCAGGGTCAGGCCGTACTTCAGACAGTGCACGCCGCCGGCATTCTCGGCGACGTTGCCGCCGATCGTACAGGCGATCTGGCTGCTCGGATCCGGCGCGTAGTACAGACCATGGGCCGCGGCGGCCTCGCTGATGGCCAGGTTGCGCACGCCGGACTGCACGCGGGCCGTGCGGGCCAGCGGGTCGATGGACAGGATGCGGTTGAAGCGCGCCAGCGAGACGGTCACGCCCAGGGTGTGGGGCGTCGCGCCGCCCGACAGGCCGGTGCCGGCGCCGCGCGCGACCATGGGCACGCCCAGCGCATGGCAGGCCTTGAGGACGGCTGCCAGCTGCGTCTCGTCCGCAGGCAAGGCCACGGCCAGCGGCAGCGCGCGATAGGCCGTCAGGCCATCGCATTCATACGGAACCAGGGATTCGTCGCGCCAGAGCAGCGCGCCGGTGGGCAACAACGGGGAGAGGGCTTGGACGACCTCGGCCTGGCGCTGGGTGCGCTGGGCCGGGTCGATCGGGGTGGATGCGGCAGTCACGCAGGCGGCTCCAGGGAACGGCCGCGCAACGCATGGGGCGGCGCGCGGCAACCCGACACTATAACTTCTGCGCATCCCGCGCCGTTGTTACCTCAAGTTCCCTCAGTCGCCTGCTGCGCCGATTCCGGCCTGCGTCATCGGTGCTTATCGCCAGCACGCCTCATGGCGCGAACAGGAACAGCGCGTAAATCGCGAAGAGCGCGAGGTGCATCATCCCCTGCACGGGCGAGGTCCGGTGGCCGAGGAACGTGAAGGTGCTGAGCAGCACGGTGATCAGCAGGAGCACGACGTCCAGCATCGGCAGGCCTAGCGTGACCGTCCTGTCGCCGACCAGGCCGATGCCCAGCACCACCGGCACCGTCAGTCCGACCGTCGAGACGAAGGCGCCCAGGCACAGGTTGATGGCGCGTTGCATCTGGTTGGCGAGCGCGGCCTTCACGGCGGTGATCGATTCGGGCGTGAAGACGATGATCGCGATGATGACGCCGCCCACCGCCAGCGGCGCGCCCGCCCGTTCGACCCCGAGGTCGATCAGCACGGCCATGTCATGCGCGAGCAGAACGATCGGCAGGATCAGCGCCAGCAGGATCAGCGAGCGCGCCACCATGGCGCCCCGGTCCACGCCGGGTTGGCGCTCGGCCACGCGCGTCATCGCGTCGGCTTCGCGCGTCGAGAGCAGCGGCACGGCAAGCGCACCCTGCCGCGGCTGCACGAAGAAGCGCCGATAGCCGCGCATCTGCAGAGCGAGGAACGCGCCATACAGGATCGCGGTGAGCGCGGCGAGGATGACGGCCTGCACAGGCCGCAGGGCGCCGTCGCCCGTGCCAAGCGTCCCGGGCAGGACCAGCGCGGTGCCGGTAAGCAACACGATCATCGACAGGTAGGCCACCGCGCCCTGCGAGTTGTATTCCTGCTCGCCATGGCGCAGGCCGCCCAGCAGCAGGCACAGTCCCGTGACCAGGTTCAGGATGATCATCATCACCGCGAAGATCGAGTCGCGCGCGATGGTGGCGGTCTCGCCGGGGCCGAGCATGACGGCACCGATCAGGATCACTTCGATCGCCACGATCGAGATGGTCAGGATCAGGGTGCCATAGGGTTCGCCCAAGACCTGCGCGAGGTGGTCGGCTTCGTGGACCACGCCGAAGGCCGCGTACAGGATGGTTGCGAACAGCACGCCGAAACACGCGATGGCCGTGGGCGTGGCGATGGGCGCGGCAAGCCAGGTGCCGCCAAGCGTCATGAAGGCGAGCACGACGCCCCACGACAAGGCCAGGCGCAACCTAGTGGCGCGGGGCAGCAGGTGGCGCAGGGGGGTGCCCTCGTGGGCGGAGACAGGCATATCGGAAGACACATCGACCTCATGGCGATGGGGTCGTCCCCGACAGATCGCAGGATGGGTCGTCCCATCCCCGGCTGGCACACCCCAGCGTCTGTGCCCGGCCCAAACGGCGGCCGTGGCGTGTGCAATGGCGCGCCAGACGGCGCACGGCGATATTCTCGCACCGGCCGCACCGGATGTCACGGTCGGGCATGCGCGCGCCGGTCGGCGCGTCGCGCCTATGCCGTACCGATGGCGTCCAGCAGCCGCGCGATGTCGGCGTCGTCGTTGAACACCGACGGCGACACGCGGATGTGGTTGGCGCGCAGCGTGATGCGAATCTTCGCCGGCGTGAGCCGCGAAGCAAGGCGCGCCGCGTCGGGGTAGGCGAACGTCACGATCGGCGTGCGCGAGCCCTCGGGCGTGACGCAGCGGAACCCGCGTTGCGTCATGCCGGTGCGCACCGCGTCGACCAGGGGCTGTCGATGCGCCTGGATGCGCGCGAGGCCGACCTGTTCAATCCAGGCCATGCCGGCGCTGGCCGCCGCCTCCACCGGGCGGGGCGGGAAGGATCCGTTGAAAAAGCCCGCCACGGTGTCGTTCTGGCGGCTTTCGAACGGCGGCTCGCCCGGCGGATCCAGCGGGTAGAGCCGGGTCAGCGGACTGACGAAGCCGCTGGTCTGCAGATAGCCGAGCCAGGGGCGGCGCAACTGGCCGAGCAGGTCCTTGCGCACGTACAGGAAGGCCAGGCCGAAGTCCCCCATCAGCCATTTGTAGGTACCGCAGGCCGCGAAATCGACGCCGGCTGCCTTGACGTCCACCGGCACGGTGCCCGCGCTCTGGATGAGGTCGACGTAGACCAGCGCACCGCGGCTGTGCGCCAGGTCGCACAGGGCCTTCAGGTCGTGTTCGAAGCCGTTGTACAGCGACACATGGGACACGGCGACCAGGCGCGTGCCCGGCGTGATGGCGCGGTCCAGGTCGGCCATGGCGATGCCGTGATCCGGGCTCATGCGGACCATGGCCACGTCGGCGCCCTGTTTCGCATATTGTTCGTACATGTAGAACGAGCCCGTGAAGTGCAGGGCGTCGGTCACGATGCGCGCACCGGGCGCGGGCAGCCCCAGCGCCTGGGTCACCAGATACTCGCCCATCGACGTGCTGGGCGTGTAGGTGACCTCATCGGGCTGGGCATTGATCAGGCGCGCGAACCGGGCGAGCGCACTCTCGGCGCTGGCGCTGCCGGTGGTCTTGGCACGGGCATAGTCCGCCACGGCATCCGCCACGGGTGCCGGCCAGGGGTGATTGGCGGCCGAATCCAGATAGATCGTGTCGCCCAGGCCCGCAAACGGGGCCTTGGCGGGCAGCGCGTAAGGGTCGCCCGGCGCGGGCTGGGCGTGGGCATCGTCACCGCCGCAGCCCGTCAGCGGCACGCCGATGGCCGAACCCAGGGCAACGGTGCCGGCGGCGCGAAACAGGCCGCGCCGGCTGAGGCTGGTGGTAGGCATGTCGGGCTCCTCAGCGCGTGGTGGCCGCGATGCACTCCACTTCGACGCGAGCATCGAAGGCAAGTCCGGACGCGCCAAAGGCGCTGCGCGCCGGGAAGCGTCCCGGCTTGAAGTAACCCTTGTAGACATCGTTGAAGGCGGCCCACTCGCCGATGTCGGCCATCATGACCGTGCACTTGACCACGTCGTCCAGGCTCAGGCCGTGGGCCTCGAGCGAGGTCTTGATGTTCTCCATGACCTGTCGCGATTCGCCCTCGATGCCGCCGGGCGCGAGCGTGAGGCCGCCCGGCAGGTTGCCGATCTGGCCCGACAGATAGACCGTGTCACCGACCCGCACCGCCTCGGAAAAGGGCAGGGTGGTGGGCAGCACCTTGCCGGAGTTCAGGTACTCGGGCGCGGCCTGGGCGACCACGGGGACGGCCAGCAGGGCGGCCAGCAACCAGCGGGATGACAGCAGGGACATGGGGAGCTCCGATCGGCGCGCCCCGGGGCGCGAATGCCCGCCGGTGGCCGTTGGCGCATTCTTCAACAGTTTGATGAATTATTCAACAAAATGTTGATATATAACGTGATTGAAAGCTGCCGCGACGCGAGCGCCGCGCGGCCGGTGATGCCTGTATTGGCGCGCTCAGGCGTGGCGAGCCCGAATGGCCTTGATGTCGTTGTAGACCGTGAAGCGCGACACCTGCAGGGCGGCGGCGGCGTGTTCGACGCCACCGCGCACGGCGAACAGACCGCGGTTCAGCATGCTCTCGACGGCCTGCTGGCGCTCCGCTGGTCGCATGGCGCCCACGGGCCTGCCCGAGCGCGCCACCGCCTCGTCGGCGATGGTCTGCATCAGCGCCGGCGTGGGCTGCGCGTCGGCCACCGGTGGCGCGGGCACCTCGCCCGCCTGCCCCAGGTAGCGGGCGAGCCAGGCATGCGCCGCCTGGAAGTGGGATACGTCGGCATTGAGGCACAGCGCGGCGAACGGCGCGCCGGCGGCGTCGCGGTACACCACGGTGGCCGACAGCAGCGGCCGGCCATCGGCCGTCACGGTCGGATAGCGCGGGATGACGGTGGGGCCTGCGGCGCCGCGCGTCCCGGCCTCCTGCCAGGCCGCCGCGAAGGCGATGTCGTCGCGCGGCCCGCTGAGGATGGAGCTGCCAACGCCACGCCCGGAAAGATGGCCGTTGGCGATCGCCACCACGGAGCATTCGGGCTGGGACAGGTCATGCAGGGCGATCTCGATGTGCGGGCCGACCATGGGCTCGAGCATCGCGACCACGGGCCGCAAGGTCGTGAAGACGGCGGCCCGCTCGGCCGCGGTGCTTGCAAGGGTGGTGCTGGCAGACGAAGGGGCAGGCGCGGCATGGCGCCGCGATCGTGGGCTGGCCATCGGTGGGGTCTCCGGGACGAGGCAGTGTAACGCCGGGTCACGTGTAATAACGACTTCACATCGTCTCCCTATAGTCCGCCTCGACGCACGGCAATGCTTGCCGCGCACGCCCCGCGGCCGCCCGCTCCATGCGGGCAGGCCGTCGCCCTCTGCGCGCCGGCCACGCCCATCCATCGCACCCACCCTCGAGGTCATCCCAGTGTCTGCCTGGATCCATGAGTTTCACTACGACAACGCCGGTACCGACGTTGGCGAGTTCATCCGAATCGCCGGTCTGGCCGGCACCGACCTGACCGGCTGGTCGCTCGTGCTCTACAACGGCAGCCCGAGCAGCGGCAAGGTCTACGGCACGAAGGTCCTGGATGGCGTGCTGCCCGATCATGCCAATGGCTTTGGTTTCCTGCGCATCGACTATCCGTCCAACGGCCTGCAGAACGGCGGCGGTGGCGCCAATGACGGCAACGAGCCGGATGGCTTCGCGCTGGTCGATGCGGCCGGCAAGGTCGTCCAGTTCCTGAGCTACGAAGGCGCGTTCACGGCCGTCGATGGTCCGGCGCAAGGCCTGACCAGCCAGGACATCGGCGTGTTCCAGGCCGCCGATACGCCGGTCGGTCATTCGCTGCAGCTGACGGGCTCGGGCACGGCCTACGATGACTTCACCTGGACCGAAGCGCGTCCCGAATCGGATCCGTTCAGTGCCAACGCGGGCCAGGACTTCGGCCCGGTCGGTGCGGACGAGACCCCGCCGGCGCTGGTCAGCGACACGGTGGACGACCAGGACCCCGGCGAGGGCATCACCGTCACGTTCAACGAAGCGGTCAAGCTCGACGACGCGGCCCAGATCCTGTTGTACCCGGCGGGTGCGGGCCCCGAGGCGGCCGTGCAGGTCCGCGTGGATGTCGATGGCGCCAAGGTCATCGTCACGCCGCTGCAGGCCCTGGACGCCAACCAGGCCTATACCCTGGCCTTCGGCGAAGGCGCGGTGTCGGACGTCGCCGGCAATGCGTTTGGCATGACCAGCGTGCCGGTGCAGACGCTGGACCCATCGGCCGGCCCCGAGCTGACCGCCATCCACGCGATCCACGGCGCCGGCATCGGCGCGAGCCCCCTGATGGGCCAGACGGTGACGATCGAAGCCATCGTGGTCGGGGACTTCCAGCGTGGCGGTGATGAAGCGCGCAACCTCAGCGGCTTCTATCTGCAGGCCGAAGCGGGCGATCACGACAACGATCCGCGCACGTCCGAGGGCATGTTCATCTATGACGCCGCCCTGGGCGTGGACGTCAAGCTGGGCGACCGCGTGATGGTCACCGGTGTGGTCGAGCAGTACTTCGGCAAGCTGCAGGTGCGCGCGCAGGATGTCACCGTGACCGAAGCCCGCGCCGTGGCCGACGTCAACACCCTGGCCGTGGAAGTCGCCCTGCCCAGCGCAGGCGCGGTGCAGCATGGTTCGGACGCGTTCAACTACACCGCCGACCTGAAGGCCTACGAAGGCATGCTGGTCAAGTTCAGCGACACGCTGACCATCGCCGAGCAGTACAACCTGGACCGCTACAACGAGATCAAGCTCGTCGCCGGCGAGCGCGCGAGCCAGTACACGGTGGACAACGCGCCGGATGTGGCAGGCTATCTGCAACATGTCCAGGACCTGGCCGCCCGCTCCATCGTCTATGACGACGGCCGCACCACGCAGAACGTGTCGGTGGATCTGCTCGATGGCTTTGCGCCGTACACGACGCAGACCGCGCCGCGCATGGGCGATCAGGTCGATGGCCTGACGGGCATCCTGGATTTCGACTTCAACCAGTGGCGCGTGCGCTCGGTCGAAGACGGCAGCAACGACTTCAACCGCGTGAACGAGCGCACCGAGGCCCCGGCGGACGTGGGCGGCTCGCTCAAGCTGGGCAACCTGAATGTCCTGAATTACTTCCGCACGATCGACCAGGGCAGCGCGACCACGGCCAACGGTCATGACCCGCGGGGTGCCGACAGCGACCTGGAGTTCGCGCGCCAGACCGAGAAGCTCGTCAACGCCCTCATCGCCATCGATGCCGACGTCATGGGCCTCATCGAGATGGAGAACGACTTCGAGCCGGGCTCGGCCGGCAATGCGCTGGAATACCTGGTGCAGCAGCTCAACGCGAAGCTCGCACCCGAGGACCACTACGCCTGGGTCAACCCGGGCCAGAAGCACGTCGGTGGCGACGCCATCGCCAACGGCTTCATCTACAAGGTCGGCAAGGTCAAGCTTGCCGAGGGCACGCAGCCCGCCATCCTGAATGACGCGCTGCTTGCCACGCTGGACGGTGGCCAGGAGCTGCTGGCCCAGAGCGAGATCGGCCGCATCTTCGATGGCGAGAACGCCAGCCGCAATCCCCTGGCCGTGACCTTCGAGGAGATCGCCTCGGGTGAATCCTTCACCGCCGCGCTGAACCACTTCAAGTCCAAGGGCAGCGGCCCCAGCCAGGGCAGCAACGCCGACAAGTTCGATGGCGCCGGAGCGTGGAACGAGCAACGCGAGCTCACGGCCAAGGCCGTGCTGAAGTGGCTCGAGACGGAACCCACGAACTCCAATGATCCCGACATTTTCATCCTCGGCGACCTGAACGCCTACGCCAAGGAAAACCCGCTGACCATCCTGGGCGAGGCGGGCTTCGAGAACCTGGAAGACCGCCTGGATGACCCGTATTCCTACGTGTTCAACGGCCAGAAGGGCACGCTGGACTACACGCTGGCCAATGGCAGCGCCGCGGCCCAGGTGACGGGCGTGGCGCAGTGGCACATCAATGCGGACGAAGCCAGCGCCATCGACTACAACCTGGACTTTGGCCGTGACCCGGGCTACTTCAACGGCGACGTCGTGGTGCGCGTGTCCGATCATGACCCGATGGTCGTGGGCCTGGACCTGAGCTCGGCCAACACCGACATCTTCACGCTGCAGCTGCTGCACTGGAGCGATGGCGAAGCCGGCCTGCTGGCAGGCCAGACCGCGCCCAACCTCGCGGCCCTGGTCGACTGGTTCGATGACACCTACGAGAACACGCTGATCCTGTCGGGCGGCGACAACTTCATCCCCAGCCCCTTCATGACCGCGGGTGCCGACCCCTCGCTGGGCGACGTGATCGGTGCGGCTGGCCTGGCCCGTCCCGACATCGCCATCCACAACGCCCTGGGCGTGCAGGCCTCGGCCATCGGCAACCACGAGTGGGACCTGGGCTCGGCCGTGTTCGCCGATGCGATCAGCGCCAGCGGCGCCTTCCCCGGTGCGCTCTTTCCGTACCTGTCGGCCAACCTGGACTTCAGCAACGACAGCGCCATCCGTGGCAAGGTCGTGGAGTCCGGCCTGGACGCCGCGACCATCGGCGGCAAGATCGCGGCATCCACCGTGATCGAGCAGGGCGGCGAGAAGATCGGGCTGGTGGGCGCGACCACGCAGCGCCTGCTCAACCTGGCCTCGCCCAACGGCACCACCGTCAAGGGCGACCCGACAGGCGACGACATGGTCATGCTGGCCATGCAGCTGCAGGTCGAGATCGATGCGCTGCGCGAGCAGGGCATCAACAAGATCATCCTGATGGCCCACCTGCAGGAACTCGCCAACGAAAAGGAACTGGCGGGACTCTTGAGCGGCGTGGACATCATCCTGGCCGCCGGCTCCAACACGGCCATGGGCGACGCGACCGACACGCCCTTCCCGGGACGCGAGTTCGCCGAAGGCTACCCCTTCATGACCAAGGACGCCGACGGCAACACGACGCTGATCGTGTCCACCGATGGCGAGTACAGCTACCTTGGCCGCCTGGTCGTGGACTTCGATGCCGATGGCAACATCATCGACAGCTCGCTGGACCCGGCCATCAGCGGCGCCTACGCCGCCACGCAGGAAACGGTGGAAGCGGTGTATGGCGATGCCATCGACCAGGCCTTCGCCGAAGGCTCCAAGGGTGCACAGGTGCGTGACATCACCGAGGCCGTGGACGCCGTGGTGCGCGACAAGGACGGCACGGTCTACGGCTACACCAACGTATACCTGGAGGGCGACCGCGCCTTCGGCCGTGGCCAGGAGGTCAACCTGGGCAACCTGTCGGCCGACGCCAATGCGTGGGCCGCGCGCGACGTGCTGGACACGGAGGACGGCATCCTCGTCTCGATCAAGAATGCCGGCGGCATCCGCGCCTCCATCGGTGCGGTGGACACCGCCGGCAACAAGACGGCACCCATCGCCAACGATGCGCTGAACAAGCCCGCGGGTGCGATCTCGCAGCTGGACCTGGAAAACGCCCTGCGCTTCGACAACAAGCTCATGGTGTTCGACACGACGGCGCAAGGCCTGCTCAACATCCTGAACGGCGCGAGCCTGAACCCCGGCGCCGGCGGCTTCCCGCAGGTCGGCGGCCTGCAGTTCGCCTATGACCGCAGCCTGCCCCAGGGTCAGCAGGTGCGCGAGGTCTCCGTCACCGACGCGACCGGTGTCAAGCATGCGCTGGTGGCCGACGGCGTGGTCGTGGACGGCGCGCCCGCCACGATCTCGGTCGTCACGCTGAACTTCCTGGCGGGCGGATCGGACGGTTATGTGATCCCGGCCAATGGCACCAACTTCCGCTTCGTGATGGAAGACGGCAGCCTGTCCGAGCCCGTCGGCAACCCCACGGGGGCCGTCGTTCCGCAAGGCGCGCTCGGCGAGCAGAAGGCCATGGCCGAGTATCTGACCGAGTTCCACGGCACGCCGCAGACGGCGTTCGACGAAGCCGATGTGCCGGCCGCGCAGGACGAGCGTGTGCAGAACCTGGATGCGCGCGACAGCACGGTGCTGGAGGGGGTGGGGACGGAGAACCCGGAAAACCCGGAGAATCCTGAGAACCCGGAAAACCCGGAAAACCCGGAAAACCCCGAGAACCCCGAGAACCCCGAGAACCCCGAGAACCCCGGCAAGGTCATCATCGGTGACGACAAGGGCGGTGAACTGGTCGGCACGGATGGCGATGACGACATCCGCGGCGGCTCGGGCAACGACATCCTCATCGGTGGCAAGGGCGACGACAAGCTCGACGGCGGCGCCGGCCTGGACTACGCCAAGTTCGCGGGTGATCGGGCCGACTACACCGTCACGCTGGGTGACGACGGCTTCCCGATCGCAGTCAGCGGCCCGGATGGCGACAACACCCTGCTCAACATCGAACGCCTGTGGTTCGACGACACCCTCGTCGCCTTCGATGTCGATGGCGCCGCCGGCCAGGCCTTCCGCCTGTACGAGGCCGCCTTCGATCGTGGGGCCGACATCGGTGGCGTGAGCTACTGGACGCACGCCCTGGACAACGCCGAAGGCGACCTGTCCTGGCTTGCCCGCGGCTTCCTCGCCTCGGACGAGTTCACGGCGGCCAACGGCAACTACCAGTCGCTGTCCAACGCGGCCTTCGTCGAACTGCTGTACGACAACGTGCTGGGCCGTGACGGCGAAGCCGGTGGCGCTGCCTACTGGACGGACGAACTGCAGACCGGCACGATGAGCCGCGACGGGCTGCTCGCCTTCTTCTCGGAAAGCCAGGAGAACCGCGTCCAGATGGCAGGCCAGACGGACAACGGCATCCTGCTCGACGTGGATGCATTCTTCGCGGGCTAAGGCAGGCAGGGGGCGGCGCCAAGCCGCCCCCAGTCACGCGATCTGACGAACGGCCTCTCTGTCGCAGAGGCCGTTCGTCTTTGTCGTGCGAGTTGCCAGGCGCAGCAGGACCAAAAAAAAACCCCGCCGAAGCGGGGTTTTTCGTGGCACCGTGCAGAGCACGGTGCACAGCAGGCGCTTAGCGCTTGCTGAACTGCTTGCGCCGACGTGCCTTGCGGAAGCCGACCTTCTTGCGTTCGACTTCGCGCGCGTCACGCGTGACGTAGCCAGCTTGCGACAGCTGCGGCTTGAGCGACGCGTCATAGTCGATCAGGGCGCGCGTGATGCCGTGGCGCACGGCACCGGCTTGACCCGACTCGCCACCACCATGAACGTTGACCTTGAAGTCGAACGATTCGAGATGGTTGGTCAGTTCGAGCGGCTGACGCACGACCATGCGGCCGGTTTCGCGGCCGAAGTATTCGTCGACGGGCTTGCCGTTGATGACGATCTTGCCCGAGCCCTTCTTCAGGAAGACGCGAGCGACGGACGTCTTGCGACGGCCGGTGCCGTAATTCCAGTTGCCGATCATGCGCGGCTCCTCTTGGCGACGGTGTTCTCGAGCTCCAGCGGCTTGGGCTGCTGGGCGCTGTGCGGATGTTCGGCGCCGGCGTAGATCTTCATCTTCTTGATCATCGCGTAGCCCAGGGGGCCCTTGGGCAGCATGCCCTTGACGGCCTTCTCGATCGCACGGCCCGGGAAGCGCTGTTGCATCTTCTCGAACGTCGTCTCGGTGATGCCGCCGGGGTAACCCGAGTGGCGGTAGTAGCGCTTGTCCAGCGCCTTGTTACCGGTCACGACGATATCTGCCGCGTTGATGATGACGATGTAGTCACCCGTATCAACGTGAGGCGTGAATTCTGGCTTGTGCTTACCACGCAGACGGTGTGCGACTTCGCTGGCCACACGACCGAGGACTTTGCCCTTCGCGTCAATCACATACCAGTCACGCGTCACTTCGGCCGGTTTGGCAACAAAGGATTTCATGACGGTTAATTCCAAAGAGATAAAAGGACTCTTCCAAAGGCCAGGACGTTATGCCTCGTCCGTGCCATCGCCACGCGTGCGTCAGATCGATCAACGAACGCCGCTCATCCGTACGGGTACGGAAGTACTTGAAGGATCAAGTGGATGCGGGGGTAAGCGAAAATTGAGGAAAAGCCCCTGATTCTAGCACGATTGGCAAAGGCGTCCAGTCATGGCCGCGGCGCGGCCCTGGAGGCGATGCGAATCGTTGGGGGAATCCGACGCTGGCGCGCCGGGAAGGCCACGAGCGGGCCGCGCGGGTAAGCGAGTGCTGACCGGCGGCCCGTGGCAGGCACCCTCAGGCGCGAAACACTTCCGTGCGGCCGTCCGGGTCCAGGAAGACGTGCAGCTGGCCGCGGAACCCCAGGCGGCCACACATCGTGCCGACCACGGCGCCCACGAGCAGGGCGGTCAGGGTCCACCAGGCGGCCCAGGCGAGGCTGCGCGGCGCGAGCATCAGGCCTTCGGCGGCGGCGGTGGTGGCCATGCCGAAGATGCCACCCGCGGCCGAAGTGAAGATGTAGACGGTGAGCAGCGTGGTGATGGCCCACGACAGCAGGCCGTGCAGCGCGCCGTGCGCCTGTGCGAAGCGGCCGGCGAAGTACGAGCCCGCGGCGATCGCGGCGGCGGTGCTGGCCACGAGCCAGATGCCGGTGAAGGGGCCGGTGCCCGCGCCGGAGCCGTCGTCCAGCGGGTTGGCGAGGGTGACGGTGACCGCGGTGCCGAGCACGCCCAGCAGCAGATAGACGACGAGCGACAGGCTCACGCCTGCGAAGATCGCGCCCCAGGAAAGGCGGGGTGCACTGCTGTTGGCGACAAGGGTGTTCATGGTGGGTGTTCTCCGGCATGTGCGCCGACCGAAGGGCGGCGAGTGGCGCGGGGATATAGCAGGTTCCGTACCGAGCCTGGGTAGAATGGCCCGGAGCGGTCCGTCCGAGGCCGCCAGGGGAGGCGCGGTTGCCGGGATTGTCGACGTATGCGGGGTGGGACGCGGCGCGCGCGCTGGGCGCCGCGTGGTTCGCCCGCGCGGACCTGGGCCGCACGCGCGCCGTGAAGACGGGCGACGTGCTGTACGCCCAGGGGGCGACGCATGCGGACGTCTATCTGGTGCGCTCCGGCGTCATCCACACCCATGTGCTGCGCCCCGATGGCCACACGCTGCTGCTCGAGATCTTCGGGCCGGGCGCGATCTTCGGCGAGGCATCGGTGTTCCTCGATTCGCCGCGATACGTGACCGCCACGGCCGTCACGCCCTGCGTGGTGACCCAGGTGGGCGCCGCCGCCCTGCAGGCGGCCTTCGCCAGCGATCCGCAGCTGGCGGTGAGCCTCATCCAGCTGCTGGGCATCAAGCACCGCGGCCTGATCGGCAAGTTGCTCAGCTTCACGGCGGACAGCCCGCAGGTGCGGGTGGCGGGCCTGCTGGCCCGCATGGCGCAGGCGGACCCGACGGTGCGCCTGACGCATGCGCAGCTCGCCTGCATGGCCGGCCTGAGCCGGGTCAGCGTCACCCGCGCCTTGAAGGGCCTGGCCGAGGCGGGGCTGATCGCCACGCGGTCGCGCGGCGTGGAGATCCTCGATCTGCCGGGCCTGGATCAGCGCAACCGGGACGCCTGAGCGCGCGCAAGAAATCCCCGCCGAATGTAGCCAGCGATACCAGCAGCACGCGCCGCCTCGCGTAGCGTGGGGGTCTGTCTGGAGGAATGCACCGTGTTGCTGGAAAACCGCATCGTCATCATCACCGGCGCCGCTGCCGGCAATGGCAAGGCCATTGCCCACGGCGTGGTGCGCGAGGGCGCCATCGCCGTGGTCACGGACCGCGACGAAGACGGCGCGCAGGCCGTGGCCCAGGCCATCCGGCACGCCGGTGGACGTGCGCACGCCTATGGCCTGGACGTCACCGATGCGGCGCGCTGCGAGGTCGTCGCGCGCAGCGTGCAGGCCGATGTCGGGCCGATCGACGTGCTGGTGAACAACGCCGGCATCCGTCCCCGGCATGCCTTTGACAGCGCCGAACGCGACGCGCACTGGCGCCAGGCGATGGCGGTGAACGTGGACGGCATCCGGCACATGACGCTGGCCTGCCTGGGCAGCCTCGCCGCCACGCGCGGCTGCATCGTGAACGTGTCGTCGATCGCCGCGAACCAGGCGTCGGGCCAGTCGATCGCCTATTCGACCTCCAAGGCCGCGGCCCAGATGCTGACCAAGGTGTCGGCGCTGGAGCTCGCCGTGCACGGCATCCGGGTCAACGCGATCGCACCTGGCGTGATCGGGACGGCCATGACGCAGACCTCGCGCGATGATCCGGCCCGCCGCGAGAAGCTGCTCGCGCGCATCCCGCTGGCGCGTTTCGGGCGGCCCGAGGACGTCGTGGGGCCGGTCGTGTTCCTCGCCTCCTCCATGGCTGCCTACGTGACCGGGGCGGTCCTGGCCGTGGATGGCGGCTATCTGGCTGTATGAATCCCAACAGGTCCGGCAGAATGTCGGGCCGATAAAGACGCAAGGAGACCTTCATGTCCATGACCCGACGCGCAGTGCTGGCCGCCGGCTGCCTGTTCACCCTGGCGGGCACTGCCGCCGCGCCCGTGCTCGCCGCCGATTACCCGACGCAGCCGTTGCGCATCATCGTGCCGTATCCGGCGGGCAGCACGCTGGAGGTGGTCGCACGCACCGCGGCCGAGGTGTACCAGAACCAGCTGGGCCAGCCGGCCATCGTCTACAACGTGCCCGGCGGCTCGGCAGCCATCGGCACGCGCCAGGCCGCGCAGGCCAAGGCCGACGGCTACACGCTGATGCTGGGGACCAACCAGACGCACGGCGCCAACAGCGCGCTGTATCCCGAACTGGGCTATGACGCGGTCAAGGACTTCGAGCCGATCGCCCGCCTGGGCCGCCTGCAGCACGTCCTGGTCGTGCGCAAGGATCTGGGCGTCGGCACGCTCGAGGAGTTCCTGGAACTGGCGCGCAAGCCCGACAGCAAGCTGAACTATGGCTCGAGCGGCAATGGCTCGGCCTCGCACCTGATCGCCGAAATGTTCAAGCGCAGCGCGGATGTCGACATGTCGCACATCCCGTTCAAGGGGGCGAGCGACGTGGCGCAGTCCCTCATGGGCGCCCACATCGACGCAGCCTTTGCCACCACGCCCAGCGTGCTGTCGCTGATCCGCAGCGGCGGCATGATCCCGCTGGCGGTGGCCTCCCCGGACCGCAGCGCCGCGCTGCCGGACGTCCCCACGCTGAGCGAGCGCGACATCAAGGGCGTGGAAGCCGACGCCTGGACGGCGCTGTTCGTGCCGGCCGGTACGCCCGAGCCCGTGGTCTCGCGCCTGGTCGATGTCACGCTGACGGCCTTCGGTCAGCCGGCCACCCAGGAGAAGATCGCGGCCACGGGCTTCATCCCCGAAGCCATGCCGCCCGCCGAATTCAAGGCCTTCCTGACGGAAGACATGGCACGCTGGGCCAAGACCATCCAGGACGCCGGCGTCAAGGTCGACTGATCCCGGGTGATCGGGGCGGGCAGGCTGCCGCCCCGGTCCCTACAATGGCGGCATGTCCCTGTCTTTCCTGTCGGGCCCGCCAGGCGGCCCGCGCCGCACGCTGCCATGACGGTCGTCCTCACCCTGAGCGCGCCCGCGCAGCACCGCGAAGAGATCCGCAAGAGCCGCTTCGTCGTGAACGCCGCGCCCATCGACGGGCCCGCGGCGGCGCTGGCCTTCGTGGCCCAGGTGGCCGATGTCTCCGCTAGCCACAACTGCTGGGCCTACCGCATCGGCGGCAACTACCGCTATTTCGATGATGGCGAGCCCGGCGGCACGGCCGGTCGCCCCATCCTGCAGGCCATCGAGGGGCAGGACTGCGACCGCGTCGTGGTGGTCGTCACGCGCTGGTTTGGTGGCATCAAGCTGGGCACGGGCGGACTCGTGCGCGCCTACGGCGGCTGCGCCGCGGCCTGCCTGCGCCTGGCCGACAAGCAGCCCTGGGTGCCGATGCTCGAGGCGTCGATGGATGTCGATTTCGCTGAACTGGCGCGCATGCGTGCGCGGCTGCAGGAGCTCGGCGCGCGGGTCGTGGATGAAAGCTTCCATGCGGGCGGCGCGCACTGGCGCCTCCAGGCACCGCAGGCCGAGACGCAGCGCATTGGCGAGGCCGTTGCCGATCTGACGCGCGGGCGGGTCAACCTGGCATGGACCGAGGCCCAGCCCGACACGACGGATTGAGGGGGCGCCGGCACGCGCAGCCGTGCCTGGCATGGCGTCGACCCAGGCGCGCGCGTCACGCCCACCGGCGACACGCTGGCCGGCAGGACCTGAGCGATGGCCCCCACGTGGATCGGCAGGCGTGCGGCCTACCCGGCCGACGGCGCGCGGTGGAACGGCAGCAGGTCCTTCGCATCCTCGGCGTAGGCCAGGATGTGGTCCCGTTCTTCCTCCAGGAAGTGTTCGACCGCGCGCGCGAGCCGCGGGTCGGCCAGCCAGTGGAAGGAATGCGTGATGACGGGCTCGAAGCCGCGCGGGATCTTGTGTTCGCCCTGGGCGCCCGGATCGAAGCGGGTCAGGCCGTGGGCCAGGCAGTAGTCGATGCCCTGGTAGTAGCAGGCCTCGAAGTGCAGGTTGTCGAACTCATCCAGCGCGCCCCAGTAGCGTCCGTACAGCGTGTCGGCCGAGCGCAGGCACAGCGCCGCCGCCACGTCGCGGCCATCGTGCGTGGCCAGCGTCATGACGATGTTTTCCGGCATGGTGCGCGCGAGCGCCGCGAAGAACGCGTCGTTCAGGTAGCCCGCATGACCCGAGCGCTTGGCGTAGGTGGCGCGATAGCACTGGCAGAAGACTTCCCAGTGATGGGGTTCCAGCTGGCTGCCGTCCAGCGTGCGCAGGGTCACGCCCTGGTCGGCCACCAGCCGGCGCTCGCGTCGCACGGTCTTGCGCCGGCTCTGCCGGAAGTGCGCGAGAAACCCCTCGAAATCCCCGTAGTCGCGATCGAACCAGTGGTACTGGCAGCCCAGGCGGTGCAGCAGGCCTGCCTCGGTCCAGGGCGCGATCTCCTCGGCGGCCGGAAACAGCAGGTGCCAGGACGATGCGCCGGCGCGCTCGGCGAGCTGGCGCACGGCCGCGAAGGCTTCACCCGCCAGCGTGGCGAGCTCGGCGCCCGGGGCCGTCAGCAGGCGGCGGCCCGTCGCCGGGGTGAAGGGCACGGCCGTCAGCAGCTTGGGGTAATACGGGATGCCTGCGCGGTGCATGGCGTCCGCCCAGGCGTGGTCAAAGACATACTCGCCATAGGAATGGCCCTTGGCGTACAGCGGCAGTGCGGCCGTGCCGTCGTCGCGCACCAGGTGCAGCGGTTGCCAGCCGGTGTCCGGGGTGGCGCTGCCACTGGCCTGCAGCGCGCCCAGGAAGGCCGCGCGCAGGGTCGGGTCGCCGTGGACGAGCGCGTCCCAGGCATGGTCATCGGGAAATCGGGGTTGGGTTTTCCAGGCGGGCACGGGACTCGGACCTTCTGCCATCGCGCGTGCGATGGCTTGCCGGTCCATCGTAGCACCGTCGCCGCTCAGCCCAGGACCTGCGCCAGCACCCGGGCTTCGTAGGCGGCGAACGCCGCGCTGCCGCGCGCACGCGGGCGGGGCAGCTCGATGCGCTGATCCAGCGTGATCGCGCCGTCTTCGATCAGCAGGACACGGTCCGCCAGGGCGATGGCCTCGCTCACATCATGCGTGACGAGCACCGCGGTGAAGCCGTCCTCCTGCCAGAGGGTTTCGATCAGCTGCTGCATCTCGATGCGGGTCAGGGCATCCAGCGCACCCAGCGGTTCGTCCAGCAGCAGCAGGCGCGGCTGGTGCACCAGCGCGCGCGCCAGGGCCACCCGCTGGCGTTGGCCGCCCGACAGCACGGCAGGCCATTCGCGTGCGCGCTCGGCCAGGCCGACATGCGCCAGGACGTCGCGCGCATGGGCGTGGCGTGTCGGTGGCAGCCCCAGCGCAACGTTGTCCAGCACGCGCTTCCAGGGCAGGAGCCGCGCATCCTGGAACATGATGCGCGTGTCCGGGTTCAGGCCGGCCTGCGCCTGGCCATCGAAGCGCACGGGTGCCGGATCGGCCGGCGCCTGGGTCGGCGTCTCGAGCCCGGCCAGCAGGCGCAGCAGCGTGCTCTTGCCGCAGCCGCTGCGCCCGACGATGGCGACGAATTCGCCGGCGGGAATGTGCAGGTCGATATCGTGCAGGACGGTGCGATCGCCGAACTGCTTGGACAGGCCTTGCAGGGTGATGGCCACCGCGGGCTCGGTGCCGGTCGGTGCGCGAACCGGCGCGTCGGCCAGGGCATCGGGCGCGTGCTCGCGAAAGGCGAGCGTGTGCTGCAGGCTATCCAGTTCGAACGGGTTGGTCAGCATGGTGGCTCCGTGGCGATGGGCGGGGGTCAGGGGCGTCATGGCGTCGGATCTAGCGGGCCCGGTAGGCCGGGTTCCAGCGCAGCCACCAGCGTTCCAGGCCGCGCGCGATGCTGTCGGCGAACTTGCCGAGCAGCGCGTACAGCAGGATGCCCAGCAGCACGATGTCGGTCTGCAGGAATTCGCGCGCGTTCATGGTCATGTAGCCGATGCCTGCCTGTGCCGAGATGGTCTCGGTCACGATCAGGATGACCCAGACCAGTCCGAGCGCGAAGCGCAGCCCCACGAGGATCGAGGGCAGCGCGCCCGGCAGGATCACATCGCGGTACAGGGCCCAGCGCGACAGGCCGTAGGCGCGGCCCATCTCGATGAGGCCCGGGTCGACGGAGCGGATGCCATGGAAGGTATTGATGTAGACCGGGAAGAACACGCCCACCGACAGCAGCACGAGCTTGGCGGTCTCGTCGATGCCGAACCACAGGATGACGAGCGGGATCAGGGCCAGCGCGGGGATGTTGCGCACCATCTGCAGCGTCGTGTCCAGCAGCGTTTCGGCGGTGCGCGACGAACCGTTGATCAGGCCCAGGGCCAGGCCCAGTCCGCCGCCCACGGCCAGGCCGGACAGCGCGCGCAGCGCACTGACCTTGACGTGCTGCCAGAGCTCGCCCGAGACCGTCAGCGTCCAGGCCGCGGTGACGACGGCGGAGGGCGCCGGCAGCACGCGCGAGGACAGCCAGCCGGTTTGTGCCGCCAATTGCCAGACGGCGATGATGGTCACCGGGACCAGCCAGGGCAGCAGCCGGGCCCAGGGGTTGGGGCGCGTCGCGTCGCTCATGGCGCTCACTGGCCCGCGCCAGGCTGCCACAGCGGCGCTTCCCTGGCGACGATCCTGGCGGGCAGCAGCTTCTCGGCGAAGAAGCTGTCGGCGATGCGCTGCTGCTCATCGAGGTTGCTCGACTGCACGGGCTGCACGTCATAGCTGCGGCGCGCATTGGCGGCGAGGATCACCTCGGTGGGCAGGCCCCAGACCGGCGAGAGCAGTTCGGCGGCCGCCTGCGGCTCGGCCTTGACCCACTGGCCCGCCTTGTCCAGCTCGTCGTACACGCTGCGCACGATGGCCGGGTTCTTCGCCAGGAAGGGCGTCGAGGCCAGGTAGTAGCGCTGGTAGTTGGCGAGGTCCGTGCCATCGGCCAGCACCCGGACCTTGTCCTGTTGCTGTACGGCCGACAGGAAGGGGTCCCAGATCGACCAGGCATCGATGGCGCCGCGCTCGAAGGCTGCGCGCCCGTCGGCCGGTGTCAGGAAGGCCTGCGTCACGTCGCCCAGGCCCAGGCCGTCTTTCTCGAGGGCGGCGATCAGCAGGTAGTGCGCGCCCGCGGCCTTGGCAAAGCCCACGCGCTTGCCCTTCAGATCGGCCACGCTCTGCACCGGCGAATCCGCGCGCACGATGATCGCCTGGGCGGTCGGGGACGGCGCTTCGCGGGCGAAGTAGGTCAGGTCGGCCTTGGCGGCCTGGGCGAAGATCGGCACGGTATCGGCCACATCGGCGGACAGGTCGATGCCGCCCACGTTCAGGGCTTCCAGCAGCGGCAGGCCGCTGGTGAACTCGTGCCAGCTGACCTTGATGCCCTGGGGCTCGAACAGTTTTTCCAGCGTGCCCTGGGTCTTCAGGACGGTGATCAGCGTGGAGGACTTCTGGTAGCCGATACGCACGGTATCGGCGCTCTGGGCCTGGGCCGGGCCTGCCGCCACGGCGAGCAGGGGCAGGGCCAGCGCGGCCAGTCTGCGCAGGATGGACATGGGGGGTTCCTGATGAATGTGGGGTCAGCTGGCCGAGGCCTGCGGGACGATGCCGTTGGCCATGACTTCGCCGAAGGGCCCGGTAAGCACCGTGTCCTGCCGGGGCGGTTGCGCCCGCGGCAGCAGCGGAAAGACCAGTTCGGCGAAGCGGTAGGACTCTTCCAGGTGCGGATAGCCCGACAGGATGAAGGTCTCGATGCCCAGGTCGGCGTATTCCTGCATGCGCGCAGCCACGGTCTCGGGGTCGCCCACCAGGGCCGTGCCCGCGCCGCCACGCACCAGGCCCACGCCGGCCCACAGGTTGGGCGAGATCTCCAGGTGATCCCGGCCGCCGTTCTCGCCGGCCAGGCGACCACCATGCAGTTCGGCCATGCGCCGCTGCCCGACGGAATCCATGTTGGCAAAGGCCGCCTGGGCGCGTTGCACGGTATCTTCATCGAGCTCGCTGATGAGCTCCTCGGCGGCGGCCCAGGCGGCTTCGCTGGTCTCGCGCACGATCACGTGCAGGCGGATGCCAAAGCGCACGGTGCGGCCGTGGGCGGCAGCGCGGGCCCGCACGTCGGCGATCTTGGCGGCCACGGCCTCGGGCGGCTCGCCCCAGGTCAGATAGACGTCGACCTGTTCGGCCGCAAGGTCATGCGCGGCCTCGGACGAGCCACCGAACCACAGCGGCGGATACGGGCGTTGCACCGGCGGATACAGGACCTTGCCTTCCTGGGACACCAGATGCGTGCCCTCGTGCGTGAAGCTGCCGCTGTCGTGGCTGGCGGCGAGGATGCCGCGCCAGATGCGCAGATAGTCGGCGCTGATGGCATAGCGCTCGTCATGCGTGGCGAACAGGCCATCGCCGGTGAGCTCGGCCGCATCGCCACCCGTCACCACGTTGATCAGCAGGCGCCCACCGGACAGGCGATCGAAGGTGGCGGCCATGCGTGCCGTGGACTGCGGCGAGCTCACGCCCGGGCGCACCGCGACCAGGAACTTGAGCTTCTGCGTCGAGCTGATGAGGCTGGACGCCACGACCCAGGCGTCCTCGCAGGAGCGCCCCGTGGGCAGCAGCACGCCGTCGTAGCCCAGGCTGTCGGCGGCCTGCGCCACCTGGCGAAAGTAGTCCAGGCCGGCCGGGCGCGCGCCCTTGCGCGTGCCCAGGTAGCGGGAGTCCCCATGCGTGGGGATGAACCAGAAGACATTCATGCGGTACTCCGGGGGGCTGCGCCATGCGGCAGCCCGGTTCGTCAAGGTCAGGGAAGGCCGGTGGGCGCGGCCTGGGCCACGTCGATCTGCACGGGAATGAGCTTGAGCTCGTAGAACGCATCGGCGATGGCCTGCTGGGCGCCCAGCACCTCGCGCGTGACGGGTTGCACGCCATACGCCAGCCGGCTCACGGCGAGTTCGACCACGGGCTTGTCCAGGCCGAGCAGGGGTTGCAGCAGTTCGACGGTCTCGGCCGGGTGCGCCTGGGCCCACTGATCCACCGTGCGGATCTCCTCCAGGACGGCGGCGATGACCTCGGGATGCTCGGTTTCGTAGCGACGGGTGGCGAGGAAGAACTGATGGTTGCTGACCACGCCGGTGCCATCGGCCAGCACGCGGGCGCCGATCTGCTTTTCCGCCGCGGCCTGGAAGGGATCCCAGATGACCCAGGCATCCACCGCACCGCGCTCGAAGGCGGCCCGCGCGTCGGCGGGGGTCAGGTAGGCCACGTTGACGTCCTGGTAGGGCACGCCCGCCTGTTCCAGCAGCTTCACGAGCAGGTAGTGCACGTTCGAGCCCTTGTTCAGGGCGACGCGCTTGCCCTTGAGCTCGGCCACCGACTGGATGGGCGAGTCCTTGGGCACCAGGATGGCTTCGCTCGTGGGCGCGGGCGGCTCGTTGCCGATGTAGACCAGGTCGGCCTTGGCCGCCTGCGCAAAGATCGGGGGTGCTTCACCCACCGTGCCGAAGTCGACGGCGCCCACGTTCAGGGCTTCGAGCATCTGCGGTCCGGCGGGGAATTCCGTCCAGCGCACCTGGATGCCTTGCGGGGCCAGGCGCTTTTCGATCGATCCCAGTGCCTTGGCCACCGTCAGGGTGCCGTATTTCTGGAAGCCGATGCGCAGCTCCTTGGGCTGGGCCGCGACACCGGCGGCGCCCAGCAGGGCCACGCTGGCAAAGCCGACGGTCAGGATCGTGCGCAGCCGGTTGCGGGCAGCAAGGAGCAGGGCAGAAGGCATGGCGGGTCCGCAGGGTGTCTAAGGGGACCCATGATCCTAGTGGCGCCGTCGGCGCGGCCCAACGATGGAGTTGGCATGAGCGTATGCACATAAGCTCATGCCGCGCGGCAACGCTCAGTTGTCCAGGTCGGGAAACAGCGGCAGCGTCGTCGTGTCGCTGCCCTGGCGCCCCGCCAGGCGCAGGGCTTCGGGCGCATCGGCCGGCAGCAGCGTGCCCACGCGCACGCCCAGCAACCGGATGCGGCGGGCCAGGGGCACGCGCTTGAGGCACTGCCCGGCCGCAGCGCGAATGGCCTGCGCATCCGCGGTGTAGCCCGGCAGGGTGATGTCGCGCGTCACGGTGTGGAAGTCATCGAAGCGCAGCTTGATGCCGATCGTGCGGCCCACCAGGGCGTGCCGGGTGAGGTCGCTCGCCACCTTCACGCACAGGCCGGTGAAGATCTCGCCCAGCCGCGCGCGGTCCTGGCGCGCGTGCAGGTCGCGCTCGAACGTGGTCTCCCGGCTCACGGACTTCGGGTCGCGCTCGGTCACGATCGGGCGATCGTCGCGGCCGTGGGCCGCCTCGTGCATCCACTGGCCGGTCGACTGGCCAAAGCGCGCGATCAGCCAGGCCGGCTCGGCCTGGGCCAGCTCGCCGATGGTGCGGATGCCCATGCCATCCAGGCGCTCGCGCGCCTTGGGCCCGATCCCGTTGATGCGGCCCACGGGCAGCGGCCAGATCCGGCGCGGGATGTCCGCTTCATCCAGGATGGTCACGCCACCGGGCTTTTCCAGGTCCGAACACAGCTTGGACAGCAGCTTGTTCGGCGTCACGCCGATCGAACAGCTCAGGCCGGTGGCCTCGAACACGGCGGCGCGCAGGCGGTGCGCAAGCGCCCGTGCGCCCGCCAGGCGGTCGTCGGCCGAGGTGTCCTGGGCGCCGGGCACGTCGGTCAGGTCGATGTAGATCTCGTCGATGCCGCGGTCCTCGATGACCGGGGCGATGCTGCCCACGGCGGCCTTGAAGTTGTGCGACTGGCGCCGGTATTCCTCGAAATCCGCCGGCAGCAGCACGGCGTCCGGCGCCAGCGCCGCCGCCTTCATCAGGCCCATGGCGGAGTGCACGCCCAGGGCGCGGGCCTCGTAGCTGGCGGTCGTGGCCACGCCGCGTCCGACGTAGTCGCGCAGGCGCGGGAATTCGGCGACGTCGGCATCGGCCGACACCCGGCGACGTCCGCCCACCACCACCGGCACGCCGCGCAGATCGGGGCGGCGCAGCAGTTCCACGGACGCATAGAAGGCGTCCATGTCGAGATGGGCGATCAGGCGGCGCGGCATGGCGCGTCAGTCGGGGCGGCGGGGCGCAGGTCCATGGCGCGCGATCAGGGAGCGTCCCCGGGGGTGTCGCCGCGCTGCTGCAGGGCCTGCACCAGCACCCGCTTGTTGTCGCGGCTGCGTCGGGCGTGCTCGCGCATCAGGGATTCGGCGCGGCTGCTTTCGCCGTCGATGAGGGCGCGCACCAAGTCTTCGTGGTCGAACTGCGCACGCTGCAGGAAGGCGAGCTCCACCAGGGGCTGCACGCCGCTCGTGCCCAGTGCGCCGGGGGCGGCCATCGGGTTCTTGGCGATGTGACCCACCGCCGAGACGAGGGCCGGGTTGCCGGCGGCGTGCACCAGCGCGTCATGGAAGCGCACGTTCATCGCGGCCCAGCGCGAGGTGTCCAGGCCGTCATCGGCGTGGGTGGCGGCCGCCAGAATGTCCCGACCTTCGGCCACACAGGCATCGAGCGTAGCCAGCAGTTCGGGCGAGGGCCCGGCCTCGGCCACCAGGCGGGCCGCCATGCCTTCGAGCGTGCCGCGCACGTCGATGGCCAGCGTGACGTCATCCAGGCTGAAGGGCCGCACGCGAAAGCCGCGCGTGGGCAGGCGCTCGAGCAGCCCTTCGGCCGCGAGCTGGCCCAGGGCCAGACGCAGCGGGGTGCGCGACACCCCCAGCTCGGCCGCGAACTGGACCTCGCGGATGCGGTCACCGGGCACGAGTTCGGCGGCCAGCACTCGCCGGCGCAGCTCTTTCGTGACGCGTTCGATCTGTGAACTCAAAACCACTCCCTGGCCACGGGCCCAGATGCCCGCCGGGATTATGGCATGCGCGCAACCAATATGCTGGAAGCCCACCCAGGTGTTTTCCTTTTCTGCATGCAGAAATATTGATTAATTGGATTATTGGCGAGAGAATCCCTAAAAATGCATGCAAAAAAACAGACCCACCGGGTCGATCGGAGGAGAACCCCATGTCATCGCTGCAGTCCCCCCAACACCCGGGCCGGCCCGGTCCTTCGTTGCGCCTGACCGCCCGCTGGCTGGCGGGCGCCGGTCTCGCCATCGGCAGCCTCGTCGGCGCCTCGACCGCGCTGGCGGCCGATTACCCCAGCAAGCCGATCCGCCTGGTGGTGCCGTTTCCGGCCGGCGGCGGGGGCGACACCCTGGCCCGCCTGATCATGTCCAAGGTCGAGGCCGAACTGGGCCAGCCCCTGGTGGTGGAGAACCTGCCCGGGGCGGGCGGCAACATCGGTTCGGCCAGCGCGGCCCGCGCCGCGCCCGACGGCTATACGGTGTTGTATGGCACGAATGGCACCTTCGCCATCAACCATGCGCTCTACGCCGCGCCGGGGTTCAAGCCGGACGACTTCCGCCCGGTCACCCAGCTCACGCAGATCGGTGCCCTGTTCGTCGTGCGCCCCGGCTTTCCGGCCAAGGACGTGGCAAGCCTCATCGCGCAGGCCAAGGCCGCGCCGGGCAAGTTCACCGCCGCCTCGGCGGGCAACGGCACCACCTCGCACCTGGCGCTGGAGCAGCTCAATCACGGCGAGGGCACGAAGATCCTGCACATCCCCTATCGCGGCGGGGCGCTCGCCATCGCCGACGTGATGGGCGGTCAGGTCGACATGATGATCGACGTCATCCCCAACACGGCGCCGCAGGTCAAGGGCGGGCGCGTCAGCGCGCTGGCCGTGACCACGGCCGAGCGGGTGCCCGGCTTTCCGGAGGTTCCCACCATGCAGGAGGCTGGCGTGAAGGGCTACGAGATCGCGGCCTGGGACGGGATTTTCGTGCCCGCCGGCACGCCGGACGCCGTCGTGCAGCGGCTGCAGGGCGCCATCCACCAGGTGCTGGCCCAGCCCGAGCTGCAGGCGCAGCTGCGCGATCGCGGCGCGCAGGTCGCGCCCAGCACGCCCGCGGAATTCGCAAGCTTCACCGAGGCCGAGCGCAAGCGCTGGGGCGATGTGGTACGCCAGTCCGGCGCGCGCATCGACTGAACGGCCACCCCTGAACGACGACCCGGGTCCGCGCCACGGCGGCGGACCCTGTGCCACACACGCAACGAGGATCCTCAATGAGCCGACAAACGCCCCGCAAGCCCAGCCAGGGTCTGCCGCACTACAGCACGCCGCCGCTCGCCCAGTCACGCCGCCCGCGCTGCCCGCCCTTTGTCGAGGTGACGAACTCGGACCAGCTGCTGCCCTACCTGGAACACGTGGCGCGCCGCCCCTACAACCATGGCCTGAACGCCTGCTGGGATCTGAAGGAGGGCGAGCGCGTGCTGCTGCGCGTGGACAACTGGCACAGCGAGCTCACCATCCAGGCCTGCCAGAAGATCCTGGAGAAGTACAAGGTCAGGTACGACATCCAGAAGATCGATCGCGGCCCGATCAAGCAGTGGGTGGGTGCCGATGAAGTCGAGTACTACCTCTTCCGGACCAAGGAGCTGGCCGAATGGATGGACATGTGGGAAGAGGAAGAGAAAAAGCAGCAGTACGACAAGATCCTGATGGGCTATGGCGGACCGGTGCTGGCCGAGCGCCTGGTGAAGATCCAGCGCATGCCCTTCATCACGCCGGAAATCCTGGCGTCGCCCGCGCACGCCATGCCCATCGAGGTCATCAACGCCATCGACCGCTGGACCTGGGATCGCATCCGCGGCGCCAAGCGCGTGCGCATCACGGATCCGGAAGGCACGGACCTGTCCTTCACCAACCATGACGAGTACTGGGACGAGCGCCGCGAGTTCTATCACCCCGACCTGGTGGCCGCCACCTGGCGCGGCAACGAGCACTTCGGCAAGACCTACCTGCCAGGCCACATCACGGGCCGGCCCTGGATGTTCCACCCGACCAAGGAGGATGCCTGCGGCGTGATCGCCGGCACCACCAACCACATCGCCCCGGTGGACTGGACCCAGCTCATCGTCGAGAACTCGCGCATCACGAAGATCAACGAAGGCGGCGAATTCGGCGACAAGCTGCGCGACGTCATGGAGCGCACCAAGGACCTGCAGTATCCGACCTTCCCCGGCAAGGGCATCATGCACTGGTGGGAAGCCTCGATCGGCACCAATCCGCACATCCACCGGCCCCGCAAGGACTTCCCGTCCGGCTTCGTGAACTGCCTGTACGAGCGCGTGCGCTCGGGCGTCATCCACATGGGATTCGGTACCATCATTTCGTCCATGGCCGAGCGCGAGGCCGCGCGCCAGGGACTGCTGGTGGGCCACTGGCACCTGCACCTGTACTTCCCGACCTATGCGGTGGAGCGTTCGGGCGACAACGAGAACGTCATCGAGAACGGCCGCCTGCAGGCGCTGGACGACCCGCAGATCCGCAAGCTGTGCGAAAAGTACGGCGATGCGGACCTGTGGCTGGACGAGAGCTGGAATCCGGCCGTGCCCGGCATCAACATGCAGGGCGATTACTGGGACCACTACGCGCAGGATCCGCTGCACTGGGTCAAGACCGAGCTCGAGGTGTGCCGCGACTACCACCCGATGTTCATGCGCATGGTCAACGCCGACGACAAGTATTGCCAGGGCGAGGGCGCGCAGTGGTGGAAGGGCGGCTGCTGCAATCACAGTGGCGTGATCGCCAGCGCCCTGGCGGGCAACTGCTGCGGGGAGGACAGCGCGGCCAAGGCCGTGGGCGATTCCGCGTCGGCGCCAGCGCCGGACGCACCGGCCGCGGACCCGGTCGACCCGACGTCGTCGGGGTCATGCTGCCATCGCGGCTGAGCGTGCGCGACTGCCCGAGCCCGGCGGCCGGGCAGGGCGCGCGCACGACCCGCGCGGCCGGTCGGCGGGACCGGGCGGCGATGGCGGGATCCCCGGCGCTGCGCGCGTTCGCGTTGCTGGCGATCGCCGTGGCCGCCGTCGTCATCGACGGGCGCTCGCCCGCTGCCTGGGCCTATATCGAGCGCTGCGCGGCGGCGGATTCGTTCGCGGCGCTTGCCGGCATGGCCTTGCGCCTGGACGCGCATCTGCAGGCCTTCCCGGCCACCGCGCTGGCCATGTTCCTGCTGTGCGCGGCCGGTCCGGGCAAGCTGCGACGCTGGCTGCTGATGCTGGTGGCCATGGTGCCCGTGTGCGTGCTGGCGTGGTGGCTGGCGGCGGGCCTGCCCGCCGGGGTGCAGGCGCACGCCTTTGCGGCAGGGATGCTGGTGCTGCCGTGGGCAACCGGCGTGGTGTCACACCGATGGCGGCGGGGATGGGCTAGGATGGACGATCCAGCAGCCCGCCGAGCCGTCTGGCTGGCGCACACCTCGACCGGGAGACCACCATGAAAGGCCATTGCCTGTGCGGCGCCGTCCAGCTGACGGCCACCCCCGCGGAGCCGTCGCATCCGCATGCCGCCGCGTGTCACTGCAGCATGTGCCGCCGCTGGGGCGGCGGCCCGTTGTTCGCCACCGAAGGCCATGACGTCCGGATCGAGGGGCAGGAAGCCGTCGTCGAATACGCGTCCTCGGAATGGGCCTGCCGGGCGTTCTGCAAGCACTGCGGCACGCACCTGTACTACCGGCTCCTGTCCAAGCCTTCGCTGGAGCTCAGCGCGGGCCTGTTCCAGGATGACGTCTTCGCGCTGGACAGCCAGATCTACATCGACCACAAGCCCGACTGGTATGCCCTGGCCAACAAGACCAGGAACATGACCGAGGCCGAGGTGCTCAAGGCCTTCGGCTTCGGCGACTAGCGCGGCACGCCAGGTGGCACCTGCGCTCGGGCACGGGCGTCAGCCGATCACGCCCGTGGCGCGCAGGCGCGCAATGGTGTCGGCATCGAGCCCCGCTGCCTGCAGCACGGCATCGGTATGCTCGCCCAGCAGGGGCGCACGCTGGCGGATGCCGCCGGGGGTGCCCGACAGGAGCGGCGCGACGGCAGGCATCTCGACGTCCAGGCCGCGCGCGGAGGTGACGGTGGCGATCGCGCCGCGTGCACGGTAGTGCGCATCCTGGGCGATGTCCCGGATGGAGTAGATGCGCCCGGCGGGCACGTCCGCCTCGCGCATGGCCGCCAGCACCTCGTCCAGGGTGTGTGAGGAAGTCCAGCCGCCGATCACCGCATCGATCTCGGCAGTGCGCGCCACCCGTCCGTCGTTGTGTGCCAGGCCCGGGTCCTCGGCCAGGTCGGGACGCCCGATGCGCTGCATCAACCGCCGGAAGATGCCGTCGCCATTGCCGGCGATCAGGACGTAGGCGCCCTCGCGGCAGGGATAGGCGCTGGACGGCGCAATGCCGGGCAGGCTCGCGCCCGCGGGCTCGCGCACCGCACCGAACACGGCGTATTCCGGCAGCAGGCTCTCGGTCAGGTTGAACACGCTCTCGTACAGCGCGGCATCGATCATCTGGCCCGTGCCGCCCCGCGCGTCGCGCTCGTACAGGGCCAGCAGCACGCCCAGCGCACCGTGCAGGCCGGCAATGGTGTCGCCCAGCGACAGCCCCGCGCGCACGGGCGGGCGGCCCGGTTCGCCCGTCAGGTAGCGCAGGCCGGCCATGGCCTCGCCCACCGCCGCAAAGCCCGGTTCGTCGCGACGCGGGCCGGTCTGGCCATAGCCGGACACGCGCAGCATGATCAGGCGCGGATTGAGCGCATGCAGCGCCTCCCAGCCCATGCCCCACTTTTCCATCGTGCCCGGGCGGAAATTCTCGATCAGCACGTCGGCCTGTGCCGCCAGCCGGCGCACGGTGTCCTGGCCCTCGGGCTGGCGCAGGTCCACACACACCGACTGCTTGTTGCGGGACTGGGCTTCCCACCAGACCGACGTACCCTCGTGCAGCATGCGCCACTTGCGCAGCGGGTCGCCCTGGCCGGGCGGCTCGACCTTGATCACCGTGGCGCCGAAGTCGGCCAGGGTGCGCGCGGCAAAGGGGCCGGCGATGAGCTGGCCGAGTTCGAGGATGCGGATACCGTCGAGGATGGAGCGGGTCATGGAGTTCCTGGTGGCTGCGCGGCGATGGGGACATCGCGTCGCCGCAGCGACGGCAGCATGGCAGCCAGCGCCTGCCCCGTCGCGCCAGGAATGCTACCCTTTCGACCCCGCCCGGCCAAACCCGGCCACGCCTTCTGACTTCCCATGGACTGTCGTCCCGGCTGCGGCGCCTGTTGCACGGCGCCCTCGATCTCCTCGCCCATTCCCGGCATGCCGCACGGCAAGCCGGCCGGCGTGCGCTGCGTGCAGCTGGGCGCGGACGAACGCTGCGCCATCTTCGGCCACCCGGATCGCCCCGCCGTCTGCGCGGGCCTGCAGCCCAGCGCCGAGATGTGCCGCGACACGCGCGAGCAGGCGATGCGCTGGCTCGCGGACCTGGAGGCGGCGACCGCGCCCGCCTGACGGCGATGGGCGCGCGGCACGCCGTGTCAGCTCGTCAGCCCGTCAGCCCGTCAGCACCGCGCTGAAGGCCGCCGCCGCGGCGGTTTGCGCGCGGTCCCGACGACGGATCACGGCGATCGGGCGTTCCGCCGTCGGGCGCACCAGCTTGCGCATCGCCAGCGCGGGCCCTGGCGTGTGGGGCACGATCGAGGCGGGCACCACGGCCACGCCCAGGCCCGCCGAGGCCATGGCCAGCGCCGTGGTCAGCAGCGATACCTCATGCGCCACGTGCAGCGTCACGCCCGCCTGGGCGGCCGCCTGCTCGATGCGTCGGCGCACGCCATAGCCCGGGCGCACGGTGATGGCCGGCAGTCCTGCCAGCTGCTTCCACGTCATCGCGCGGCCATCGACGAAACCGGTGTCGGCCGGCGCAGCCGCCACCAGCCAGTCGCGCAGGAAGATGCGTTCTTCCAGGCCGGCCAAGGGGGCTTCCAGGGTGCCCACGCCCAGGTCCACGTGATCGCTGGTGATGCGTTCGACGAACTCGCCCGGCGCGCAGTCGTCGATCTCGATGGCGATGCCCGGATGGTGTTGCGTGAAGCGGCGGATGGCGGCCGGCAGCAGGGTCTGCGCGACGGTCGAGGTCGCCGCGATGCGCAGGCGCCCGTGCCGGCCCTGCGCGAGGTCGGCCATGCTCGCGCCCAGCGAGGTCAGCTCGGCCAGTGCGCGTTCGGCGTAGGCAATGGCCTGGGTGGCCGCCGCCGTGCGGCGCAGCGATCGCGTGGTGCGATCGAACAGGCGCACGCCCAGCTTGGTCTCCAGTTCGCGCAGCAGCACGGTGACGGCCGGTGGCGTGAGCGCCAGCTGGTCGGCAGCGGCCGCGATCTGGCCGCAGCGGTACACCGCGATGAAGGCGCGCAACTGCCGTATCGAGGGTGTCGAGCGCATTGCTAAGCTTTCTTTAGGAATCGACATCGAAGATTCAATTTTCCTGGAGACGCGCGTCCGCTGTAATGGTCGGACATCGCAACAAGGATACCCAAATGACTTCCCGACTGACGGCGCAGGTGTTGGTGGTGGGGGCCGGACCGGTCGGCCTGACCCTGGCCATGGACCTGGCCCGGCGCGGCATCGACGTGCTGATGGCCGAGATCCGCCATCGCGGCGAGCCGCCCAACGTCAAGTGCAACCATGTCTCGGCGCGTTCGATGGAGATCCTGCGCCGGCTGGGCGTGGCGGCCACGATCCGTGACGCCGGACTGCCGGCGGACTACCCGCACGATGTCGCGTATCGCACCAGCTTCACCGGGGCCGAACTGTCGCGCATCCCGATTCCGTCGCGCCTTGGCCGCACGACGGGCGCCCCGGGACCGGACACCGGCTGGCCCACCGCCGAGCCACCGCATCGCATCAACCAGATCTACCTCGAACCCATCCTCTTCGCGCATGCCGAGAGCATCGCCGGCCTGCGCATCCGCAATCGCCTGTGCGTGGACGCCGTCACGCAGGACGAGGACGGCGTGCACGCCGTGGGCACCGACCTGGACACCGGCGAGGAAGTGCGCATCGATGCTGCCTATCTCGTCGGCTGCGATGGCGGACGCTCGATGGTCCGGCGCAGCATCGGCGCACGCCTGGCGGGCACCGACGTGGTCAGCCGGGTGCAGTCCACGTATTTTCGCGCGCCTTCGCTGTTGGGGCGAATCCAGCATGCGCCTGCCTGGGCCACGTTCTCGCTCAATCCGCGGCGCAGCGGCAACGTCTACGCCATCGACGGGCGCGAGACCTGGCTGCTGCACAACTATCTGCGCGAAGACGAGACCGACTTCGATGCGGTCGACCGTGACTGGGCGATCCGCGAGATCCTGGGGGTGGACGCGGACTTCACCTACGAGGTCATCTCCAGGGAAGACTGGATCGGCCGGCGCCTCGTGGCGGACCGGTTCCGTGACCGGCGCATGTTCATCTGCGGGGATGCCGCCCATTTGTGGGTACCGATGGCGGGCTATGGCATGAATGCCGGCATCGCCGATGCGGCAAACCTGGCCTGGCTGCTGGCAGCCCGGATCCAGGGCTGGGGTGCGCCGGGCGTGCTGGACGCCTACGAGGCCGAACGCCTGCCCATCACCGAGCAGGTGTCGCAGTTCGCCATGAATCATGCGATTGCCCTGCAACGCCAGCGCGAAGGTGTGCCGCCGGGCATCGAGGCGCCGGGTGCCGAGGGCGAAGCGGCCCGTGCCGCAGCGGGCAAGGCGCTGTACGACCTGAATGTCCAGCAATATTGCTGCGGTGGCCTGAACTTCGGCTACTTCTACGACCATTCCCCGCTGATCGCCTATGACGGCGAAGCGCCGCCCGTGTATTCCATGGCCGGCTTCACGCCGTCCACGGTGCCGGGGTGCCGCGTGCCGCACCTGATGCTGCGCGATGGCCGCTCGCTGTACGACGCCCTGGGCGCCGGCTACACGCTGCTGCGCACGGACCCGGCAGTCGATGTGTCGGCATTGCAGGCGGCAGCCGATGCGGCCGGCATGCCGCTCACCGTGCTGGACCTGGCGGGCGAAGCCACCGCCGGGTTGTATCCCGAATGCCTGGTCATGGCGCGCCCGGACCAGCACGTGGCCTGGCGCGGCAACGTCGTGCCCGCTGACCCGGCCGCCCTGGTGGCCCGGCTGTGCGGGGGACTCGATCGATGCGAGGCGGCAGCGTCGCCCGCCTTGGCGAGCAAGGCTGCATCGACCGCGGCCTGAGCCGGCAGGCCTAACGGCTGCCTCAAGCACACGCACGACAACAATCACAAGAACTGGAGACTTCATGATGCGCACCAACCGCCTGACCCGACTGTCCGCCCTTGCCGCAAGCGCCACCGCGGCGGCGGCCACCGCGATCGCGCTGCTGCCGGGCGTCGCCCAGGCGCAGAACCCGGCACCCATCACGCTGGTCGTGCCCTATGCCCCGGGCGGCACCACCGACATGCTGGGCCGTCTGGTGGCGCAGGGCATGGGCGAGCAGCTGGGCCGGACCATGATC
>JAAIGF010080253.1_pt1 | contig 35793 bp, 32 predicted proteins | sample 6487441 | NCBI WGS metagenome assembly JAAIGF01 (sample SAMN13974129, study PRJNA590717) | phyllosphere metagenome | biome: pepper field; feature: multiple bacterial spot infested pepper fields; material: pepper leaves; isolation source: leaves from pepper fields | host: Capsicum annuum ...
GAAATCACATGGTCAATTTCCGCCGGAATCGGTGGTCAGTTTGATCCGGAATCGGGTGGTCAATATCACCGAAATCTCCACAGATACATACAATCAGGTCTTTCAAGAAAACGTCGCTCAACATGGAGAACAAGCAGCACATCAGATAGCAGAACATGTGTCAGGTATTGGAGAGGCAGATCACCAGATCTATGAAGCGAATGATCAAATCACTCAAGATTTCAAATATATTAACGATACATTCTTTAAATCATCGTCAGTCTATCTTTATTCCATTCTAGAATCCAACTTAAAATTAATGTGTGGTATAATGCAGAAGCTTACGGCATCTACATTAGTTCTGGATGACCTAGCAGGAAGAGATTTTCAAGAATCATCATTCACTTATCTTTCGAAAGTAGCTGGTTTAGAATTAAATAACCTTTCTGAATACCGGCAAGTTCTAAAAGAATTTCAAAACGTACGAAATTGCATTGTGCACGATTTGGGGTATGTGAGTAAGAGCCGAGAAAATAAAATTAAAAAGGTGCTAAATTCTGTAGAGGGTTTAGAGATATTAGATCAGAAGCTCGTGTTTACTAACCATAGGATTATAGTTGTTTATTTACGAGCAATTATTTTGTTATTCCAAGATCTTTACTGGATAATTGACGAAAAATCAGGAAACATTTCTTTATCGAAAGCGATTAATAAGATACTATCCCTACTATCTGCCGATTTAACAGCAAAAAACATCATTATACAATATGCATCCAATCTCGACACAAATAAATATAGAAGGAAAACCGTAAGTTTTGAAATCAATAATGATGGGGCAGTAGTCGCTCGTGGAATCATTAAGTTTTCACTTCACAAAAAGGCAAATATGGTCAACGCCTTTATCCACAAAAATGCGTTAACGAAGCAAAGTGTAGAAGAGAAAACAAAATTTAAAGAAAGGTTAGTAAATTCCACACAACTTTTGACTCATCATTTATTTGATAACTTTTATTTAGTCCAAAAACTTTTTCGAAAAGTAGAGTTGGAAATACATCCTATATGAGATTGATAACTGTAAGAATCTTAAAAATCTACAGATAGAAATGGATTAAATTTCCAAGGTGAATCGGGATATTTGCCTCAAAAGGCAGATCTAAAAATCCATAAATGAACTAGACTTTTAATACAAGTTTTCTAAGAATTCTGTCTCACAAAACGAAGATATATTCCTAACGATGACCCATCGATGATTTCTATAAGATCTTTAGAAAGTTGTATTTATTTTGATTTGAGCAATATTTGAATTGGTCATTCCATCAATTTTATCGATTTGCGTTTTGTAGTAGTAACCCATCTCAACTTCGGTTGTTTCTGCTAATGAAATACCCCAACCTATATAAGGCCGGTTTTGATCAAACAGATGCGCATTTGCTGCATCTTGATTTTGAACATTTAAAAACACTTCATTCTGTAGGATCAAGCTAGTTGAGCGTTGGAAGATTTTGACTTTTTCTAAAGGGATTACTAATGCAAGCTGATATCTAAAACGCTGAGCTATTTGAGTTCGAATATCTCGATTCAAAATGCGTTGCTCTAAGCGAATTCGATTGGAAACTTCTATACCTAACAGATCATTATCCAATTGCAATTCTTCAAAAATACGGTTTTCCCCATCGTAGGAATCATGACCATCCTCTACATCCCAATTGCCAAAGTGTGTGTATCCTAAACCAATAGTTCTTGAATCGGCCAGCAAATAACTAACCCATCCACGTAGCAGTACCGATTTTATCCCTCTCAGATTTTCACTACTACGGAGCTGGAAGTCCGTAGCATAACTCCATTTGTCATTTAACTTCTGATTATGACTATGAAAAAACCAACCTGATAACTGCTGAGCAGAGATAGTTAGAGAATTAAAGATGATTATGATTACTAACAGATATTTTCTACTGTACATTAACATCCATGTAGCAATTTTAAAACCAATTCCTAACGACCAATTAGAATGGTAAGAAATTCATCTTGTCTCATAAAACGAACTTAAAAATACTTCCAACTATTTGTAGTATATTTATACATCTCCCTCCCCGGGATTTTCATAAGCAGAGGCCTGTCATAATTGACAGGCTTACTTTTTATTGTTAACAATTAGTATCTAATCCAATGGGAAGCAGATCAAACTGTTTACCTCAATGTCTCACAAAACGAACTTTAAAAACATTTTGAACTATTATTTATCGTACTTTTACATATCTCTCACCCCTGGGAGCTTGCATAAGCTAAGCTTGTCACACTTGACCGGCTTGCTTAAGTTATTGTACCTAAACCTAAAAGTGTTATTCTAAAATGTTAAGGTGGAACTGTACAGTTTTCTCAAAAACATTAACAGGAATTAGAGTATCAAATCCACCACATCGATTTTTGAATTTTAAATAATCCAAAACTATTTATGGTTATGTTCTTTATACTTAAAGTTATGTCGAAAAGTAGGGAAACATAACTTTGGACACTAAGCAGCAATGAACGTTTCTGAGGCCCATTGTCAATAGGCATCCCGATAGAGAAATGATACTTCCAATTCTATGAAAAAAAAATATACCGCACCAAGTATAATGATAGATTATATTCCTTCAGAAGGAACATTCACTATAACATCTATAAATTGTCATCCGAATCTGAAACAAAGAATTTCGATTCCATCACTAAGCCTAATAAAAAGGTATCTAAAAAGAATCTTTGGGAAGTAAAAACGAAATGCTCAATTGATGTAATAAATTCAAAATACCTCAATCTAAAATTAGCTTACGAACTAATTTGATCAAAAAAAATTTTCTCAAAAAACGAACCAATTAATTGTTATGTAAGTACCCCATTTTTCCCACAGCTACGATTGGACTTTTCTAATTTACGGTACTAATTGATTTATTTGTTGTTGTTGCCTAATATTTTTTGATAATTCCGTTGGTGTAAGATTCCCAAGACCTTCATGGGGTCTGTTGTTATTATATTCATCCATCCACGCCTGGGTATATTCTCTTACTTCTGACAAGTTGAAAAATAAATAAGCATCCAAAATTTCTTTGCGATAACTTCGGTTGAACCGTTCGATGTAACCGTTCTGCATAGGCTTACCGGGCTGGATAAATTGAATAGCGATACCTTGGTCTTTACACCAGAGCTCAAAATGATGACTGGTGAATTCAGGCCCATTATCTACACGTAGACAGAGCGGTTTGCCCCGCCAATCTATAATTTGTTCAAGTGTCCGAGTTACCCGCAAAGAAGAAATTGAAGTAGCTATTTCGATACACAATATCTCACGAGAACAGTCATCCAGCACATTAAAAGTTCTAAACCTGTTTCCGCTGGCCAAGCTATCGCTCATAAAGTCCATGCTCCATTTTTGATTAATGCTGATCTGTTGTTCCAAAGGTTGTTTCTCCCGGGCAGGTAGCCGACGTTTGCCACGCCGCTTTTTGTTCATATTAAGTAGCTTATATACTCTGTATACTTTTTTATGGTTCCATGGCTTACCTTCCCTGCGCAGGTAGGCATATAGTTTTCGAAATCCATATACAGGATGTTTGGAAGACAGCTGATCTAATGCTGCTATAACGGCGCTATCATCTTTCTTACTAACATAGTAATATTGTGAACGGCACATACCTGTCAATTTACAGGCTCCGGTGACACTCAAACCGTGATCTAGGACAATCTCCTGGGTTAACTGTTTTTGTTGCCGGAGCCCCAACCTTTTTTTGTGATGACTTCCTTTAGGATATCATGGTTCATACTCAGTTCGGCAAACATCTTTTTTAAGCGTGCATTTTCTTCTTCAAGTTCCTTCAGGCGCTTGACATCGGATGCTTCCATACCACCGTAACGACTTTTCCAGTTATAAAAAGTGGCTTTGCTAATCTCAAGCTCTCGGCAGATGTCATCGGTCTTGCGACCTTCTTCTCCCTCTTTGAGTGCTCGCACAATCTGTGTTTCTGTAAAACGTGTCTTTTTCATCTTATTACTTAAATCTAAACATTTATGTCCAGTTTTAAGCTGTCGGATTTTTTGGGACACTTACAGTTATGGATCTTACTCTGAAAAGATTACAACTACAAATTAACTGACTTGACCATATTTTTATAGGATACTTGATTAGAATGTTTTCTCATAATTTGATAGCGAATCTCAAATGTTTACTTATTTATAAACGAAAAATAAGTCCATGCAATAAATAGGAGTTGTAATGGAACCCTAAACAGAAGATAATCTAAGCCACTACCATCAAAAGTTCCTTTCTGATAGTCTAAATGTTTAATGGCTGCATATATATTTGCAGGGAATATTATAATGAAAAATCCGATCAGCAGCCAAGCTGTTATAACGTTTGAAATAGGAATAAAAAGTCCAATAGCAAAAAGAATTTCTATTATTCCTGTTAAATAAACTAGCTCCGCTTTGTAAGGTACAAATGCTGGTAACATTAAGGACATTCCCTTTGCAAATAAAAAGTGTGCCATAGCAGTAAACAATAGCATTATGGACATCGCTATTTTACCTGACATTGCAAAATAAAAATTACCATATAATACTTTTGAAAAAACTAATGATAGAATATATACAGCAAGAAGCACAACGAGAGGTTTCATATGTCTAATTTTTGCCAAGATCCGCAACTTATTGATGCAAAACAATGAACCTCGGTTACAAAATACGTCTTCGTATCCTGCTTAATGCTTGTGGCGTGATTCCAATATATGATGCGATGTATCTGAGTGGGATTTGCTGAATTAATTTGGGTTGTTCAGAAAACAACTTTAAATAGCGTTGTTCGGCTGAATCATTTAAAAGTGAAAGTTCCCTTTTTGACTTCTTTAAGAAAAGTTCTTCACTTGCTTTACGTCCTATAATATTTCCGATTACCGTTTCACGATATATTGCTTGCAAATCGTTATAACTTAAACGCCAAAGAGTCGTTTTCGTTAACGTTTCGACACTGTAGACCGAAGGCTGTCGTGTTAAAAACGAATCATATGCACTAACAAATCCATTATTAAAACCGAATGCAAAAGTTAGGTCTCTATGGTCATTTGTGGTGTATAATCGTACGACACCCTGTTCAACAAAAGAAAGATAATTTTCAACCTGACCAGTTTCTAACAGAAGCTGCCGTTTGGAAAGCTCTACTTTAATGAGCTTCGATGAAAAGGTTTCCCAATCTTGATCCGTAAGTTTAAAAGTTTGTTCAAAATATCGTCGAATTTGTTCCATAATCACTTTATGTATCAATCCATACATTTCAACCTATACAAATATACTATCATGACTTCGTTCCCAAAGGATCCTAGATACTAATCTATTGCATGATTAATAATACAAACATCTATTTGTCTATGATTTTGTTTAAAACTCATTCCGTAACCGAATTACTGAAAGTTATTACCCGAGTATCCGACAACATAGTAGAGATATATTGTCTCACAAAACGAAGGTTTTTAGGAGACTATATGTCTCCCTCATCCCTAAAAGAATAGTAGCTGTCTGTCGTGAGTATGAAGTGATCTATAAGCTCAATATTCAAGATATTGCCCGCTTCAATTATCGTTCTAGTCAACGCCCTATCTGCGCCGCTTGGCCTCAGCGTTCCTGAAGGATGGTTATGAGCTACCGCGAACCTGAGCGCATTGCATAGCAGTCCCGAGGACATGAGCAATCTTATATCGATCATAATGCTATCCAATCCTCCATCGGCAATCTTTCGGTATCCTACAACGTCTAGCTTGTTGTTAAAAAAGATTGCGTAAAAGCTCTCCCGCACATCCAGTTCTTCCGTATTCCATATCTTTCGGAATACCTTTTCCATTAGCTTGGAGCTGTTGACGGTTTTGAAATCTTCTACTGACAGTTTTTCATTTCTGTAGTAGGATACACGTAGTTCGTTGGCGATTGATCTGTTTTTCATGGCATAAAAAAATTAAATGGAACAAAAAATTGATTAATGCGAACCCTTGACGAGACAAGAGCTTGCCATGCAAAAAGAAAAATCGATCAAAATGGCAAAGCGAAGGAGGTTCCGCCCGTTCAGCGGATACCCATTTTGTGAGATTTTTATTGCGTGCACTGGATTTTGGAGCTAGGGTGCATGCCAAGCTGGCGAAGTAACTTTGCTTTTAATCTATTGTTGTTTTGCTGTCAACCAATTAGTTCTATAGAATTTAGCTTGCAGGGCGTTATAGCGAAAATGTAATATGTATAATTGTACAACTGCTTTTATGCTTTTAAAAGCAAATGCTCTAGCGGCTTAGCCCCTACTCATCTCAAAAAACATTCTCGTCAAAAAAAACAAAAACCCAAAGCGGGAGCCTTGGGATTTTTAACTAACTAACCAATTATTAACCTAAATTATGAATACTGACATATATTCAAATGCTGCGCCAGAGAGATGGATAATTAGCGATTTATCATAAATTTAACAATGCTTTTTTCCTTACATCTTTGACTACTCAATGATCAGATTTATGCCGACCGCTTTGGCCTTGTACCGGATCTTTTCGATCAGTCCGCCGTAGCTCCAATTGCGAAGCATCAGCTCGTCCTCGTTGGCGCTTTCCTCCTTGGCCGTTTGGTTTACAAGTAGCAGGTTACCCGACTGCGTTTTGAGGCAGATGTCGATCAGTTTGCGCGAGTATAAGTGCAGCTTGCTATCGATGTAGCTAAGCTCCTTCTTTTCGAATCGCTTAAGCGCGCTTAGCTTCTTTGCGCGTCCCTTCCCTCCTTTGGCGTAGCGTAACGAACGCTGCAAACGTAGCCTTGCCGCCTGTATCGCTAGCCGTCTGTACATAAATTCCTCTTTGTTTCCGATTTGGTAGGATCTTTTCTCTACTGCCACCGTCACCGGATGCTCGATCCCGAGGCTCGCCTCTGCGATCCTGTATTTATTAAGATCGCTTTCTTTAATAGGATGTTCTAATGCAAGAATCAAGTATATCTTGCCCTTGATGATCTGTATAGCGCTCTCGCAAACCTTTAGCCTCCCAAACGCCATTTTTTTCAGCAAGGCGCGCTTATCAGTCGTATCGCTGCCTAGATAGGTGCGGAAAGGTATCTTGAAAAGCTTGAAACGATACTCGTATCCTTTCTCGTCAAGCTTGATATTGATCGCCGATCCCGAAAAGGGCATCGGCATGGTACGCTTGTAGTTTCCGATCGAGCGCTTGCCAAACCAATATTCGCCCTTTTCGCGCATGAACTGCTTATATGCCATTTGATTTACAGAAGCCATGATCGTCATGGGTACTTGTTTTAGAAACAGCTTGGAAAGTAGTTTGTAGCCCGATCCCATCCGTGAACAGTTCAGCAGACCGTCATCTTCCAGCTTGCTGTCAGCAATCTTCACCTTTACTTTTTCGTCCAGATACACCATGTCCTGTAAGCGTTCTTGCAAGTAGAGATGCGATAGAACGAGATTGGCGCCGCGGTAGACGATATCGCGCCATGAGAACAGTTTTTCATAGTACTTTTCGCGTTCTTCCTTGATGTCTGAGTCGATGTAGATCTGTACCTTTCTTTTTAGGATTAGGGTGTCTGTAGCCATGATAGTATAAGTTTGATGGGTTCAACCAGTCTTTTTGGTAACGGTAAGGTGCGCCTCCAAAAATAGTCGGCGCACCTCGGTGGGTGGCAAGGATATCTGCTCGGCTATTTCATCGAACGTCAGCCCTAGCTCGTGGCGTATGCGCAAAATATGCTGCTGCTGCTCGGAAAGACCTTCACTGAGTATCATTTTTGTTCGCAGATCGGGCGCATCAATCTTGTCGATCCCCTCGAGCAGTCCGCGTAATTTGGCAACTACTTCTTCGATCCTTTTAGCAACAGTGTATTCACTGATTCCCCCAATATGCGCAGCAACGCGCTCGTAGCTGAAACTGTAGCGCATGCAGAGGTTAAGGAAAAGGCGCTGTTTGGAGCAAAGTGAAGGCAGGATCTCCTTGACCCTTTGCATCTGCTTCTGTTGTTCTTGATCGTACTGCTCATCATAAAAGAAAACTTCGTCATCATGTTCCTCATCAGCATGACGATCGGATAGAAACCTATTGAAATTCTCTATTCCGTCGATACGTAAAAGCTTACGGTTGAAGCGGTGCTTGGTTAACCTAAAGAAATCGTGAAAGGAGCACCTCATGTGTTTACGTAGCAGTTCAAGCACCTGCGTAGCATCCGTGATATTATGGCGCAACATCCAGAGCTTCAGGAAGCATTCCTGTACGATGCTCTCTGCGTAGCAGACGTCGCCAGTAACGTAATGCGCACGAGCATAAATACCCTTACTATGTAAATTATAGAAGTAGGTCAGCCCTCTCTCATCGCTATTTGAAAGGAGCCGAGCATTATGTTGTAACAGTTTACTATAGGCAATGGACATAAATTTTTCATAAGTAAGGTAAAGAGATAGATGGTGTTCAATTAACATGTTGAAACCTAAAGCGAAAAAGGGTTGATGATTATACCTTTTCTATTCGATAGGAATTGTTATCATATCGTTCAGTACTAGTGTAGTATTCTGCTTTTAAAACTTCGAGGATTTATCTCCTATTTACGAAGCTATTCAGGCGCGCAAAACTGTAGGACGACTACCACGGTAAAGGTATAGGCAATAGATCAAAATTGATCCGTAACAACTTTTATAAGCTTTTATTCGATAACCACATGTTGATAGATATCGGCCTGTCGACTTGGCGAGTGACGTTTGTCCTCACCCTACGGCTATACAGATAGCCTCAAACATTATCTTGGTTTGCTTTTAGGGTTTCAACATGTCAAAGAACTATTCAACTACAAGCAAGGATCAATATTTTCAGAGAAAAATGATTAAGAAATTTCATTTTTTTGCTCGTGATCCTCCTTGCATTTGTTCAGACAGGCGATTTAATTAGATTCTTGTAAAGTTGTTTTTTTGATCTCATGACTCAGTATTTTATTAAATAGCGAGTCTTAAAATATGGGGGATAGTAAAAGCGTGGGATACTATCCGACATCATTCCCTGGGTCTCACGCCTTCGAACTCTGCCTTCACGATAGCACCCCACGCCCTCATTGTTGCAAATATAGCAAAACAAAGGCTTGTGGGTGTAAACTACCGATCTCGTGTTCGATTTTAAATGTGAGACTTGGGAAACGAGACTCGTAAATTACATGCACACAACATAGAGCTAACCAGAAGTGTACATAGCAAATATAAAAACATCTTTTGAAAAAAAGTAAATTAATGATAATTATTAGCGTAAAATTTGAATTCCATTTGCTAAATGGAATTAGAAGAAGATAGCTATAACAGATCCATTGCTGATAAACTTAAACGTATAATGGCTATCACCGATCTTGATGTAAACGGTTTTGCCGAATTTCTCGGTAGACAATCTTCACATATCTACGGCGTATTGAATGGCTCAAGAATTCTTAGCATTCCTTTAGCAAAACTTATCGGTGAAAAGTTGGGATTCGACGGGACGAAAATATTAAATCCTAATTACTTGATTCCTACGAAGATTTCAAGATCTGAAAATTTGATATTGTTTAAAAAAGATAATGCAGCGAATTCAAGCTACTTTCCAAGTAAGAAGATAGACAGAAGCATAAACCGCTTTGTACTGGATGTCTTAATTCCATCAGGCCTATTCTCCGAACCAAGATACCTTTTCGAAGCTATCCAATTTTCTAAAAAAAATTTTGACAAAGATTTTTCCAGTGATCAATTGTCAAAAGCCTTACGTTATAGTGTCAAAACAGGAAGCTTGCAAACGAAAAAAGAACCAATAAAACTAAAAAATGGCGAATTTGGTTCTAGACTTGTTGATGTATATTTTCTTTAGCATAACCCTATCCTTTGTACTAAGTCAAGTAGTAGGTATCGAAACTAATGTTCGTTGATTTACTGTCAGCCTCAAATATTTCCATTGTGTAGGTGATTAAGACTTCATTTCGGGATGATCGCATAAATTCTGCGTAAAGCACCTATACTTGACCAAGACGCTTTTCCTTGAATAATTCATCTTGCTACCGAGGACTAGAGAAGTACTTCTTTAGTTTCTACCGCTTATTGATTCTACGCTTTCGTTTTTCCTCCTCCGGCACGATCTGATCTGCCTGAATTTTCAATCCGAAATCCGAAAATATACTTCTTGAATCATCTTCTTTCTGCACGTTACCCGTTGCAGTGGATCTTGAAGACATATCATCCCTTACTGGTTGCAGGTTTTGCTGATCGTTTGCATCGAAATGGTTCAATAAATTGTAACTGGCAAACAGATCCAGTTTATCAGCGATACTCCCGTTCTTCATGACCGACGCATAGGCCACCGTTTCCTTTAGATTACGCTGGAAACCGAACATGGTATCAAAGACATTTTCCCCAGACTGCTTAAAAGCTTTTCTATCGAACTGTCCCAATTTTGCAGAATGCTCGGCATTACTGCCTTTTGAGGTATTCTGCGGGCTCAGCTTGATTCGGTCTGTGATATCCTTGCGGCTGACAATGATCTGCACGTGGGTCTGTAATCCATCCTTGATATCACCGACTTTTTTTATCCCTTCTTTGACCGCTTTATCGGTATGGCGGTAGTAACGCTGGTCTTCTACCTTGGCAAACCAGAGCAGGTCAGCGGAACTTTTAACACCTTCACGTTTAAAATTACGGGCATACTCGTCCATCATCCGCTCGGCAAAGAATTTAAGTTGATCCTTTAAGCCTTCCTCTCCATAGACGGCCAGCAGGTGTGCAAGCTCCTTGCTGCTGGGACTCAGGTTTATCAGGAAAAATTTACTATCGTTCTTTCCTAGCTTGGAGATGTTGCCATCGATTGCCATGCGTACTTGATGCGGCTGGATAGAGCTATCTCCGCCATTGAACCAAGCTTCATGTTCACTTCTGTGGCGTCCCTTGTTTTCCTTTTCTAGATACTGCACCAATGCGCTGCTGCTGCCCTTGTTGTTTCCAGTCTCCGAAGCGCTAATGTTGATAAACATAAGTTCGCCCCGTCTATAATTTATCTACCTGTTGACGGAAACGACGCATTAGCTCGTCTTTTTTACCACTGGACGGCGACCAGCCAAGCTCTTCGCGCTCTTTAATATACCCTTCCATGATTCTACGGAAACCCGCCCTCATCTCTTCCTTTTTTGCCAGCCCCTCGAAAATGGACCTTAGTAGTCGAAGCTGTTCGCCAGCATGCTTTGTATTCTCGCGCAGCAATTTCGCTAGATCCGCATGTTCTTCTTTGATCCTTTTCAGTTCGCCCTTAACCGCTGCCGTCTTTCCTAAAACTTCCTGCGTCATACCATGTATCGGAACAAGTAGCTCTGATTCCTGTGTGCGAAAGAAGCCTACCAAGCGATTGCCCATCCTTGAAAGATCACTCTTGAGCATTTCATCGTTCATGTCGGCAGGATCTTTTTTGCTACGGTAGAAATAATCCACCATTTCAATAAACAGTTGCCGTTTTGTACGTTTCAGCTTACGGGCAAGAAGTGTTAGTTTTTCATCACAAGGCACCGGATAGCGGATGGATTTGACATTGGTATCGATCCTAGCCATCCTGCTGCCCTTCCCCCGAAAGGATGAACCGAAACCTGCTGGCCTCTTTGGGATGCCAAGAGGGCTCATATTCGATATATCCGTATTGCACCAGTTCGCCCAGACATTTGTGGTAGGTGGAGGTTGAGCGTATCCTTGATGCGCGCATAAGCTTTCGCCTACTGGCACGAAAACTATCCAAAGGAAGCAGCCCTCCTTCATAATACAGCGCCATCATTAGCCCCGAGTGCGAGGGAAGCAGGCGGTCGTCGTCCGCTAGCCTTTTAAAAAATTGACCAAATAGAAGTTTGGGATTATCCGTTCGCTTAACCATTGGTAGAACCTCCTTTCATCATCCGTTCAATGTCCTGTCTGGCGTAGAACATGCTTCCCCCGATCTTGCGGTAGGGCAATGTTCCGTTCACGCGCAGGTTTTGGAGCGTGCCCGGCGAGATGCCCAGCATCTTGCGGACCTCGGCGCTGCGCAGCCATTGTTTTGCAGTAGATTCATCAGTGCTTTGGCTAAGCATCGACCTGATGTCATCGAGCAATTCGCGTTTGAAGCGTTCCAGCTCTTGGTTTGATAGTACGTGTATATCCATATCATGTGCTTTTCCCGCATGTACAGACTTCCATCATGCCCATACGGCGTTTACAGCACAAAATTGGATACAACACAGGGTAAACCGATGACCATCGTGATCTGTTGGTCATGTCCAAAGTTTGAGCAGGTCAGCTATCGGTGTTACGAATCACGATTTGAAACAGTTTTTTGTCCTCGGGAATGGCAACACCTTTTTTCGCATCTTTCGAGTCTTTCCTGGTGAAATAATTGCGGGCAGTATTGATCGGGATGTCCTTCCCGTCATAACTAAAGTACTTACATAGCATCTTATAGAACGGACTTTGGTGATCGCTCCTTAGAAGCTTACGACCGTTTGGGAGTTCCAGATCACCAAGCTGCTGCAACAGGTCGACAAAGGTTGAAAGATGGTCATCCTGCACCATGATCTTTTGGCTAACATTATACTGCTCGAGCTCGGCTATCTTCTCCCGCAAGCGCAGGATTTCATTATGCTGCTTTTCAAGCGAAATATTCTGCTCCACGATGATCTCCTCCAATGGACGCACGTTCCACTGGTCGATGGATCGAAGAAATTCCATAAAATCATGCAGCTTTGCGATGCGGTACTCATGATTCTCCCGATCGGAAGAAAAGGGATTTCGGCTCTTAAAGTATGCTATGCGTCCTTCGACAAGCTGCCAGATATGCCTAAAATAGATCGGCTCTGTTCCCTTAGCGGTATTTTGGAAGTGCTGTAGGTGAAAATCGTAAAGAGGCCGATAATGTCCGGTGTCAAGATCATAGATTTTAGCGAGGAAATGGTTATCCTCAAATCCTTTCTTTGCACCGAGAATGTTTCCGATCTCATACGTATGTGGCCGGAAATCAAATGGTCTTCTTGCTTTGAAATACGGTGATGCCATAACCAAATCTAATAAAAATATCCTGCTCTGTGCTAAGTTACGTGGCTGATTGGCGGTTATTAAAATATTCCGCAGGCCAAACCTCTAATTAGCTGACTAGTTGTTTAGCAAGCTAAGCGGTATAATTGAAAGTATACCAAAATCAATCGCTAGACTATAGCCAGCGTATCAGAGTATCCCCGGAGGATACTCAAAACCCCGTTTGCAGCGCATAGGGGCAAAAAGTAGGGCCATTGCCCAACTTCCGCTTGCTCAAAAGTACCGTCCTGAAATAGATTTACTCATTTCTATTACTGAGAATCGAAGTTTCAGTATAATTACCCACTAACCAATAGTTTATGTTCAAATTATTTTGGATGCAATATGTGTTAATATTTCTATATTAGCATATTGATTATACTACCGGATTTTCTATCAACATCTTGAAATTTTAAGCACTATGCTAAACAAATTAAAACGCTATTTTAGTGATAAGATATATGAGATTCATCTTTTCCATATTATTGGAATTAAGAAAGATGAATATGCTACGTTTCAAATTATTTCAATTACGAAACGAAAAAGTAGAAGGACTTGGTTTATAAATAACTTATATTTTCCTCTGATAGTCATCTTTTTTCCATACATCTTAACAATAATTCATATCGCTTTTAATACCATATCATTTAACAAAAACCTTATTGACTTAGCCATTACGGGTAGTCTGACAATGCTTGGCATTAATGTTTTAAGAAGTGCTTCCACAGCTGTAACCGATAAGTTTGAAGATCCAAAAAATTTCGAAAAATATGAGGGAGATTTGGCTAATTTAAAGGATCAATTAAATGGAATAAAAGGGAAGCTCCGATCAATGGTTGTCGCCTTTACATTTTTAGGAGGAGCGTTGTATTTGATTCAGGTTGGACAGTTCATTAATTCTTCTAACGGATGGATTTATTTGTTTTTCGCATTAATTGTTATTTGTACTACGGTCTCAATAGTCTACGGACGCATGATCTACTTGATAGAAACAAATTTTTTGGATAATGATGAGGTGGTAAAATTGTTATTTACAAAGCTAGATAACCAAACAAATGATTTCAATCAGCTAGCTGAGCAACTAGCAAAACAGGGACTCTAGATATGAAGACGGAAATTATTACAGCAAATGGGAAGCAATATTTAAAAGTAGATTTAATAGAAGTCATTCAAAAAGATAGATCGTTCTATCTTGCAAAAATTAATACGAGCATTTTTTTGAATGTTTATACGGTAAGACCGGCACAATATGATTTAGAAAAACATACATCACTCGCGTTAACATTTAAAGACGACGCGGATTATTATAATCATTTAACAAAAATAGATAATCAGAATTTAAAAAATAAAGACTTTCAAAGAGATCCAGTAAAGGAGCGTATAAGAGATATTTCCAAATTTATTAATACTGAGGAATATGCCTTTTTCCCAAATACTATTATTGCGAATTGCGAGCTAATCAATGATTGGGCAGAGTTTAATCTTAATGAAAATAGCTCTTTAGACGACTTTTTTGATATTTCACACAAGCCAGATTTCATAAGTTTCTTGAAAAAAGAGGAGGGGTTTTATTCATTAGTCATCCCGTATTCTCCAAACTGTGTATTGGTAATTGACGGTCAGCATCGACTGAAAGGTTTGGAAGATGCAGACGATGAAATTAAACAGTCATATGATCTATTAATTGCTTTCATCATAGGTTATGACAGGTCGGTAATCGCTAAGCAGTTCTATACAATAAACTATGAACAAAAGGCTGTGAATAAATCATTACTTTATCAATTGACCGGCGAATTTACTACCGAAGTCAACGAAATTTCATTCATGCACAATACAGTGAAATTGTTGAATGAGCTGCCAGATAGCCCCTTTTATGGGAGAGTAAAAATGCTTGGTAAAACACCGAAGGATCTAAGTGATGAAAAAAAGAGAATGCTATCAATATCTCAAGCATTTTTGATTGATTCTCTCATTCGTTTCATATCAGTTACAGCAAAAGGCACGGATTATCCTCCCATATTTTTAAAATTATATCTGGATCCTAATCAACACATAACTATTGTAAGATCAATCGCGCGTTTTTTCAATGCTGTATCTAGGCTTAAGAAGGATTGGACGATACCAGACCAAAGTTTGCTGTCGAAAGGAATGGGTGTAGGGGCTTTGATAAGAGTTTACAATTTATTATTCCCTGTTATTTTTAAAAAAGAGCTAAAATCAGACTTTAGCAAGCTAGAAAGTTTTTCTGTTCCCGACTATGAACGTGTGTTGAATGGTCTTGGGAAAATTGATTTTTCATCCAACGGACCTTACGGCAAAACTGGAAGTGCCGGCAGTATAAATAGAATTAAGGAAGATGTTATCCTCAACCTTCCTTATTTAGGCAAATTCTCCTCATTTAAAAATTTTATGATTTACTATAGAGGTTATCTAAATGACTTCTATGAAACAATTTAAATGATGAATTTTAAAAAGCTAAATTTATTCTAAATAATTACTGCGGCTAGGCTGAGTTCCTCACTTTGCATTATGGAGTAATATGCGAAGAACAAAAGATATTTTCTGTTATAATATATCTATAAAAAGCTTTTTGAATGCTAATTACCCGAATACAGGCTTAGAAGAGTGAACATTTTATTGGTTTGAGTCGTGAAGAAAGACGTCATGCGATCTATAGTTTCGCTATAAATCTACCATGATTATAAATACATTTGGGATAACAAAACTTATCTTTGGTTACAAAATTGGTAAGACGCAGTGGAAAACAAAGAAATTATATATCTCGATTACGCATCTACCACACCGACCGACAAACGCGTGGTGGAAGCTATGTTGCCTTATTTTACAAATAAGTTCGGCAATGCTGCCAGTCGTACACATTTTTATGGACAGGAAGCTTCCGATGCCGTAAAGCAGGCACGTGAGCAAGTTTCATCACTTATTAGGGCAGATAAAGCGGAGGACATTATTTTCACCTCTGGAGCGACGGAAGCTATCAATCTCGCAATAATTGGAATGTTTGAAGCTAATGGACGTAAAGATTTTCATATGATTACCGCTGCTACCGAGCATAAGGCCGTATTAGATGTTTGTGCATATATAGAAAGCCAAGGGGCGGAAGTAACGTATATCGGCGTTGATAAAGATGGATTGATCAATATGCAAGAGCTACGCGGTAGTTTCCGCAGCAATACCAAATTGGTATCTATCATGTTGGTCAATAATGAGACTGGTGTTATTCAGCCAGTAAAGACCTGTGCAAAGCTTGCTCATGACCATAATGCCCTCTTTATGACAGATGCTACACAAGCGTTGGGTAAATTGCCTATTAATGTGAAGAAAGACCAAATAGATCTTTTGGCCTGCTCAGCGCATAAACTCTACGGACCAAATGGCATCGGCGCTTTGTATATTGATCGTAGCCGCATTGGTAAAACCATGTTAATGCCGCATATCCACGGCGGTGGGCACGAAGGCGGTTTTCGCTCGGGCACACTTAATACGCCCGGTATTGTAGGCTTTGGTAAAGGATGTGAAATAGCAAAGAAGGAGATGGGAGAGGAGCAAACGCGACTTACAGCCATCGCAACGAAAATTACAGAAGGCTTGGCTGACATTGCCGACTTTGAACTGAATAGTGCTACCGACCATAAGCTCCCGAATATTTTAAGTTTTCATTTTGGGACGCTTGATGCCGAAGCCTTGATTATTGACTTAAAAACAGATCTAGCGGTATCAAATGGTTCTGCCTGTACTTCCAAAGATATAAAGCCATCACATGTAATGATGGCCATGAAAAACGACGCTGAGGCAGCCTACGCGACATTGCGGGTAAGTATCGGGCGTTTTACTAAAATAGATGACGTACCGCGAATCATACAATCGTTTCAGGCAGCGGTAGAAAGTTTGAAGGCATTTCAATAGAATAAAATGGCAGAGATTAAATCTCTGCCATTCCTTCTTCTATACAACGAAGCAAGAAATCTAGTCCGTCGTTGTTGGCATACGGAGCCATGATTTCGAGTCCATGATCAATATGCATTTTAACGTACCTTGGCAGTCTGTTATCAATGAGTTTTAGGCCATACATTTCGCAAAGCATGCCAAGATAAACTTCTTGATAATCGCCAAAAAGCACCTTTGCCGGATAAAGCTTTCCGGTGCTGTCTTCGATATTCTTTAGATCCAGTTGGACATTTTTGGATAGCGAGTAAGCAAAAGCCAAACGGGCAATGACGTTCTCGGCACCCAACCCCAGTTTATTGGTGAGATTGATGATGATGTCTCTGCTTTTTTTGGAGGTGGTGACGGAATTAAACATGATCGCTCGCGTATAATTTGTTTACGGTTTCAAATAGCTCATCATTACTGACATGGATAAATGTAGAGGCAGATTCCTCTGGTTTATGATAGATAAGATGTGCACTTTTTACATAGGGCTCCAACAGATCAAACTCCGCTTCTGACATTTCCTTTTTAAGAAGCGGAAGTAAAACCACCTGTTTGGAAACCTTAGGGTAAAAATATTTGATGATATTGCTCGCGTGTGTAGCGTCCAGTTTTTGCATGGGGCTATCGATAAATACAGGGAAATCAAAACTAGCTTCAGTAACCAATGCCTGTAATATCGCTGTGGCGTAGAGCTGTTTTTCACCCATGGAAAGGGTTTCCTTATTAATCACATTTCCAGCTTTATTGATTAGGTCGATATCGATGATCTCGCCTTCTATAGTGATCTGCACATCCTGCACAAATGAGGTTTTATGCATCAAGTGGTGTAGATATTCCTTAATACGCGTTTGTAATGTATCTCTTTTTTGTTGTTGTATTTTGTGGATAAACTCATTTAATTCACCAATCAAGCGTTTTGCAATTTTATCTTTTTCTACCAAGTCCTCCTGCAGGTTGACCTTCTTTTGGTTTTCTTGTAAAACCTTTTTCTTGCTGTTAAGCTCCTTCTGGAGCTCCGCCAATTGATTTTGTATACTGCCCGATTCTAACGTTACCTCTTGCAGTCGCTGCTGTTTTTTATCCAACTGGTCTACTTGGCGATTAATGATAGAATCATTGGTTTTGGATTCTGCACGAGCCAATTTTGTTGTCAGTTCATTAAGCTCATACCGATTTCGTTTCATCTCATCGGTCACCCATTTTATATCTTCTTGATATTTATGCTGCAGTTGCTCTTCAATATGCTCAATAATCAGGATGGACCTGCCGTTTAGACCAATGTCAGCGTTACCTTCTGTATTTTGCGAGCTATTATGTATGCGATCCAGTTCATCAAAAACCGGTGATAGCAACTTATCTAGTTGCGCTTTCGTTACCGATTGATTGATCAAGTTAGACTTAGACCGCAACTCGGCTAGCAAATCGAGGAATGGCGTTATACTCTCGCTGCCTTGACTACGTTTTTCTTGAAATGCACGACTAGCCAATTGCATAAACAATTTTCCTGCTATGGCAAAAGGAGCCAAGTCTAAATTTTTCTTGAAAACTTCTTTCAGTTGCTCGCCGCGCAGGGTAAGCTCTTCTTTACGTTTGTTGAGCTGGCCAAATTCCTTAATGGTTAATACATTTCCAGCACGAATAAGTGATTCCTGAATTTCTTTGATTTCCCTTTGCAGAGCTTTCACTTCATCATCGATAACCTTATCCAGCGATTCAAGCTCTACTTTTCTTTCATCCAGCACTTTGACCTCATCTTCCAGATCCGAAAGGTATTTCTCCTCCTCTTTATTGGCTGATTCACGACGGTATTTTAGTCGTTGATCCAACAAACTGGCACGTAAGTCTACATATTTTTTAATCCCCAAAACTTCTGAGTATGCCTTGGCCAATTGCCGCTTTTGATCGGTGTTCTGGATCTCGGCCAGTTCGGTTATCTTCTCGGCATCGAAAAAGAAAAATTTGGCAATCTCCTTCGGCAAAATAAAGTCTTGTATAAATAGTTCATAGCCCACCTCTTTTACCAACTCGTTGGGTTTGTCGTCCAGTAAAATTTGTAGGATATCGCCTTTGTCACCACTATAAAAAGTACGGCGGATTGTTAATTTCTCTGTGATAATCCCCGGAATATCAATCTTGGAAAACTGAATCTCCACATAGTAGTCCGTCTCAATGTTTAGGTAGGCAGATCTGTTCAGTCCATCTTCCAAAAACTTGGTATAGCCTCCCACCTCTCGAATACGCTTTTTATAGCTTTCGTCTACCTCTTGCATTTGCGATCCGAATAAACACCATACCAGCGCATTAAGGAAGGTTGTCTTCCCAAAACCGTTAAAGCCGGAAACGATATGTATATTCCGTAAAGGGTCTTCATCAAACAAAATTTGATTTTCACCCCTGTAAATACGGTAGTTGTATAAGGTAATCTTACTGATCTGCATCAGAATTGTATTGTTTGAAGTTTGTAAAGGTAGGGCGTGCAGCTTCCTGAAGAATATTTTCAATATCGTTTTGTAAACCCATTTTTTTCACCAAAAGTCCTTTCATTTTTTGCGCTTTCAGCATTTGGTTAATCAGGCGCACATCACTCTCATTTTCCCCACATATTTCTTTTAGCAAATCTTTCTCATGATTAGAGTCTAGCGTTCGCTGTCCAAACTCAACCGTCTTCCCATAAACTTCTTTGTAAGCATCGGTGACCGAATACTCGTAAATATAGTCCCGATTCCAAATCACTTGTATGGCAGCCAATTCCTGTAGGGTGATAAGTTGGTTATCCTCATCTTCTTTCGCGGCTACTTTCTGCGCCTCCAGTACCATTTTTAAAACATGATACCGCCATTTTGGCCAATAGGGGCCTATGCCTTCCGCTTTGTTGCGGCGTATGGGCATGCGGTAATCTTCGGCATCATAATCTTCTCGATCCCGATCAACCGTTTTATAAAGAAAGTCGCGAATAGCAATCAACGGCCGCATCCATTCTTCGCCATTGTCTACTAGGGCTTCCATGGATCGGTCGCGTTTCACGACGGTGCATACCCAACAGCCAAAGCGGGAGTTTCCACAACTAGGGGTGGAGTTGTCCACTACAATGGGGCAATCGCCGCCACTACCATTGGAATATAGGGTCTGGATTTCGAGATTTTTGTCGCCAGTCCATGGGTTCAATGTTAAACGAAGATATTTCCATACTTCATCGGTAGTCATATCTTTGATAGGTGCATAAGCCTTAGCATTGGGTAAGGGGTGGGCACGCAGGCGCTCTCCTTTCACCTCATGTTTTTTTATTGAGGCAGCCCTTGCCGAGCTCTCGTCAGAACGCGTACCTATCAATATAATAGCCTCACCATCGTTCGCAATTTTATCTTTTATGTACTGTGTGGTAGGCGATATTTTAAGACGCTCGGTACACCATCTAAAAAGATTATTCGGTGCAGGGTATCCCTTACCAATCAAGTTAACCCAAAAGCTATTTTCCAATTGCGGCGTGGTATGGTCTACCTTGATCGGTAGGTTTTGCTCCAAAGCTTTTTCTTGTATAATCCGTAAATGGCGGTTCACAAATTGTAGAACGCGAGGATTCTCTACAAGCGTATTGTTACAGATTACATAAACTTGCCTTGCTTTTCTTTCTATCTCGTTTAGCTGGGCTATGGCTTCCCAAACCAACATCAAAAGCGTCGTTGAATCCTTCCCTCCACTGAATGCAACAATCCAAGGACGACGATTGTCGTCCTCTAAGAATTGCTCTTTTATCTCTTCTAGAAGCTCTTTTTTGTTAAATGCCATAAAAAATATTATCAACCAAAGTTAGCAACAAAATATAAAAAACATCAAAAAAGTTCGGTTCACATCGTTGGCTCATCAAATGATGTAAATACTAAGCAATTTCGCGACTAAAGATTTCCTGCTTCACCTTTTCAAGATCATTGAAATTATTTTCGCCATTTTCTATCATTTTTAATATATAATAAAAGCCTGCGTTTGCATACTGATTGATCAATTCAATCGCTTCCTTAGGCTCTTTGAGTATATTTAAACTACCTGCTTTCGAAATACACATGCAAATTAATGACTGTACAATTTTTTCACCGTTACCATTTCGCATGGTGTTTAAGTTAAAGGGCTTGTCTGCTATCGGCGTCTTTAGCTCTCGTTTTTCATCTCTTAAAAATCCAATTACGGCTGCCCAAGCAAAACACTGCCAATAATTTGAAAAAATATTAAAGCTGCCGCCCTGCTTAGTGGAAAATTTAAGTATAACGTCATCTTTAACTTTCTGCTCAAATGTAAATTTGATTTCAAATATATTTTCCATTTTATTTTAATTGTTTTATTTGCGTTGATACTTCATGTAATTCAGGGTCTTTTTTTTCATCACAATGTAATTTGCTTTCTAGAACATATATTCTTGATACCTTAGGTTGTTTGATGAGGTCATCGAAAATATCACTTTCAATATCTACATCCTTCGTCATTATTATGGATTGACCAAATATGTCTTTTAAGCCAAGAAGATAATTGTGTGTGGTGACAAAATCAAAACTGGATGTTGGAGCATCAGTAATGAAAGGATAATATGTATTTAGTGCTTCTTGATTTAGAGATAACATAGCGTTAATTATACTCATTTTTTTTCGATCGTCATGGCTTGTATTTAGGTTTGGATCGAAATCAATTGAGTAATCATTATTAATGATGACTTCGCCTTTATATCCGTTATCGTGCTCCGTAAATTTCTGATAAAACAAATTTGCTCGCTCTTCTATCTTTCTTAATAAATCTTTTCTCGCGTTTTCTTTTACTCTTTTACAAATATCCTCAAGGAAAATAGAAATGTTTTTCCATTCCGTTTCATCCACAATGGTAGAACCTGTTTTACTTCCTGTTTTTTCTAATTCCTTATCTACGGACTTTAATTCCTGCTTTTTTTCTTTGATTAATTCGATGGCTACTGCTAATTTTCTTTTTTCTCTTTCTAAATTAGATCGTGATGCTCTGATACTGTTTGAAAACTTTTCACCTTCGTTCACTTGTTTCACAGGGTCAACTCCATGTTTCTTTTTTACTTCCTCAATTTCTTCTTCTAACCTCTTTCTCTTGTCAGTTATTGTACGTCGTTGCGCTTGTAGCTTTTCTATCTCATCTTCAGAATCACTATATTGTTTGTCGATCGCCTTAAGTGAGATGTTCAGTACGTTAGGATAATCTTGTATAGATCCAATAAAACGTTCGAACTGTTTGGAAAACTCTAGGTTAGCTGTGTAATCGTCCATTTCTTGTAGATACAAATCTTGCTCCATTAAACGATTTTTGATCCAAAGGTAAGGAGCAGAGTCTTTTGTTACCTGAGAGCCGCAAACAAAACATTGCTCATCTTTAAGAATTTCTTCGAGTTTGTTTCTACCAGGATTGTCAAGGTATTTTCTTTCCGGTGCCGAGTCTTGAACCTCAGTATGCTCTTTAATGATTTTGTTACATTCTTCAACCATTGTCGAAACACCTCGGAGAATCCAAAGTTCTGGAACTTGCCTGCGTTGATAATCGTCCAAGTTTGTTAACTTTTCCATAATTACTTTCCGTTCGGCTTCGCATTTCTCATATTCGCTAACGAGCTTGGTGAAGTTTGCTAACCCTGTCACTTTTCCTTCATCTTCTACAAGTGCCATTTCTATCATTAAAATTCTCGTCTCGATCGTAGATTTGTTCTTCTCCTCCGAAAAGATTGTATTTCTTAATAGCTCTTGCCTTGATAATAGCTCTTTAATAATAGAGTTCGATTTGTTTTTTTCATTTAATCGGGCTGTCTCTAACTTTTCAATTTTGGTTTTTGCAATGGTGATTATATCGTTAGCTTTTTCGTATCTCGGGAAATAAGAAATATGTTTTACAGCTTCCTTTAATGTGTTTTTATCTCTGAAATTGATGAGATTGTCAAGAGACTCTCCTTGAAACCATATGTAATTACGTATTCCTTCTTGAAAGAGGTTTTCATTAATTAAGTCTTCCGCCATGGCATCGACTCTTAGTTTTGTACCCATGTCAGAGTCATAGGATACTTTTAGGGTGTTATTTGATACAATCCAAGCATCATCGGAGAGCCAGTCGTCATGTTGTAGTCTTTTTGCCGTCACAGAGCGCTCAATTTCGTAGAGTATCCCTTTATCGTCTTCAATCTCAACATGTACAGTCGTCCGCACGTCGTCATCGACTGAGGCTTTCGATAAAGCTCTACGATTAATGAAGTCGTGACGTTTCATTGCAAATTTTACGTTGTATGGCATGCCATTGGTTGAATGCCATCCAATATCTGTTATGTATATATTACCAAACAGTACCCAATAAAATGCATTGAATAGCTTAGATTTACCTTTTCCACCTTTACCAATAATAAGGTTTAATCCCTCAAAAAACTCGATTGTTTGAGGCTCATAATATGATTGGAAGTTTTCTATTGAAATATTCTTGATTATCATAAGTAAGATATTACTCGTTACAAATATTTTTAATGTTTGCTATGTATTGATTAACTAAATTTTCAGCATCATTTTTATCAGTCGACAGACTAGTAAGCATTTTAGCAACTTCCTTTGCTTTAACTACATTTATCGCTCGCTTTTCTTTTCCTTGTTCGATTGTTTCGTCGATTTCCTTTTCGATCAACTTGTACATTTCATCCTGTATAGCCATATTTTTTTAGTTATATTGTTGATTTTCTTCTTCAAGCATCTTAAAAAGATCAATGTTTAAATGGTCACAAATACCTTTCAAATCACCATATAAGATATTTATTTCGTTTTCAGCTAGTGCTGCAAAATTTACAATCCTTTTCACCTCGCTTGCGAAAATATTTTTTTCTATTGACGTGGACTCTGTGTAAATATCTGGAGGTACGACTATTAGATCCCAAATCTTTGCTTTTTCTTTTCCATGACTTTTTCGTAGGACTCTTCCTCTGCGTTGGACAAATTGCCTAGGATTTCCGGTGCTTGAACAAAAGATTGCGTGCTCCGCTCTCGGTATGTCTACACCTTCATCCAAACACTTCATTGCTAGCAGTACATCGATGTCTCCATCTGCAAAACTGCGTAAAACTTGTTGAGCATCAGCCAACCCGCCTAGAAATTTGTGATACTTATATCTACGGGTTTTAAACATTTCAGCATATTCATCTATTATATGCTTGTCGTCGTCTTGAATTTCGTAATCATCGTATCGTGAATAATCCGGCTCGAAGCCCTCTGGTACGAAAACGAAAGTGTAACCTAACTTATGCCCCTTATCCAGACTGTCTAGTAAAGTTACTATCGCTGATTTTTTATTTTCCGCTTTATGAATTATTCTTTTTCGTTGAAGCAATAGCATTTCTGCCTCTTTTCTGTACTGACCCGTTTTTGAATCGATAAATTTTCTTAATTTACTAGTGATTTTTTTATACTGATCTAATTCTAAAAGCGTTAAGTTTACGAAAATTGGGTGGTATTCATATGGACACAAGATCTCATCTTTTATAGCCTGCTGCATTGTATATCGATACGTATAGTAAGGCGGGCGCGAATTAAAAAAATTATAAAGTTTTTCTGAACCGCTTTCGTCGTAGATTCGTTCTGGCGTAGCAGACAGGCCAATACGGTTGAGGATTCGTTCTGGAATATGTCTTAAAGTTGTCGGAGAACCTACGTTATGAGCTTCATCCGCAATGTATGTGAACGAATCAATCCCTTTTGTGTTTTTAATAAACGATTGGATGTCTTTCCTATTAAAAGTTGAATAAGTCGTAATGAGAATTATGTTTTTGTTTTGATCGGAGTTACTTCTAGTCGTGTATCGCGTAAGTGCTTTTTTCCAATGACTGTTGGTGTGTGTGGATAAAATGTTTTGAAAATTAAAGTCTTTAACTTCATTTTCCCATTGAAGAGCAAGGGCTTGAGTAGGAACAACAATGATTGCTTTGTAATATCCATTTTCTTTGTATTGTTTTAAAATACAATTTAACGCGGTTACTGTTTTACCTGAACCGGTAGCCATCGCGAAAATTCCTTTTCTATTATTCGCTATCCATGATGAATAAGCGTTTTCTTGAATGTCTCGCTCATTCGTGAAAGGAAAACGCGGTTCTTGTGATATATCGTAGAGCTCTTTTTCTAATTTCTCTATTACCTTTTTTGTATTCACGTTAGTACTTATTTCTGAAAGTTTTTTTGAAAGCAACTGATGTTCTTCTATAATTAGCTCATTTAGATTTGAACCACCGAATTCTGTTACTATAGCTTCTTCAATATCCAAATGGTCTAAATAATCCAAATGAGTTGCTCTGCCGTCGAAAATATTGTCAAAGTAAATTTGATCTTCAAAAACTTTGTGTTTCGATGTTTCACTATCTGTTGAAAGATGGCAATTCAAACTTTCTGCGTTGTGTATAAGTCCAAATGCGGTAAAATTGCAAGATCCAGTAAACGAAATAGAATCACGTTTATCTCTAAAAATACCGTCTTTGTAATGTGCAATACCTTTGGTTTTAGGTTTAACAAAAATTATCTTTAGTTTCTTAGAAGATATGAGGTACGCCAAGCATTTGAAAAAGTGTAAACCGTAATCATTTAAACTATCTCTTATGTTACTTATACTATGTAAATCGAATGGGATTTGTATATCTTCGTCAGTTCCTGCGATTATAGCTTCTTTATCATTTTTTGATAGGATATGGTTTGCAACAATACGCATTTTGCCACCTGCATGTATAAATCTAGCAAAACCGAGAGATAGGACGTTTATTGCCGCTGAACTAAAGTAACCCAGCAATAAATCAAATTCTTCAGCATTGCTCAGACACTCTAAGTAAAATTTTAGAGGTTCATTTTCGGAGCCCGTTCTGTAACTTTTGCTTTTGGGAAATTCAATTTTAGATAACATGTGGGGTTTTAATGTTTGAAGTTTCTATAATGCGCTCTTTGGTGTGTTTGGTTTGGTATGCGCCTATTTTGTGCCGTCCAGAATATAAGTGACTATGAGAATTTGTTAAAAATATAATGCTCTGCGCCTTCGTAAGTTATTCGCACATCTTTTCCTGAAAAAAAACTTAAAAATCTAAAAGCTGTATCTTCTTGGCTAATTTTTTGATTATCGTTTTTGCTCAAAATAATTGAATTTCCTTTTCTTTTGTCATATAGGACTACTTCGATTTTGGCAGTTTTGCGCATATGGCGAAACAACAATTGGCGCAATTCGAAATCGGCGAGTGGAAAGGAGTATCCTATAAAAACTATTTTATCAGCTTCAGCTATTTCTAAACTTGCATTTCGCCAAATGAGTTTACTTTGAAAATTATTTAAATCTTTCAAAAAAGTCGGCATAGACAGCATGGTTTTCAATTTGGGATTTGATGAATGATCTTGCTCTATCATACAATATTTACATTCTCGCTTGTTAAACAATCCATAATCTGTGACCTTTCTATAGAAATCTATAAATACTCTTTGGCATTTAGAACAGTGTAGCCAATTGATCGATCCATGTAACTTGAGGAGCTTCACTATAAATTTATTTTGCTCCAAAGCTTTTAGACCAGGGATAATAGATGGGTCTCTCTTAAGTGAGCTTACATAGCACATATAGTCGATAACCCCTTTTTCCGGATCTAGTGCCTCGTGTATAGCATTGTCCAGTAGAATGTCCCAGTTAGTCGTAATTACCGATACCGGATCGAGACGCTTGTTTTTTACTCGTTGCTCAGAGAGAGAGATCAAATGTTTAGCAAAGGTTTTGATATACTCAAACCGAGTTTCGTTTTGCAAGGATGATTTATTCTTTAATGCGAGAATCAATATCGAGTCGAGTGTTTTTCTTAAATCTTGAAGTTCTTCTGGCAAATATGTTCTGTAATTTGAATTCTCCTGTATGCACCGGTCTAATGGTGTGTATAAGTCTTCTAATGAAAGAGTTATATTGCTGGTCTGATCCAGACCAAACTCGCTTTTTAAAAATTCAATAAGTTTTTTTTGTTTACACGTCAATTTTTCAAGCTCTTGCCGCGCATCCTTAAATTCTGTGTATTGTTCATTAAACAGTTCTTTGGTTAGCTCCAATTGCGTGGGAACACCTGCTGGACGGGAAAATCCGGCGCCTAGTATGTATACTACTTTTGACATCTATATATTTTTTATATTATAGGTTTTTAGAACTTTACTTCATCTTAATTGATGATGAAAATATACGAATGTGGTCTCTTAGGCGGTAGGCTATATTATTTGTCCAACAGGCATTTTGCCTTAAGAATTGATAGATCGCAAGATCCTTCATGTAGTCATACACGTTGTCAAATTTTTTTTAGTTTTTCTGATATATAGACGGAAGATAAAAGTACTTCTGCTGAAATTAGTATGCCAATAACTTCCTGATTTAAAACAACTGGTCCTCCACTATATCCAGAAGGCTCGGGCGACAACCTTTCGATGCTGTAGCCATTCGTGAAATTTCCATCAATTTTTATCACTTTAGATAGAGGATTCTTAAATGAATTATCGACAATATTGACTTGCATGCTCCCGAATTCCAAACTTATGTTAGCCGCTCTTGGAATATTTTCGATAACTTTATCTTCTTGTTCGTTAGATGGAGTTTCTAGTAGGTTATAATGATCATTTATAATTTCGTCGTAGAGTTCATCTAATGTAGTTACTTCTTCAGATTTTTCAATCGTACTCTTTTTAAAGCCTGATAAAATTGCTTTCGATGGAAAGTCTTCTAGTTCAGAGGTATTCAATTCAAGAAAGTCGACGTTTTCATAATCTAAAACTCTTCCTATTAATAAATCATGGTAGCAAGGTGCGGTTTGAAGCTCTAGCGCTATATATTCTTTACTAAGAACCTCGTAATTATAAAATTTACCGTCTATTAACGCTTTGTGTAAGATTTTATCATTCCGCATATTATGAGCTACAGAAACAAATAGCCCATGTGCACCACAGAAAAAGGCCGTACCATTACTCAGAAGCTTATCATCCTCACAACTTACGATTGAAAATGTGCTACTTTTAGTCTTCATATATGTTCTTGTCAAGTCGTTCTTGTTAAATAAGTTATATATTTTTACCCCTTCGTCAATTCCTCCACATCAATTTCCAGCGCATTAGCAAGCTCCAGCAAAGTAGAAAACATGAAATCTTCCTTTGCATTTTCGATGTCACTAATTTTCGCTCGATCAATTTTAGATGTTCTCTTTGCCAATTGATCCTGAGTCAGCTTTAATTCAGACCGTCGTTTCTTGATGTTTTTACCAATTCTAGCGTATATTTCACCGTATTTGTCGTCCATTTTAAAAAAAAAATGTGGTTTTATTGCCACTTTTGGTTTTTGTTACTATCTTTGTTTCAGTTATATTAGCGAAAAATAGAGTAGTAGCTTCACCGCTGTTACTTTATCGATATTACTCATACAAGAAAACCGTCAAATTTCCCTATGAGTCGATCGTGACCTCGCTATCTATTAGATTTTGTATTTTCGTACATTGTTCAATAGGGCGAGTTTCATGTTAGTCTTTAGGGAGCCATAACTTCGGTTGTGGAGGTTCTTGACGGTATCACTTGTAAAGCATTTAGGCTCGCCCTATTGGTTTTACCAATTAAGCTATCCTTTTCAGCTTTCCGAGTACACATCGATTCCTATATAAACCATAAAGAATTATGAGGAGACGATTAAACAGCAAGCAACCACAGCGTCCGCGATCTACAGTAGATCGAGCGGGGCAGAATTCCCTCAGCATAAGCTATAAGAACGTAAAGCGCCCACCGGCTTAGGGGGCAAAAGATAAAGCAGACAAGCCTGCAAGCTAGGCGTGGGCATCCATCCCATATGGATGCTACTCAAATTCTACACACCAAAAAAATACGTTTTTAGCCTGCGGAATATAGATATTGTCTGTACCGGTCGCCTTTTTATACCAATAAGGGCAAGAGTGTATCGAGCCAAGCGGTTAATAACAGCAAACGGTTTATACTTTAGCTTTTATAAATCTAACTGTTTTTTTTCTGATTGGCAAGCATGGGTAAACACATTTCTACGCTTCGAGATATGCGAAGGTGGCCGGTTTTATATTAGGTTACATGAAAGAGATTTTTTGAATAATTTGATCAACCTTTGAAAACGACATTTGGTTAGAACTACTTCTGATCTGGCTTTTCATATTTTATTTGCGTAATGAAAAGAGAGTGGGGCATCGAACAGTTGCTTTTTTGAATTGATATGTAAATTTAGCTCTATTTATAAGTCAATATTCAAAGAAGTCTTCGAATATCTTTAAAAAATAATATTCTGTGAAAATTTGACGAAAGCCTTAAGACATTAAAAGCTTTTTGAATGTTTAAATCAGAAATTTGCCGATGAAATCCTTATATTAGTAATGACAAGCACTTGCAGCTAAAAAGTATGTCAAATCAGCGCGTCAACTGTGGCGTAATTGATTTTGAAGATTTGTAACAGATTGATAAAGAGATTAAAAGTCCGGATATAGGATTCCCCTACGGGCTACAGAAATCAAAGTCAAAACATACAAAAGCCTGCAAACACAACGTTTGCAGGCTTTTTGTTTTTTACGGCATATCTGTTGTAGGAGAATATCCATAAAACGAGCGATCAAGGGTAAAGCTAAATTCTTAAAATCGGATGAGATAATTCTTAATCTACACCCTTTAACAAACCGAATTTTCAAGACGCAGAACATCAATTACTTGCTTGGTTAGTACCGGATAGCTGTTGGATTATTTCGATCATATGTGTGTTAGCCGTATACAAAAAACCTGCTACCCATCGTTTCATACGCTTATTTTCGCTTATCTAGGTAATGAAGGGGGACCGCTATTGGCAAAAAAGCAATTGCTTATGGCTGGAAAGCAATTGCTTATGACCGAAAAGCAATTGCTTATGACCAAAAAGCAATTGCTTATGGCTGAAAAAGTGATCACTTTTGGCTATTTCGACAACAAACGCCAAGATGCTTCAGCGGCGTTTTTTCCAGATAAATTAACGTTTTTAGCGATGTATTTCGTGCGGTAAGGGATAGGCTATTTTTGGTATACAGCCTGATGAGAGAATAGTGATAAAATTCGCTGTGCCCTGGAATTTGATATGGCTCGTGAACAGTTGTAATTTCTATTCGCTTACTATCGTAAGCCGGAATTTGTCTGGGTAAGCAGCGTGATCTATGATAGACTTTAGCTTATGCTATGCGCAATTTTGCTCGATTTTTGGGGATTGGTTGTCGGTATTTTTTTCACAGCTGCTTCAAGATATGGACTTATTTTGGTAGTTAACAGCTCACCATCAGCGCTTTATGGCCTTTACAAACGACAGCAACTAGCCAATTTTCAAGGTTCGCTAATGCCTTGCTACTGGCTTCAGCTACTTTTTCATCAAGCTGATTTTTAACGGCTGGACATGATCCGTTTATCAGCGGACGGTCGCGAACGGATGCACGAAAAGATCGGTCGCCGCGGTATTCCGGCTCCTGGACCGGTAGATGTTTGTAATGCCTTCGTTCAGCTGTTCCTTTGTGCTTTACTTTTGATACAGCTAATTTCTTTAATATCCAGGTGACTAATACAGCCTTATCGGCCTGGTTAGTGATGAAGGATCCTGCCAACGCAACGGGACTTTTCGGACGCATGCACATCGTATGTACACCTGCACCGAGTGCTGCCAAGCGAATACGTTTATCAGGATAATATACAGGTGAAATAATGGCGTCTCTGAGTTTGTTCCCCATATAAACTATACATCTTTTGCTCGTTACAGCGTACCCATTATAGTCAGTAGGAAGAATAGAGGCATTTACGATTGGTGCTTCCGTTAACGAGTCGATTAGCTTAACCGCCATTTTTTGCACACGAGTGTAACCCATCGTGATTACACAAAGACCTATCAAAAAAAGCAGTGCGGAAATCATAATCATCATCTCAAGCAATTTTGCTTATTATAACACCCGTATCGGTATTAACATTACAATTAATTTTATTAAAAACAATAGATTATAATTTAAATTAAATAATAACAAAATTAAGAATTAAGCGACGAAACAAGCTCCGGAAATCAATCCTTCTGCAAATACCTTTACCCCATCATATTTGATCACATTCTTATGAATAATTAATCTGCAGTGTAGCCTAATAGCCAGCACGATTTCGATAGCCCGCGTAGCATAACACAGCGTGAACCCTTCGATGCTGAATTAAAGGCTTTTAACCGTATATATTTATAAAGCTCATCAAGCAGCGGTCGCTATAGCTAGCTATAGACAACTAATCAATGCAAGGCAAAAAAGCAGACACGTTTAAAAATATCGAAATTTTCCGTCTCCTAAACGCTTCAAAGCGGTCTAGCGAAATACGATTAACCTCGCATTCAAAACTACGTATGCCCTAAACCACTTAACTTCACCATTTGATAACCTTTCAATTTCAAACGCAAGTTTGCACATCAAGTCGTTAGGGCGGTATAAACAGCTTCCGATTTATATTCCCCTAAAAATATAAATGGTACCAACGCTTGAAACCCGACTCTAGATCTGGTTTTACGTACTGCTAAAGGCTGGAAATTAGTAAATCAATATCTTCGAGGTAGATTTCATAGGGCATTTCGTTGTAGGCGTTTTTCAATCGATAGCCTTGCTTATAATAATTACGTGCTTGATTTGCATACCTCGCAGCGTCTTCTGGTTGGTTGCCATGTTGATAAATTTTTGCCAAAAAGTAGCTGGCCTCGCTACTTTTTGGATACTCCTTAATAACTGCTAATAAAAGCGAAGTCGCTTCTGCCTCATTATTATGCTGGAACAGCACAATGGCTTTATATAAATTAATTTTGTAGTCGACAAAGCCTGTATAAGAAGATTCCGCTGCTTGGTCAAAACACATCAAAGAAGCTTCATAATTCCCTAATTTATCATAACAGATCGCTTTTAAAAAGTGAATATTTTCACTCATCGGATAGTCGACATGATTCTCCGTTAAACCATCCAATCGAGAAAAATCGAGTAGTGCTCCTTCATAATCTCGCAGCATATGCAGCTTAATCCATCCGCGGTAACCTAAGTGCGAAATGGGTTCCATTTGAACGGCTGAATCAAGCAAGTGAAAACCGCGCGCATACATACCGCGCTTATTGAACGCTACGGATCTTTCCTGCAACACATCTCCATTGCTGGGGTATTGCCACCCTAATACCGAAAATATAAAATCTGATTTTATGGAGCCTTGCCTTTGTTCTGCATAACGAAATCGGCTAGCATACGATGCTGTAAAATAAGTATGCACAAAATATGCTAACGTTGAAAAGATGATGATAAATTGCAGGCCGGCAAAACAGATGTTACATATTTTTCTAAAAGAAGTCATTAATTCTCCCGTTTTGGATGCGTAAGTTGATAAATGCGTAATATTTCCGAGGCTTTCCATCCACAGTGCCCTTTTGCCATCTTTTTTTCGACTTTAAGCAGTCAACGACTTTCTTCATAGCATATTAGTTACCATTAGCAGTCACTTCGCGATAGTTAGCATTGACAAATGCAGGGCGGTAACGATCTGCTTCGCCATTTTTATTTACCACGAACCTAACCGTTAGTAAACCATCCTCCTGAAAAAAAATAGTGGTATCTACCAAGCAGCCTCTTAATTCATTTTTTAAACGGTAGCGGTTTTCCAAGGTGTCCAACTGATATTGTTGGTAATATAATTCATAGACATTCGGGCTATCACGATCGCCCAATGCTTTTGAGAATGAAATATCGTTAACAGGCTTATCCATATAAAAAACATCCCAAAGGTAGGCAGCTATGGCCAGTATAAATAAAACATGGATTATGAAATAGGTTTTTTTCATCATGCGTTGGCAATGGTATTAAGATAAGAAGTTTTTTTGAACTAGTCTGTATGGCTGGTATGCTAAACACAAAACGAAAATCGAGGATTACACGTGTAAAAGATGGAATGGCTTTAGCCTGGCGGAGAGCCAGTAGCTATAGAGCGGTATAATTTTGTACTTTTGTGCCATAGAAACCGAAGATTATGCGAGTGTTTATCCTACCAATCATATTATTATGTTATCTTACGTCAACTGGGCAGGAAATGTCCAAGCTAAAAATAAGCACAATTGATATTGATCATTTCTACAACGCCTTCCATCTGTTTGCCGCCGACTCTGCTAACGCGCATACGATATTTGAAAAAAATTATTTCAATCCGGGTACATCAGGCTTGAAAGACTTCTACAAATACAAAATCAAGGACAAGCAAAAATTTGTAAGCACATTAGAGCGCAGAAAAACATTTTATGCTTCGATAGAAAAAGAATTAAAGCAGATCCATATTTATAAAGACACGATTGTTAGCAACTACCTAAGATTTAAAGAGGCGTACCCCAAAGCAAAATTTGGCCATGTCTATTTCGTCGTTGGACGACTCAGTTCGAATGGTACAATTTCTAAGAATGGTCTGATCATCGGCGCAGAACTGTTGAGCAAAACACCCGTAAATTCAATAATGTGGTCGGACGACTTGAAAAAAATTGTTTTAAATTTTGACCATATACCTGTAACAGTATTTCACGAGATGATCCATTTCAATCAACGTGGAACCGTGAACGAAGGCAATTTGCTGAGTTACGCACTACGGGAAGGCGCAGCTGAATTTTTAACCGAACTTTTTCTGGGAGAAGCTGACGGTGATTACCATGCGTTTATAGGTAGAGAGTCAGCAATTTGGTCAGATTTCGAAAAAGAAATGTTTGAAGATATCTACGCATCTTGGCATCGAGAAAATGAACCGCTTAGACCCAGAAATGCTTTATATTGGGTAGGATATTACATCTGCAAATCTTTCTATGAGAACGCAGCAGACAAATCGCAAGCAGTTTACGACATATTAAATATAAAGTCTAGTCGAGATTTTTACAACAAAAGCAAAGTCACCGACAAAATAAAGCAGCTATCTACAGCGTCAATACCAAAAATTTTAAAATAGGAAAAAAACAGATGTTTTTACTTTTGATGAACACGAAAATCCGCTAAACGGTTTACGTAAAATGAGCGAAAAGCGAATATCGATGGTAAGAAAAACACGAAACGCACAGTTGTCTATTTCATTATTTTTGACAAAATAAGTATTATTGTATGGAATCATTCTTTGTATTCCACCATGAAAATTAGTACCCGTATCGTTACACTACTTTTATTAAATTGTGCAATTTATCACAGCGCTTTTTCACAGCAGGATTCCTGTCAAACTTTAGCTACAAAATTTCTTGACACCGTACGGGAGCATTCCTGTGCGAAAAATAGTATGGATTGGTCAACAGCCCGTGGACTTTTTATGGAAGAAAAATCCGAAATAAAAAATCAAGCGGAGCTGAAACCTCATTTCGAAATCAGCATCCATAAAATCAAGAACGAATACTTAACAAATCGTGCACCGCATATGCCGTTTTAGAAAAAATAAAAGTATAACCGCTATCGAGCAGGCGCTTGGGCAACACCCAGCGACTTTTTAAGATCAGTTCCGTTTCCGTACCGATTACTTTCGCGCCAATCTCGAGTAGCCAAGCTGGTGCTGGCAAACCAATCTTTATACCGTAAGCATCGCGGATAGCCTGCATAAATACCGTATTTTTAACAGGTTCAGGCGCTGTACAATTGATTACGCCAGCTAAATCTTCACGCTGCATCAACCATTCGGTACATTTCGCCGCATCCTGTTCGTGCACCCAGGAAACGTATTGCTCACCGTTTCCCTGCTTGCCGCCCAAGCCAAATTTCACCAGGTTAAGTAACCGCGGAAAAGCACCATCGCCTCGACCAAGCACGATCCCCATGCGCAACGCAATTTTTCGGGTATGCGGCGTGTGCGTGTCAAAGAACGTTTCTTCCCATTGCCGACAAACATCAATCGAAAATCCATAACCTATCTCTCCCGTCTCCTCGTCCTGTGGCCGATCTTCGGCGTGCCGATAAATCGTTGCGGAGGTCACATTGATCCACAGCTTAGGCGGATGCACCATTTCAGCGATCACACGACCCAAAAGCTTCGTAGGAACTACCCTTGATTCCACAATCGCCGCCTTATTCGTTTTCGTATATCGACAGTTTACATTTTTACCACATAAATTAATCAACAAATCGGCATCTTCCAACCTGGTCGCCCATTCGCCAACTGTTTGGCCATCCCATCGTAGTGTCTTTATATTCCCATCAGCCGGTTTTGCCTTGCGGCTCAGTATAATTACTTCCTTTGCCCGTGTTTGATAGTAGGCTGCCAATACGCTGCCGAGGTAACCATTACCTCCAGCCAGCACGATTTTGTTATACGTCATGTTCGTTACACATTAAAAAAGGATGAATAAAAGGACCAGTATACGATAGAGCACCCAACTGCTAGTCAACGCCCAGCCAAGCGACAGCAGTTTGCTTCGACGGATGTGTTCTAGAAACATCAGGCCAGCCACGCCCATAAACCAAGCGGCATAAAACAAGGGAGGAAGCATGAGCCAAGTCGACAAAAACATGGCTGGCAAAAGCAGCAGCGCACCGCCGAAGGAAATCGTCATCATATTTCCCAGATAGTCCCAACGCTTGCTGGGCTGCACGACACTAATGATAGCACCTTGAAAAAAGAGCTGACCTGCGCAGATCAAATATTCACGGGAACCATTTCCGGCAGGAAGCAAATCGCTCATCAACGGCGCATAGGCCGAAAGTATCCATGCGGTAAAAAGCCAGGTCATAAAAAGATAAGCCAGGCGATAGCGCA
>JAAIGF010023700.1_pt1 | contig 35704 bp, 23 predicted proteins | sample 6487441 | NCBI WGS metagenome assembly JAAIGF01 (sample SAMN13974129, study PRJNA590717) | phyllosphere metagenome | biome: pepper field; feature: multiple bacterial spot infested pepper fields; material: pepper leaves; isolation source: leaves from pepper fields | host: Capsicum annuum ...
AGCCGTGGGCGCGGGAAGCGCCTGGATCGCTGCCAGGCTCTCCTGGGCACGCTCCAACGACGGCTGGCGCACCTGATTCGTCAGTTCCAGTTCGACCGCCAGGTTGCCAGTGGCCTCCCCATCCCTGCCGGCCCACTGCCCAGCCTCGTTCCGCTGGTAGACCTGCCCGTCGTGTCCCAGCACGAGACCTTGCTTGGCGAGGGCACTTTCCACGGCTGCCGGCACCTCCACTCCATAGGCCTGGGCGCGCTGGGCAGCATGGTTTTCCAGGTAAGCGGCGGCGATGGCTTCGCGCCCGGTGGCAATGTTGCTTTCGATGCGGCCAAGGGCTTCCTGGTTGAGCTGCTGCGCGCGTTCCGGGGAGGCGGTTTGGTGTTCGTAGCTGCCCCGGTCGTTGGCACCGGACACGGCGGTTTTGACTTGGCGTTCCCATGCCTGGCTCTCAGGATTGCGGTGCCAGTTCTGGTTGTCCAACCCGACTTGGTCGCTGGCCCGTGCAGGGAGGTTGAACGGGTCTTGCGGTGGAGGAGCCTTGCCCAGCGCCAACTCCACTGCCTTGGCGTTTGCCAGCGCGCCCAGTTCCTGCGATTTCTCATAGCTGGCGACCACGAAATGCTCGCCGCTCGTGCGCCGGCCATCCGGAGCGAGGTCGATGGCCACTTCGCGCTGCCAGTTGCGGCCGTTGAACTGCCACTCCACGCCCGCTTTGTCGGTCTGGTGGTAGATGGCGCGGTTGTCCAGCAGATCCGCGCCTTTGTCGAGCGCCTTGCTCATCAACAGCGCATCGCCGACCACCAACGCCGCAGGCACGAAGCCGCTGCCGCCCAGCGCGGCGGCCGTGGATGCACCTCCAGCCCAGCCGCCGACGTTACGGGCCAGTGCATGGGTGACCTCGGACTGCGCGGCCGTGGCATTGCCCTGTTCTAGCAACTCGGCGGAACGGCGAGCAGTCAGCACTGCGTCTGCGCCGGTGGCCAGCAAGCCGCCGGAGCGCACCAAAGTGCTGGTCGACGCGTTACCCAGCAATACTTCCATGGACGCCGCGCCGCTTTGACCGCGAGGAACTCGCAAAGGTCTGGCGGCTTCCTCCCCCAAGGTGTTCTCTACCACGGCCACGCCACCGGGCGATAGCGTCAGCTTTCCACCGTGGTAAGCATCGGAGATAGCCTGACTTAAGCCATGCCGCTGAAGCTCGGGGTTGCCGCCGCGGGTCAACGGTTGCCCTGAACTTTGAAGGTGGTTGAGCGTGGAAACGATCCGACCTTCGTTGTGCGTGACGACCGCCCATTGCCGTATGTTCCAGCTCGCCTGCCCGTGCGCATCCATCTGTGCCACATTCTTCGAGGCGTAGCTCGTCGGCAGGTTACTTATCGGGTCATCGAAAAAAGCGTTTGTGATGGCCCGTGCTTGGTCCCTGGTTTGGTTCAGACCGGCATTGGTGTGGAGTTCCCCGTTGATCAATGCCACCTGTGCCGCATCGCTTAACCGCTGGACCTTCATCGCCATCCGGTCCAGCGCGCCCTGGTCCCCATTCAACGCGGCGAAGCCGTCTTTCGTTGAAGCCAGATCTGACAAAGCCAGCATCGTGCCAGTTCTGTATGCGCGTAGCGGCCCACCCGAATGGGGGCTCACACCCAAAGCGTGGGCCAGCGCTCTGTCATTTGGCAGGTTGATGAGATTGGTGGCCGCGTCCTTGTCGAAACGCCCTGACCGCACCAACGTCCGCAACAGGGGATCTTCGGAGAACACTTGCTGTTCGAGAGCATGGTGGCTCTGGAACAGGGGATTGCTGCTTGGCATGACCTAGGCTCCTTCCTCGTTGCCTCGTGGAATCAAATATCCGACGCGTCGATGAACGAGATGCCGCTGGATTCCGCATCGTCGGGAATGCCGGCAGCGAGGACTGCGGCCTTGAAGACGTGGTCGCAGAACGCCTTGGGATTAAAAGGCGTGCGAAAGACGTGAGCCCCTGCGAGCGCTTCTCGGCGGAATATCAAGCTCGCGCCACCCGCCATAGCGTAGAACTTCCCGCGCACATAGTCGCCATCGATTTTGATCCGCAACCTCGATGCGCCCTCATCGAGAGCGTCCAGCTCCCGCACCACGTCGCAGAGGTAGTGGCGCGGGCCTGGCGTTCCGTCGGCTAGACGGTAGTCCACGTCTGCGAAAGCAAACGCCTTCGGATCCACGGCCACCATGACGTCATGGAGGCGTTCGGAAACCAGCCAGTAGCCACTGAATCCCGCCTCCAAGTCACGTGGCTCGGGGCCTGCGTTTGGCTCATAGGTCAGCAGTGGCGTTTCGCGAAGGGGCGGAAACCCACCATCTTCCGGCCGTAGGATCAGCCGTGGCGGCGAAAGAAGCTCGCGCTCGTTGGTGAACTGAACCCCGCAGACCGGGCGGTTGCTCTCCATGTCAGACACAAACATGAAAAAAAAGCCTGGCGCTGGCTTGTTCGGGATGGTTGATTCCATGTGCTGGATCTCGTCCATTTTGGGTTGGCCTCTGCGTGCTGGGAAAGCTTACCTCCCAGCCACTGATGAAAGAGTAAGAAAATGCTGGAATGCCTAGTTAAGTTAGATATTTGGTTGCCTCGAATGAGGCCTATATTTTGGCATGGCGCAGGCTCCTTCCTCGTCGCCTGGCGGCATCAAATATCCGATGCGTCGACTAAAGAAATGCCGCTAGCTTCGGCGCTGTCAGGAATGCCGGATGCGAGGACCGCGGCCTTGAAGACTTGGTCGCAGAAGGCCGTGGGGTTGAAGGGCGTGCGGAACACATGAGCCCCCTTCAGCGCTTCGCTGCGGAAAGCCAAGCTCGCGCCGCCAGCCAACGAATAGACTTTCCCACGCACATAGTCGTCATCAATCTTGATCTTCAACCGCGATCCAGCCTCATCGAGCGCATCTCGCTCGCGCACCACGTCGCAAAGGTAGTGGCGGGCACCTGGAGTTCCATCGGCCATGCGGTAATCCACCTCCGCAAAGGCAAACGCCTCGGGATCCACCGACGCCCGCACGTCATGGAGGCGCGCGGATATCAGCCAATAGCCACTGAACCCTGCCTCCAGGTCTCGTGGCTCGGGGCCTGCGCTGGGCTCAAGAGTTAGCAGCGGGAGTTCTCGCAACGGCGGGAAGCCACCTTCGTCCGGGCGCAAGATCAACCGTGGCGATGAAAGAAGCTGGCGCTTGTTGGTGAACTGCACCCCGCAGGCCGAGCGGTTGCTCTCCACGTCCGGCTCGAACATGTAGTAGGCGCCTAGCGCGGGTTTGTTCGGGGTGACTGATTCCATGTGCTGGATCTCGTACGTGTTGGGTTGGCTTCCGCCTGCTGGGGATAGCTTATCCCTGGCAAATGATGGGAGCTAAGGCACTGCTGAAATGCCTAGCCAAGCTAGTTCTTCGTCGCCTCATTCGATAGGGGCTAGGCTCCTTGCTGGAGATGATTTCCATCGGTTTGTAGCTAGGAGCGGGGTGGGTGTGAAGTCGGCTACTGTCACCTATGACGCGTGCGTTGCGTGTCGGAAGCTAGATGGCATCTGAAGGATTTTGCCCCAGAGCATACCCCTCTGCTGCCGCCGTTTAGTCGACGCTTTCGTACCCAGCCAGTCCGGGCAATGACGAAGGTCACATGACAGTCATGCCCTGCTGTGGTGGACTTCGGCGGTTACCTTGACCGGAATTGCCAATGCGTCGTCTCACCTGCCTGATTGCTCCCTCTCTTCTTGCGTTGTGCTGCGGCAACGTGCTGGCACAGTCGTCCGGCGAGCCGGTTCCCAATGGTCGTCTACCGACCTGGGCAGTACCGGAGCGCTACAGCCTCGCGCTCAAGATCGACCCGGAGCAGACGCAATTCAGCGGCCGCACCACCATCCGCGTGCAGCTCAAGCAGGCGTCCGACCATCTCTGGCTGCACGGCAAGGAATTGAAGGTCAGCAAGGTCACCGTCAAGCCCGGCAAGGGCAAGGCGCTGACTGCACGCTACGTGGAAGCCGATGCGCAAACCGGCGTGGCAAGGCTGGATTTCGGCCGCACGCTCTCGCCGCAGACGCTTACCGTGGAGATCGCCTACAGCGCGCCGCTCAACCAACAGCTGCAGGGCCTTTACCAGGTGAAATACCAGGGCAAGGCGTATGCGATGACGCAGATGGAGCCGATCAGTGCGCGCTACGCGTTCCCCGGCTTCGACGAGCCGGCGTTCAAGACGCCGTTCGACATCAGCCTGACCGTGCCCAGCGATGACCAGGCACTGGCCAACACCATCGCGACCTCGACCAAGCCGGCCGGCAAGGGCTGGAAGACGGTGACGTTCGCCCCGACCGTGCCGCTGCCGACCTATTTGGTCGCCTACGCCGCCGGCCCGTGGGACGTGGTGGATGTGGCGCCGATGCCGGCCACCCCGCAGCGCCCCAACGCCACGCCGTTGCGCGGCATTGCCGCCAAGGGCCAGGGCCCGCGCATCACCCCCGCACTGGACCAGACCCCGGCCATCATCGCCGCGCTGGAGGACTACTACGCCTTCGGTTATCCGTTCGACAAGCTCGATCTGGTCGCAGCGCCGGACTTCAGCGCCGGCGCGATGGAAAACCCGGGGTTTGTGACCTTCCGCGATTGGCTGCTGTTGTTGGACAAGGATTCGCCGGCCGAGAACGTGCAGCGTTCCTTCAACGTCAATGCGCACGAGCTGGCGCATCAGTGGACCGGCGACACCGTGACCATGGCGTGGTGGGACGACCTGTGGCTCAACGAAGCGTTCGCGACCTGGATGCAGCAGAAGATCACCATGCAGCTGCATCCGGAATACCACGCCAATCTGGACCGTATCGGCGGTGCGCAGCATGCGATGGAAAACGACAGCCTGGTGAGCGCACGCAAGATTCGCCAGCCGATCACCGGCAATGGCGATATCGAAACCGCCTTCGACGGCATCACCTACCAGAAGGGCGCGGCGGTGCTGGCGATGTTTGAAGCCTTCGTTGGCGAAGGCGTGTTCCGTCAGGGCATGCGCGCCTATATCGCCAAGCATAAGTTCGGCAACGCCACCGCCGATGACCTGGTCGATGCAATCGCAGAAGCGGCCGGCAAGGGCGATGATTTCAAGGCCGCATTCCGCAGCTTCCTCAACCAGCCGGGCGTGCCGTATCTGCAGACCCAGGTGGCGCGCGAAGGCGGCAAGACCGTGGTCAAGCTGCAGCAGCAACGCTACCTGCCGCTGGGCTCCAGCGGCTCTGCCGCGCAACAGTGGGGCGTGCCGGTGTGCGTGAAGTACGGCAAGGGCAAGAACCAGGTTGGCACCGCCTGCCAGTTGCTTGAGGGCGGCAGCGGCAGCATCGTGCTGGAAGGCGCCGGCAAGAACACCTGGGTGTTCCCGAATGCGCGTGGCGCCGGCTATTACCGTTTCTCGCTGCCCAGCAAGCAGTTGGCGGCGCTGGGCAAGCAGGTCGGCCAGCTGGACGATAACGAACAGCTCGCCTACGCCGATGCGATCAATGCGGCGTACCGTCACGGCGATGCCGACAACGCGGCCGTGCTGGCAGCGCTCGCGCAGTTGGCGCCGTCGGCATCGGCCGATGTGTCGACCGCGTTGCTGGACCGCTTCGGGTGGATCTGGCGTTACCAGGCCACCACCGAGGCCCAGCGCGGCGCATTGCGCAAGGCCGCCGAACAGGCGTACCTGCCGCGTCTGCGTGCGCTGGGCTACACGCGGCGCAGCGGTGAGTCGATCGACGACACCGCACTGCGCACGTCGCTGGCCAGTGTGTTCGCCTTGCGTCTGCAGAACGCAGAGGTCCGCAAGGCCCTGCTGGCGCAAGGCGATGCGGTGCTGGCCGGCGGCAAGGGTGCGCTGGATTTCTCCGCCGCCAACCCGGACTTGCTCGGCACCGTGCTGGCAGTGACTGTCCAGGAACGCGGCGCACCGGCAGTGCAGGCGCTGATCGATGCATTGCGCACGCATGCCGACCCGGCCCAGCGCAACGCCATGATCGCCGCACTGGGTGCGGTGCAGGACCCGGCGCTGCTGAAGCAGGTGCGCGATTTCGCGCTGACCGACGCGATCAAGGTAGGCGAGATGAAAAGCCTGCTGATGCGCGGGCACAGCGATGAGCGTTCGCATGAGTCGATGTGGGCCTGGTTCACCGCCAACTTCGACCGCATCGTGCAACGCAGTGGCTCGTTCGATGGTGGCGGGTTGCCGGCGCTGGGTGCTTCCGGTGGCTGCAGCGTGGACGAGGCCGATCGCCTGGATGCGTTCTTCAAGCCGCGCCTGGCCAAGCTCAGTGGCGCCGACCGTGGCCTGGCGCAGACCGGCGAGACCATCCGCCTGTGCGCTGCGCTACGGCAGGCGCAGGCCCGCAAGCGTTAAAGGCCATCCGCTCCGGTGGCAACGCAAGATCCCACCGGCCTGGCGTGAGCGACTCGGGATCATCACTCATCCAGTGAGGTTGGTTCTACTGCATCGGCCGCAGGCGAAAGTGCTACACGCGTTGATGTGGCACGGGCGCCACAACAACGTGCCAGGTTGGAGTGATTGCTTCCTCATGCTGAGCCGATGTTAGCCAAGGCCGCCACTGGCGATGCAGCAAGCGGCTCAGCTATAGGACCGCACGACCTGCGGCGTTGCCATCCCTCGGTTTCTCTGCGAGCGTGAAGCGCCGCCGGTTTCTAGCGGCGGCGCGAAATTACGCTTTTAGTAGTGGATGGTTGCCGTGGTGGAGGTAGTGTCCAACTGGTAGTTGCATTGCAAATCGAGGCCGGAGTTATCGATGATCTCCTCCCACGGCGGCGACCTGACCTGCTTCATCCGGTAGTCGTATACGGCCACCCCGGTGAACGTGATATTGCCGCTCGCCGGATACTCGTCACAACTGTCCACCGAGTACACCTCCAGTGCGCCCGCCATGATCTGGGTCAGATCGCCATAGGAGGTAGTGCTGAGCCTTACGCTGCGTCCGCTGGTGACATTGCGGGTATCGATGTTCCAGCTTGAGCAGACGCTTCCGGCAGCACATATCGCATAGACGTCCCCGTTGATCTGGTCGCCGCTCTTGGCTGGAATGAAATCGCTATACCAGACCACGCCCTCCTTGCAGCAGTTCCAACTGCTCAGGTCCCAGCTGTTGCTTTCGCCGCGGTAACCCAGTACCGGTTGCAGAATGACAGGCGTATCGCTTTGCAATGCCGGAAAGAAGTAGATCGTCTGCCTCGCCACGTTGGTTGGGTTCGGCGGCACTTTCCAATTCGCCACGATGCGTCCGGGCGACCCCGCTGTAGTACCCGGCTGAGCTGATGTAGGCGTGGTCGATGGCAGCCGGGACGGGGCTGCGCTTTTTGAAGGCAGCGCTGGACGCGCCGCGGCGGACCTCCTGACCGTCCAGACCAAGACCATTGGGCCGTACCCGAACGCCGTTGGAGGTGAAATTATCCTGGCTGCAGCGCGCAGATTGTTCCTGGATACCATTGGCTTTTTGCAGCGTGCCGTCGGCAAGAATACGTTCGCTAGCGCCAATATGACGAACACAGGCAGGCGCGAAATAACCGAACGGCGTCTGCACATAGTCCTGCGGGACACCAGCAGGCTTGTGCTGGCCGGCGAGATTGGCCACGCGCGTGAGTCGTGCGTCCGGCGCCTGGGTCTGCGCAAACGCGGTGCCGGTAGTACTCATGCCAACCAGAGTTAGAAACAGAAGCGCTGCAGCGCTCGCATAACGGCGTGACGCGGAGCGCTGGGTCGGTGATTCGGAATTCAAGAGCCTCTCCAAAGCGAGTTAAAAAAGTTGAGAAGTCGAGCTGTGCCGCCAGAGCTATGCACACGAATGCACATCGGCCTGGCACAGTCGCGAGATGTAGACGGGGGCAATGGATGATTGTTCGTCGAGATGATTGCTATGCGGCCAAAGGGGCGCTGAAGATGACCGGGCTATGAAAGTTCCGCTTGTGGTTTTTCGTCGAATTAAGCGCTCAAATACGCATACTTTCGACAAGCATGCGCTGTATCGCATTCGCATATTTAACCCCGTTTGGTTCTCGTACCGAGACGAATGGGCGCTTGCAGCGAGTCGTCTCAAAACGCGGCGCGCAGGTGGTCTGCGTGGAGCTTGATCGACTCAGGTGTCGGAGCAGCCACACACCTCACGCCAATGCAGGCACGGCTGTCGGCTCTGGCGAATCGATCCGCTCGCGCGCAGGCACGCAAGCGCAGAATGCGCGTTCGCGGCGGTGGGAGCAGCATGGCGCGTCCGCCACCGCGAGTGCCGGTATGGATCAGGCGATACACCTGCGAGGCGATAGCTTCGTATTGCGCCGCTGGCGTGCAGACGACCTGGATGCCTTGGTGCGGCATGCCAACGACCCGTTGGTGCCGCGCGGATTGAGCGAGCGATTCCCTCACCCATATACCCGTGCCGATGGCGAAGCGTTCCTAGCGGGTAGGGTTGTCGATTTGCGAGACCCGGTGCTGGCCATCGAGATCGATGGCCGGGCCTGCGGCACGATCGCAGTGCGCCCAGGGCAGGGCGAACGTCGCTACTCGGCCGAGCTGGGGTATTGGATCGGTCGCACGTACTGGGGCCGCGGCTGGATGACACGCATCGTGGGCACGTATGTCGCCTGGGCGATGCAGACACGACCGCTGTATCGTGTGCAGGCCACCGTGCTCGATCGCAATCCTGCATCGGCCACGGTGTTGCTGCGCAATGGCTTCGTCGAAGAAGGCGTCAGCCGCTGTGCGCTGCTCAAGCCGGATGGGCTGCACGATCTGCGTGTGTTCGCGCGGGTGAATCCACCCGTTGCGGTTGGCGTGCCGGTGTGCACATCCGCCCCTGCGTGATTGCATGCACATGATGGCCAGCTGCAGGACTGGAAATGGCCGCCGCAGGAGTCTTGCAGATGCTGCGCGCAGTCGGCCACCTCAACCTCGCCCCCGCAGAGCGGCGCAACGTTCAACATGCTTCGGCGCAGCCGCCATGTACGGACCATCGCGCCGGTGGCTTACCATCGGCGTCACTGCCTGTGCGGCAGCGGCCTTACCGGTACTGCAACACGATCGACACGCAGACGGCGAAACGGCCGGAAGCAGCCGTTCCGCACTGCAAGCAACTCGAACTCCTGGATCCGACAATGACACAGCATGATGGACGCGGCGGACGGCCGCCACGCGACGGCGGCTCTGGCCCCTCTCACAACCCGTGGGGCCGCGCTGCGCCGCGCACACCTGCACCGCGCAGTGCCGCACCCCGCGCTCCAGCGCAGCACACTTCCGCTGTCACGCCACCTGCCGCTGCAGCAAGCGGCAACGCGCGTGAGGTGCGGCTGTACGGCATCAACGCCGTGCAGGCCGTGTTCAAGGCGCGCCCGCAGGCGCTGCGCAAGCTGTACCTAAGCGAGGCGCGCATTCCGCAGTTCAAGGCGCTGCTGGCCTGGTGCGTGACCCAGCGCATCGGCTATCGGGTGGTGGACGAGGCCGATCTGAGCAAGCTCGCTGCCAGTGCGCACCATGAAGGCATCGTCGCCGAGGTGCTGCGCGTCGCCCCGCAACCGTTGCAGGAATGGCTGGCAGCGTTGCCGCAGGGCCCGGTGCTGGCGCTGTGGCTGGACGGGGTGGGCAACCCGCACAACTTCGGGGCGATATTGCGCTCGTCGGCGCACTTCGGTGTGGCCGGTCTGTTGTTGCCGGCCGGCTCCACGTTGGGCCTGTCGGGCGCGGCGGCACGCGTGGCCGAAGGCGGCGCCGAAGCGGTACCGCTGGTGCAACTGCCCGACACTGCAACGGCGATGGCGCAGCTGCGCCAGGCCGGTTTTGCGATTGCCGCGACCTTGGTCGATGGTGGCCAGGACGTCTTCGCCGCCGCGCTGCCGCAGCGCCTGGTGTATGTGATGGGCGCGGAAAGCGAAGGCATGGACCGCGCCTTCGCGCGCGATTGCGATCTGCAGTTGTCGATCCGCGGCAGCGGCAAGGTGGAAAGTCTCAACGTCGCCTCGGCCACTGCGGTCTTCCAGGCCGCCTGGCACGCGCGCGTGCTCAACGGAGAACACTGATGGTGCGTTTTTGTGCGTTGTTGCTTGCGACCGGTTGCCTGTTCAGTGCCAACGCGTCTGCCGCCACGCCGGCGGCACCTCCCGAGGTGCGCACCGATCATGGTGTGGTGCGTGGCCAATGGCAGGACGACGGCAGTGCGGTCTTCCGCGCGATCCCCTTCGCTGCGCCGCCACTGGGCGCGCTGCGCTGGCGCCCGCCGCAACCGGTCGCCGCATGGACGCAGGTGCGCGACGCCACTCAGGCCGCCACGCCGTGCGTGCAGCCGGCGCTGGGCTGGAACAACGCCATGGCCAGGCGCGGCACCGAAGATTGCCTCTATGTCGAAGTGCAGACACCGCAGTTGCATCCGGCCAAGCCGCTGCCGGTGTTCGTATGGATCCACGGTGGCGCGAACGTGGCCGGCGGCGCCGACGGACATCTGCCCACCAACCTGGTGGCGCAGGGCATGCTGGTGGTGACGCTGCAATACCGGCTGGGCGCGCTGGGGTTCCTGTCGTTGCCGGAGCTGACCGATGGCGACAACGAAGCCGCCGGCAATGTCGCCTTGCTCGATCAGATCGCGGCGCTGCAATGGGTGCGCGACAACATCGCGCAGTTCGGCGGCGACCCCGCGCGAGTCACGATTGCCGGGCAGTCGGCCGGCGGCCAGGACGTGGGCTTGCTGATGCTCAGCCCGCTCGCACGTGGCCTGTTCTCGGCAGCCATCGAACAGAGCGGCACTGCCGGCTTCGGCCTGCCGGCGCGCAGCCTGGAAGACAATCGCGCGCTGGGTGTGAGCATTGCCAAACGTGCCGGCATCGACGATTCGGCCACACGGCTGGCGCAACTACGCGCGTTGCCGGCCGACCAACTGCTCAAGGCCGCGCAGGGCGTGGATGTGCCGGCCTTGGATGACGACGGCTATATCTGGTTGCAGGCGGTGGTCGACGGGCGCGTGCTGCCACGTGCGCCGGCCGAACTGCTGGCTGCCGGCGCGCAGGCAAAGGTGCCACTGTTGATCGGTTACGTGGTGCAGGAACTGCGCTATGGCGGCGAGGACGGCGCCGAGAAGCGGGTGCGCCGCGACTATCCCGACCACGCCGACACCATCCTGCAAACGCATCGTGCCGCTATCGCGCAGCGCGCCGCGCGGCAAGGCAATGCATCCATGCAATTGTCCACCGATCTCACCTTCCGCTGCCCGGCGGTGACCGTGGCGCAACGCCAGGCTGCGCTGGGCGTGCCGGTGTGGCATTACGTGTTCGATACGGCGGTGCCCGGTGGGCAGGTGACACATAGCGCCGAGTTGCCGTTCCTGTTCAAGAATCTGCCGATCGGCCAGCCGCCGGTGTCCCTGCAGCGCTATTGGGCCGCGTTCGTGCAGCAGGGCAATCCGAATGCCAAGGGCCTGCCGGCTTGGCCGGCATTTGCGCCGGCACAGGCGGGGCTGCAGTTCGATGCGCGTGGCGTGCAACCCATCAAGCACGCGCGTCCGGCGGTATGTGCAGGCGTGGACTTGCCCTGATCGATCGCGCGCACCAAACGGTGCGCGCGATCGACCCAACGCAACTCGATTCAGCGTTCGCAGCCCGGCCCACCGAAATAGAAACCACCATTCTGCATTTCCGGCGACAAGCCGGTGCGGGTGACGCCGGCATCCAAGGCATACGGATAGCTGTAACCGGCCATCGCCAGCGTGTAGCAGGACGGATGCTCCACGCCCAGCGATGACAGGCGCTGCACGGGATGGGTGACCATCGCCGCATCGCGGTAGAAGTGGTTGGCCTGGAATGCGGCCTGGCGATAGCCGGCCGCTGCGAACTGACCGCTCCCCATGCGTGTGCTGGCTACACCGCTGTTGGTCGAGACCTCGCCGCCTGCGCTCACGTACGCAACGCGTCCATCGGCGAGATCGCCCGAATACAGTGATGCTTTGTAGTAACCGATCCATTCGTCGTCCAGGCGCAGCCACCAGTTGCCGTCGGTATTCTTCTGGAATTCGACACCCAGCAGGGTCTGCTTGCCGCCTGCAATGCTGAATCCTGCGGCCGGCTGAGCGCCCAGGACATGTCGCGTGCTGGTCTGCACGAAATCGCTGCAATCCAGATTATGACAACCTGTAGTGACGTAACCGTCCTGGGTGGAATAAATGAAAACGATCGGCTTGTTGCCCCAGCCTGCGTCTGGCTGGATCTCCCAGCCCACTTCAAGTGTTTGCACTTGCTCGCTTGCGCTTTCACCAACGATCCATATCTGACTGATGGTTTGTTTCTCGTTGGTGGAGCGTAACGTGGGTGCCCAAAGATTGATGTCGGCTCCCGCGCCTGTGACCGATGTGCCGGCGGTATCCAGAAAGACGATGGAGTAGTAATGCGTTACCGGCGCCGCTTCCTGCACCGCCGGCACAGCGTCAGCCTGCCTGGGAGCGATCGCGCGCGGGGTTGTGCCGCGTAGAAAGCTACGCAGATTCGCATGCTTGCTCATCTCGGCCAAGCCGATGCGTTCGAACGGCACGCTGCCGGTGTCGCAACGTTGACCCGGGTTGACCGGCGCCACCGTCCCCTTGTTACTTGAGAGGGAGGGGGGTGCCGCCGGCGTGCTGCCATCGCGCAAGGCAGGTTGCTGCGCACTTGGAATGCAATCGAACACCTTGCCGTCCTGTTGCACGCTGCGCAGCACGGTCAGACCGTTGTAACGATTGAACAGATAACGCTGCATTTCGGCGAAGGCGGTGGGATCGCTGACCTTGGCCGCAGCCCCACGTGTTGCGTAACTGAGCTGCGCCTGCGCATCCAGAAACGCCTTGAAGTCGCGCGTGACCTGCGGGAATGCCCGCGATGCAGCCAGCGACGTGCCAAGCGCGTCGCGTTGGGTAGTTGCGACGCTTACGGTGGCCGGTGTGCGAAGCAAGGGTGGCATCAGTGTATCGATGCTGCGGTCGCTGGTCGTCGAGATCGATGGCGATAGCAGGGTGGCAGCACCGGCTGTGGGAGCCAGTGCAAAAACGCAAAGCGCAGCAATCGCGTGGCTGATCGATATCGGCCGATGAGAACGGAAGGTCATGTGTTGTCCCTTGGCGCCGGAATGAAACTGCCTGCACGCGGCGTACCATGCAGGACAGCAGCTTCAGTCCGCAGGTGCATTCCGAGGTCCGTTCGGGGCGCATGCCTGCGTTGAAGGCGTGCGCAGTCTAGCTGTGCAAAAAACAACTGGATGGGCAACAATGCATTGCGTGACATCAGGCACGAAGCAAGCGCAATGCGCTAAGCGGATGCCATGTCAATGGTCATGCACACCTTTGCGTACGGCGTTTGCTATTGCGCAAAGGTGTGCCAGTTCACTCCACTATCAGCATGGCTGCTCTTACTTTTTTTGCAGCCTCACTGCAGCGCCGCCGCCGGCAGCAAGCGCAAGCTGCAATGTGTCGTTACGTGTGAGCCTGCGTGTGTCGATGCGTACGTCGCTCGGGGTCTCTCCATCGGTATAGATGGTGGCGGTCCAACTGCCTTCGCCCAGGAACGAGAGCGGCAGGGTCAGCGTGCGCGCCTGCTCGTTGGTCATCGCACCCACATACCAGTCCTTGCCGCTACGCCGCGCCAGTGCGATGTGCTCGCCGATGGCGCCATCCAATGCGCGCGTCTGGTCCCAGCTTGCAGGCACATCGCGCAGGAACTGCGCGGCGGGCACGTTTTCGTATTGCTCGGGACTGTCGGCAACCACCGCAAACGGACTCTCGTAGACCACATACATCGCCAATTGCTGCGCGCGTGTGGTCATCACCTGCGGCCCGAAGTGCTGTGGCTTGAACTCGGCCGGGCGGACATTGCGGAAGCCGCCAGGAGTGTAATCCATCGGCCCAAGCAACATGCGCGTAAACGGCAAGGTGAGGTTGTGGGTCGCGGTGATGCGTGCGCTCCACTTGTTGTACTCGGCGCCGAGCACGCCCTCTTGGGTGAGATAGTTCGGATAGGTGCGGGTCAGCCCGGTCGGGTGATACGCACCGTGCAGATCCACCAGCAACCTGTGCTCTGCAGCCTTGCTTAGCAGACGATGATAGAAGTCCACCATCTGCTGGTCGTCGCGGTCCATGAAATCGACCTTGATGCCCTTGATGCCCAGCTGCTGGTACCAGGTGAGCGCTTGGTCCATGTGCGCATCGAGCGCGCGCCAGTGCGCCCACAGCCACAGCCCCACATGGCGCTTGCGTGCGTAGTTCACCAGACCAGGCAGATCGAGTTGCTCGACCGGGCGGAGAATATCCGCATCGGCGTTGTACTGGCCATCGCCGGTACTGCCGTAGTACCAGCCGTCGTCGATCAGCATGTATTGCAGCTTCAAATCCTGCGCATGATCGATATAGCGCTGGATGGTGGCGGTATTCATGCCCGGGTTCGCCACCCCGCTGGCCAGGCTGCCCGACCACCAATCCCACGCCGATTTGCCCGCGCGCACCCAACTCGCATCGAAGGCGGGCGGCGGGTTCAGCGCAGAAATCAAATTGGATTCGATCAGGCTCGCGGGGTTGTTGGCCAGCATGATCACACGCCATGGCGTGGCGAAATCGCGTCCCTTCGCATCGATGCTGACCGCCACCGTGGGGTCGTCCAAGCGCGGCGACAGTTTTGCCGACACGCCCAGGCCGCCATCGGAACGACCGGTGAGATACAAGCCGGCGTAATCGCGCAGATTCGCTTCGCCGATCGCAAGCGTGGTGCCGTTGGCATCGGTCTGGCACACCAGCGGTAACTCGAGCAGATGATGCGCGCGCAATCTGGATGCGGCGATTGCATCGTATTCGCCCTCGTGGCTGGTTCCGAAGCGGCCCAGATTCAAGTTCCAGCAGCGGTAATCGTGCGGGAATGCAAAGCTGGTGAGTTCGTCGCGAATGCGCACCTGGTCCGCATCCGGCAAGACGTAACGCAGCGCAACGCCGTCGTCATACGCACGCAGTTCGATGTTGAGCCTGCGGCGTTGCGTATCGGCCAGTTGCACGCGCAGTTCTCGATAGTGGTCGCGTGCTTGGCGCGTCTTTCCCACCGTCAAGGTGAAGCGGCTGTCGTGCAGTTCGGTCGTGCTGCCTTCTAGCGTCATGTCACGGCCGAGCTTGTTGCCTCGGCCCAGATCCAGCCCGAGCGGTGCATCGTCGAGCACCAACGTGTTGCGATACAGCACGCGATAGCTGGGCACGCCGCCGTCGCGCAGCGTGAATTCCACTTGCGTGCGTGCATCAGGCGACTGTACGCGCAAGCTCTGTGCTGCAGCGGGTGCAGCGATCAAACACAACAATGCACATGCCGCGGGGACTGCGGACTGGATCAGGTTTCGCATGATTCCCTCCTCCTGGGATTGCCAACCCTAACGCAGAAAGGTTGTTGTCGATATCCAGCTGGGGTAACGTTACCTCGCACCATGGCCGCTGAAACAGGGGCGGCAGCCACGGGCGGCATCACGGAGGTCATGACGCAGAACGTCTGCACGACGGGTTGCCGATTGCATCGAAGCGGTGTGCACCGTTGTGTGGCAGTAGAGCTTGGGAGAGGCCTCTAATGCTGATGGTTCGCAAGGCGTTCCGCCGCGGAGCGCTGTGGGTGTTGTGTGCTTGCATGGGTTGGACTGCAGTGGAGGCAGCGCCTGCCGACGATCCGCCCGGTCCGTATGACGTGCGCGTGCTTGCCGGCGGCGTTGCGCTGACCAAGAAGCTCGCCGCCCAGACGCCGTGGTTGTCTGCCGATGCGGACTGGAGCGTGGTTGGATGGGTGCGCCCATCACGGTCGATTACAGGTCCTGCATTGATTGCAGGCGTCGGCGATCCGCAAGGCGCAGGCCGGTACTTCGCGATCGATGGCGGCACACTCGGCTTTGCGCAGGGCGCCGACAATGTGCTGCGCAGTACGCAGACCTTGCGTGCAGGCAGCTGGACGCAAGTGGCCGCAGTTGCCCAGGGAGAACGCCTGACCCTGTACGCCAACGGCCGCAAGGTCGCCAGCGGTCGTGTGCAACAGACGGCCATCGCGCCGACGCTCGTATTCGGTCCACGCCAGCAACCTGCGGCGTATACGCAACATTTCGGCGGCGATATCGCGGGCTTTACCGCACAGGCGGGCGCGCTGGATGCACAGGCCATTGCACGGCTTGCCGCAAACGCGCCGGATCCGGCACTGCAGCGCTTCGAAGACGCATCGCCAGGCTGGCGTTTGCAGGTCAAGCAGATGGCCGGCCAGCTTGCGCCGCAGCCGGCCGCGACGTTGCCGCGCAGCAGCGCAGCGTTCTCGGCGCCGGTTGCACAGCCAGTACCGGATGCGCCTGCGCTGCAATCGCTGGATGCCACATCCTGGCGCGTGGATGCATGGCAACTGGCCGCAGCACCGGAGCTTGGTGCAGCGACCGGCGCCACGCTGTCGCGTCGTGATGACACCACCGGCAATGCGTCATGGCATGTGGCGACCGTGCCCGGTACCGTGCTCACCACGCTGGTCGACCGTGGCGTGTATCCGGATCCGGACATCGGCCTGAACAATATGGCCATTCCCGAAGCGTTGAGCCGTCAGGACTGGTGGTATCGCAGCAGTTTCGATCTGCCTGCCGCCGCGCAAGGCAAGCGTCTGGAACTGCTGTTCAACGGCATCAACTATGCCGGCGAAATCTGGGTCAACGGCGTGCAGGTCGGGCGCACGCGCGGCGCATTCGCACGCGGTCGTTTCGATGTCAGCAGGCAGCTCAAGCCAGGTCGCAACGTCATTGCGGTACGGGTGTCGCCGCCACCGCATCCGGGCATTGCGCACGAACAATCGATGCGCGCAGGCGTCGGCGAAAACGGCGGCATGCAGGCCCTGGATGGGCCGACCTTTATCGCCAGCGAGGGTTGGGACTGGATTCCCGCGGTACGCGACCGTAATGCCGGTCTGTGGCAGGACGTGCAGTTGCACGCCAGCGGCCCGCTCGCACTTGGCGACATCCAGGTGCTGACCGCGCGCTTGGCGCCGGATCATCAACGCGCCGAACTGGAAATCAATGTGCCGCTGCGCAACGACACGCCTGCCGCAGTGCAGGGCAATGTGCAGCTGGCCTTCGGCGATGTGACCATCCAGCGCCAGGTCACGGTGCCGGCCGGCGGCAGTACGCTGAAGTTCACTGCGGCCGACACGCCGCAGTTGCGCCTCGTCAACCCGCGGCTGTGGTGGCCCAACGGCTACGGCGAGCCTGCGCTGTACACGCTGCAAGTGGGCGTCGATGTGGAAGGCGCGCGCTCGGATGCGCAGCAGCTGCGCTTCGGTATTCGCGAAGTGACCTACGAGCTGTCGTTATTCGACGACGAGGGCGCATTGCGCCGTGTGCTGGTCGATCTCAACCAGGCCCGCCAGCGTGGCGAACGCATCGTCGATGTACGCCATGCGGCGATCCGGCCGGTACCCGGCGGCAACGCGCAGTCGCTGTATCCCGGTGCGCTGGGCTCGCCGGCAGTTCAGCAGCTGGACGATTCCACGCTGGCCCCGCATCTGGTCATCCGCATCAACGGTGTGCGCATTGCGGTGAAGGGCGGTAACTGGGGCATGGACGATTGGCGCAAGCGCGTGTCGCGTGAGCGGCTGGAGCCGTACTTTCGCCTGCAGCGCGATGCGCACTTCAATGTGGTGCGCAACTGGGTGGGGCAGAACACCGAAGCAAGCTTCTTCGAGCTGGCCGACGAATACGGCATGTTGGTGCTCAACGATTTCTGGCAGTCCACGCAGAACTACAACATGGAACCGGCCGACGCGGCGCTGTTCCTGGACAACGCGGCCGAGGTGATCAAGCGCTTCCGCAATCATCCGTCCATCGTGTTGTGGTTCGGGCGCAACGAAGGCGTGCCGGCCCCCATCCTCAACGAAGGCCTGGACAAGCTGGTCGCCGAACTCGACGGCACGCGCTGGTACACAGGAAGCTCCAACGAGATCAATTTACAAGGCAGTGGGCCGTACAACTATCGCGAGCCGGTGGCCTACTTCAACAAGCTGGCGCAGGGCTTCTCGGTGGAAGTGGGCACGCCATCGTTCTCCACGCTGGAGTCGTTCAAGGCCTCGGTGCCGGCGGTTGGCGACCAATGGCCAATCAGCGACGCCTGGGCGTACCACGATTGGCACCAGTCCGGTAATGGCGATACCAACAGTTTCATGCGCACGCTGACCGACAAGCTGGGCGCACCGACCAGCCTGGCCGATTTCGAGCGCAAGGCGCAGCTGCTCAATTACGAAACCCATCGCGCCATCTTCGAAGGCTTCAACGCGCAACTGTGGAGCAAGAACAGCGGCCGCCTGCTGTGGATGAGCCATCCGGCGTGGCCGAGCAACATGTGGCAGGTGTATAGCCACGATTACGACACCCATGCCGCGTATTACGGCGTGCGCACTGCAGCCGAGACGCTGCATGTGCAGATGAATCTGCCGGGGCACGAAGTGGTCGTGGTCAACAACGCTGCCACGCCAGTGCGTGGATTGCGCGTGCGTGCACAGGTGTACGCCAACGACGGCAAGCTGCTGCAACAGCGCGAACAGCCGCTGGACGCCGCGGCAGTGGCAGTGTCGGCACCCGTGCTGCAGTTGGCGCCGTTGCTGAAGGACACCAACGGGCTGGGCTTTGTGCGGCTGCAGTTGCTCGACCGCGACGCGGTGGTGCGTTCGCGCAACTTCTACTGGGTGGCGCGCGATGCGGTGGCGATGCGTGGGCTGGATGCGCTCGCAAAGGTGCCGTTGCAGCTCACCACGCAATTGCAGCAGGGCAACGAGGCCGTGCTGCGCGCCACTGTCCGCAACCGGTCGCAGCAGGTGGCCCTCAACACCAAGTTGACCCTGGTGGATGCGCAAGGCCAACGCATCCTGCCGGCCTATTACAGCGACAACTATCTGAGCCTGGTACCAGGCGAAGAGCGCGTGGTGGAAATTCGCGGGCCGTCCGCTGCCACCTTGCGCAACGCCACGCTGCAACTGCGTGGCTGGAATGCCGAACCATCGACAGGCGTCGCCAACGGGGCTCCGTAGCGACGTCTGCGTGTTGCCGCGCCGTGCCATGCACGGTGCCTCGCACTGACGCACCGTCTGGTACGTCAGCCAATACCGCATTGCCGTGCCGGCAATGCCAGTCGAAACGGTCGTGGATTTGTCATCCCTGGGAGGGGACCATGAACAAGCTGCATTCGAATACCCGCCATACCCCGTTGGCCGCCGCGCTCGCGGCTGCGCTCACCCTGCTTGCCGGCGGCGCAAGCGCGCAAGACACCGCCACCGCTCCAGGCGTCACCGAACTGGACAAGGTGATGGTCAAGGGCGTGCGCGGCGCGCAGGCCGAAGCCATCGAGAACAAGCGCAGCGCGGCGCAGATCATCGATTCGATCTCTGCCGAAGACATCGGCAAATTGCCCGACGTCACCATCACCGATTCGTTGCAGCGCGTGCCTGGCGTGCAGATCCGGCGCTCGGCCGGCGAAGGTTCGCAGCTCAATATCCGCGGCATGCCGCAGGTGCAGACCACCATGAACGGCGAGTTGTACCTGAGTGCAGGCGGCGGCGATCAATATGGCCAGCCGAACATCGGCCGCGCGCAGCCGGATTTCGTGGACATTCCTCCCACGCTGTTCAGTGGCGTGGATGTGATCAAATCGCCCACTGCCGCCGATCTGGATGGCGGCATCAGCGGCACCGTCTCGTTGAAGACGCGGCGCCCATTCGATCTGCCGGAAGGCTGGACCTTCAGCGGCCAGGCCGAAGGCTCGTACGGCGATCGGGTGCAGAAGGCCAACGCGTTGTATTCGGGGTTGGCCAGTTTTCGCACCGCGCGTTGGGGCGCGTTGCTGGCGGTGTCGTATTCGGATGCCACGCTGGAAAACAAGCACCCCAGCGTGTATTCCAACGGCGCACAGAAATCCACCGAACAGAATGTCGGCTTCGACTTCAACGGCGATGGACGTATCGGCAGCAATACCGATCCGGGCAATCTGCCGCGCGACTACTTCTACAACTGGGTGGCGACCGAGCTGGATAACCGCAGCACCGATCGCCAGCGCACCGGCATCAATGGCTCGTTCCAGTTCAACATCAACGATTCGTGGACCGTATTGGCGGACGCGGCCTACACCAAGCTCGAAGACCACGACACCTCGGTTGCCGCGCAGCTGCACACCGGTTGGGCGACCAATCAGTTGCAGCCGGGATCTGTGGTCGATCCCAACGGCGTGTTGGAGTACGGCAATTTTCGTTACAACCGCTTTCAGGCGCATTCGATGGCCGGGGTGGCGGATTCGGATGCGCTCAATACCAATCTGGAATTGCGTTACGACGACGGCGGCCCATTCCGTGCCTCGTTCCGCTGGGTGCATGGCGATGCGCAGCGCACCTACGACGAAGCGCGTGCCGATGCAGCAGTGACGCGCGGCGACCAGATCCCACGTGCCGGCGGCGTGACCCAGTGGGCCAACGTCAATGGCCTGCCCACCGTGGATGCATCGGTGGATTTCCGTGGCACCTACCCGGCGGTCAACCTCGCGACCGATGTGTCCAATCCAGACAATTGGCAGCTGATGTCCACCTGGGCGCAGGGCAACAAGATCGACGCCAAGATGGACGCGTTCCGCGCCGATGGCACCTTCGAGTTCGACGAGGGCGTGGTACGCGGCTTCCAGTTCGGCATTCGCTACGGTGAGCGCGATTTCAAGCTCGATACCTATCGGTATCTGTCGCCGGTGTCGTCCAGCTGTGCCGACCCGAACCGTTCGCTGTACTACTACAAGGATCCGCTGATCGTCGATACCTGCAGCGGCGTGTCCGAAGCGCGCTTGCTGCCGTTCAATTCGATTCCCGGCTACTGGGCGTATTTCAACGACTTCGATCCGCTCAAGGTCACCGGCCTGGGCAGTCAGGGCCTACCGGCGATCAACCCGCAGGCGATGAAAGACCCGGTTGCTTATCTCAACAGCCTGTATCCGGGCAACGTGGCGTATCAGCAGGCAGCCGATTCCTACCAGGTCACCGAAAAAACCAGCTCGGCCTATTTCATGGCCAACCTGGAAGGCGGTACCGGCACGCGCGTGCCGTGGACGGCCAACATCGGTGCGCGCATCGTGCAGACCAAGCTGGCGATCGACCAGTACCTGAGCAGCGGCAACGTCTATATCGGCAATGTCGAATGGAACGGCGTCAGTCCCGCGATCGGCACCAACCGTCTCAATCGCCAGTACACCGATGTGCTGCCCAGCGCGAACTTGTCGCTGGACGTCACCGACGCGCAGAAGCTGCGTTTCGCCTACAACAAGGCGGTTGCGCGTCAGGACCTGCCCGATCTGGGCCGTGGTCTGGTGAGCTTCTATGCGGTCAACGGCACGCCGCCGCGCAATCCGTCGCTGCCATCGGATGCGGTGCTGTTCCTCAATGGCCGTTCGGGTAATCCGGATCTGGATCCGTATCGCGCCACCAACTACAACGCCTCGTGGGAATGGTATTTCGCCGATGCCTCGTTGATCAGCGTGGGTGCGTTTCTGATCGACGTGAAGTCGTTCCCCACCACCGTTACCAATATCGAAGCCTTGCCCGATGCCGATGGCGTCGTGCGCGCGGGCGGCCCGGTCGAGCGCATCGTCAATGGCGGCGGAGGCAAGATCAAGGGCTTTGAAATCGGCTACCAGCAGGCCTTCGATTTCCTGCCGGGCTGGCTGAGCGGCTTCGGCACCAACATCAACTACACCTTCTCCGATGCCGATACCGACAACACCGATATCGACGGCAACACGCTGCCGATCGGTGACAACTCCAAACACCAGGCCAACGCGGTGCTGTGGTATCAGAAGGACAAGCTGCAGGCGCGCGTGGCCTACAACTGGCGCAGCAAGCGCTTCAGTCAGGTCAACAGTTCCGCATGGGGCGACGAGCTGGCGATCTGGAACGACGACGTCGGCTACCTGGACGCGTCGCTGAGCTACGACGTCAACGATCACCTGACCCTGTACGCCCAGGCCACCAACCTGACTGGCGAAAGCGAACGCCGTTACGCGCAGTGGACCAATCACTACTTCGACCAGAACATCTTCGAGCGTCGCTACTACGCGGGTCTGCGTTTGCGCTTCTGATGCCATGCACTGATGCAAGACACTGATGTGCGGCACGGTGCGTCCCCGCGCCGTGCCGCACATGCGGTTGTCCTCCTTCCTCTCCAAGCGGTCATTGCGCGTTCTTCCCGTCGCCGTTTGATACGGCGCTGCAGTACGTTCGGCGGTGACGTCGAATACCCTCCCATTCGGCTGCATCGTCGGGAAGCGATGTGGCTGTTTTTTTGCGTGATTGGGCGGGCGTCTGCGCAATCACGCCGGCAGTTGAATGCTGCAACTGTCAGTCTGATTGCTATTGAAACGGCAGCGGTCGGCCGCGACGGCGCAGCGTGCGCACAGATTGAGGTGCTGCGTCTATGCCGAACCGGGATGGTGATGGCGCGCTGTGGCGCTATGTCTTCGGCGGCCCTGCCGTCGAGCCACGCTTGACCAGCGTGTACTTCATCACCTGATGCACGCCGGGTGCGGTGTCGCCCTTGCGGCGTTGACGAACCGCGTCGGCCAGCAGTGACACAGCAGCACGACCCATCGCAGTGACCGGTTGGTGCACGGTGGTGAGTTCGGGCCAGATGGTGGTGGCCACCGGCGTATCGTCGAAGCCGGCGATGGAGACATCTTCGGGCACGCGCAAGCCCAGTCCGTGCGCGACCGCCACCGCTGCGGCCGCCATGTCGTCGTTGCTGCAGAAGATCGCCGTGGGTGGTGGCCGCTGCGCCAACAGGCTGCGTGCGGCCAGAAGACCGGAGTGATAGGTGAACAGGCCCTCGGCGATCAAGCCATCTGCGACCGACACGCCGGCAGCGTGCAGGCTGTCGAGATAGCCGTTGGCGCGCAGTGCGCTCGGGGTGTGTTTGGGGTCGCCCTTGATCAACGCAATGCGACGATGCCCGAGCTCGATCAGGTGGTCGACGATGGCGCGTGCGGCCTGGTAGTCGTCGATCCGCACCGAGCTGATTTGCGCCATCGGTACGCCGCTGGCCACCGCCACGACCGGAATGCCGCGCGCATCGAGTTCGGCGATGGTCTGGCGCGAGTCGCATAACGGCGGTGGCAGGATCACCCCATCGACGCCGGCAGCGAGCAGGCGCTCGGTGGCCACACGCTGGCTGCGGATGGCGCCGCACTTTTCCACCATGACCTGGCTGCCGGTGAGGCTGCTCTGCTCAAGCAGGCCGAGCATGAATTGATTGAGGTATGCGGCGCTCGGGTTGCTGTACAGCAACCCGATACGCAGCAGCCCGCTGGTCCGCAACGAGCGGCCGGCGAGGTTGGGCCGATAGCCCAATGCCTGTACCGAGGCCTCCACGCGCGCGCGCATCGCTTCGCCCACATGCGGGTGACGGTTGATCACACGCGAAGCGGTCATCGGCGAGACGCCGGCGTGTTTGGCGACATCCAACAACGTCGCCGCATTGTTCGCGCTGCGTTGGCGCTTGGCCACCATTGTGTGTGCTCATCCTGGAGTAAGAGCGAATGCGCGCGCTACCGGTTCGACGTGTGAAGCGACCACGAAAAACAACCGACCCATCACCTGACGCAGTACCAGCGGCAGCTGCCGGTCATCGCCGAATCCACCGCCTACGCACCGCTGCCGAGCAAGTGATGTGCCTCTACCCGGTACGACCCGCGGCCAGTGGCAGCCGCTTCATCGCAACTGCGCACTTGCCAGACGAACGCGCCGTTCTGCGCAAGCAGCAGCGCCAGGCATCGTGCGATTCCTGCATGCGCCTGGCGCTTGAAAACCGGCAATCACGGCCGAATCGAGCGTTCGGCGCATGCCCCGCATCATCCTGGCCACTCACTCGCTCGGCGGTTGCACGCTCTTCGCGCGGCTGCCGAAATCGCCATCGGCTTCTGCGGCGAGATACGCGAACACGGTGTAGGCGGCCACGTTCTGCGCGAGCGCCTTGGGGTCGATCTTGTCCAGCGTGTCGTCGGCGGTGTGGTGCAGGTCGAAGTAGTCGGTGCCATCCTGCGCCAGCCACCCCCAAGCGCCACCCTTGGCGGAAATCGGCCCGACATCCGGTCCGGGGCCACCCTTGCCCGGTTCATACGCGATGCCCAATGGTGCCAGCACCTCGGCAATCTGCCTGGTCGCTGCACGCGAGTCTTCCGGTGCGGCCGCACCGGTGTTGAACGCGTAGATGCGCCCGGCGCCGAAGTCGCTTTCCGCGCCGATTTGGTGCAGTGCCATGTCCTTGGCATCGGTGCCGTGCGCGGCGGCATACGCCTTGCCGCCATACAGCCCTTGCTCTTCGTTGGCGAAGGCCACCACACGGATGCTGCGCTTGGGTGGCTGCTTGAGTTGCCCGATCAGGTGGCCTGCCGCCATGGTGATCGCCACGCCGGCGCCGTCGTCGATGGCGCCGGTGCCCAGATCCCACGAATCTAGATGCCCGCCGATCACCACCACTTCCTTGGGCTTGCTGCGCCCAGTGATCTCGCCGATCACGTTGTATGAGGTCGCCGTGCCGTCCCAGCCGCAATCCAGCGTCAGGCGCAGGCGCGTGCTGCCCAGCGCGGTGAGCCGCGCGAGCTGGTTGGCATCGGGCACCGACAGCGCTGCAGCCGGCACCGGGGTCAGGCCCTCATCGAAACGGGTGATGCCGGTATGCGGCACGCGGTGCGAATCGGTACCGGCCGAGCGCATGACAAATCCCACTGCACCCTTGCGTATCGCTTCGGACGGCCCCTTGCTGCGCACGGCGCCGCCATTGCCGTAATCCTTGCCGTCGCGCGCCTTGACCATCTGGTAATCGACGAAGGCAATCTTGCCGGCCAGCGAGCCGGCTGGCGCGGCCTGCAACGCAGCCAACGTTGCGAAACGCACCACCTCGCCCTCGACGGTGCCGCCCGGGCTGCCGCCCAATGCGGTGATGGTCAACGGCTGCGCATGCGCCCCGATCACGACAGCGTGTTCGCTGCGACGCTCCCATTTCGGAAAGGTCACCGGCTCGGTCCATACCTTGTCGAAACCCAGTGAAGCGAATTTCGCCTTGGCCCAGGCCACCGCACGTGGGTCTGCTTCGCCACCTGCAATGCGCGGGCCCACCTCGGTGGTCAACGATTGGACCACCGAAAAGCCGGTGTTGTCGGCCAGCGCCTGCTCGCGTAGCTGCGCTGCGGTACGCAATGCGCTGTCGGGGATGCTGGTCTGCGCGGCGAGTGCGGAGGAGCAGGCGAGTAGGGCAGAGATGGCAACAGCGAGACGACGCATGCAGGGCGGCTCCAACGACAAGGGGACCCCGAGCTTATCAGCGCCAGGTCCCTCGTCTGCGTGCGAAAGGTCATCCTTCTGCGCGAAGTTGCGCCACAGGATGCGCCAGTTGGTTGTGCCCGCTTACAGCGCGCCCGGCGGCTTGAGCGTGTCGTTCTTGAGCGCGTCGCGAATCTCGCGCAGCAGCAGTACTTCTTCGCTCGGGCCCTTCGGCGCGTCCGGCTTGCGATGGGTCACGCGGTTGATCAACTTGACCACCAGAAAGATCGCGAAAGCGATGATCAGGAACTGCACGACGGTGTTGATGAAATCGCCGTAGCCAATAGCAACGGCCGGGATTTCCTTGCCGGTGGCATCGACGCCGGCCGGCTTGAGTACCCACGCCAGGCGCGAAAAATCCACATTGCCGATGGCCCAACCGATCGGCGGCATGATGATTTTCTCCACCAGCGCGGTGACGATCTTGCCGAACGCCGCACCGATGACCACACCGACCGCCAGGTCGATGACATTGCCGCGCATTGCGAATTGCTTGAATTCGCTGACCATTCCCATAGTGCACTCCAACTGCGGTCGCGGACCAACTGCCGCAGCCCGATCGTAGCCGGCTCGATGTCAGCCCGCGATGATGCCGTGGCGCTCGGCGACGTTCTCCAGGCGCGCACTGAACTGGTCGCCCGGCAGCAACGGGCCGACGCCGGCCGGCGTGCCCATGAAGATCAGGTCGCCTGCGCGCAGTGCGTAGAGTTTGGAAAGCTCATGCAGGATCTCCGGCACGTTCCAGATCATTTGATCCAGCAACGACTGCTGACGCACCTGGCCGTTGACCTCCAGCGACAGATTCAGCGCCTCCAGCGCGCCGACTTCGCCGGCATGCACCAGCTCGCTGATCGGTGCGGAGTGATCGAAGCCCTTCGCGATATCCCACGGCAAGCCCTTGGCCTTGGCCGCGGCCTGCAGGTCGCGACGGGTCAGATCCAGGCCCACGCCGTAGCCGTAGATCAGGCGCTCGGCCTGTTCCACCGGCAACTCGCCGGCCGGCGCATCGCTGCCCAGCGCCACCACCAGTTCCACTTCATGGTGCAGTTCCTTGGTGCCGGGCGGGTAGGGAATGTGGTCGCCGTGGCCGACCACGATGGCATCGGCAGGCTTCATGAAAAAGGTCGGCTGGCCACGCTCGGCCTTGGATGCTGGTGCGGTGGCGCCCATCTCGCGCGCATGGTCGGCAAAGTTGCGCCCCACGCAGTAGATGCGATGCACCGGAAAACTGCCACCACCCACCACAGGAATGCGCGGAACATCGGCGGCGGGAATCACATCGTGGGTCATGCGCGCATCCTCAACATACGGGCAGGTGAGTCTAGCGGTTCGCCTGTGTACGGCGGAACCATGACGCTTGCATCCAGTGCATGACATGGCCGATCTGGCAGCGCTGCGAGGCCTCTGAAGCGTCGACGCGTGAGTGGCAATGGGTACAACCAGACGATTGCGAACCCACTACAGAGCTGGCAGTGCGGCGCTGGCGTCCGATGCGAGCGCGGTGTGCATTGATGCGGCAGTGAGAAGACGTGCGCGCAGGGCGGTGAACTGGTGCTCGAGGCAGCACCCAATGCGCCTGTGGCCCATCAGCGCAGCGCAGCACCCGGCGACATGGCACTGCTCAACGCGCGGCAAGCCATCGCACGCCAGGTGTGGCGTGCTGGAATCAAATCATCATCGATGCAGGCATCGGCCAAACCCCGCACCTGCTGCGCAGGCCGAGACCGCGGCGCAGCGATGCAGTCAGCCAGGTGTCAGTGCGACAACGGCAACGCGGGCTTGCGCACCACGTGGTACTCGGCGTCGACCACGCGTGCCTGCTGCGGCGTGCGGCGGTTCGACTTGCTCAACAGCTTCCAGGCGATGCCGCCCAGGATCATCGCTGCGCCAACGAACACGCTGAAGAAGATCAGCACCGCAAGGATCACCAGACCGGCCAGGCCGGCGGCAACGCGCACCAATGGGTGACGCGGCTTGCGCGGCGCAAACAGGTGATGGAAGTTGCCGAATTGGAAGAGGCGTGCGGGCATGGCGGTGGGCTGCCGGGCAGGAAACGAGCGCGCAGTATCGTTGCGGTTTCATGTCATTGAGTGAAAAGTTCGTTAATTGACACTGCAATTTGCGAAGACGATCACGTGCGGCAGGCGTTGATGACGTCTTATACGGCCAGTTGTGGCCGGTTGGCTGGGCAATGGCGTTGTCCCGCAGTCGCCGTCTGAGGCTCCGCGTATTGGCCAGGCGCGCATGCCACAATCCAGGCCCATCGCCATCGTTGCCCGGTCCCCTGCATGTCGTTGCCATCGCCCACCACGCTTGCCACGTTGACGCAGATTCCCGATGCCGGGTTTCTGGAAGTGGAAGCACTGCTGGACAGCGGTGCCGAATCGCTGGTGCTGTATCGCGAAGGCACCCAGGTCCGTGCGTGGTTGAATATCTGCCCGCATGCCGGCCGCCGGCTGGACTGGGCGCCGGGGCAGTTCCTGAAGACCAAGGAAGGCCAGTTGGTCTGCGCCGCGCACGGTGCGGCCTTCGAACTCAGCGGTGGCGAATGCGTCAGCGGCCCATGCCGCGGCCAATCGCTGTTTGCGGTGCCGGTGCGGGTCGAAGATGAGCAGGTGCTGCTGGGGTAAGCGCCAGCAACGATTGCCGATGACGCTTTGTCGGCCGCTCGAAAAAAGCGCAACGCCGGATCAGCGCGCCGCCCACCAGAACATCAGGTTGATCACCGATACCATCACCACGATGTAGATCAGCGACAGCGGTGCGCCCACGCGCCACAACTCGCGCGGTTGATAGTTGGCCGGGCCGGCCACCATCGAGATCACCGGGTTGGACGCGGTCATCAGGTTGTTGGACGCCGACAACGCCACGATCAGCGCGAACGCGGTGGGGTTGCCGTTGGCGGCCAGCGCCAGATTGACTGCAATGGGCACCATCACGATGGTCGCGCCCACGTGGCTGATCACCAAGGAAAAAGCTGTGGTCAACAGTGCCAGGCTGATTTCCAGCGCCCACACCGGCACGCCTTCGGGCAGGCGGTCGATGGTGTGGCCGGCAACCCAGGCCGCGGTGCCGCTGCTGTCCATGGCCCAGCCCAGCGGAATTAGCCCGGCCATCATGAAGATGGTCTTCCAGTTGATCGAGGCGTAGGCCTCGTCCATGCGCAGCACGCCGCTGACCAGCATGCATGCCACGCCGGTCATCAGTGTCAGCGCCACCGGCAGGCGCGAGGTCAGTGCGATCAGGATGGTGAAGGCGAAGATCGCCATCGCGATCTTGAACTTGTGCGGGCGCTGCTCGCCTTTGGGGAAGTCGGTCACCGGAACGAAATCGCGGCTTTCCGCCGCCTGCGCCAGGTCCTGCCAGATGCTGTGGAAGACCAGCATGTCGCCGGCGCGCAGCGGCACGTTGCGCACGTCTTCGCGGATGACCTGCTTGTCGCGGTTGATTGCCAACAGGCTGATGCCCGCCTGCTTGCGCAAGCGCAATTCGCCGGCGCTCTTGCCGATCAACCGCGAGTTCGGCGGAATCAACGCTTCGGAAATGCCGGCCAGGCTGGGATTGAACAAATCGCCCAGGTTGCGCAGGCGCGAGGACATGCGCAGGAACTGGTTTTGCGCAAAGTCGGCCACTTCCTGGCGCGGGCCCATCGCGCCGAGCACGCTGCCGACCCAGATGCGCATATCGGCCGGTGGCGCCAGGCGGGTGTCGTTACCGGTCTTGAGCGCAAGCAGCAACGGTGCATCGTGCAAGGCTTCGGCTTCGCCCAGGGTCATGCCCACCAGCGGGCTTTCGGCGGTGACGGTCAGCTCGAACACATCGCCGTCGATGCCGTAGGTCTTGGCGAAATAGCTTTCGGTGCGCGAGGGCGTCACGCCTTCGTTGATCAGGCGTTCTTCTTCGATCAGCTTGCGGTCGCCGTAGAAGCGAAAGTACAGCAGTGCGGCGATCAGCAGCGCCACGCCGATCGGCAGCGGCGCGAACATCGTCAACGGCTCGATGCTGGCCATGCCCGAGGGCAGGTTGTTGTTGGCCGAGACCAGCAGGTCGTTGAGCAGGATCAGCGGCGAATTGCCCACCATGGTGAGCGCGCCGCCCATCACGATGGCCGCGGCGATCGGCAGCAGCATGCGCTGCAAGGTGAGCCCGGTGCGTGCGGCCAGGCGCGAGGCGACCGGCAGGTACAACGCCATCACCGAGGGGTTTTGCATGAACGAGGAGTTCAAGCCGGAGATGGCCAGCGTCATCATCATCAGGCGCTGCTCGCTGCCGTGCGAACGCCGCAACAACCAGGTGGCCAACCGGTTCAACGCACCGGTGCGCTCCAGCCCCGCGCCCAGAATGGTGGTGGCGATGATGCTCATCACCGCATTACCGGAGAAACCGCCGAACAATTCTTCCGGCGCCACCAGTCCGGTGACGCCCAAGACCACCAGCACGATCAATGCCACCACGTCGGCGCGAATGCGCTCGAACAGGAACATCGCCATCGTGAAACCGACCAGCCCGAGGACGAGCTTCATATCGTTGGTCAGCGTCAGCGCGGTGTCCATTGGGGGCCGGGAATGGGGAGTCGGGAATGGGGAATTGGCAGAGCGAAAATTGCGGGCGCTGTGGGTTATCCGGGCGACGCGGGCAGTTGCCCTTGCGATTCCCGATTCCCGATTCCCGAATCCCGGTCATAAAGCAAATCCCACACACCGTGCCCAAGCTTCTGGCCGCGCGTTTCGAAGTGGGTTTGCGGGCGCCAGGCCGGGCGTTCGACGTGGCCGCGCGGGCCGGCGCGATTGACCAGGCCCGGGGTGGCGTCGAGCACGTCCCACATCTGTTCGGCGTAATCGGCCCAGTCGGTGGCCGCATGCAGGCGGCCGCCCTCGCGCAGCTTGCGCACCAGCAACTGCGCGAATGCCGGCTGGATCAGGCGGCGCTTGTTGTGCCGCTTCTTGTGCCATGGATCGGGGAAATAGATACGCACTTCGTCCAGCGCGCCGTCGGCGATTTCGTGTTCCAGCACTTCCACCGCGTCGTGGTGATACAGGCGCACATGGGTGCTGCCGTCTTCGTCCAGCGCGTTGAGCAGGCGGCCCACGCCAGGAGCATGCACCTCGATGCCGATGTAATCGCGGCTTGGGTCCTGCTGCGCGGCAAAGCGCAACGCGGCGCCATTACCGAAGCCGATCTCCAGCACCTTGTGCGCATCGCGTCCGAAGGTGGCAGCCAGATCGCGCGGCGCACCGGTGTAGTCCAGCCCGAACCGCGGCCACAGGTCGTCGAAGGCGCGCTGCTGCGCGGGGGTGAAACGGCCCTGGCGCAGCACGAAGCTGCGCACCTGCCGGCGGCCCTCTTCGACGGTGAAGGGCTTGGGCGGCATCTTGGCGCCGTCGCTGGTGAAAGGATCAGTCATGAATTAAGTCATCGGCAAAACGAAAGCCCCTCTCCCACCGGAGCGAGGAGGCACAATTTGCGCGCCATGGGCGCGCGTGCCTGGAAGCACCCGCGACGCAGGAACGGGCCGGGGCGCGGAGCGGAGCGGAGGTTGGGGTGAGGGTACGGCGTGAGGGGCGGCGCTCGCAGCAACCCGCGATCTGGCCGCGGCCATATCCGGCACTCCGCACTGCCAATCATTGCGCTTCGGCCGCAATGTCAACGCAGACCGCCCACTCATCCAATCACACCATCCACCGGGCTCGACGCCGATGCATAGCGCTTGCGCGGAATCCGCCCGGCCAGGAACGCCTCGCGTCCGGCCTCGATCGCCTTGCGCATCGCGCTGGCCATCAGGATCGGGTCGCGCGCACCGGCAATGGCGGTGTTCATCAGTACGCCATCGCAGCCCAGCTCCATGGCAATTGCCGCATCCGAGGCGGTGCCCACCCCAGCGTCGACAATGATCGGCACCTTGGCGTTGTCGATGATTTCCAGCAGGTTGTACTTGTTCTGGATGCCCAGTCCCGAGCCGATCGGCGCGGCCAGCGGCATCACCGCCACGCAGCCGATCTCTTCCAGGCGCTTGGCCAGGATCGGGTCGTCGGAGGTGTAGACCATCACCTCGAAACCATCGGCGACCAGTTGTTCGGCAGCCTTGAGCGTCTGCACCACATCCGGGTACAGCGTCTTCTCGTCGCCAAGCACTTCGAGCTTGGTGAGGTTGTGGCCGTCCAGCAGTTCGCGCGCCAACCGGCAGGTGCGTACCGCCTCTTCGGCGGTGTAGCAGCCGGCGGTGTTGGGCAGCAGCGTGTAGCGCTCCGGCGGCAGCACATCCAGCAGGCTGGGTGCGTTGGGGTCCTGGCCGATGTTCACCCGGCGAATGGCGACGGTGACGATTTCGGCTGCGGCGGCTTCGGTGGCCAGGCGGGTTTCGTCCAGGTCCTTGAACTTGCCGGTGCCGGTGAGCAGGCGCGAACGGTAGTGTTTGCCGGCGATGACCAGCGCATCAGAGGGGGCGGGATTCGTCATGCGCCAATTATCACCGATCGGACGCGGATGCGCCGGCTTGCGCGGCGCATCAGCCGCCGCCCAGCGCGTGCACGATTTCCACCACATCGCCCTCGCGTAATGCGTGATCTGCATGCCGTCCGCGCGGCACGATTTCGCCATTGACCTCTACCGCGACGCGGCGTTGTGCTAGGCCTTCCTGCTCCAGCAGGGTGGCCAGCGGCAAATTGTCCGGAAGCGTGCGCGGGGTGCCGTTGAGTTGGATGTTCATGTCATCATTGTTGCATCGCGTGCCGCTCCGGCGCGCGTTTTTGCGTTATGCGGCAATGCAGCGTGAGCGCGGGCGGCCAGGGTGAAACCATGTGCCATTCGCCAGCGTACGTATGCACGCCGGTCCGGTTCCCACTCACTTCAAGCAGGCATTCCGATGGCTTCCACACTTCGCCCGATCCGCTCCCTGATGGCTATGGCCATCGCTATTGCGGCCGCCCCGGCCATGGCCGAGTCGGCCTTCGACCAGACCGTCAACCCGGGTTGGGTGTGGGCCGAATATGTCGGCGACCATTTCGGCACCAATGCCGCGCCCAACGGGAACGGCCAGACCGGCGACAACTACGCTGCCGGCGGTGCGCGCATCCAGGCCAGCTCGGTCAGCGCACTCGGCGCTGCGCCGTCGGTGACCAGCCAGATCAACACCTATCTCACCGCCAACGGCGGCCGTGCCAACCCCAATGCGCTGTACACCGTATGGGGCGGCGCCAACGACCTGCTCGCCGCGTCCCTCGCTCCGGCCCAGGCCCAGGCCATCATCGGCAGCGCAGTCACCGCCCAGGTCGGTGCCGTGGCCACCTTGCAGAATGCCGGCGCGCGTTACGTGATGGTGCCGACCATTCCGGACGTCGGCCTCACCCCGCGCTTCCGCGCCGGCGGCGCTGTGGGGATGGCGCAGGGCACCGCTGCGGCCACGGCCTATAACACCGCCTTGTTCAATGGCCTGCAGTCCGCTGGCCTGCGCGTGATTCCGGTCGACACCTTCCACATGCTGCAGGAAATCGTCGCCAACCCGGGCACCTATGGTTTCAGCAATGTCACCAGCACCGCCTGCAACCCGGCCGTGCCGTTGCCGGCCTGTAACCCGACCAGCCTGGTCGCCGCCAATGCGCAGAACACCTATGTGTTCGCCGATGGCATCCACCCGACCACGGCGGTGCACCAGATCCTGGGCGAATACGCCATCTCGTTGCTGGAAGCGCCGCGTCTGCAGCAGGTGCTGACGCATTCGGCGCAGGCCGGCGGCCGCGCGCGCGCCGACCAGGTGGCCTGGCATCTGGACGGCAAGCCGGACGCCGACGGCATGCGTTGGTGGGGCAGCGTGCGCGGCGACATGTAGCGTTACGACCACGCGGACCTGTACGACGGCATGGCGCCGGCCGGCCTGTTCGGTGTGGATTGGACTGCAGGCGACCTGGTGTTCGGTGGTTTTGCCGGTTTCGGCCGCATGGACGCCGACTTCGGTAACCGCAACGGCAGCTTCAAGCAGGACGACACCACCCTGGGCGGCTTCTTCGGCTGGTACACCGGCCCGGTGTGGGTCAATGCGCAGGTCAGCTACAGCTGGCTGAGCTACGACGTGGACCGCGAAGTCCAGCTTGTGCCAGCCACCCGCGTGCACAGCGGCTCCCCCGACGGCAGCAACCTCACCGCCGCCCTCAACGCCGGGTATTCGCTGGGCGAAGGCAACCTCAAGTACGGCCCGGTGGCCGGCCTGACCTGGCAGAAGATCAAGCTCGACGGCTATACCGAAAGCAACGACAGCGCCACCGCGCTGGGCTACGCCAATCAGGACATCGATTCGCTGGTGGGCCGCGTTGGCTTCCAGGTGCATCTGGACGGCGCCATGGTCAAGCCGTACCTGCAGGCAACCTACGACCACGAGTTCAAGGACGGCGGCGAAGCCAGCGCCTGGCTGCAGTCGATGCCGGAAGTGGGCATGTACACCGTTCCTGGCCAGAACTTCGATCGCAACTACGCCACTGTCGTCCTGGGTGCCCGCACCGGGCTGTGGGGCTTGCAGAGCAACATCGGCCTGAGCACCACCACCGCCCAGCGCAGTGCCCGCGACGCGACCTTGTTCGTGAACTTCAGCGGCAACTTCTGAGGCGCGGCTAGCCACAGATAGTTCACACGCAACATCTGAGGGCCGGGCAACCGGCCCTCGTTCTATCTGCGCACATTGCGCCGGACACCTGCGCCCGCATAAACTCTGTCAGCGCCAGGCGGGCGTAGCTCAATGGTAGAGCTGTAGCTTCCCAAGCTACTGACGTGGGTTCGATTCCCATCGCCCGCTCCAGTCTTGCGAAGTTCAGCGCTAAGCTCTTGATTTTGCTGACTATTCCGTCTGGCTGAAGACCGCCTCGAACGACCCCCCAAGGTATCGTTTGAGGTATCGTTTTGCCAAAACCCCTCTTGCTGCATCGGCCTTCAGGCCTCTATGTGCGCTTCTTGGTTCCTGTTGATTTGCGGGGGCAAGTCGGCTCGCGTTTTGTTGTTCGTCCTCTCCATCTTCGCCCCGGCGATACTGCGCGTCTGGTGTCTGCCTACATGGGGATGGCACTATCGAACGCGTTCCAAGCATTGAGGCAGGGGAAGCCGGTGGATCTGGACGAAGTGCTGCGCCGCATTCGAGAACAAGGACTGCGCGAACTCACATTGACCGATGTGACGCTGCCTAATGGCACGCGGCTGGGCAAGGCCCAGATCGATACCCCTGAAGACGCAGCGTTGTTTGCTGAGTTGTTGCGTGAGCCTGTCGCTGAGGTTGCCCCGTCCGCCAAGCCAAGCGGCTGGCGCACTGGCAAGAAGGCGTCTGGCCCACTGTTGTCCAAAGCGATTGCGGATCACCTGGGGGACTTGGGTCGCGCCAAGCTCCACAGCAAGACAGTGCTTGAAAGCCGCCACTCATTGCGTTTGTTTGCGGGTGCCGTGGGGCAAGACCTCGCGGTGTCTGAGTTGACGGCAGACCACGTGCGCGCCTTTTTCGATGTTGTGCGATGGTGGCCGTCGAATGCGACCAAGCGCGCGCCGTATAAGGGCCTTGCCGTCATGGACGTTGTGGCGCTTGCCCAAGCTAATCAAGTTCCCGAGCCTGCCGCTTGGACGGTTGCCAAGCATCGGCAGCGCTTGTCGGTGTTCTTGGTGTCGCTGGTGTCGGCAGGGCTCTTGGCGAGCAATCCGTTGGCCGGTATCCGTGCGATTGCCACGCCTGACGCAGACGACACGGGTGAGCCCTTCACCGATGACCAGTTGAAGGCCATCTTCGATCCAATGGCCTTCCCGGCGTGGGCCAAGAAGTATCCGCATCGGTGGTTTGGTCCGATGCTTGGGCTTTACTCGGGAGCGCGCGTGAACGAGATCGCACAGCTTAGGGTGGAGGACATCGACACGATCGATGGGGTGCCAGGGTTCTTCGTGCGACAAGGTGGGAAGGGGCAGAGCGTCAAGAACAAGAACAGCCGCCGCTTTGTGCCGTTGGCCAAGCCCGTGATCGATGCCGGTTTTCTGGTCTACATCGATGAAGTGCGCCAAGCGAGGCACGCGCAGATCTTTCCGCATTTGCCCAATAGCACCGGACTGGGCTTTGGTCGACAGTTGAGCCGACAGTTTTCGGTCTACATTAAACGTCAAGGGATCACGGCGAAGGGGCAAGGCTTCCATGGCTTTCGCCACACCATTGCATCGCGTCTGGATGAGGCCGGCGTATCAGCATCAGCCATTGCGGCAATCACCGGTCGGGTTCACCCCCGTTTTCACGGACACTTACAAGAAGGCCGATCAAGGCCATGAGGAGTGTTCATGTCAAAGCGCAGGAAGTTCACTGCCGAGTTCAAGCGTGGCGCGGTTGAGCAGGCCAGCCAGCCCGGCGTCAGCTG
>JAAIGF010385331.1_pt1 | contig 35680 bp, 26 predicted proteins | sample 6487441 | NCBI WGS metagenome assembly JAAIGF01 (sample SAMN13974129, study PRJNA590717) | phyllosphere metagenome | biome: pepper field; feature: multiple bacterial spot infested pepper fields; material: pepper leaves; isolation source: leaves from pepper fields | host: Capsicum annuum ...
CGGACCGTCACCGACGAAGTCCGCCTCGCCATCGAAGCCTGGATCGACAAGGCCCGAACTGACCCGCACATCCAACGCCGCGCGAAAGATGTCCGTGACGAGATCGAACGCGAGGCAGCGGGCAAACGCGACGCCATCGCGGCCATCTTCGACGCCTCCCCGCCACCGAAGTCGCCGCGCACGCCGCCGAAGCCTCAGGACGCCTGACGGCTCCATCTCAACGGGCGGTCGGCTCGAGTGACGTCCACCAGGACGCTTGCTCGCCGGCCGCCCCGCCTCACCCCCACTCCGCCTGATGAGCGCTGCTCCTTTGTGTTCTGCGATTCCACGAGAACCATCCCAGTTCCCGGTCGCACGCACAAAGGAGGAAAACCACCATGGTGCAGGGCATCATCATCCCCGCGGACAGCACCGCATCCCTGAAGGTCAGCACGCTGACTTCTCTGGAGGACTACCAGCAGGCTGTCGGTGGCTGGATCGAAGCGGTCGACATTCCAGACCTCGGTGTCACGATGTATGTCAACGAGGAGGGGCTCATCCGCGACCTACCGTTCAACCGGCGCGCCACGTTCCTGTGGCGGTTCCACGTTCCGCAGGCCCGCGACGCCCGCCTCGTCGGAGACGTCGCGGTTGTTGGACTGATCGACGACGAGGGCGAAAACACTGAGTTGCCGAGCGAACTTCGGCGGCGGCTGACCGAGCCTGGCCTCTACCGAGTCCGGACGCGGGAGCGCGGCCGGACTCGGTGGCAGGAGGAGCCCATCGGCCGGGACGACTACGTCGAGACGGTGGTGTGGGCGACGCTTCTGCGGGAGATGTCACCCGCTCTGGAAGTGAGCATCGAGCGCATCGACGGAGTCAAGGATGAGAGAAACGGAATTATCCAGCCTTGACGAGGGGCGGTGGCCCGAATGGCCATCGCCCCGCATCTCTTTTATGAGATCTCCATATCCGCGTTACAGATCGGTTGTTAGCGCCACCGCGTTTTTTGGTTTCTTTGGGGAAGTCACTTATCGCCCACGCGCAGGCACACCTGCCGCAATGATAGGGGCATAACGCTGCCGCGCGTGGAAGTCAGGGATTAGATGCTACAGCAACGTTGAGAGGCGCGACCGACGAGGGCAGCAATTTCAGCGCCGGTCGCGGCTCGGCGGATAGACCGGACCGTGCTGGTTCCGGCCAGGCAGGGAAGTCCTCCTTGTTTCCGCCGAATGCGAGAATTGTTTGCTCTGCGAGATCGCACGCTGCCTGAATGAAACCTTCGGCGCCCATCACACGCAAGGAATGACCGCCTCTTGCGAGCTTCCACAGCGCGCCGGAGACGTTCGATGCATTGCGTGGATCCTGTCCGTGGTTCAAAAGGTCTCGAAGGCTTTTCATGTCGCCTAGGTAGGCTTTGATGTCTTGCGTGCCACTGTAAGCGACCCAGCGCGAACGTTTTCCGGCTAGAGGCACCTGCGTGCGCGTCCGAACGCCCCATTCATTTGTAAAGAGCTTGACGCTGAGTCGCTCCCCGGCCTGCCTCAATTTGTCGGGGTTTAGCGGTAGAGGACGCGTGCTAGAGGGATCGCGCAAGACGTCGTTGAAGAACGCCTCCAGGGCGGCGTAACTCATCGTGAAGATCGCCCATCGAAGCGCGTGTTGCTTGTTTGAGCCCCCAAGTCGGCGACCGTCTAACCCGTGCAGGCTTTCGACGTCCCGGTGCAGCGTCAGCAGCAAAGTCGCATTGACAAGTCCGCCTGACAGATCTCGGCTGGCGTCGAGGACATGATGGAGACGGGGATGACTTTCCATGACGCGACGCTACCCAAGCGAGCGTACGCTCGCCAGTGACTCAGCCAGCACTTGCCCATGCGGAATCGTGCTCTCCTACAGCAGCTGAGAACGGTAGGCCTCGCATGACGGAAGCCATGTACGACCAATCGGGCTGGCCTGCTGAGGTCGCGGGCAATCGAATTCTCGTATTTCTCATGTGGACAATGCTCCACTTGCGGCCGTAGGAGTAACGAAACTTTTCCAGTTCGATCACCGAACACACGAAGAGCGCCTCGGCTACGGACATGGTCCCCTTTTTGGCAGACCACACCCGAACGTCGTCCGTTGCGAAGAATGGCTGTGGCTGGTAGAACGCTGTGCCGACAGATCCATTGCGGGCGACTGAGATGGTCCCTCCTGGAAAATTCGGTTCAATATCGAGATGTCGCGATATGCCATTGTTCCTGGCAGAAGAAGTGACCTGCGGCGTCGAGCCTGGGCGCTTCAGCGCCGCAGCAACATACTTGCCAGAGGTGACCTCGAAGACATCGCCCACCTTGAAGTGCTTCCACAAGTCGGGGGAGGTGAGCTCAACTCTCGGTCCGGCTGCTCGTGCAAGTCCGTCGTGCGATGGTATCGCCGCCTGCTCGACCCAACTTGGTACGTGGTCGGGCATGATCAGTGAACTGAGCGTCCGGTTCGCTTCGCGCCCGAACGCACTGTAGCGGAACGAGTTAGCTCGGATGCACATTGCATAGTACAGCCGATCGTTCAATGACATCGACGAGTCCAGGGGGGTGAGCACAGCGACGTTCTGCGCGGTATAAAAAGGAGCCTGCTGCACATACGTGGACAGCAACCTTGACCCTCCAAGAGCCACCGTCAGCAGCCCTGCAGGATAGGGCGGCACCGCCGGCAGCCGCTCCACGTAGCCTGCCACCCCAGACTTGCCGTTCAGCCCGCCCACCCGACCGACAAAGGCGACGCCGTTCAGCCGCTCGGCTTTCGTCATCTTGTTCATGTCGAACTTGTTGCCATACTCGACATTAAAGATGTCCGCGAGGGTCGTCACCCGTCTACCTCCAGTTCGTCGTCTCCGTCCTCTTCAATCGACCGGCTTAGTGAGAAGACTGCGTAGTCGAGCAGAACGCGCTCGAAGGCCGCTTTGTCTAACGAGGAATAATCCGTTTCCATATAGGCCTCGGCCACCCACTCGTCATCTGCGCCGACCATCTGCATGACAGACTCGCCTGCGTGTACCTCACGGTTGCGGTACATCTCAACCCAACGGTCGCGCACGGCTGGCCAAGTATGGTTCCGGTCAACGCGACCAAGGTTCTTGACCTTTACAAATGTATCGTCACGCCAGTAGCCGAACCATGTCTTTCGGTTGCTTGTCTCGTGAGGCACCCGTGCGGTGAAGACCATGATGCAGGTGATGACGCCAACCGGGTAAAAGACTTCCGCAGGCATCGACATAACTGCATCAAGAGTGTGCTTCTTCAGGAGGTTGCTCTTGTGTGTACTCGGCGCCGTCGCACACGAGACGGGAACGATGGCGATCCCGGTTCCACCCTTATCGAGGCTGTCGAGCATTTGCTCCACAAAGCGAAGTTCGTGCAGGTCTTCCTTCGACTTGGCATATGGCGGATTGACCATGCCAATGTTGGCCTTGTGGGCTTTCACTCCCTGCGCGATGGCCGTATCGAAGCAAGAGCCCTGATGGAGGTTCGCCTTGCCATCGCCGCGGAGAATCATGTTGGACGCACCGAGAGCGTACATACTGGGGTTCTGCTCAACGCCGATTAGACGATGCTTCTTAATATCGTCTACCTCGGCTTCAGTCGTCGCTGTTCTCATCATCTGAACCATCGACGAGATGAGGAACCCGCCAGTACCGGCGCAGATGTCGAGGACCTTATCGTCTTTGCTGACGTTAGCTATCAGTGCAAACAACTCGGTCACATGCTTTGGTGTCAGGACGATGCCGAGGCCCTTGCCGTCGCCACCTGTGTACTTGAGGAACTCGCCGTAGAACGCTCCGACGACGTCAAAGTCCTCGTAGATCGTGAGAAATGGCATCACTCTTTCTGCCAGCATCGTTACTATCTCGCTGAGTAGCCCTTTGGGATAGCCCTTAGTTGGCTTGCTTAGCTCGGGGTGGACCTGGATGCCTGAAAAAGGCTGGATCATTGTCTCGATCTTCGGCACCGGAAGCTTGGCTGTTTTGATGACCTTTTTAATCGATTGAATCCAATATTCCGGCAACTCCGTCGCAGGGTACTGGTCGTAGGTCTTGGCAAAGACTTTGTCTTTGAGGGCTATGAGCGTTCCCGCGACGGCAAGCGGCTTCTCCTTCTCCTCGAGTTCAGCCTCGTCCCGCATGAACTCGTGCATCTCCATAGAAAACGAGATCAGGTCGTTGGTGCGCTGATGCTTGACGCGAGGGTCGAACGAAGCAGCTGCGATTAGGTCACTCAGGCCGATCATCTCAGTGATCCGAGCACCCATCGGTGACACGAGGTCGCGTTCCTGGACGGTGCCTTTGGGTGTGACGAAGAACGACCATTGGCTCGAGCTCGGTGTGCCAGACACGGCGATGGAGATCACGGTGTACGCGGGCGACAGGTGCCGGGCGTAGTGCAGCACGCCGTCGACCGCGTAGTCCTTGGGCTGGTCCCGGTTGGCTGACTCGTGGTGCTTGACGTCGGCCTTGCACTCGACTAGGACAACCATGTCAGGAGTATCAGGAGCGGTGATGATGAACTCGGGGTACCCAGCAGCCGCGCCCTTGCCAGTCTTCGACGCCCTTGAAAGACGCTTGCGGATTTCTTGAACGACCGACTGTTGCTTCTCAACGACTGTCGTGTCGGGGTCGTTATAGTAACCGAGGTCGCGGAGGCGGGCTTCGACGAGGTCCTCTGTGATGCGCTCGTTCGCCATCACAGATCCATCACGGCGATAGACATTGACACTCCTAGGGTCAGAGACTCCATCCTGCCTCAGGTGACACCAGACGGTTGGAACGGCGTGAGCCCTGAGCGTGTCGCCGCGACGCAAGCCACTGCGGACGGTATATCAGCTCTGTCGAACGGCTGCTCACCCGCAGGGTGGCACAGCGAACCACCGTCGTCTCGCCCCGCTGCGTGACCTACATATGACCGAGGGTGTCGGTCACGCGCTGAGGATGTGGAGCTCTCCGGAGTCGCTACGGCACGAGCGAAAGGTTCGATGTCCGAGGTGGGTGATAGCACTGAGGCGTCGACAAGGCGTCGGCGGATAGAGCACAGAACGGAGAACGGATCGTGGCCAACGGTGATGTTCGAACCTATTACGAAGACGGCCAGTGGAAGTCGGGCGTGGACGGCCACTCCCGTGCTTCCCATGTCGGAGGCACCAAGGCGGAGCAGTCCGCGATTGGACGCGACATGGCACGAGAGCGCGGTGTGGAGCACCGCATCACTCGCATGGACGGCGCTGTCACGCAGCAGAACTCGTACGGGAACGACCCTGAGCGTTCCAAGGGGTGATTGCCTGCCGTACTCCTCGGTTTGGGCAACCACGCTCCAAACCGGGGAGTACGAATCGCAGTCAGAGGATGGGGATAGCGGCGTCCATGGGTCAGTCGAAAGATCACTACATCAGCCGGTTTCACATGCGCAAATGGGCGACCGGCACCCGGGTTACCGTTCTCACGCGGGAGCGGGGCGTACCCCGGCAGCTTGACGTCGGCGAGTTGGTTGCTTCGGAGCTGGGCCTAAATGCTCCTGCAATCGAAGCCGCCTATGGGAAGGTGGAGACCGCAACGAGTCGGGCGCTAAGGCGCTTGCTCGATAGATCCGCCACGCCGACCGACCGCGACTGGAACGCGGTGCGGGAGTATGCCGTTCTCGTGCATGACCGGTTCCCGGCGTTCCGAGGATCCGCGGCCAGCGAGAACGGGCTTCCCGGCGGGAACGCAATGATGGTGCCGAATCCAGCACACTGGGGCAGCGCGGGTGATTCCCCTAACCCACTCGGCGGGCTGGCAACGGTCATGGACCGTGAAGCACTTAAGGCTGCCCGGTTGCAGCATCTCCCGCTTGCCGCACGTCTACTGCCACCCATGATGCAGATATTCCACGGTGGACCGATGCTGCTCGGCGATGCTGGTATCCAGGCCATCTCGTTGAACCCCGACAAGAATCGTCAACGCACGTTCGCGGCGATGCCGCTGGCGCCAGACAGCATGATCGTGTTCGGTAAGCAACTTCCCGAGGATGACGAAGCTTCCGATCTCCGCCACATGCTAAACATGAAAATTGCGATGGAATCGACGGTAGTTATCGACACACTCGAAGCGCCTGTCATAAACGGTTTGGTTGCGCAGATGTGGAATATTCAGGCGGTACCTAGCGGCGCGGGAGTTCCCCAAGCGATCCGCGTTTTTAACAGTCCTGAAGATATTCCTGCGCGGAGTGATGCGCCGGGCGGTCCGACTGTCTGACCCGCTGGCCAGAGCTATGCGCTGAACATAGCTGGCCACCGGGCGCATCGACAACATGAGCGCGACGACCACCTGAGCCGCTGCCTGCCACCCGGGTGAGTCCGCTGGGTCCTATAACACGAAGGCGCGCCGAGAAGCTGGTCAAGCGGGGCCGCAAGGTAACGGGTCAGGTCCTGCAGGAGCCCGGCATCTTCTACCGTGCTCGCGAGCCTTCTGGCCGACTCCCTTGGGAGAAGATCCTGCGGGGTGACTCACTTGGGTTCGGCTCGATAAATGGGACGGGCCGCGCTCTCGGCAAACTTGAACCCGCATAATCGAGCTGTGACACCAAAGCAGCCCTCAGGTGACGAACAGCCCGCGAAGACGGGACCCCTAACCTGGTTGAAGCGTGTCAGCTACGGGCGACGCATCGCAGTTGGTGTCGCGGCATACGTCGCCGTGGCAATCCCCATCGTCCTGTATGCACCCGCTGGGCTATTGAATAATTGGGTGCCAGGACTCGACCCGGGGGAGCAGGGAAAGCTTCTGGGTGCCGCGGGAAACCTGGTTCTTCTCGCGCTGGGTGGCGTCATTGCTGTTGTCACGGTTGGGCTCAGCCTCTCTCGCCATCGACAAGAACTAGATGCAGCAGAACGCGACCGTCAACGACTATTCGACGACCAGAAACGTGAACGGGCGCGGCTCTCAGAGGTTGCCGATCAGCGGCGCATCGAAACCGAAAGATCTCTGCGGGAACGCTTCGTGACGACGGTGCAGCTTCTCAGCGACACCGCCCCCGTCAATCGACAGGCAGCGCTTTATGCACTTGGTGCCCTTGCCGATGACTGGGATGCACTCGGTAAGCGCGATGAAGTGCAGGTGTGCATTGAAGTCCTCACCGGCTACCTTCGCGCCCCCCGCACGAAAGAAATGATGTCGCCCCTCGACCCCGAGGAGGCTCAATACACGGACCCTGAAGACTACTACGTTACCCAACGCACCACCCCAGTGGAAGTTTCCGTCAAGCAAGCCGGATACGCCGTCATCCGGAACCACCTGCAGCAAGGGGCGTCGCCAAGCTGGCATAACCACCGACTCAACCTGTCCCGCGCTCACATCGACTTCCCTGTCGAACTACCGCGACCACTCATCACAGCAGACGGGGCGCTCGACCTGCGCGGCATCTGGATCGGCCACAACGGAAGTGTGGACCTCGCGGCCGCGCAGATCAGCGGAGCCGGACGCTTGCATCTGACCGAGGCGGTGATTGTTGGGAACGGAAGCATCGACCTCCGCGCTGCTGTCGTCAGCGAACGCGGGAGCGTGGAGCTCCGGGGTGCGTCAATTAGCCGCGGGCAAGTGCACCTTATGAATGCGAAGGTCACCAATTCTGGAAGCGTGGTCCTCCGAGAAATAAGGATCCGAAACAGAGGAATTGCACACCTTCAGAACTTGTCGATTGGCGAAGGGGCAAACCTAGACCTCACGGGTGCGTCGATCGACGACGACGGGCAAGTGCTCCTGCACAAGTTGGCGATCAGCGAGGACGGAAACGTAGACCTCGCCGGCGCAGCGATCGGCGCGGGCGGGAACATCGATCTGTCGCGCGCGGTCGTCAGCGATCGCGGACGCATCGATTTTGCGCGCGCGGCAATCGGTGCCACCGGTCGTATTGACCTCTCGGGCGCGGTGATCAGCGACGGCGCAACCGTGGACCTCGACGCCCCGAAGATCACCCGCGGCGGAAATCTAATCCGACCAGGTGGAATGTCTTCGACGAAGGCGCCGTAGAGCGATCAAGCCACACGAGAGCTTGGATGGGGGCGGTGGCGCGGTGTCATCGGACAATCCCCTCGACGTTGACGGTCACCTCAACGTCATTGTGGCCAAAGCTTGACGCTCGTAATGCCAGGGACAACACGCTTCACTTGTAGCTACCACCGCGCGGGCGCAGCTGAACCCCCTCCTTGACGAGGCGTTGTCGCACGTTGTTGTAGCTGGTGTCGAGGCGGGTTGCGATGGTGGCGATTGGATGGCCGTGCTCGTACATCGCTCGTGCGACCTGGACCTGATCTTCGGTGAGCGGTCTGCGCCGTAGCGCTACCCCCTCGTCTCGAAGCAAGCTAAGGATGCCGGTCTTCGACAGACCGTAGGTCGCACACAGACTCGGAGTCGTCGAGCCCGACTCGTACTCGGCGACGATTCGCTTGATCAGCGCAGGTTCGAGACGTCGGCGAAGCGATCGACTCACCTGCTCGGCGGGCGTAGCGGGAGCGGCAAAATTCGGAGTCAGATCGGCCAATTTCTGCAGTTCTACCAGGGGTAGAGGCAGGAGCGCCGATTTATCCGAGTAGCGGTGTACCGGCTCTACTTCCGGGACAGGTTAGCTGTCTTACTTGAACAAATGACGTCCTCGACGGACGACGTTCGTTCGCCCGCGCGGTGCCGGCGCGTGTCTCCGCGAGCTTAGGTTGAATTGGTTGATCGGTCGAAGTAAGCCGAGTATTACGTGATTCAGTTTCGGCGCGAGCTCTCTACCTATGGGACCAGAGTGCCGTTCGCCGCCCCATTGTGAATCGAGAGTCGCCGATACACTGCGCTTAGATGTCCACATGGCATCGGAAGTTGACTTCATCTCGGCCTCTGTCGCTCTCCGGCCTCCGCGGGTTGCGATCCTTGTGGCAGATGACGAGCACTGGCGCGATTGGGTGATGACCGCGCTGACTATCGCCTCGGGCTATTGGGGCGGAGGCGGCTGGATCCTCGTGCCGTTCGATATGAAGTCCTCTCGGCCGGCGCCTCAGTTTGCCGAAATCGTGCGAGCCTATGACCCCGATCATGTCGTCTCGATCGACCTCTCGTGGCACCTTTTCGAGGAGTGGTATCCCGGCCACATACGCTTGGATGGGGTTGCGGACGACGCCGAGCGCCGCCGGATCATCGCCAACCATCACCAACACGCGACTGTGCGGGAGTCCGACGAGGCACGTAAAGAGGTTGTCTCCTGGTGCTCGCCCATGCGTACCGTCCGACTTCGACATGACCCATCGAGGCAGCGGGAACAGGTAATCAAGCTCCGCGCTTCTGATCCGAATGCTCGAATCAAGCGGGGATTCGCGCCATCGCCATCGCCGTCGGACCCTTTGCAGGCGCGCCTCGCCGCTTCGGCCGACTGGCGATCTGACTTCGGCCTAATGGCGGCGATGCGAGTTGGGGTCGCACAGAGCGAGAGCTCCGTCGGTGCGCGCCCGGAGCCGACAGCCGACGACCTCGGTTGGTTGATCCGGTCAGTGGACGACGCTCCGATATCGCTCATTTGGAACTCCACGACCATCGAGACCAAGGCCTCAGTGGGTCTCGAGAAGTGGTTCCACGCCGACCAGGGCCTTATCCAGGTGTCGAACGGATACATCGAGGATCGCGCGGCGGTGATCATAGGCGAAACCGCCACGGACTTCGCCCTGGCAATCGCATACGACCGCCTAATCGGAAACGGCGTCTGGCTTCCACGGACACTCGTCGATGACGACACTTTCCGTGCTCAGGTGCAAGGAGCAACATGGATGTTGGCGACGGATCTCGAAGGCGACGCTTCTCACATGTCTGTGAGCTCAGCCTCGGAGGCGACAAGCTACCTTGACGAAGTGGCGTCGTGGATTGCGCAGGCACCGCTCCCCCAAGGCTTAAGTATCGGCCGCGACCGGGGGGAAGAGACGGTACGCGTTGGCCCGCCGATCGTTGACGGGGGCTACGTAGAGTACGTCGTGGATGAACACGTCGGGGCCCCGATGTCGATCCCGGTGCGGACAACTGAAGACGGGTCTACCGAGTCGCTCTCGGGCCTGGAGACGCCCGCACCGTCACAGCTGATCTACACGCTTGCTTCTGGGTGGGTGCCGTACTGGTACGTCGATGTCTCGCTGTCCGGGGGCAAGACGCCGCGCGGACTGGACATCCCCGCCCACAGCCTGGCCGTGGAAGAAGGGCCGATCCCATCGGTAAATCTCCGCGCTAGCCGCGCGTCCGTGACGATAGACCCGCACTCCATGGGGCTAGTTATGGCGGGATCGTTCCTGCCGGGGCGCATCGGTCGGCCACGCCTCCGGGGACTCTCGATGATGGCGTGGGTGGAGGCTATGGCAAAGCCAGAGGGGCTCGGAGTGCGCCTGTCACAACCTGGACGCCAAGCAGAACTAATTCGCAGACGGCTTGGGTCTCGCGCAGCGCTCCTGGATCTGATGACGCCAGGAAACCTAGCGGTGCTGCGCGCATTCATCCCGCGCAAGAAAGCGCCTGCGAGCTACGAGAGGAAAGCTGACCCCGAGACGGTTGTTCTCGACAATCTGGACCCGTTCCTGACCTACGAGGCCATGCAGGCGCGCCTTGGCGGCGACGCGGACGCAACCACGGCCCTCATCGACCACCTGACTACGTCGCGATTGCTTCGCCGTGGCCTCATTCTTGACTGCACCGAGTGCGGCCGTCCCTCGTTCGTCGACGCCGACCGCGTTGCCCACGTATACGAGTGTCTGCGCTGCGCCGCAGTGAATGCCCTCGTCTCGGCGCGCTGGAAGGAAAAGCGGGCGGAGCCGCGATGGTTTTATGACCTGTACGCCGCCTTTCGTGAGCTACTGGGCGCCAATGGCGATACCGTGCTCCTCGGCGCCGCAGCACTCCGCGGCTCCAGCAGGACCTACGTCGACTCGCCTGAGCTTGAGTTCTACGAACTCCGGACCGGAAAGACGATTGCGGAGATCGACGTGATTGCGAGCGTGAACAGAGAGGTGGTGCTCATCGAAGGTAAGTCAAACGGGAAGTTCAACGGAAAGCTGAACCGTGACGATCACGCCGAGAAGATGCTTCGAATCGCAAGAGTGCTGCGGGCCAACCGGATTGTCTTCGCGACGACGAAAAAAGAGTGGAACAGTACGGACGTCGACTATTTTGCGCGCAAGGGTGCGGAGGTTGCCCCATTCGCAGTCAACGTAGAAGTCCTTGCGGACCTGGGTATGTAGCGACGGTGTTCGTCTCCGCGCTCTTATGCATGTTCATCAACCGATCCGCCCGTCGCGGGGTTCAGGTTTATCTGCGTTCGGTCGCGCGAGCTCCCGCCTCGACCTGCTATGGAGGCGTGTTCGTTGCCCCGCAGTGGGGTACGAACGAGAATGAGTAAATCGCTACGAGTGCGCGCGAATCGCTGATCAGATAAAGCCCTGTCGAACCGATCCGCGTGCCCACTCGGCCTGGGGACCCACCCTGCGCGAGCAGCGAGACGAGGACATCTGATGCAGATCACCCATCTTCGAATGTCAGGCTTCCAGTCGTTCGGGCCGGACCCGACGGAGATCGCATTGAGCGATGTCACCTACGTTCTCGGCCCCAATGGCGCAGGCAAGACCGCCGTGCTTGAAGCGCTTTCGCGACTCTTCAGCCCGCTGTCGGCGCAGCGCAGAGTCCGTCATTCGGACTTTCACATCCCGAGCGGTCAGACGGCAGCAGAGGTGCACGCCGCCGGCCCCGGGCTGTGGATCGAGGTCGATATTGAGGTGCCGGAATCCGGCGACCCAGGCGACCACTCGTCAGTGCCGCCCAACTTCGCGCATATGCGAATCGCAACCGAGAACGGTGTCCCGCGCATCCGCGTCCGCCTCAGCGCCACTATCGCTGACGACGACGTAATCGAGGAGAAGCTCGAGTACATCCTCGAAGCGGACGCGGATGGAGAACCCCTGCAGAGAGCCGACATGTCGCGCTTCGACCGAGCCAACATCGAGGTGCACTACCTCCCGGCTCGCCGCGACCCGGCGGAGCACATCGCCTACACGACCGCGTCTGTGATTGGCCGCGCGCTTCGCGCCGCGGACTGGACGACCGAGCGCGCCACGCTGGACACGCTCTCTAAAAATCTCACCGACGCACTAGCCGACAACGATGCGGTGAAGAGCATCGGCGTGCAGCTCGCGGCGGAATGGAAGGGACTTCACTCAGGCGCGTTCTTCACCAACCCATCGATCGCGTTCGGCAGTGGTGATCTGGAAAGCGTGCTCCGCCAGCTCACCCTCTCGTTTGCCCCCTCGCCGGCAGGCTCATCGCTGCCGTTCGACCGCCTAAGCGATGGACAGAAGTCTTTGCTTTATATCTCGCTCGTGCTCGCCTGGCAGTCCCTGGCGCGCGAAGTGTTGGACGGAACCGAGACTTCGTTCGATCAGCATCGATTGCGTCCGCCCGTTCACACTGTGATCGCGCTGGAAGAGCCTGAGAACAGCCTCGCTCCCCAATACCTCGGTCGCATCATTCGGCAACTCCGGAAGGCTGCCAGGCATCGCGACTCGCAGTCCTTGATCGCGACGCATTCACCTGCTCTGCTGCGCCGCGTCGATCCCGAAGCAATCTGTTTCCTACGGCTCGACGGGTATCGACAGTCGCAAGTTCGGCGGATCGTCTTGCCGACATCGTCGAAGGACGACGCCGCCAAGTATGTGCGCGAAGCGGTGCTGGCGTTCCCTGAGCTCTACTTCTCCCGGTTGGTGGTGCTTGGAGAAGGAGACAGCGAACAGATCGTGTTGCCCCGCGTGCTCGCCGCTGCGGGCATCGCGGAAGATGACGCCTCCGTGTCGGTCGTTCCGCTCGGCGGACGTCACGTCAACCATTTCTGGCGACTGCTCAACGAGCTGAGGATCCCGTATGTCACGCTGCTCGATCTCGATTCCGGTCGGCATCAAGGCGGCTGGGGCCGGGTTCGGAATGCGCTCAATCAGTACAACAGGGTGAGGCCAGGCGTGTACGGAGATCAGGCGATCGACGGACTCTCGAAGTGGGACGACGCCGTCGACTTCCCCGTCTTCGCTGACTCCAACTTCCAGGACAATCACGGGCCGATCTACGACCTGGAACAGACCAGCGTCTACTTCTCGCATCCTGTCGACCTTGACCTCATGATGCTGGAGGCTTTCCCGGACGCCTACGGCGCGAAGCCAGCAGGCGCTCCCGACGAGAAGACGATCACGGCCGTGCTCGGTAAGTCACACGTCAATGAAAACCGGCTACCCGCGGACGTTCTCGCCCTCTTCGCCGACTACCACCGCAAGTTCGATCTCAAAAGCAAACCGGCGTCGCACCTGCGGGCTATGGCGGCACTCACCGATAAAGAGCTCCTCAAAGACCTCCCCGAAGTTCTGAAGCGGCTCGTCGAGGACGTGCGCGCCAAGCTGAAGGCACTCTCCGAGTGATCCATCCCGATGATTGGCGCCCGGTCGGGGGACTGGACCTCGAACCAAATGCGCTCAAGGCCGTCCGCGAAACCGCGGCGACTGTCGTTGTCACCGCAGGGCCGGGTGCCGGCAAGACCGAGCTGTTGGCGCAGCGTGCAGACTTCCTCTTCCGAACCGGCGCGTGCCCTTACCCGAAGCGGATCCTCGCGATCTCCTTCAAGGTTGACGCAGCACGCAATCTTCAATCTCGCGTCCGCCTGCGCTCCGGATCCCAGTACGCTGCTCGGTTCGACAGCTTCACGTTCCACGCCTTCGCCAAACGACTCATTGACAACTTCCGTCCGGCGCTGACCGACGAGAACGCCCTCGACCCTGATTACCGAATCGACGTCGACCGGATTCAAGCCAAGCAGATCACGTTCGACGATCTCGTCCCGCTGGCGATCGAGATTCTGAAGAAGAACGTCTACGCCCGCGGGGCTCTCCGGCAAACCTACAGCCACGTCTTCATGGATGAGTTTCAGGATGCCACGACCGCGCAGTACAGCTTCTTGAAGGTGGCGTTCGCGGGTACTGGAGTGCAGCTCATCGGCGTCGGCGACACCAAGCAGCGCATCATGGGGTTCGCCAATGCGCTCGACGGAGTCATGGCGATGTTCGCAACGGACTTCAGCGCGACCGAGCTGCAGCTGTACCAAAACTTCCGCTCGAAGCCGCGACTACGGCGGATGCAGAACCGCATGATCCTTGAGATGGATCCGGCGGCGGCCAGCCCGACGGCAGACCTCAAGGGTGAAGGCGGGGACCTGCAAGTGCTCCGGTTCGCCACCGACGAAGACGAGGCTGTCGCTGTGACCGGCCTCGTTAGGGGCTGGCTTGACGGGGCAGTTCCGCCGCGAGAAATCACCGTGCTCGTGCGGCAGCAACCTCATTTGATCACGGCGATACTGGGGAAGTGCCTGACTGCGGCCGGCATCCCCTTCCGTAACGAACAGCAGTCCCAAGATCTGACGACCGAGCCGGTGGCGGCCCTGATCTTCAACTACTTGCGGGTGGTTGCGGACGAAGGGCGACCGACCGCCTACGCCGAGCTGGTGCGCGTAGTGACGCGTAACGGAATCGAAGAAATCGATGGCGTTCTGGATAGCAAGCTGCGCACCATCCTTCGCGAAGCTCGCGCGACCGTGCGCACTGCTCTCTTCGACCAGACAGACTTTGCGTCGTGGAAGCCGCTCATCACGGCGTTCCTCGGGTTTGTGACGCGTCCTGCCCTGAATGCCCTATCGCCTTCTTATCAGCAGGGCTCGCGGCTCAACGACGTGATCAAGGAAGCTGCGGGGGCGTTCAAGCGTGAACTGTCGGTGGATGGCGATCCCGTTGCGGCGCTCAATCGGTTGTCCGAGGAGGACGCCGTGCGCATACTGACGGTGCATAAGTGCAAGGGTTTGGAGTTCGAGAAGGTCATAGTCTTTGGGGTGGAGCCCCAGTTCTTCTGGGGTAACGACGACGCCGATGTGAAGGCCGAGTTCTTCGTGGCGATTTCGCGGGCGAAGGACGAGCTCGTACTGACCACAGCGCTGAACCGGTCGAAGCCTCCGGGGGCGAGCTATCGTTGGAAGACGTTTTCGCCCGCGCATGAGGAACTGCTGGGGTACGCCGAGGAGTAGGTTCTCTAGCTCGGATCTCGATTCGCTTCGCCTACCGTTCGGCGGTCCTCAGAAGCGTGCGGTTAGCTGCCGCTTTCGAACCGCCAAAGAGCACCCTTCGCTGTCGCAGCGCGCGGGTCGGGCATACGCACGCCTCGTGGCCGCCGAGGACACCTGGCGACACTTCCGCCACCAGTACCCATCGTGCGTGGTGATGGCAAACGCTCAAACCGTCGATGAAAGTTCTCCAGCATGGGGAGCACATGCGTCGTAAGCAAGAGGCGGAGAATTGGAGGCTGCTTAGTGGTAGCTGCCGCCACGAGGGCGTCGTTCGACACCAGCTCGTATGAGAGCTTGGCGGACGCCGTTGTAGCTGACATCAAAATGGACGGCGGTGGCGGCAAGTGACGTGCCGCCCAGGTACATCTGGGCAGCCTCCTTGACCTGCTCGGCCGTGAGCGGCTGATAGCGAAGCTGCACACTCTCGTCGCGGAGTAGCTTCAGCAGGTCACCCTTTGAGAGTGAGTACTCAACGCAGAGAGCTGGAGTTGTCGCGCCATCTCGGTACTTGGCGACGATCTCGGAGACCAGGGCCGGCTCGAGACGTCGACGGAGGGTGCGCGGCACGTCAACCGCGACGTCCGGTGCGGCCGTAGGATCCGGCTTCAGGCCAGCCAGTTTCCGCAACTCCACCAGAGGTGGCGGCATGAGTACCGATTTATTCGAGTTGCGGTGTACAGGGCCTACTTCGAGGATAGGACTCTGGCCTTACTCCAACAATTGATTCGATAGCGTGACCCGACTCGAGCATGGCTCTCCTACGGACTTTGGCTCAGTTGCTCCCGCACCCGCGGATCACATGTGGCGAGGCTGGTTGACGCTCTCCTTTTTGCAGTTCCTGCCTTGGAGGCGGTAGCTCCCCTCCGCTCACCAGAGACTGGTGGGCGTGAGGCGGATTCGTGCAGTTGCAGCCGGGCTCGATTGACCCCCGCAGTTGCGTCGCGCAAGGGGAGGGAGCGAGTGTGACGGAGTCCGCGTCGAGACCCGGTAGGAGTTCGTGAGCCAACCAGTATCGGACAGTCGTCCTGCCATTACGCGCCCTCCCGTGCCCAGCGCGCCGCTCCTTCGGCTGCGGACGATGCGGTGTCCTCGACGATGCGAAGGCGCTCGGTGATCCGCAAGTCTCGCAGAAAGGAGGACGACGCGGCCTGACGGTCGATGATCGCGCGCACACGCGGCATGAACGCTTCCCCCGAAGCGAAGACCCCGCCGCCCAGGGCCACGGTGCCGACGTCGTATGCCTGGACCACAATCCGTAGTCCCAAGGCAAGAGCAGCGCAGAACGCTTCTACCGCGGCCGCGCTGTACGGCTCTCCGGCGGCGGCATCTGCGAAGAGTTCGGGGACGGTGCGAGTTCCCGCCGCTCGAGCCAGAGCGCCGCCCGAGGCTGACAGCTCCAGGCACCCGACCAGGCCGCACCCGCACCGGCTTCCGTTCGGATCGAAGGGAAGATGACCGATCTCGCCGGCGGCCCCTCGATGACCGCGGAGCGCCACGCCGTCGATGACGACCCCGACGCCGAATCCTGTCCCCAGGTTCACGAGAGCGAGAGATGAGGTGTTCCAGGCTCCACTTGCGAGGCCCTGTGCAGCCAGCGTCACGTCGTTGTCGACGCGCACCGGGACGCCCAGCGCGGCCGTCGTGGCATCGGCTAGCGCAAAGCCATCGAGTCCGATGTTGACGGCACGTCCGACGTAGCCTCGAGCTGGATCGACGGCACCCGGCACACCCACGGTCGCGGCGCGCAGCGGCTCTGCGACGCGCGCGCTCCGTTGCGCCTCGGAAATCGCCTCGACGACGGAGTACACAACACCCGCCTCACCGAGCCGGGTCGGACGCTGGGAGCGACCGATGATCTCTCCCTTCTCATCGATGAGGACGGCGGCCGTCTTCGTTCCGCCCACGTCGACTCCGGCGTAGATGCCTCCCTCAGATCCTCGGCCGCTCATCTGGCACTCCTCTCACTTTGTTTGATCGTTGTTATCCATATCAATTTGTGTCATCATCATGCCACTGATGGAAGGACGACGATGCCCCACCTCACCGCACGCTCCCCTCGTGTTCATTTCGCACCCCGCAAGATCCTGGCTGTCGTGCTGGTCGCAGCGGGTGCTGTCGCCGGCATCGGCGGCGTCGGGGCGTGCATCGCGGCGGCCGACGCCGGTTCCCGGATCGACGACGTGCGGCTGTCCTCGACGGAACTCGCACTCGGGGCGGCGCGGGCTGAACGAGCCGGTGCTGACGACTCCGATCCACACGCGGGTTTCGACGCGCTCCGAGACGACTTCGCGCTGTTCTCTGTCGCTCGATCCGTCGGAGCGACCGACGTGACGCGCCCGGACGACATTCTCGACGTGCGGGAGGACGTCAACGCGCAGCGCGTGTCGACCGCGACGGCGGGCGGCGTGCTGTACGGACCGGTGACGTACGAAGCAGCGTCGTTCTACGGCAAGACCTTGAGCGACATCCGCCAGGCAACGCTGTCCCGACTGGAATCGGGCGCGGCTGGGACGAGCGTCAGCGATCCCGAAGTCCGCGCCCGGTTCGACTCCGACCCCGCACAGTGGGCCGACGCGGCCACGAGCTACCACCTGACCCGTATCCCTGTGCCGACCGCTGTCGACGGCGGCCCCGACTCTGTCGTCTCCGATGCTCTGCACAACAGCGACGCAGAGAGCGTTTTCAACGCATCTCCCGGCGAGGCGATGACCCTGACCGCCGAGGAGAAGGCGGCCGCGACGCTCGGCCCCGAGGTCACCACGGCGGTCGTCGCGGCCGCCGACGGGGCGATTCTCGGCCCGTTCCCGGAACGCGGCACCTGGGTCGCCTACCGCCTCGACGGCAGGTCTGTCGATGCCGAGGCGGCCTTCGCGCATTACGCGTCGCGCATCCGCGCAGCGCTCTTCACCGAGCGTCTCGATGCCCTGATCGCCGAAGCCCGATCCGCGCAGACCGTCGTCGGCCCCTGACCCATCCCCATCTGCACCATCCCTACCGAAGGAGAAGTCCCGTGACACACGCACGACGACGGAGCCGCTGGTTCCGTTACGCCGTCGCCACCACCGCCGCCTCGGCCCTGGCGTGGGGCGCTGTCGTCCCCACCGCCGGCGCCGTCGGCCGCGACGACGCGGCAGTCTGGGCCGGCAACGTCGCCAACCCCTACGGCGGGACCGACTATTTCGTCGACGCCACCGCCGGAGCCGACACCGCCGCGGGAACCTCACGCGATAGCGCGTGGAAGACCCTCGCCCGAGTGAACTCGACGACGTTCCAGCCCGGGGATCGGATCCTGCTCAAGGGCGGCGAGACGTGGGCGGACCAACAGCTCTGGCCGAAGGGGTCGGGCGTCGAGGGCAAGCCCATCGTCATCGACGCCTACGGCGATTCCGCAGCGGGCCTGCCCTACATCCGGACGAACGGCAAAGTGACGTCGCCCTTCTCGTCGAACGGCCAGAAGAACCCAGAGACGGTGGGGTTGACGGGCGCGGTGAACCTGCGCAATCAGGAGTACGTGCACATCGCGAATCTCGAGCTGTCCAACGACGACGACTTCGCCACCGACATCACGAGCGGGAGCTACGTGCGTGATGGCGTCTCCGTGTCCATCAACGCCGACAAGCTGCCCGCCGGTGCCGACACGGTGATGGACGGCATCCGTATCTCGAATCTCGACGTGCACAACATCGACGGTCCGAGTACCTGGCAGAAGATCCACTATGGCGGGGTCAACTTCCAGGTCTTCGGATCGAAACAGTGGACGGAGTACGGCAAGGGCGGCTACCACTTCCAGGACGTCCGGATCGAGAACAACACCTTCACGGACGTCGAGCTACATGCCGTGCAGTTCGCCTTCAATTGGTTCGGCGACGCGCAGGGGCGTGTCGATGAGACCGGGAAGTTCCACGAGGGATGGGAACAGCTGTGGGTCCGAGACCAGGACTTCTACAGCCGTGACGTCTACATCGGTCACAACTACGCCGAGAGCATCGGCCAGGGCCCCTTCCAGTTCGCGAACACGCAGCGCCTGCTGGCTGAGTACAACGAGGCGAACGGCTGGCTGGAGCGGTACAACCAGGTCTCGGCCGGCCTGTATCTCTGGGCGGGAGCGGACTCGGTCATGCGGTTCAACGAGATCTACGGGGGCCCGGCGAACGAGTACGACGCCACCCCGTGGGACCTGGAGTTCACCAACTTCAACGTCACCTACGAGTACAACTACTCGCACGACAACAAGGGCGGCTGGATGGCCTACATGGGCAACAGCAGCAACTCCATCGCGCGCTACAACCTGTCGGTCAACGACAACGGCGTGATCTGGAAGAACATGCTCTCCACGAACTACTCGCCTACCTATGTCTCGAACAATGTGTTCGTCTACGACGGAAGTCAGCTCGAGTCATTCCACGACGAGATATTGAAGAGCCGCGTGTACTTCTTCAACAACGTCTTCTACAACACGTCCACGACGCCCACCAACTGGTACCGCAAAGACGGCGCGCTCGACCTCGGCGTCTTCTCGAACAACGCGTACTACGAGGCCGGAGGCACGCCGTCCCCGAAGCAGCCGAAGGACGACGCAGCCATCACCGCCGACCCGCAGTTTACGGGGAACGTGGCCGATTACGCCCGCAACGCCGGAGTGGAGAACATCCGTCAGTCCGCCAGCCTGTTCGCACTGAGGGACACGTCGCCGCTCATCGACAAGGGGCGCTACAACGAGCGCATCGGGACCACGGACTTCTTCGGCAACCCGAACTACCGCGGCTCCGCGCCGGACATCGGCCTGTTCGAGGCGGCACGCGGCGACGTCGTCACCTCGCCGAAGGACACCGACCCGATCGAGAACGAGGGCGTCGACACGCGCACGAACCTCGCCCTCGGCAAGCCCGCGGTCGCCAGCTCCACCCACCCGCACAACAACTTCTCGCTCAAGGCCGCCAACCTCGTCGACGGCGATGCGAGCACGCGGTGGGCGGCGGCGGACAACGCCACCTACCCCCTCACCATCGACATCGACTTCGGAGCGGCCACACGCTTCGATGAGGTCGATCTGTCCGAGTACACCGACTCCGGCACCGACGCCCGCATCGCCGCCTTCTCCCTGCAGCGATGGGACGCATCGACCGGCTCGTGGGCCACGTTCACGTCGGGCGACGGTGTCGGCGCCGAGAAGGTGGTGCGCTTCGATCCGCAGACCAGCAGCAAGCTGCGCCTGTCGATCGCGGGCATCAAGACCGGTCAGATCTACGCCCCGACCATGCGGGAGATCGCGGTCTACGACAACGGCACCGCGCAGACCAACCCCGTGGTGACCCCCGCCGCGGGCTTCTACGACCGCAACCCGTCGCAGGCCTCGTCGGCGAAGAACACGGTCTCGTACCGGGTCGACCTCGGCGGAGACACGGTGCGCTCGCTCGGTTACGTCACGACCTCCGGAGCCCTGGTGGGCAGCCTGGATGCCGCGGACTTCACCGTCAGCGACGACGCCGGGGTGAAGGTCTACACCCTGACCCCCGCGTTCTTCGCCGACAAGGACCTGGGCACCTCCGGCATCGTGTTCGACTTCGCGTCGAACAAGACCGCTAGGGTGTCGATCGAGATCGGCGACACCACCGCGCTCGAGAAGGCGCTGGCGACGGCGTCCTCCATCGCGCCGGGCACCTCAGCCGCGCACGCCACGCTCCAACGGGAGAAGCAGACGGCTCAGGGCGTCCTCGACGCCGCGAATCGCACGCGCGTCGGCTCGGGCAACGACACCGTCACACAGACGGCCATCACCACGGCGGTGACCGCTCTGAACGCGGCCATCACGGCGGTGAATCCACTGCCCGTCGACGCAACGGCATCTACGCGCAAGCTCGGAGGCAAGGCATACGTCACGGTCACCGCTGTGAACCGGTCGACGGTGCCGGTGCGGATCGACGTCGTGACCGTGTCCGGCAAGAAGTCGTTCGCTGACGTGCAGCCGGGGAAGAAGGTCAGCGTGTCGATCAACTCGACCAAGGCCTCGCTCCCGGCGGGTGCGGCGACGGTGACGGCCACCGCCACCGTGGACGGCAAGAAGCTCACCTCGAGCGTTCGCGCCTCCTACGCCGCGCAGAACTGACAGAACGGGCGGGGGCCGTGGCGCCTCCGCCCGTTCGCTCCGGACGGGCGCCGCGCCCCTTCGAAATCCCAGCCGAAAGAGAGAGAAATGAAGAACACGACTCGCGTCGGCGTCGCCATGCTGGCCGCCGCGCTGATGACGACCGGCGGGGCCGCCGTCGCGGCCGTCGCGGCCGACCCCGTGGACGACAGCCAGATCGGCGTCGACGTCGAGGTCTCCCCGCAGGAAGGCCCCGGAACCGTGGTCCTCACCGTGGCGGCGGGACGGGCCACCCTCGCCGAACAGGGCTCGACGGGAGACATTCGACAGTTCACCGGCACCCTCCCCGAGGTCACGGTGACCGACACACGCGACAGCGACGAGACGGCCGACGGTGCTCGATGGTCGGTGCTGGGCTCCGCCAGCGACTTCACCGCGGCCGACGGCTCCGTCATCGAGGCGAAGTACCTGGGGTGGAGTCCTCGCCTGGTGAGCGGGGACGAGGATGCCATCTCCGTCGGCGGCGACGTCGACGGCGTCTTGCAGGGCGAGCTCGGCAGCGAGCAGAGCCGAGGCCTGAAGGACCAGGAGCTGCTGTACCTCAGCGATGCGGACGCCCTTCCCGATGGCGGGGCCACCTCGGCCGCGACGGCGGACCTGACTCTCCGTGTGCCCGCCACCGTCGCCGCCGGTCGATACTCGTCCACCATCACGCTCTCACTCTTCGAGTGACTTTCCGTGTCCGGCCCGGTCGACGAATCGACCGGGCCGGACTGTTGGGACCCCCATGCCTTCCTCACGTCATTCGCGCGTGACTGCGGTGATCGTCGGCGCCATGATGCTGGCATCCTCGTCGCTCGCCCTCTCGAGCCCAGCGCGGGCCGATACTCCCACGGACGCGTCCGAGACGGTCACCTGGTCGGTCGAGCCCGCCGACGAGCGCGGCCCCACGGGAGAAGCCTGGACAGAGCTGACCCTGGACGCCGGGCAGTCCGTGACCGAACACATGCTCGTCACCAACCGCGGCCGGGGCGATGTCGTCTTCCAGCTGAGCGCCGCCGACGGGTACTTCACCGAGTCAGGCCGGTTCAACATGCTCCCGGCCGACCAGGCATCCACCGACGCCGGCACCTGGATCACGATCCAAGACTCGATCGAAGTCGGTGCCGGGCAGAGCGTCTTGGTGCCGTTCCGCGTCGCTGTCCCCGCCAACGCGACCCCCGGCGACCACCCCGCCGGCGTCGCCGCGGGCATCCGCACCGGAGACAGCACGATCGGCGTGGAATCGCGGGTCGGCTTCCGAGTGATGACGCGCGTGAGCGGTGACCTCGCTCCCGCACTGACCGTCACCGATCAGACGGTGGCGTACACCCCGTCGTGGAACCCGTTCCTCCCCGGCTCCCTCGCCGTGACCGCGACTGTCGTGAACTCGGGCAACACTCGACTCGGCGCTCTCCCTCGCGCCTCCTCATCCGGCCCCCTCGGCCTCTTCGCCGCCGACACGACGCTCGCGCAGATCCCGGAGTTCGCCCCGGGCGAGTCCCGCACGGTCAGCGTCGCCATCCCGGACGTGTGGCCCGTCTTCGTGACCGAGGCGCGCACGATCGTGGACTCCGTCCCGCTCGACGGAGCCGAACCGCTCCCCGCCGTCTCCGCTTCGACGCAGACCACCCTCTGGACGATCCCGTGGAGCCATCTCCTCCTCATCGCGGTGCTCGCTCTCGCGATTGTCCTGTTGCGCTGGCGAGGCACTGCACGACGCGCGGCGGTCTCCCGGATGATCGACGACGCGCGTGAGGAAGGGCGGCGGGAAGGGGCTCTCACCAAGACGGGACTCTTCGCCGTGCTCACCGCCGTGATCGTTACCGGCATCGTGACGAGCGAAGCCGTACCGAGCTTCGCGTCGGCGGAACCGGGCACCGTCTCCATCGACGTCGAGGTGACGTCACGTCCCCCCGATGCCCCCGGGCCGACGACACCGACGCCGACCGCGGTGCCCGCGCGGGGAGATCTGCCGCTCACCGGACCGACTCTCGATCCGGGGGTCGCGCTCGTCGCCGGCGCCCTCGTCGCGGCCGGCGTCGCGGCCATCCATGTGTCGACGCGCCGCCGACGAGCGGGCGCGTCCGCACGGCGCTCGCGACGCTGATGCCCTTCCCTCACCCGCGCGCCGGCTTTCGGCATCTCCGCATCCTCACCGGCCGTCCCGATGGAGACGGCGGAACGCCGGAGTGCGCCCGACGAACCCGCCGGCGAGGAGCGCAAGGCTGGCCGTCGTTTCCGTTGCGTAACGGTTGTGACACATCGAATGGGAGCAGTTGTCATCGATGCCAATTGCTGCCATCATGATGTCACCCGAGCACCAGAGGGCATCAGACGAAGAAGTTGATCGCTGCAACGCAGCACTCGCGTCGGCCGCCACCCGAGGGCGTGCCCGGCCTAGCCGAAAGGAAACTCGTGAAGAAGACCACACTTGCCGGATCGATGGCGATACTCGTCACCGTCAGCCTGCTCGCCGGATGCGCCGGCGGACAGAGCGGTGACTCCAGCGGAGACTCCGGCACCCTGAAGGTCGCGGCATTCGAGGGCGGCTACGGATCCGAGATGTACCAGCAGGTCGTCGACGCTTACAAAGAGGTCGCCCCCAACGTGACCATCGAGCTGACGACAAGCAAGACCCTCGCGCAGGAGCTCACCCCCCAGGTCGCCGCCGGGGACTTCCCCGACGTCGTGATCCTGGGTCAGGGAGCCAAGGAGGGCTTCACCGAAGGCTTCATCCGCGACCGAGGACTCGAGGACCTCACGAGTGTCCTCAGCGAGACCGTCCCCGGCGAGAACAAAACCGTCGGCGAGAAGCTGACCGAGGGAATCGTCGGAAACCTCAACACCAACCCCTACGGTGACGACCAGGTCTACCTGATGCCGATGTACGCCTCGCCGACGGGCCTGGTCTACAACAAGGGCCTGTTCGAGCAGAAGGGGTGGGAGGTGCCGACCACCTGGGACGACTTGTTCGCTCTGGGCGACAAGGCCAAAGCCGAGGGGATGTCGCTGTTCACCTACCCCACGGCGGGCTACCTCGACTCTTACTTCTTCGCCCTGCTGTCCTCGATCGGCGGTGACGACTTCTACCGCGACGTCGTCACCTACGAAGAGAACGTCTGGGAGCAGCCCGACGCGCGCGAAGCGCTCGAGCTGACCACGAAGCTGCTCACCGAGTACACCGCCCCCTCGACCGTCGGATACGCCAACGGCCAGGACTTCACCAAGAATCAGCAGACGATCCTCGACGACACCACGCTCTTCATGCCGAACGGCACCTGGATCGCGAACGAGATGAAGGACGCACCCCGCGCCGACGGCTTCGCCTGGGGCCTCGCTCCCGTCCCCGCCGTCAAGGCCGGCGGCCAGCGGTACCTGACGACGTTCGTCGAGAACGCCTGGGTTCCCAGCGGAGCGAGCAACAAGGATGCGGCAAAGGCGTTCATCGCGTTCTTGTACTCCGACAAGGCGGCGGCGATCTTCGCCAAGACCGGCGCGATCCAGCCGATCACCGGGCTCGCGAACACTCTGTCGGGCGACTCCGCCGAGTTCTACGCGGCGTACAGCGAGCCCGACGTCAAAGCCCTCGTCGGAGGCTTCGCCGCCACCGAGCCGGTGCCCGGCGTCGACCTGAAGGCGACGCTGTTCGACACCGCGAACAGCATCATCAACGGTACGGTCACGCTCGATCAGTGGCAGAGCCAGGTCAACGAGGCGAGCAACCGCCTCGGTGCCGCCGCGAAGTAGTCTCCCGAACATCTGTCGCCCGCCGCGCATACCGGCGGGCGACAGATGTTCACCGTTCGAGAGGTCCCCATGTCACGTCGCTCTTCCGCCCTGACCCGTGGCCGAGGTCGCTTCATCTTCTTCTGTCTGGCCCCGGCATTCGTCCTCTACGTCGTCTTCATGGTGATTCCCACCGTCGACGTCTTCCGGATGTCGCTGTTCCAATGGACGGGCTTCACCGGGACCGCGCGGTTCATCGGCTTCGACAACTTCATCGCCCTGGCCGGCGACACGCAGTTCCTGCGATCAATGCAGAACACGCTGCTCCTGCTGGTCGTCGTCACGATCGTCACGATGGCTGCGGCGCTCGTCATCGCGGCTCTCCTGATGAACCCGCGCGTGAAGGCGCGCAACTTCTACCGTTTCGTGCTGTACCTGCCCAGCGTGCTGTCGATCGTCGTGGTCGCCGCCATCTTCTCGGCGGTCTACGACCAGCAGAGTGGTCTCCTCAACAACTTCCTCTCCACGATCGGACTCGGCCACCTGACGCAGGTGTGGCTCGGCAACGAGAGCATCATCATGTACAGCATCGCCATCGCGATGCTGTGGCAATCCATCGGCTACTACGTGCTGCTCTATCTCGCGGGCATGAGCTCGATCCCCGCGGACGTCTACGAAGCCGCCTCCATCGACGGCTCCGGACCCGTACGCACCTTCTTCACCATCACGCTGCCGTTGGTGTGGAGCACGTTGCGCACGACGCTGACCTTCTTCATCATCTCGTCGATCAACCTGGCCTTCGTGCTGGTCCGGGCGCTCACCGACGGCGGCCCGAACGGCTCGTCCGACGTGCTGCTGAACTACATGTACCGCCAGGCCTACACGAACTCCAGCTACGGATACGGCATGGCGATCGGCGTCGTGATCTTCGTGTTCTCGTTCGTGCTCGCCCTCATCATCAACCGCGCCACCAAGCGAGAGGTCTACCAGTTCTGATGGCTCTGAACCTCACCCCCCTGCGCCCCGAAGCGCGAAATCCGGATGCTCGACGATTGGTACCCGCGCGTCCCGGATCGACCCGCACCTCCGGCCGCCTCAACCACACCGTGATCAACGTCGTGATGGTCGCGCTCTGCGCGGCGATCATCGTTCCCACGGCGTGGGTGTTCATGGCCTCGATCAAGACCCGCCCCGAGTTCTACGGCGATCCATGGGCTTTGCCCCTCGGCGTGCACGTGCAGAACTTCGTCGACGCGTTCGTCAAGGCCCGCATGGGCGACTACTTCCTCAACTCCATCGTGGTCACCGCGCTCGCCCTCGCGATCTCGCTCGTCGTGGCGGTGCCGGCAGCATATGTGCTGGCACGCTTCGACTTCCGCGGGAAAGCCGTGCTCGAGGTCGCGATCCTGGCCGGACTGTTCATCAATGTGAACTACATCGTGGTGCCGATCTTCCTCCAGTTGCTGGGCTGGGACCGCGCTTTGCGCGGGCTCTTCCCCCAGGGCGTCTTCATCGACAACCTCGCCGTTCTGGCTCTGGTGTACGCGGCGACGTCGTTGCCGTTCACTATCTACCTGCTCTCGACCTTCTTCCGCACCATCCCGATCGAGTACGAGGAGGCCGCGATGCTCGACGGCAGCTCGCGCTTGCGCACCATGGTGTCGGTGATGCTGCCGCTCGCCCTCCCCGCGATCAGCACCGCGCTGCTGTTCAACTTCTTGGCGTACTGGAACGACTTCATCATCTCGCTGACCCTCGTGCCGGGCGACTCGAAGACCCTCCAAGTGGGCCTGCTCAACCTCTTCCAGGCCCAGCGCGCCGCCGCCGATTACGGCGTGCTGTACGCCGGAATGGTCATCGTGATGGTCCCCGTCATCGTCTTCTACGCCGTCATCCAGCGCCGACTGCTGCAGTCGGTCGGAGGAGGAGGAATCAAGTGAACACCCCCCGCCACCGCCGCACCGTCGACGTACGCGAGGTCGTGACGGCCACGGCCGCCCTGCTGGTCTTCCTGGTCTGCGTGACGGTCGTGATCGTGAACCAGCAGACGGTCGGCTGGGTCAACTTTCTCGCGATGCTGGCCGGCCTGGGCGGTCTCATCGTGATGCTCGCGCTCTACAACCGGAGATTCCGTTGACCTCACCTCTGTCGCCGCGCGTCCTCGAGGCCGCGGCCGTCGTCCCGTCCCCTCGCCAACTGGCGTGGCAGCAGCGCGAGTTCAGCGCGTTCCTGCACGTCGGGATGAACACCATGACCGACCGGGAGTGGGGCGCAGGCCACGAGGATCCCGCGCTGTTCGACCCCTCCGGGATCGACACCGACCAGTGGATGCGAGCGGTCGTCGCCGCCGGGGCGCGGGGGGTCATCCTCACCGCCAAGCACCACGACGGCTTCTGCTTGTGGCCCAGTGCGCAGACCGCGCACACCGTCGCCGCCAGCCCCTGGCGCGACGGGCGGGGCGACCTCGTGCGCGAGACCGCCGAAGCCGCGGCCCGTCACGGTCTGGCCTTCGGTGTCTACCTCTCGCCGTGGGACCGGACCGAGGCGTGCTACGGCAGCGGTCGGGCCTATGACGACTTCTTCGTCGCCCAGCTCACCGAGCTGCTGAGCGACTACGGCGCCATCTCCACCGTCTGGCTGGACGGCGCCAACGGCGAAGGCCCCGACGGGCGCGTGCAGCTCTACGACTGGGACCGCTACTACGAGGTCGTCCGTCGTCTGCAGCCTGACGCGGTCATCAGCGTCTGCGGACCCGACGTGCGGTGGTGCGGCAACGAAGCCGGCCACACCCGGGCCGACGAGTGGAGCGTCGTCCCCGCCTCGCTGCGCGACGCCGAGCGGGTGGCATCCCGCTCCCAGCAGCAGGACGACGCAGCGTTCTCGCGTCTCGTACGCTCCGACGAAGAGGACCTCGGATCGCGCGCCGCGTTGGAGACCTCCGGCGACGAGCTCGTCTGGTACCCGGCCGAGGTGAACACCTCCATCCGGCCCGGCTGGTTCCATCACCCCGCCGAAGACGACCAGGTGCGCTCCGCCGAGGAGCTGTTCGACATCTATCGACGCAGTGTCGGCGGCAACAGCGGCTTCCTTCTGAACGTGCCACCGGATGCCACGGGCGTCGTGCACGCGGCCGATGTCGAGGCGCTCCGCGGCCTCGGGGCACTCGTCGCTGAACTCTCCGCCCGCGACCTCATCGGTCGCGCGACGATTGCTCACGGAGGACACCCGGTCGCGGCGGTCACCCGTGCACAGCCGCTCGACGTGGTCGAGGGTGATTTCGTCGTGGTGCGCTGGGATGAGCCGGTCGAGATCGACGGACTGATCCTCGACGAGGACATCACCCGCGGCCAGATGATCGATCGCCTCGACGTCGATATCGAGGATGCCGACGGCACCACCCGCACGGTGCTGACCGTCGGCGCCGTCGGGTACCGGCGGATCGCGGAGCTGCCCCGGATGCGCACCCGCGAGGTGCGCATCCGGATCGTCAGCGCGCGCGGCACGGTCCGCCTCTCTCGCCTCTCCCTCCTGGCACCCTCGACACTTCTCGCGACCGGCAGCGGCCCGCGGCTAGCATGAGAGTTCTGGTCGCGGGATCGCGCGCGATCGCGGAGGGGAACGTCGGGTCAATGGTCATGGAGCACAGCGGCGCCAAACGCCTGCGGGCACCCACGATGGCCGATGTCGCATCAGTGGCCGGCGTCTCGCCGCAGACCGTCTCGCGCGTGCTGCGTGGGCACCCCAATGTCTCCGACGTCACCCGGCTGCAGGTCGAAGAGGCCGTCGAGCGCACGGGCTACCGCCGCACAGGACTCGCGCGCGCGCTCGTCACCGGACGCAGCATGACCCTCGGCGTCCTCACGCACGAATCCGACCAGTACGCTCCGGCGGCCATCATGCTGGGCGTCAATCGCGCCGCGCGCGAGCGCGGATACTTCGTGAGCGCGGCGGGGACGACGTCTGTGTCACCCGCAGCGATCACCGACGGCGTGGAGCATCTGCGCGACCAGGGCGTCGACGGCCTGATCGTGGCCGTTCCGATTTGGGACGAGCTGGCACTCGGCCGGGTGACGAACGGACTCCCCACCGCCGTCATCGATGGATCCAGCTCCGCCGAAGACGACGTCGTCGCGCTCGATCAAGAGCAGTCGGGCCGTCTGGCCACCCAGCATCTGCTCGAACTCGGCCACGAGACGGTGTGGCACCTCGCCGGTCCCGCATCGTGGCGCGATGCCTCGGGACGCACGACCGGGTGGGAGTCCGCTCTGCGTGAGGCGGGCCGCTCCGTACCGCCGATCCTGCACGGCGACTGGACGGCGGAATCCGGCTACCGCAATGGCCTCATCGTCGCCCGGATGCCAGATGCCACGGCCGTGTTCACCTCATCCGATGAGATGGCCTTCGGACTCCTCCGTGCTCTCGCGGAGCAGGGCCGGCGGGTGCCGGAGGACGTCTCGGTCGTGTCGATGGACGACATCCCCCTCGCGCAGTTCGCCCATCCCCCGCTGACCACGATCCGTCAGCCGTTCGAGCAGATGGGGCGCATCGCGGTCGAACACGTCCTCGCGGCGATCGATGATCCGAGCGTCGAGCGCACGCGCGTCACGGTGGCTCCCGAGCTGGTCATCCGCTCGAGCACCGCCCGTCGCTGATCCGGGGTCGTCGAGGCCGGTCTCACGTCTCGTTCCGGACGGATCCCGCCCCGGGCACCGCGTCCGCGCACTCGGCCGCCCCCGCTCAGAACTGCTCGATGTATTCCTCTTCGGGTCCGAGTTCGGCGCGATCACGCAGATCGATGCTCGTCCCTCGACGCTCCAACTCGAGCACGACGACCGTGTTCTCTCCGGCACGCAGCAGCGGCGCCGGAACGTAAAGGGTCTGCTGGGGGCCGATCTCCCAGTACCGACCCAGCAAGAAGCCGTTCACCCAGACGAATCCGCGCACGAACCCGGGAAGAGCCAAGTGCGCGTCGGCCGGCTCCGGCAGGGAGAACACCGCCGAAGCGCCACCCGCGGCATCCGGAGTCCCCCGAACAGCCAGGAGCGCGAGCGCGGTTTCACCGGCGGCCGCGATGTCGATCGACGCCGCCTCCCAGCCCTGCACCATGCGGCGCTCCACCAAGACGGGAGCGAGGAGCCCCTTCCGCTCTCCGAGCGACCACCCGTAGTTGACCCGGCCCAGGTTCTCGATGACGATCTCTACACGGGCGGGCGAACCCGTTCCGGTGATCGTGACCGCGCCGGACTCGGTGACCGTTCCCCTCGGGAGGCCATCGACGCGCACCATCGCGCGGTCGGCAACCCGGGGAAGGACGAGGTCGATCTCCCCCGGCGGAAGCAGCACGTCGGCGCTGAGCAGCACCATCCCGGAGTCCTGTCCCAGCTCCTCGAAGGAGACCGTGGATGCCACGGGCCGCGCGGACGTCGAAAGGATCGCCAGAGCCTCTCCCAGACTGGCACCGGAGACGACCGCGACCCGCTGCGGACTCACGAAGCGCGGTGCCGTCGACACGAGGGGTGCGGTCACTCCCAGGACCGCTCGCATCGCGTGGAACTTCTCGGTGAGCGTGCCGTCCTCGGCGATCGGTGCGTCGGAGTCGTAGCTGGTCACCGTGCCGCGCAACTCGCCATCGACGCGATTGGCCCCCGCCCAGAGCCCGAAGTTCGTGCCGCCGTGCGCCATGTAGAGGGCCACGCTCCCGCCGTCGCTCACGATGCCGGCAAGCGTCTCGGCGGCGTTGGCCGCCCCCCGTACGTGGTGGGGGTGGCCCCAGTGATCGAACCAGCCGTTCCAGTACTCGGCCACCAGGAGGGGCTCGTCGGGACGATGGGTGCGTGCGAGGTCGCGCGCAGCATCGACTCGCGAGCCCAGGGTCAGTCCCTGCAGCACACCGTCCACCGCGCCGGTGGCGAGCATGAGCTCGGTCGGCCCGTCGGCGGTGAAGAGCAGCTCGGTGATGCCGTGAGCGCGCAGTTCGCGAGCGAGCATCGCCGGATACGCGCGGTCGTCACCGAAGCTGCCGAACTCATTCTCGACCTGCACCGCCACGACCGGTCCGCCCACGTTGGCCTGCAGGGCGGCTATGCGCGGGAGCAGGTGCGAGAACCACTCACGCACGGGTCCGAGGAAGCGCTCGTCCGAGGACCGCAGCGGGATGCCACGGCCGGTGAGCCACACGGGCAGCCCGCCATTGGACCATTCGGCGCAGATGTACGGACCAGGTCGTACCGTGGCATCCAGTCCGATCTCCGCCGCGATGCGGAGGAAGCTCTCGAAATCGCGCCAGCCGCTGAAGTCGGGCGCTCGGTCGGCCTCCGGCTGATGGAAGTTCCACGGCACGTACGTATCGACCGTGTTCAGGCCGAGGTCCTTCACCCGCTGCAGACGATCCCGCCACTGGTCGGGGTGGACGCGGAAGTAGTGCACCGATCCGGACAGGATTCGCGTGGGAACGCCGTTGCGCAGGAATCGGTTCTCGGCCCACGTGAGCGTGGACGGCCGCGCGGCGTCCGGGGCCGCCTCAGCGGCGAGGGAACGAGGGAGAGTGTCAGTCACGGTGGGCCAATCCTGTCGAAGCGCCCTCAGTCTGACATATGATTGGCATCGATGCCATAAACCACCAGACCGCGCTTCGGCTGCCCGACGCCGCGCCGCGCGCAATAGAGGAGAACGATGCAGGTCGTTATCATGCCGAACGAGTCCGCCGCCGGTGAGTTCGCGGCCGACATGGTCGAGCGACGGGCGAAAGCTGACTCGCTCCGGGTGCTCGGCATCGCAACGGGCTCGTCGCCGCTCCCTCTCTACAAAGCCCTCGCCCGACGCGACCTCCCCGCCATCCGCGCCACCCGTGCATTTGCGCTCGACGAGTACGTCGGCCTTCCCCCAGGGCACCCGGAGAGCTATCGCTCGGTCATCGGTCGGGAAGTGACCGTCCGTCTCGGGATGGATCCCGGCCGCGTCGAGGTGCCCGACGGGTCGATCGACGGTCTATCCACCGCCGGCGAGCGCTATGAGCGACTCATCGCCGACGCCGGAGGAATCGATGTACAGATCCTCGGCATCGGCACCACGGGCCACATCGGCTTCAACGAGCCGACGTCGTCCCTGACATCGCGCACGCGAGTGAAGACGCTCACCGAGCAGACGCGCCGCGACAATGCTCGATTCTTCCCCTCACCCGATGACGTTCCGCGTCACTGCGTCACGCAGGGACTGGGGACGATCCTCGACGCGCGCGAGGTCATCCTCATCGCCGTCGGCTCCCGCAAGGCAGCGGCCGTGGCGGCGGCGGTCGAGGGACCTCTCACGAGCATGTGCCCGGCCTCGGTGCTGCAGATGCACTCCCGCGCCACTGTCGTCGTCGATGAGCCCGCCGCCCGAGAGCTGCGGTTGCGGTCTTACTACACGGAAGTACTCAGGCTTCGGCCGACCTGGCAGATCTGAAACCGGTCCGAACGCCGGGTCCGTCGTCCTCCACCCGCAGGGGCAACGAGGCGTGCGATTTCGGGGACGACAGTCCATGTGCCAACCGTGGTTGAGAAATGGGGCGTAAGGCGCAGCGCCAGTGCGGCTGGCTCGATCCGAGCAGTAGACGGAGCAGATCAGTGTGCACATCGGTGCGGGCTCGTGCCGTCACTCACGCAACATCGGCATTGCAGAGCGAGACAAGCCAACGCTGCGGGACTAGGGGGAACTCGTGCGAACGTGGGGCGCGGGGCCGGTTGATCGACGGGTGATGAGCTGTGCGACTGTTACATTCGTCGTCGGGGGAGGGGTGTCGTCGATTCGTTGCAGCAGCGCATGGACGGCTGCTTGGCCCTGCGCGAAAAAGTCCAAGCTCACTGTGGTGAGTGCGGGTGAGTAGAAGGCTGATTCTGGTGTGTTATCCACGCCGGTGACGCTGATTGCCTCGGGCACCATGAGTTCGCGGGCATGGAGTGCGTGCATGGCGCCGAGAGCCATCTGATCATTCGCGGCCACGATCGCGGTGGGCAGAGCATCAGCGCTGAGCTGTGTGATGGCGTCGTAAGCCGATTGGGCGGACCAGTCGCCCTCCAGAATTCCGAGCGACACTGCGCCGGCACCTTGAACGGCGCGTTCGTACGAGCGTCGTCGATTGCGAGCAGCCGACCAGGCAACGGGGCCCGAAAGGTGAAGGAATTGGCGATGTCCGAGGGTGGCGAGGTGGTTAACGGCGAGGGAGATGGCCTCCCAACCTCCGGTGTCCGAGGTGCGGTCGTCGGGTTCATCGCTTTCGCCCGCGAGGACGGCAGGGACTGCAAACGAGGTATCCGCGAACGCCGCGCGCATGTGATCGGTGGAGGACAGAGCGATCACTCCGGCCAGATCGTGCTGCAGCAACAGCTCGAGTGCTTGGTCGATCTCTCGCGCGTCCGCGACGTCGAGCGTGACGATATCGAGCAGGTACCCGGCGTCGCGGGCGGCGGCGCTGGCGCCTTGCAGAATGGTGGCGGGTCCGACCTGATTGATTTCGTGTGTGAGTGCGCCGATGCGGTGGGACTTGCCCGTAACGAGTGAACGTGCGGTGAGGTTGGGTTTGTACTCCAGCGTCTCCAGCGCCGCCTCGATGCGCGTCCGTGTCGCAGCCCGTAGGGCGAATCCGCGCATGAAGCGGCTGACGGACTGGTGCGACACCCCCGCCTCTCGGGCGATGTCATAGATGGTCCCAGCGCGTCGTGGCGCCGGCAACGACGTTGACATGTCGGACACGTTGCTCATCGTCTGCCCTCCTCGCGTCGCTGCTGGCACTTGCTATTTCTAGTTTTACCGATAACAATCACCTGCAGCCAAACTTTTATCGGTAACAGATAGGTTGCCGATGTCCTCGCAGTAACGACGGAGTGCCCCGCAGATGTCAGTGACGACCACCCCCATCGACGACCGTGTCTTGTTCGGCGTCGCGTACTACCCCGAGTACCACCAACGCGACCGGGTGGAACTGGATCTGGACCTGATGGTCCAAGCCGGCGTCACCGTGATCAGGGTGGGGGAGTCGGTGTGGTCCACGTGGGAGCCCCGCGACGGCGAGTTCGATCTCGAGTGGTTGGCCCCGGTGCTCGATGCCGCGCACGCTCGGGACATCCGCGTGATTCTCGGCACGCCGACGTACGCGGTTCCGCCGTGGCTGCAGACCGCGTACCCGGAGATCGCCGGCGAGCGGAAGACGGGAGAGCGGATTGCGTGGGGTGCTCGCCAAGAGGTGGATTACTCCCACCCGGCATTCCGGTTCCACGCGGAGCGTGTGATCCGTCAGGTCATCGCTCGCTATGCCTCTCACCCGGCCGTCATCGGGTACCAGGTGGACAACGAGCCGGGTCTGGAGTTGCTGCACAACCACGGCGTGTTCACCAAGTTTGTTCGCTCCCTCCGCGCCCGCTACGGCACCGTCGACACCTTGAACCGCGAGTGGGGGCTGACGTACTGGTCGCATCGTCTGGACAGCTGGGATGAGCTGTGGCGACCCGACGGGAACACCTTCCCGCAGTATGACCTGGCGTGGCGGCGGTACCAGGCCGAGGTCACCACCGAGTTCATCGCCTGGCAGGCGGGAATCGTCCGGGAGTACGCCACCGACACCCAATTCGTCACCACTTGCCTGCAGTACCCGCGCCGCGGGGTCGATGACCGCACGGTCTTCGAAGCATTAGACATCGGATCCGGCAACCCCTACTACGGCATGCAGGACCGGCTGGATGCGTCCCAGGAGCTGAGGCAGCTCAACTATTGGACGACCACGGGGGTGGCGGGGCTGTTCCGCCAAGCGGACCGGTTGTTCTCTTCGAAGCAGCAGCGGTACCTGATCACCGAGACCAACGCGCAGGCCATCGACGCCGCCGAAGCCAACCATCCCCCGTACCCGGGACAGTTGCGGCAGGCTGCGTTCGCTTTCATCTCCCGCGGCGCGGCGATGATCGAGTACTGGCACTGGCACACCCTTCCCTACGGTGCTGAGACGTACTGGGGTGGGGTTCTCCCACACAGCCTCATCCCGGGCCGGGTCTACGCCGAAGTCAGCGCCATCGGCGCACAGCTGGGCGCCCTCGGTACGTCACTGGCAGGGTACGAGCCGGACGCGGACGCGGTGGTGTTGTGGTCGAACCCCAGCCGGTACGCCCTGCAGTTCATGCCTCCTCTCGCGAAAGACGGTGTCGCGGATGAAGAGTCGTACGAGCACATCGTCGACGCGTTCTACCGCGGAGTGATCGACGCCGGCGGCCAGGCCCGCATCATGCACGTCGAACAGGCTCGCACTATCGGGGGCGCGGAACTCGCCCGCCGCTTCCCCGTCCTGATCGCTGCGGGGGTGTACATCACCACCGACGAGGACATCACGCTCTTGCGGGAGTACGCCGCGCACGGTGGACACCTCGTCCTCGGCCCGCGCACCGCGTACGCCGACGACGAAGCTCGCGTACGCGTCGCTGTCGCGCCTGCGGGACTGACGGAAGTTGCGGGCGTCACGTACGAGGAATTCTCCAACCTCGAGTTCCCCGTGCCGGTCACCGGAGCAGACGAGGGCGCCCCGCTGGCGGTAGGTGCACAAGCCACTCTCTGGGCAGACGGCCTGATTCCCACGACGGCGGATGTGACCGCCTCCTACGTCCATGCGCGTTTCCGAGATTTCGCCGCCGTCACCTCGCATCGCTTCGAGGACGGGCAGGTGACCACC
>JAAIGF010122851.1_pt1 | contig 35652 bp, 22 predicted proteins | sample 6487441 | NCBI WGS metagenome assembly JAAIGF01 (sample SAMN13974129, study PRJNA590717) | phyllosphere metagenome | biome: pepper field; feature: multiple bacterial spot infested pepper fields; material: pepper leaves; isolation source: leaves from pepper fields | host: Capsicum annuum ...
GACCAGGGCAGCATCACCGCCAACGGCGCGCAGCAGATCAGCGCCGGTACCCTGTCCAACCGTGGCGGCGCGCTCAACGCGGCCGGCACCGGCAACAGCGCCGTGCAGGTCAGTGGCAGCTTCGACAACAGTGGCGGTACGCTGGCCAGCAATGCAGCGGCGCTGCAGGTGCAGGCCGGTGCGCTGCTCAACCGTGATGGCACGATCAGCCACGCCGGCGATGCCGGGCTGCGTATTGAAACCGGCACGCTGGACGGGCAGAAGGGCCGCATCAGTACGGCAGGCCTGTTGCAGCTGCGTGCGGACGAGGTCGATCACCGCCAGGCGACGCTTGCTGCCGCGCAGATGCAGCTGCAGGCGCAGGCGGTGGACAACCGTGGCGGCAGCATCGTGGCCACTGGCACCGGGCCCAGCACGCTGACGGTGGACCATGCACTCAACAACGGTGAGGGCGGCGTGCTGGCCAGCAATGGCGATCTCTCGGTGCGCGCACGCACCCTGGACAACAGCGGGGGCACCGTGCAGCAGGCCGGCAGCGGCACGCTGGCCATCGAGGTGACCACGCTGGCGGGGCAGGATGGCACCCTGCTGAGCAACGGCGCGCTGCTGCTGGAAGGCCAGGACATCGACCTGGGCGGGGGCACCACCTCGGCCCGGCAGATCCGGATCGACAGCGAGCGCCTCAGTACCGCCGGCGGCGCACTCAGCGCCGTAGGCGAAGGCAGCCTGCAGCTCATCGCCCGTTCGCACCTGGACAACAGCGGCGGCAGCATCGCCGGCAACGGCGCAGTGGATATCGCGGCCGGGCGCATCTTCAACGACCACGGCAAGCTGATTGCCGCCGGTGAGCAGGCTTCGCGCATCCGTGCGCAGCAGCTGGACAACCGCAGCGGCACGATCTCCGGCAACGGGGACCTGCGCATCGACACCAGCACGCTCAATGGTGAAGGCGGCACACTCGCTGCCAGCGAAGCGCTGCTGCTGACCGCTGACGACGTGGACCTGCGCGACGGGGCGACCGGCGCGCGCCAGATCACGGTAGCGGCGGGCAGCCTGGACAACCGCGGCGGCGTGCTCAGTGCCACCGGCGCCCAGGCGCTGCAGCTGCACGTGCGCGAGGCGCTGCGCAACGACGGCGGCACGCTGGCGGCCAACGGAGCGCAGCACATCCAGGCCGGCGCCTTCTCCAACCGCGATGGCACGGTGAGCGCGGCGGGTACGGCGGCCAGCCACATCCGGGTGGACGGTGCGCTGGACAACAGCGAGGGCCTGATCGCCAGCAATGCCGCCACGCTGGAGATCAGCAGCGGCAGCCTGCGCAACGTGGCAGGCACGCTCAATCACGCGGGCACGCAGGGCTTGAGCCTGACCACCGGCGCGCTGGATGGCCGTGACGGGGTCATTGTCACCGCCGGCGCGCTGACCCTGCAGGCGGGCGAGGTCGACCATCGCGGCGGCACCGTGCAGGCGGTCCAGCTTGCCGTGGATGCGGCCGGCGTCGACAACCGCGGCGGCCAGCTGGTTGCGACCGGCAGCGGAGCCAACCGCATCACCGTGGCGCAGGCGCTGGACAATGGTGACGATGGCCTGATCGCCAGCAATGGCGACCTGCAGATCAGCGCGGAGCGCCTCGGCAATGCGGCTGGCAGCGTGCAGCAGGCAGGCACGGGCGCGCTGGTGATTGCCGCGCAGACGCTGGCAGGTGCCGCTGGCACCCTGATCAGCAACGGCAGCCTGACGCTGACCGGCGAGACCACCGACCTGCGCGATGCGGCGACCTCGGCGCACAAGATCGACATCACCACCGGCACGCTGACCACCGCCGGTGGCACGCTGGCCGCGACCGGCACCGACACCTTGACGCTGAAGGTGCGCGGTGCGCTGGACAACACGCGCGGCACCGTAGCCAGCAACGGCGCACTGGCGCTGCAGGCCGGCGCGGTGCGCAATGACGCTGGCACGCTGCAGGCCGCCGGTGCGGGTGGCAGCCAGCTGCAGGTACAGCAGGCGCTGAGCAACCGCGACGGCCGCATCCTGACCAGCGGAGCGCTTGCCGTGGACGCGGCCAGCATCAACAACCAGGGCGGCACGCTGCATGGTGCCGCCGACCTGGAGGTGTCGGTCGACGGACTGCTGGACAACAGCGCCGAAGGCCTGCTTGCCAGCGGCGGCGCGCTGCAGCTGCAGGCGAAAACGCTGGACAACCGCAGTGGTGGCATCGAACAGGCCGGCGCAGGCGAGCTGCGGATCGAGGTGGACACGCTCGACGGGGCCAAGGGACGCATCATCAGCAATGGCGCACTGGCCCTGCAGGGTGAGGCGCTGGATCTGAGTGGTGGAACCACGGCGGCAAGGCAGATCACCGTAGCGGCCGGCAGCCTGCAGAACGCAGGCGGCACACTCAGCGCCACCGGCGAGCAGGCCATGCGTCTGGACGTACGCGATGCGCTAGGCAACGACGGTGGCACCATCGCCGCCAACGGCAGCCAGCAGATCAATGCCGGTTCGCTGTCCAACGTGGCCGGTACGTTGAGCTCGGCCGGCAGTGCGGACAGCCGCATCGCCATCGCCGGGCGGCTCGACAATACACGTGGCACCGTGGCCAGCAACGGCACCGATCTCCATCTGCAGGCGGGTACCCTGGTCAACCAGGCCGGCCGCATCAACCATGCCGGTCAGGGCACGCTGGTGCTGGACAGTGGCGACCTGCACGGGCAGGACGGTGTCATCGCCAGCGCCGGTGCGCTCACCCTGCGCGCCGACCAGGTCGATCATCGTGGTGCGACGCTGAGCGCGGACCAGCTGGACATCGAGGTGGATGAGCTGGATAACCGCGCCGGCACCGTACTGGCCGCCGGCACCGATGCCACGCTGATCACCGTGACGAACACGCTGGACAACAGCGACGACGGCACGCTGGCCAGCAACGGGGATCTGCAGCTGCGCGCTGCGACCCTGAACAACATCGATGGCACTGTGCAGCAGGCCGGGACCGGGCGCCTGGCCATCGACGCGACGACCTTGAACGGCAAGGGCGGCACGCTGGTCAGCAATGGCGCGCTGGAACTGCGTGGCGCGCTTGCCGATCTGCGCGATGCTACGACCTCGGCGCAGCGCATCAGCATCCACGCCGATGCGTTGACCACCGCGGGGGGCCAACTGGTGGCCAGCGGCAATGACGTGCTGGACCTGCAGGTACAGGGCCGGCTGGACAACACCGGCGGCACCGTGGCCACCAATGGCACGGTGAACCTGAGCGCGCATGCGCTGATCAACAACCAGGGCACGCTGCAGGCGGCCGGCAACGGCAACAATTTGCTGCAGGTGACCCAGGCGCTGGAGAACCGGGATGGCCGCCTGCTGGTCAGCGGCAACACGCGCATCGACGCCGGCCATTTGGTCAACCAGGCCGGCACCCTGCAGGCCGGTGGCACCCTCACCCTGGACGTGGAGGGAGTGCTGGACAACAGCGCGCAGGGTGCCATCGCCAGCGGCGGCGACGCGCAGATCACGGCGACGACGCTCGACAACCAGTCCGGCAGCATCGAACACGCAGGCGAGGGCACACTGGCCATCGCGGTGAACGAACTGGACGGCGCCAAGGGCCGCATCGTCGGCAATGGTGCGCTCACGCTGCAAGGCGACCGCCTGGACCTGTCCGGCGGCACCACCGGTGCGCGCGCCGTCAACGTGCGCGCAGGCAGCCTGGACAACAGCGCGGGCATGCTGAGCGCTACCGGCACCGGGCCGATGGTGCTGCAGGTGCAGGGCACGCTGCGCAATGACGGCGGCACCATCGCCGCCAACGGCGCCCAGCAGATCACGGCCGGCACGCTGTCCAACATCGACGGCACGCTCAGTTCAGCGGGTACCGGCGTCACCCGCATCGAGGTTGACGGGCGCTTCGACAACACCGACGGCGTGGTGGCCAGCAATGGCAGCAGCCTGCACATCGACGCGCGCGAGCTGGTCAACCAGGACGGCACGCTCAGCCACGGCGGCGACGGGCTGCTGGCTCTGCAGGTGGACACGCTGGACGGCGCCGGCGGCACCATCGCCAGTGCCGGCCAGCTGACGCTTGAGGCGGGCAGCGTGGACCATCGCGGTGCGACGCTCAATGCAGAGCAGTTCACCGTCACCGCGGCCAGCTTCAACAACCAGGGCGGCACGGTACTGGCGACGGGCGGTCAGCCCAGCAGCCTGCAGGTGACCGGTGTGCTGGACAACGGGGCCGGCGGCACGCTGGCCAGCAATGCAGACCTGACGGTACGGGCCGATGTACTCGGCAATGCCGGCGGCACCGTGCAGCAGGCCGGTACCGGCACGCTGGATATCACCGCCCGGATGCTCAATGGGCAGGGCGGCAAGCTGCTCAGCAACGGCAGCCTGCAGTTGAGCGGTGAGCAGACCGACCTGCGCGATGCCACCACTGCCGCGCGCGAGGTCCGCATTGACACCGGCAATCTGACTACCGCAGGCGGCATGCTCAGCGCCAGTGGAACCGGGGTGCTGTCGCTGCAGGTGCGCGGGGTACTGGACAATACGGCGGGCACGCTGGCCGGCAACGGCACGCTGGACGTGCGTGCCGCGCAGCTGATCAACAACCAGGGCACCGTGCAGGCCGCTGGCACCGGCAGCAACCTGCTGCAGGCAGCGGCGGCGCTGGAGAACCGGGGCGGACGCATCCTGACCACCGGCGATGCCACTCTCAAGGCCGGCAGCCTGGACAACCGCGGTGGCGTCGTCCATGCCGATGGCAGTGCCACGCTCACCGTGGATGTGGACGGACTGCTGGACAACAGCGCGCAGGGCACGCTGTCGTCCGGTGGCGCAGCCGATATCAGCGCGCAGGCGCTGAACAACGAGAGCGGCACGCTGGCGGCGGGCAGCGCGTTGCAGCTGGATACCCAGGGGCAGCTGCGCAATGCGGCCGGTCTGATCCAGGCAGGCGGGCTGCTCCAGCTGAGCAGCGCGGGCGTGGACAACCAGGCCGGGCGGATCATCGCGGGCATGCTGGCCCTGGACACGCGCGCTGCCACGCTGGACAACCGCGCCGGCACCATCGCCAGCCTGGTCGGCGCAGCGGACCTGCGTACCGGCCAGCTCGACAACAGTGGCGGTCTGCTGCAGTCGGCGGGCAATCTGCGCATCGACACGGCAGGGCAGGCCCTGCGCAATACCTATTCCAACGGCAACGGCATCAACAGCGCAGGCACGCTGGACATCATCACCGGGGCGCTCGACAACCGCGGCGGCAGCGTTTTCGGCCAAGGCAACGTCACACTCCAGGCGGTCACCGTGGACAACGGCGCCGGTGGCAGCCTGAGCGGTGCCAGCAACCTGCTGCTGCGCGCGCAGCAGCTGGGCAATGTCGGCGGCGCGATCACCGTCGGCGGCAATGCGGACATCGCACTGCCCGGTTCGCTGGACAACCGCGGCGGGCTGGTGGCTGCCGGTGGCACGCTGGCCGTACAGGCCGACAGCATCGACAACCGTGACACCCGCACCGCCGCCGGTGGCCCGGCGCGCGGCCTGCAGGGCCAGCATGTACAGCTGGGCAGCAACCACCTCTACAACCAGAACGGGCAGGTGCTGGGCGATACAGTGAATCTGCAGATCAACGGTCACCTGGACAACAGCGGCGGCCAGGTATCCGCATCGAAGACCTCCGATGTGCGTGCTGACAGCATCGCCAATGCCGGTGGCGTGCTGGTGGCCGGGACGCACCAGATCGTGCGCACGCGCGAGATCACCGGCGGCGGCCAGCTGCTGTCGCAGGGCGACCTGACCCTCGAGCTGGGCCAGAGCCACACCAACACCGGCGAGCTGGCGGCCAATGGCACGCTGACCCTGGCCATCCAGGGCAACCTGGACAACCTGGGCAAGCTGCAGGGCGGCGGGGTGAACATCAGCGCAGGCAACATCAACAACGCGGCCGGCGCCGAGATCAGCAGCGTCGGCCTGACCCGGGTAGTGGCTGCCGGCGAGCTGAACAACCGCGGCCTGCTCGATGGCCAGGTCACCCATGTGGACGCGGGCACGCTGAACAACATCGGCACCGGCCGCATCTACGGCGACCACGTGGCGATCAATGCCGGCGCCCTCAACAACGTTGCCGAGACGGTGGGTGGCGTGCAGCGTTCGGCCACCATCGCTGCACGCCAGCGCCTGGATCTGGGTGCTGGCACGCTGACCAACAGTGGCAGGAGCCTGATCTTCAGCGACGGCGACGCACGCATCGGCGGTGCCCTCAGTGGGCTGACCGCCGTGGGCAATGCACAGCGCATCGACAACCTTGGCTCGACCATCGAGATTGCCGGCACCCTGGACATGGCCGCTCTGGCGGTCAACAACCTGCGCGTCAACTACGACCTGCGCGAGAACGTGGTGACCGTGCATGCGCCGGTGACGATGAACCAGCCGGCATGGTTCCAGAACCAGAACAACACCGGTGACCTGCGCACCACCTCCAACTACCAGCCTTACGAGATCTACTATCTCGACCCCAGTGCGATCATCGAGGATGGCGACTACATCACCCCGGACGGGCAGAAGATCCGCCGCGCGGTGGTCAAGCTCACCGCCAACACCAGTGCCTACTACTTCGGCCATGGCGGCCTGCACGGCGCGCGCGGTGAACGCGCGCGGCTGAACGTGGCCGAGGGCACGTTCACCATCTACTACGTTGGCCGCGCCGACAACCGCAACAACCCCGACCAGCTCGGCGCAGCGTCGGAAGATCCGTTCCGCGACCTGACCAGGCTGGCGCCGGGTGCACCGGCCTTCCGCTACGAGACCGACAACCTCACCTACAACAGTGCCTACGGCACCTGCACCACCAACTGCGTGCAGCTGATCACCTACCTGGACTACCACGATCCGGACACCACGCTGACCCACATGCACCGCGATGCCAACAACACCGCGGACAACGAGAAGTACCGCATCGCCAGGCGTACCACGGTGGAGGACGTGCTGGTCTCTGCCGGCGACAACGCGGTGATCAACAGCGGTGGCAACATGCGCATCACCACCGACGCGTTGACCAACCACCTGGCCAGCATCGGCTCCGGCGGCAACCTGGACATCGTCGGTCTGAACGTGGCCACGGCCACGCTGACCAACACCGCGCGTACCCTTGTGCGCAAGGACACGTACAGCAGCGCTGCCTACAGCTACCGTGGCCGCTACATCGACACCACCACCCGCGAGATCGTGCAGGAAGTGGGTGTCATCGGTTCGGGCATCAATGCCGCCGGCAGGCTGACCATCGACGTCGGCGAGCTGCGCAACGAAAACGTGGGTGCGGGCAGCCCGAACGTGAGCGGCGGCGCGCTGGCCGGCAACATCAACACCAACGGCCCCGGCGCAGGATCGGTCGGGCCGGGTGCAGGGGCGGTGCAGGGGCCCGGCCAGACCAGCGGCCAGGGCGCCGACGCGGTGAACGCACAGGGACCGGGCAGCGTCGGCGCGGCCCAGGGCCCGCAGGGGCAGGCCGTGCAGGGACCGGCCAGCCTGGCTGGCCAGGCGGCAACCGCCGCGCAGATGCAGGCGCCCGAGGTGGCCGGTGCTGCGCAGGACGGCAACGGCAGCGGCGTGCAGGCACCCGGACAGACGTCAGGCCAGCAGGCCGGCGCGGTACAGACGCAGGGGCCGGTGCAGGCCGGTGCAGCCGGGCAGGGGCCCAGCCCGGCGCAGGCGGTCAACGCAGGTCAGGCCGGTCAGGCCACGGCCAACGGTCCGGCCACGGTGCAGGGCGGCAGTGCGGCCGGCAGCGACGGCAACGCGGTGCTAGGCCGCCAGCAGGCCGTGGCCGCGTCCGGTGACGACCCGCATCTGGTGGTGACCACCGCGCCCAATACCGCCCCGCCCAGTGCCAGCCTCTTCAATGTTGACGCCAACCGCGGCAGCTACCTGGTCGAGACCGATCCGCGCTTTGCCAGCTACCGCGACTGGCTCAGCTCGGACTATCTGCTGCAGCGTGCCGGGTACGAGCCGTCGCAGACGCAGAAGCGTCTGGGTGATGGCTTCTATGAGCAGAAGCTGGTGCGTGAGCAGATCGGGCAGTTGACCGGCCGCCGCTTCCTCACCGGCCATGCCAGCGATGAAGACCAGTACCGCGCGCTGCTTGAAGCCGGTGCCACCGTGGCCAGCGAATGGGGCCTGACCCCGGGCGTGGCGCTGAGCGCCGAGCAGATGGCGCGGTTGACCAGCGACATCGTGTGGCTGGTGGAGCAGGACGTCACCCTGGCCGATGGCTCGGTCACCCGTGCGCTGGTGCCGCAGGTCTATCTGCGGGTGATGCCGGGTGACCTCGACAACAATGGCGCGCTGTTGTCCGGCGCCGACGTGGACATCTCGGTACGTGGCAACCTGGTCAACAGCGGCTCGATCGCGGGCCGCCAGCTGGTCAGTATCGACGCGGGCAACATCCGCAACCTTGCCGGTGCGCAGATCAGCGGCCAGCAGGTGGGGCTGCAGGCGCGCCAGGATATCGAGATCATCGGCAGCACGATCACCGCCACCGATGCGATCGGACTGAAGGCCGGCGGCAACATCACGGTGGCCTCGACCACGCATGAGAGCAGCAACGGCGGCCAGCGGGTGGCCCAGCAGACCACCACGCTGGACCGCGTGGCCGGCCTGTACGTGACCAACAAAAATGGCGCCGGTGTCCTCAGCGTCAACGCGGGCGGCGATGTGGAACTGCGTGCCGCGCAGCTGAGCAATGCCGGCGCGGAGGGGCTGACGGCGATCGTGGCCGGAGGCACCCTCAACCTCAGCTCGATTGCCGAGAAGAGCAGCACCGCGGTTGACTACGCCAGCGGCGGCACGCTGCGCCAGAGCCAGCTGACGCATGTGGGTACGACCATCGGCGGTGCGGGCGACGTGGTGCTCAAGGCCGGCGGAGACATCAACCTGGCAGCTGCCACGGTCTCGGCCGCCAACGCGCTGGTCGCGCAGGCCGGGCGCGATATCAACAGCATCGCCGTGGTGGACACCAGCAGCTACGACAGCAGCACGCGCACCCGCAACAACGCACGCGCGGTCAGCGCGAGCGAGGGCTGGGTGCTGGGCAACCAGCTCAGCGGTGGCGAAGGTGTGGCCCTGCAGGCCGGTCGAGACCTGACTCTGCAGGCCTCCACGGTGGACAGCAGTGCCGGCGGCGTGCTGCTGTCGGCAGGGCGCGACGTGGCGCTTACCACCGCGCAGCAGACCCACAACCTGATGGTGGACGAGTCCACCCGCAAGAAGAGCACGCTTTCCAGCACGCGCACCACCACCCATGATGAAAGTGCGGCGAGCTATGCCGTAGGCACCATCGTTGGCGGCAGGACAGTGGACATCATCGCTGCCAACAACGTCGGTATAAGCGGCTCCACCGTGCTGGCGGAAAAGGACCTGCGCATCGCGGCGGCCAACAACATCACCATCGAGTCGGCACAGGACACCTACAGCGAGGCCAGCAGCTTCAGCCAGAAGAAGTCCGGCATCACCGGCGGCTTTGCCAACGGCGTGGCCTCGGTGGGTTACAGCAGCTCGCGCAGCAACAGCCAGAACGCCAGCCAGTCCACCACCCAGGCAGCCTCAGCGGTGGGCTCGCTGGAAGGCAGCGTGCTGATCAATGCGGGCAACCAGCTGACCATTGCCGCCTCGGACGTGGCGGCAGGGCAGAACCTGACGCTGGCCGGCAAGGACATCAACCTGATTGCCCGCCAGGACACCCAGGACGCGCAGAGCAGCGCGTCGAGCAGATCCAGTGGCTTTTCGGTGGGTGTGACCTACGACCCGACCAAGGCCTACCGCAGCGCCCGCGACAACACCACCGGCGGCATGGCCGACAGCGGCTCGACCATGGGCGAGATCACCCGCACGGCCGAAGGCATGGCCTCAGGTCTGCGGGCGGCGACCACCTCGACGGTGATCACCGCCGGCAGCCAGCGTGCCAACAGCAGCCAGAGCTCCGCCACCAGCGATGCGCGGGTGGCCCAGCTGAGCGCCGGCGGCGACCTGGCTCTGGTGGCCAATGGCGGCTCCATCTACAGCCAGGGCGCACAGATGGCCGCCGAGGGCGATGCCCTGCTGCTGGCCACCAAGGACATCGTCTTCGATGTGGCCCACAACACCCAGAGCAGCGACAGCAGCAGCCGTGCGAAGGGCTGGGGCATGGCCAACAACACCAGCGGCCTGCCGTTCGGTACCAACAACGCGCGCAGCGAAGGCAGCGGCAGCAGCGATACCATCACCGGTACCCAGCTTTCAGTGGGGGGTGGGGTGCGCATGGCCACCAGCGAAGGTGACATCGCGCTGACCGCGGCCAACATCGTGGCCGAGAAGGATGTGAACATCCATGCGGCCGGTGACCTGACCATCCGCAGTGGCCAGGATACGGTGAGCAACACCAATACCTCGCGCAGCAAGGCGATTGGCACGGTACAGGTCTCCGATACCGAAAAGTTCTCCGGCTGGCACCGCCAGGAGCACGATGATGACAGTGCGCAGGTCTCGCAGGTAGCCAGCAATGTCGGCAGCCTGGGTGGCAACGTCAACCTGAGCGCGGGGGGCACCTACAGCCAGATCGCCAGCAACGTGGTGGCGGCCAATGACATCAACATCACCGCTGCGCAGATCGAGCTGCTGACCGCCGATGAGGTGGGCCATTCCTCGCAGCGCGATGATGACCTGAAGATCGGTGTGTTCGCACGGGTGAAGTCGCCCTTCATCGACCTGATCAACAACGTCGACGCGGCGCGCCAGTCTGATGGCCGGCTGCAGCAGATGCAGGGAATGGCTGCAGCTGCCAACGCATACCAGTCGGCCAGTGCGGTCGCCAACGCGATGGGTGCCGGTGGCAGCGGTGCACTGTTCAGCGCCGAGGCCGGCATCGGCTTCAAAACTGCCGACAGCAGCGCCGACAGCCGCAGTGTGGTATCGCAGGGTTCTACGCTGCAGGCCGGCGGCAACCTCAACCTGACCAGCACCAAGGGTGACATCCACGTGGTGCAGGGCAACCTGAGCGCGGGTAACACCCTCAGCCTGGACTCGGCCGGCGACATTCTGCTGGAAGCGGGCAGGGCAGAGCTGGCCGACCGCAGCAGGAGCAGCAACGCCGGCGCCGAGGTGGGCGTGGGCGTTTCCGTGGGCGCGCAGACCGGCGTCTATGTGTATGCCGAAGCGAGTGTTGGCAGCAGCAGGTCCAATGCCGAAAGCACCACCTGGCAGAACACCACGCTCAGTGGCCAGAACATCTCACTGCGCGCCGAGGGAGATACCACCCTGCGCGGCGCCACGGCCACCGCTGACCGTATCTACGTGAAAACCGGCGGAACACTGACCATCGAGTCGCTGCAGGATGTAGCCGAGAGCATGGCCAGCAACAGCCAGGTAGGCGGCCGCGTGCAGGTCTCGTTCGGCACCGCATGGAACGCCGATGGATACGCAAGCGCCGGCAAGAGCAACGGAAGCTACCAGGGCGTAGGCCAGCAGAGCGGGCTGTTCGCCGGTGACGGTGGGTACCACGTGGACGCGGGGCACGTGAATCTGGTCGGCGGTGCGATTGCCAGCACCAACGCCAGCAACAGCCAACTGAGCGCGCAGACGCTGACTTTCAGCGACCTGCAGAACCAGATGCAGCACAGCACCAGTTCGGGCAGCATCAGCGGCGGCTACGGCGGCAGCGCCAGCAGCTGGGCACCAACCACGGAGGGCGCCACGCCCAACTTCGGTGGCGGCGTGCCGATGAACCAGAAGGGCGGGGACAGCAGCACGACCTATGCCACGCTGACCGAGGGCAACATCGTCATCGGCGGCAAGCAGGTGAGCGCCGCCGAGCTGGGCGTGAATACCGACGCTGCCGCCGCGCATCGCGCGCTTGATGCGATGCCCAACGCAGAGCTGCAGCTTGCCAACCAGCAGGCCATGGCCAATGCCATGGGCACGGTGATGGCCACCAGCAAGCAGATTGCCGGTGATATCGGCAACCAGGCCATGCGGGATCTGGAGAACACCTACCTCAGAACGTTGAGCGAGGACGAGCAAAAGCGCTTCAATGCGCAGGATGCGCAGACGCGTGCTGGAGAGCTGTCGACCAAGCTTCCGGCCAGCTACCGCTTTGCTGTGGGACAGCAGGAGAAGTGGGGTATTGGCAGCGAGAACGGTCGCGCTCTGGAGGCCGTGACCACCTTGCTGGTGGGTGCTGTTTCAGGACAGGGCGGAGGTCAGGTGGCAGCCAATGCGCTGGCTCCGTATGCGGCCAACCTGATTGGTGACCGCTTTGACACCCAACATGGCAGCGACCCCAACGCAGCCGCGCAGTTGCTCTCGCACGCTCTACTGGGCGCGCTGTTGGCCGAAGTCAACGGAGGCAATGCGGCTGGTGGCGCAGCTGCGGCGGCTGGCGGTGAACTGGCTGCGAAGCTGTTGACCCAGACGCTCTACCCAGACAGCAATGGCGAGCTGGATGCCGGCCAGAAGCAGACCATCCTGGCTTTGTCACAGGCGGTGGGGGCACTGGCAGGTAGCTCGGTCGGCGAGGGCATGGCTGGGGTGGCGATGGCCTCGAGCCTCGCAAAGAATTCCATCGAGAACAACTACCTGAGCCACAGCGAGCGCATGGAGTATCTCGATGCTCTGCTTGGTTGTGCCGAGTCGGGGACCAACTGTGATGTAAAGGAGGAGTTGCAGGCACTCTCCGAAGCCCGCGACAACGCCTTGATCATGGCGTGCCAGATACCAGGAAGTGCCCTGTGCAACGAGCAGCGTGCGCTCGCAATGCAAGCGCAGGATTCCCAGAACTCGCATATCTGGGGCAGTGAATATGACGATTGGATCCAGGCAAACGGCGACCGTGTGCTGGCTGCGAGCAAGAAGCCTGGCGCCGGCTTTGACTTGGCGCTGATCGATATCCATACCTCGCCTGATGATCTTCAGCGCAAGCTCTACTGCTCACTGGTGGGGGAGTGCAGCAGTAATACGGTGAACCTGCTGCGTGAGGCGGGCTACAACGCGGAAGCGGACTGGCTGCAGAAGAAGAACTGGACGATCGGCACCGTGGGTACCATTGCTGGATTGTGGGACGGACTGTATGGGATGGGCAATGGCTTGGTCAGCTTGCTGCCGGCCAACCAACTGCTCAATGCCAAGGCATCGCTTAGCCAAGCCTGGGCTGATTTCAGCTACCTGCGCGACAACGGTACCGCCGCCTTCCTTGACAGGCAGGGCGGTCAGATAAGCAAAGGAATAAACAACTACATGGATGGCGTGGGCGGTCTCCTGTACTACTCAACAGGTGGGCGCAATAACTGGAGCTTCCACGATGTGGATAAGGTGGCAACGGTTGGGGGGCAGCTGACCTTTGACATTGGCTCTGCTGTGGTCGCTCCAGAAGGGCTTCTGCTGAAGGGCGGTGGTAACGCTGCCAAGCTGGAGCGTGTGATTGCAGATTCGCTTGATCATGTGCCCAAGGCAATTCCGCTCACTGATGGCAATGCTTTCTCCGTGATCGATCAGTTCCGCAGGCACAAGGGTGGAATGGAAGAGCTCGGGGATCACATTCCATTCATGGGCGATAACATGGGAACAGTCGCCGTTGTCGAAGTTGATGGCCGTAAGATTTTTGGCGTAAATTCGTCCGCCCTTGTGAACGATGTTGACAAGGATCTGGGCCGCATGTGGCGAGACCGCCTTGGTTTCAACGCTGGTGAGGGTCAGGTTGTCTTCCACGCGGAAGCTCATTCGCTGATGCGTGCTTATGACAAAACAGGTGGAGTGTTGCCAGCTGAGATGACGCTATACGTTGACCGAACCACATGCGGGAACTGCAAACGATATTTGCCAGAGATAATGAGCGAGATGGGCGTGGATACCTTGAACATCGTCATGAAAAACGGGCAACGCGTAACCATCAAGTCCAGGCCAAGAGGTGCGTAATGGGTGTTTCAAATTTGAGTTTCAGCTTCCTTGACATGGATTCCGGCAAGGCATCTGATCTGCCCCGGATCGAGAGTGCTTTCATCGCGTACACACCTGAGCAGTGGCGCGAGGGGGCTGGAGATGGAATGTTCACCTGCACGGACGATGAGAAGGGTGTCTCTGATCTGTACCTCATTGATGATGGCAAGGGACAGGTGTCGGTTCGCTACAACCATCGGAACAACGGTGAACGCAGAGGTGTGGAGTTCTACTCTGTAGGTGATCGGAGCAGCATTGACACCATTGTGGATGTTGGTGAGGACCAGTTTGTTCCAAAAGGCTCGTTGATCGATCCCAGCTTGGCTTGGAAGGTGCTCAATGAGTTTGTGTCCTCGCCATACGAGACACCGAAGAGTGTCGAATGGATTCCTTCCCAGGACGTGAGCTGGCCTGAGGACTGGTAGGAGATGCCATCAGCAGGGCTGCGGATGTGACCCACCCCCCAGGAAACTGGGCCAACGTAAAGTAGAGACTTTGCCCTGCATGGGTCCCGTGAATCACGAGGAATCAGGCGATGAAGAAGTCCCGTTTTACCGAGGAGCAGATTGCGTACGCGCTCAAGCAGGTCGAGCTGGGAATGGCGGTGGGCGAGGTGTTTCGCAAGATGGGCATTGCGGAAGCGACGTTCTACGTGTGGCGCAAGAAGTACGGCGGGCTGGGGCCATCCGAGCTCAAGCGCCTGCGGGTGCTGGAAGAAGAAAATCGCAAGCTCAAGCAGCTGGTAGCCGATCTGAGTCTGGACAAGGCGATGCTCCAGGAGGTGGTCACAAAAAAGCTCTGAGGGCACCCGAAAAGCGCAGTTGGGTTGCCCGGTTGAGAGAGCGCTTTGGTGTGAGCGAACGGCGTGCATTGCGGATGGTGGCGATGTCACGCTCAGCGTTTTCGTACAAGGCCAAGGCGCGCGACTGTAGCGCCATCCGCTTGCGGATGCGCGAGATCGCGCAGACGCGCGTCCACTATGGTTGCGAGCGGGTGCTGGTGATGCTGCGCCGGGAAGGGTGTCGCGACAACCACAAGCGCGTGCATCGCATCTACAAGGAGGAAGGCCTGTCTTTAAGGCATTGTCGCCCGCGACGTAGCCGGAGCAGCCGTCGCCGGCAACCGATCAAGGCGGCCACAGCGCCCAACACGCTGTGGGGCATGGACTTCGTTAGTGACGCGTTGTTCGACGGCCGTCGCTTCCGGCTGCTGCCGGTACTGGATCATTTCACGCACGAGTGTCTGGATATCGTCGTCGATCAGTTCCTGCGTGCTGACCACGTGGCTTAAGCAGTGACACGCTTGGTTGTTCAACGCGGCAAGCCGGAAGCGATCAAGGTGGATAGCGGCAGTGAATTTGCTGGCAAGGTGATGGACCGTTGGCATAAGAGGCTGGCGTTGAGCTGGATTTTTCCCGCCGTGGCACACCAACGGACAACGCGATGGTGGAAAGCTTCAACGGCCGGCTGCGGCAGGAGTGTCTGAACGAACATTGGTTCTTGTCGTTGGCCGATGCGCGGAGCAAAATCGAAGCGTGGCGGCGCTTCTATAACGAGGAGCGTCCCCACAGTGCACTGGCATGGAAAACCCCTGCGGAATTCGCCCGAGAACACGGGTCCCAAGCGAATTCCTAGGTGCCGAAGAAGGTCGGAATCTCTACCGGCTGATGGCCCTGCTATCGGGGGTGGGTCAAACCCCGGGCTTTATCAGTAACGACTGGTACGGCCAGCGGGGGCAGGTCAGTGTGTCTTTTGGCATCATAGATGCGAGAGGTCGGTTCGTGCCACGTCCTGATCTGGCAACGAAAATCATCGGCAAATGAGCGAGCACTTGTATGTCGGAGAAATTGGGATGTTGAGACGAGACCCGGGATTCCCTCTGTCTTACTGGAATGATCGATGTGCCTACCTGGAAGGACGAATTGCAACCCAGTGGAATATCGCCAAGGGCGACGATGTTGATCGCGGGTACCTGCCCCAGTATGTCTTCGACATCGCGGTAAAGCATCTGTCTTTGATGCTGTTGAAGTACTCGCGCGGCGATGAAAAGGAGCAGATCCTCCCGTTGCTGGCCGGTCTTATCGATGCTTGGGAGCAGGCAAACCTGCTTGGTGAGACGGTCTGGACCGACGAGGAAAGGCGCCTTCGCAACGCGTGGCGGGAGAGTCTGGACGCCTACAACAATGCCTTCAATATCGTCGGCTTTGCGTTGCTTCTTGGTGCGACGGATGACCAATGGCGCCGGCTGCTACGGCTGGTTGGCAATGAAGGCGAAGATGCTCTGTTGGACAGAGTAATCGCCTCACGCCAGCCTGGAAGGAGAATTGGTGGGCACCTATGCCACCCGCAAGCGTACATGTCTTTGCTGGCGGTCACCATGGCAGAGGAAACGGCCCGATCTGAAGGCCTCGCATCGTACGTAGATGGCTGGTTTGCCAGCCTTGAGAATGCCGGACTTTCCACACTGCCTCGCAGCTTCCGTACGCCGTGGTGGTGGACAGCATGCAAAGACCCGACGTTGGCGGCCAAGGGAGCCTATCTCGGCTGCTGGTGCGTGGAAGCTGCTGCGGTGGCCAAGGTGTTCGCCATCGACGATCGCGCAGTGCTGGCGCATCCGCACTATCCGGGTGACCTCATCGAGGACGGGCGCAGTCCCCGCTATCCTGACGTAGAAGTGCCTGTCGTTTCCGGGCAGCGTCCAGGTCGCCTGGGATGGCTGATGAGGTGGGCAGGTCGGCTATGAGCGAAGCACGGGAACGCGTCAGTGGCAGGAGCCGAAAACATAAAGCTCATCCCATCGGTGACGAAGCATCCAAGTTGGCGCTGGAGACCGGTGATGGTTGATCTGAAGCGCGATCCGAAAGGCTCGATGGCGTACTGGAACACGTGGACCGAGTTCTCGGAGTCCACGATAGAGGCCATGTGGCGTCAGGTGCGCGATGGCATCGAGAACGAGGCGTACAAGCCCCAGTTCCTGTTCGACATTGCCCGGCGTCATGCCGATCTGATGCTGTACCGCTACTCACGCGGGGATGCCGTGCACTCCCTCACCAGCAGCTTTGAGGGCCTTCTGGATGCATGGGAGGCTTCGGATCAGCTCGGCGCAACGGTGTGGGACGAGGAGACGTTTGCGCTCCGTCGCTCCTGGTCAAAGAACATCGACTTCTACAACCTCTGCTTCCGGTTGATCGGCCTGGCCACGCTGCTCGACATTCCCGAGGTACAGTGGAAGCGGCTGCTGGCGTTGATTGCCAACGAGGGCGAGGATGTCATTCTCGACACGGTGATAGCTCACCGTAGCCCGGAGCGCGGCATCGGCTCACGCGTCTGCTTCCCCAAGGCATACGGCTCGCTTCATAAGGTGCTGCGGGCCGAGCCGGCGGAGCGGCCAATGCTGCTTCAGAAATTCCTGGAAGTCTGGTTCAACGGGCTTGAGCTGGCGGGCCCGGCTGAGATGGATCGTGCTTACAGGACGCCGTACTGGTGGAAGTCATGCGCCGACGAAGCGCATGGCATGAAAGGCGGGTACTTTGGTTGCTGGTGTGTAGAGGCTGCGGTCGTGGCCAAAGTACTGGCGATTGATGACCTCGCCTGTTTGCCGCACCCCCACTATCCCGGTGACTTGCTGATCGACGGACGCAGCCCACGGTATGAAGATGCAGCGTCACCCTTGGAGACAGTTGAAGCTTCTCCCGGTGGTGCTGAGACAAGGAGTTGGTTCGGTCGTTTGCTAGGCAAAGCATCCTCAAAGCGGCGGTAGGACAACCCAACGCAGCGCACGCTCGCGCCTGCAACGCCGCTCTGCTTAGAATCAGGCCATGACCCGATTCCGCCTGATTCCGCCTGCGCTGCTGGTGTGCGCCTTGGCCGCCTGCAGCAGCACACCGCCCGCGCCACGCAATCCGCTGGCGACATGGGTGCCTTCGCCCAACCACAATGCGCGCACGCCGGTGGTCATCGTGCTGCACCACACCGACCAGACCTCGGTGCGGCAGAGCCTGGCCACGCTGCGGGGTTCCAACAGCGGTGGCAAGGTCAGTGCGCATTACCTCATCGGTGCCGACGGCCACCGTTACCAGCTGGTGTCGGACGAGCGGCGCGCCTGGCATGCCGGGGCAGGGCGCTGGGGCACCATCAGTGACCTCAACTCGGCCTCGATCGGCATCGAGCTGGACAACGATGGCCGCAGCCCGTTCACCGAGGCCCAGATCGCATCGCTGATCGTGCTGCTGCGTGACCTGAGCGAGCGCCTGCGCATTCCGCCGCAGCAGGTCATCGCCCATGCCGACCTCGCGCCGGGCCGCAAGCAGGACCCCAGCCGTTTCTTCCCGTGGCAGCGGCTGGCCGAGGCCGGTTTCGGCGTCTGGCCGCGTGCGGCCGATGGCCTGCCGCCGCCGGGTTTTGATGCCTGGCAGGCATTGGCGCGGTTCGGCTACCCACTGGAAAACCGTGCCGCTGCGGCAGGCGCATTCCATCGCCGCTTCCGCGGCCGCGACGACCTGCCACCCGAGCTCGATGCGGAAGATGCGCGCATTCTGCACTCGCTGCTGCTGCAGATGCCGCTGTGAGCCGGGCAATGTGCGCAGGCAGCCACGCTATGATGCAGCGATGACCCAGTCGACGCGCTCCTTGAACCGCAGGCGCTGCAGCCTGCTTGCCCTGGTCCTGCTTGCCGGCTGCACCACCACGCCCGGCGCGAAGCAGGAGACTGTCGCACCGTCGGCGGGCGCCACCTACGTCGAGGCGGGCTGGTCGGCGCTGCCGCCGGTCAGCGATGCGGACCTGCAGGCCGGCTTTGCGGCCTGGCGCGCGGGCTGCGAGCGGCTGAAGAACGATGCCGCCTGGGCCGCGCCCTGCGCTGCGGCGACGACTGTGGGCACCACGCCGGCGCAGATCCGGCACTTTCTGCAGAACACGTTCGATGTGGTTGCACTGCGCTCGGCAGGCAACCGCGCGCAGGGACTGATCACCGGGTACTACGAACCGATCTATCCAGGCAGCCTGACCCGCACCGCGCAGGCCACCGTGCCGGTGTACGGCGTGCCCGACGATCTGGTGGTGGTGCAGCTGGACAGTGTGTATCCCGAGTTGAAGGGCAAGCGCCTGCGCGGGCGCCTGGACGGCAGGGTGCTCAAGCCTTATGACGATGCCGGCAGCATCGCCCGCAATGGCGCCCGCGCGCCGGTGCTGGCCTGGCTGACCGACCCGATGGACCTGCAGCTGCTGCAGATCCAGGGCTCGGGCCGCATCCGCCTGGATGATGGCACGCAGGTGCGCATGGCCTACGCCGAGCAGAACGGCCACCCGTACAAGGCGATCGGGCGCTGGCTGGTCGCGCAGGGCGAGCTGAAGCAGGACGAGGTCAGCATGGAGGCCATCCGCGCCTGGGCCAAGCGCCACCCGGCGCGCGTGCCCGAGATGCTGCGCAGCAACCCGAGCTATGTGTTCTTCGTGCGCAACCCGGACAGTCCCGAAGGGCCGCGCGGCTCGTTGAACGTGCCGCTCACCGCCGGCTACAGCGTGGCGGTGGATCGCAGCGTGGTGCCGCTGGGCAGTCTGCTGTGGCTGGACACCACGCGCCCGGACGGCACGGCGCTGGTGCGTCCGGTCGCCGCGCAGGACACCGGTGGTGCGATCACCGGGGAAGTGCGCGCCGACCTGTACTGGGGCACCGGCGATGCCGCTGGCGACCTGGCCGGCCACATGAAGCAGCAGGGGCGCCTGTGGATGCTGTGGCCGAAGGGTGCCGCGCTGCCGGGCCGCGTGCCCTGAGTCCCGCCGACCAGCCATCCCGCATCCCGCACGCTTTTGCACTACATTGGTGCAATGAGTGTCCCACCCGTACCCGCGCCGACCATTGATGCCCTGGGCACCCCGGTAGCCTGGTCCGACCTGCAGGGCCGCATCGTCGGCTGCAATCTGGCGTTCGCGCGCTGGATGGGCGTGAGCGTGCGCCGCCTGCTCGGCCAGCCGCTGGTTTCGCTGGAGGCACAGGGCGAGGCGCTTGCCCACTTTCTGGCCCGCGATGAGCGCGACAGCCTGCGGCTCAACCGGCTGGCACTGGCGATGCCGGGCGACGCGCCGCGCTTTGCCGAGGGCTGGATGAGCCGGCTCGATGAAGGTGGCTGGATGCTGGAAGCGCACCCGGTGGACGAGTTCCCCGGGCTGGACCCTACGCAGGCGCTGCCCAGTGCGCTCAGTGCGGCCCTGAAGGGCCTGGCCCATGAGCTGCGCAACCCGCTGGCCGGTCTCAAGGGCGCGGCGCAGCTGCTGGCCCGCCGCGCGGCGCAGCGCGATGCCGGTGAGCGCGAGCTGATCGAGCTGATCGGCTCGGAAATCGAGCGCCTCAACGGTCTGCTTGACCAGCTGCTGTCGCCGGCACCGGCCGCCCCGCATGCGCCGCTGAACATCCATGCGGCGCTTGAGCGTGTGCTGCGCCTGGCCGAGAGCGAGGCCGCATGGGCGGTGCGCCTGCAGCGCGACTACGACCCCAGCATTCCCGAGCTGCACGGCGATGCCGACCGGCTCAGCCAGGCGGTGTGGAACCTGGTGCGCAACGCCATGCAGGCCGGCGCTGGCAGCATCACCCTGCGCACGCGCGTGGAGCATGGCGTGCGCATCGCCGAGCGCCTGCACACGCTGGCCCTGCGGCTGGAGATCGTCGATGACGGCCGCGGCGTGCCCGAAGAGCTGGCCGAGCACCTGTTCCTGCCGTTGGTCAGTGGCCGCGCCGAAGGCACCGGCCTTGGCCTGGCGCTGGCCCAGCAGGTCGTGCGCGAACACCGGGGCACACTGACCTACCGCTCGCGTCCAGGGCATACCGTTTTTACCGTGCTGCTGCCGATCAGCAGCGCGCCAGCTGCCGGGGAGGCCGTGCATGGCACCGCTTGAGGGCCACCGCGTATGGGTGGTGGATGACGACCGCGGGGTGCGCTTTGTGCTGTGCACGGCGCTGCGCGAGGCCGGCTACCAGGTGGAGGGCTTTGACAGCGCTGCCGCTGCATTGGACGCACTCGCCGGGCAGGCGCCGCCGGCGCTGCTGTTCACCGATGTACGCATGCCCGGTGATGACGGGCTGGTGCTGCTGGACAAGCTGAAGGCCGCACACCCGCAGCTGCCGGTCATCGTGATGTCGGCCTATACCGATGTGGCCAGCACTGCCGGCGCGTTCCGCGGGGGGGCGCATGAGTTTCTCTCCAAGCCGTTCGATCTGGACGACGCGGTGGCTTTGGCCCAGCGCGCTCTGCCGGGTGTGGAAGCCGAGACGGTGGCGCCGGTGGATGAGAGCCGCCAGCCGGCGCCGGCCAGCGCGCCGCAGCTGGTGGGCGATACGCCGGCCATGCGTGCGCTGTTCCGCGCCATTGGCAAGCTGGCGCAGGCGCCGCTGGCGGTGCTGATCACCGGCGAAACCGGCACCGGCAAGGAGCTGGTGGCCAATGCGCTGCACCGCGAGTCACCGCGTGCGGCCGGTCCCTTCGTGGCGCTCAACACGGCTGCCATTCCGGCCGAGCTGCTGGAAAGCGAGCTGTTCGGCCATGAGGCCGGTGCGTTCACCGGCGCGCAGCGTCGCCACGTGGGCCGCTTCGAGCAGGCCCACGGCGGCACCCTGTTCCTCGATGAGATCGGCGACATGCCCCTGCCGCTGCAGACGCGGCTGCTGCGTGTGCTGGCCGAGGGTGAGTTCTTCCGGGTGGGTGGCCGCGAGCTGATCCACGTGGACGTGCGCGTGGTCGCCGCGACCCATCAGGATCTGGAAGGTCTGGTGGCGCAGGGCCGCTTCCGTGCCGACCTGCTGCATCGGCTGGATGTGGTGCGCCTGCAGCTGCCGGCGCTGCGCGAGCGCCGCGACGACGTGGGGCAGCTGGCCGCCACCTTCCTCGCTGCAGCCGCGCACCGGCTGGACACGCCGCCCAAGCGGCTCACCGCCGCCGCGTTGCAGGCCCTGCGCGAGCACGACTGGCCGGGCAATGTGCGTGAGCTGGAGAACGTGTGCTGGCGCATGGCCGCGCTTGCCGCCGCCGACACCATCGGAGCAGCGGATGTGGAGCTGGCACTCAGCCGCCGCAGCACCCAGGCACCGGCGGGCGCGGCCGGTGATGCGGCGCAGTGGGAAGCGCTGCTCGCGCGCTGGGCACGGCAGCGTCTGGCCGAGGGTGCCGAGGGCTTGCATGCGCAGGTGCGCGAACGGGTTGACCAGGCCCTGCTGGAAGCAGCGCTGCAGCTCACCCACGGACGCCGTGCCGAGGCGGCCGCGCGGCTCGGGCTGGGTCGCAATACGCTCACCCGCAAGCTGGGGCCCGGCCGTCGCCGCAGCCCCTCCTGAGCCGTTCTGCCCGCGCACCTGCACGGCGGCTTGCCAACCTGTTGCCATGGCGTGGACAGTGCGCCACGTACCGTCATCTGCAAGGAGATCCTGATGTCATCGACCCGCTACCTGCTGCCGCTGTCTGCCGCGATGCTGCTGGGCGCCTGTGCGTCCGCGCCGACGCCGGCCCCTGCGCCGCCTGTCGTGGCTGCAGCAAGCACGGCACAGATGGCCGAGGCCAACCTGGCACCGGCTTCGGCCAGCATCGTCAGCGGTCGCCTGGCGCTGGTGCCCGAAGCCGGCGGCGTGCATATCACCGGGATGATCGGGGGGCTGCAGCCGCTGCAGCAGCCGGCCTTCCATGTGCATGAGCGCGGCGACTGCAGCGCGGTGGATGCCAGCAGTGCCGGCAATCATTTCAACCCGACGCAGCAGCCGCACGGTGCGCCGGGCAGTGCAGTCCGCCATCTGGGTGACATGCCGAACCTGCGCGCCGACGCGCGGGGGCGCGCGAACGTGGACGTGCACCTGCCGGGCGTCACGCTCGGCGGCGGCGCGGCCAATGACATCGCCGGACGCGCGCTGATCGTGCACGCGCAGCCGGACGACTACCGTAGTCAACCTGCCGGCAATGCCGGCGTCCGCATCGCCTGCGGCATCATCCGCGTCACGCGCTGATGTCCGGTTTCCGGGCAATGCCTTCCCCTTGCAAGGAGAACCACCCATGCGTCTGATCCATACCTCGCTGTTTGCCGCGATCACCGCGCTCGGCCTGTCGGCCTGCGGCCAGCAGCCGGCTGCACCAGAAACCGCCGCTGCACCGGACGCCCCGGCCAGCACCGCACAGGCCACCCCGGCGGCCGACGCTGCCGCTGCTACTGCCGACACCGCGCCTGCAGCCGTAGCCGAACTGGCACCCACCGCCGGCAATGAAACCAAGGGCACGATCCGCTTCAGCATGGTCGACGGGCGCATCCACGCGATGGGCCAGATCAGCGGCCTGAAGCCGAACAGCGAGCACGGTTTCCACATCCATGAGAAGGGTGACTGCAGCGCGCCGGACGGCACCAGCGCTGGCGGCCACTTCAATCCGGGCCAGAAGGACCATGGCAACATCACCGCCGACGTGCACCACGGCGGCGACATGCCCAACATCAAGGCCAACGCCGACGGCGTGGCGATGATCGACGGCCCGGTCTCGAGCAACGTCAACATGGGCAAGGGCGATGATTTCGACATCGTCGGCCGCGGGCTGATCGTGCACGCGGACCCGGACGACTACGTGACCCAGCCGACCGGCAATGCCGGTGCGCGGCTGGCCTGCGCGGTGATCAGCAAGGCGCAGTAAGTGTTGTCACCGCCGGGCCATGCCCGGCGGTTTTCTGCCGCACCACATAGCCTGTGCGCGCCTTCGCGCGGTGAGCCGACCATGGGGTCGGCTCTACGGGTCGGCGTTGAACGGGCTCAGCGCGCCAGCAAGGCGCGGGTGTCCTGGCCGGCCTCGCAGTGCACGTACAGCACGGCGATGCCGTGCGCTTCCAGCACGGCGGCCATCTGCCGCTGGCGCATCAGGAACTGTTCGTAGATGCCGTGCAGGCGGTCGCAGTCATCCTTGCCGTGGCTGTAGTGCGCGCACCAACCGGCCGGGTCGAACAGCGCCATGCGCACTTCACCCTGGTGATAATGCAGCAGTGGTTCGGGGCTGGCATCGAGCCACTCATCCTGGTCCTGGGCAAACAGCGCGGTCTCGATCAGCGGCCACAGTACCGCCAGGCCCTGGTTGTCGTACTGCATCGACATCATCGCGGCCAGGTCGTTGACCGTGAAATAGCGGGCGTGCTCGACGCGCGCGCCAAAGCTGTTCTGCGCCATCAGCGCGGTATCGGCATGGGCCATACCGTTGGCCAGCAGGGTGTCTTCCAGTGCATCGGCCACCGCAGCCGTGGTGGCCAGCTCGGTGCCGGTCAACAGGAACGGCACCACGCGCAGGCCACCGCCCGCCAGCGAAGCGTCGGCCTGGAACGGCAGCGGCACATCGCCGTTGGCATCGGCACCGAAGGCCAGCACGCGCGGACCCTGGTTGCGGCCCGGAGCACGTGCCTGCAGTTCTTCCAGACGGCGATGCACCGGCCAGCCGGGACGCAGCACCTCAGCCGGATCGAAATGGGCAGCGGCGAACACCAGGTCCAGTTCACTGGCCTGCGGCACCAGCTTGGCCAGGTCGCGGCCAACGCGTTCGGCCAGTTCACCGGCTTGTTCGGCCGTCAGCGCCGCCTGTGCAGGGGCCTGGCCGTCGGCCAGTTCCAGGGCCAGCAGGCCAAGCGCGTTCATGCCGGGGTTGGGTTTGCTCATGGTTTCACGGTTGGCCCGTCACAGGGCGGCAGCTACACTTGGGTCCATTATGCCTGCTCTCCCGTGCAGGCCATGTTGCAGACCTTCGTCCACTGCCAGGAATGTCCATGCCCACTGCTCGCCCCGTCGCCATCCTTGGTGGTGTCCGCATTCCGTTCTGTCGCCAGAACACCGCTTACTCGGATGTTGGCAACCTGGGCATGTCGGTACGCACACTGGGGGCGCTGGTCGAGCGCTTCGGCCTGCACGGTCAGCAGCTGGGCGAAGTGGCAATGGGCGCGGTGATCAAGCACCCCAGCGACTGGAATCTCGGCCGAGAGGCGACGCTGTCCTCCGGCCTGTCGCCGCTGACGCCGGGCATCACCCTGCAGCGCGCCTGCGGCACCTCGCTGGACAGCATCATCACGGTGGCCAACAAGATTTCGCTGGGGCAGATCGAGTCGGGCATCGGCGGCGGTTCGGACACCACCTCGGATGTGCCGATCGTCTACGGCAAGAAGCTGCGTGCGCGACTGCTGGCGGCCAATCGTGCGCGCAGCACCGGCGACAAGCTGCGTGCACTCACCCGCGGCTTCAAGCTCTCCGAGCTCAAGCCGGAGTTTCCCGGCGTGGCCGAACCGCGTACCGGCAAAAGCATGGGCCAGCACTGCGAGGACATGGCCAAGGAATGGAACATCTCGCGCGACTCGCAGGACGAGTGGGCGGTGTCCTCGCATCGCAAGCTGGCCGCTGCCTACGAGCGCGGTTTCTTCAAGGACCTGATCGCGCCGTTCCGTGGCGTGGAGCGCGACAACATCCTGCGTGCCGACACGTCGTTGGAAAAGCTGGCAACCTTGAAACCGGCCTTCGACAAGGCCTCGGGCCGCGGCACGCTGACTGCCGCCAACTCCACGCCGCTCACCGACGGCGCGTCCGCGGTGCTGCTGGCCAGTGAGGAATGGGCACGCGCGCACGGGCATGCGCCACAGGCGTACCTGCGCGATGCACACGTGGCGGCGGTGGATTTCGTCCATGGCGAGGGTCTGCTGATGGCGCCGACCATCGCCGTGCCGGAGATGCTCAAGCGCAACGGCCTGACCCTGCAGGAATTTGATATCTACGAGATCCACGAGGCGTTCGCTGCGCAGGTGCTGTGCACGCTGCGCGCGTGGGAGAGTGAGGACTACTGCCGCAACCGTCTTGGGCTGGACGGCGCGATGGGTCGCATCGACCCGGACAAAATCAACCCGCTGGGTTCATCGCTGGCCACCGGCCATCCGTTTGCGGCGACCGGCGCACGTGTGATTGCCACGGCGGCGAAGCAGCTGGCTGAACGCGGCGGTGGTCGCGCGCTGGTGTCGATCTGCACCGCCGGCGGCATGGGCGTGGTCGCCATCGTCGAGCGCTGAGTACCGCCTGCGGTAGGTGACGACCGTTGGTCGTCACGCTTTTCGCGGGAAAAGCAGCGGGGCAGAGCCCCGCTCTACAGGTGACGCCTGCGGTAGGTGACGACCGTTGGTCGTCACGCTTTACGCGGGAAAAGCAGCGGGGCAGAGCCGCGCTCTACAGGTGACGCCTGCGGTAGGTGACGACCGTTGGTCGTCACGCTTTTCGCGGGAAAAGCAGCGGGGCAGAGCCCCGCTCTACGTGCGCGGGAAGCCGTTCTCGTCGCGGATCTCGCCGGCGTCATACACCGGCGGCTGCACGGTGATCGGCTGCTCTTCCACCGTTGCCCGCGCCAGCGTCGGCTCGGGACGCACCAGCGCGACGCTGTCACGCCCATGGTGCACATGCAGCGCGTTGGCCAGGCTCTGTGCGGCCAGCGTGGTTTCGCCACGCTGCTGGTAGCTGGTGCCCAGCAGTTCCCATGCGGGTGCGCCGGCACCGGCGGCGATGGCTTCATGCAGCAGCGTTTCGGCGTCGTCGTGGCGACCCTGCGCCAGCTGCGCGCGCGCCAGCGCCAGCAGCAGGGCCGGGGAGTGCGGATTGTCACGGCGCCAGCGCACCAGGTTGGCCTCGCGGGTGGCCCAGCGCTCGCTGGGCAGATCGCCATAGGTCTGCGCCAGCGGCTCGCTCCAGCCCTGGTCGAGCGCCTGCTCCACGGCCTGCAGGGCCGGCTCGTCCCAGCCCAGCTCGGCGGCACGGTAGGCGTAGGCCATCAGCACCTCCGGGTCGTTGCGCAGGGCCTTGGGCGTTGCGTCCCACTGCGCGGCCAGCGCGTTGACGTCGGATGCTTCGGCCAGTGCGAACCAGGCCAGACGCTTCTCGGTCAGCACCAGCTCGTCGGCCGGCAGCACCTTGCTCTGGCGCAGCGCGCCGAGCTGGCCGAAGGCCTCCTGCGACCGGCCGGCCAGTTCCAGCGCCTGCCCACGCAGCCACAGGCCGCGCGGCGGCAGCGGCTGCACATTGGCAGCGTCCAGGGTGTTGATCGCATCCACCGGCAGGCCATCAGCCAGCTGCTGCTCGGCGCGCAGCAGGGCGGCGCCGGTGGCATCCACGGCCGCCATACGCTGCAGGTAGCCTTCGGCTACGCCGTTCTCACCGCGAGCGCGTGCGGCACGTGCAGCGCTGGCCAGCGCCACGCCGGTGACTTCCTCGTCCTGCGCCGCGCCATCGAACAGCTTCTCCGCGCGCTGCCAGTGACCGTGCTCGTAGGCCTGCATGCCCTCGATCAGGCGCGCCCGGCCCTGCTTGCGACGGTAGCGGCCCCACGCACGGAACGGCGCGGCGATCAGGCTCCACAGCAGCCACAGCACCAGCAGGCTGACCAGCACCAGCAGGGCCACCTGGGGCAGGTTGCTGCGATAGTCGGTGCCGCCATAGCGGAAAATCACCTCGCCATAGCGGCTCAGGTCGCTGGTGCCGAGGTACTGCGCGCCGACCACGCCCAGCGCCACGGCGAGCAACAGAACAACAAGGGATATCACCGTCTTCATCAAGGAGTCTCTCCATCACGCAGTGAACGCAGCTGTTGCAGGGTGCTGCCCAGCTCGGGGGCCGCAGGGCGCAGGGGCGCGCTGCGTAGTTGCTGGAGTTCAGCACGCTGGCTGCGCAGGGCTGGTGAATCCGGCCACAGCCTGCTCATCCAGCGTTCAATCTGCGCCACCGCCAGTGCCAGCGCGTCGCTGTCACCGCGCTCGATGGCGGCACGGGCGAGGGTGATCTCCACCATCAGGGCGTCGCGGCCGGAAACGCGCTGCGCATCGGTGAGCGGGCCATGCATGCGGCTGGGCGTGATCTCCACGAACGGGGCCAGCAGCACCTGCCACAGCGGACGCTTTGCCGGTGCCGGCTCGCTGCTGGCCTCGATCTGCAGCGGCAGGGTCTCCAGCGCACTGTTGAAGCGGTCCAGCCGCTGCAGCGCGTCGGCACGCGGGCCGTTGCCCAGTGCATCAAGCACGTTGCGCTCCTGGATGAGGGCCTGACGCAGGTTCAGGCCTTCGTTGTCGGGCAGGTCGGCCAGCGCAGCGGCGGCCAGCGCGTAAAGGCGACGCGCGCCCTCGACATCGCTGGCGCCGAGCAGACGCTGGCTGGCCTGGGTGAGCAGCAGCTCGGCTTCGTCGCGATGCAGGACGTGGCTGTGCTGGCGCGCGCTGTCAGCCAGCTTGGCCATGTTTTCTTCCAGCAGCGCGCTGCGCTGGCCAAGGCCGAGCACTTCGTCGCGCAGCACGCGGTTGGTGCTGGCGGTGTCCTGCAGGCGCTGTGCGGTGGCGCGCTGGTCGCGGCGCAGCGCCTCCACGCTGTCCTGCAGGCCCTGCAGCCGCACGGCCTCGGTTTCGGCCTGCTGCAGGTCGCGCTGCTGCAGCCGCTGCCATGCCTGCCAGCCCCAGCCACCAGCGGCCAGCAACAGCAGCATGGCCAGCAGGCCGATGACCCAGCGCAGCGGGCGGCGCGAGCGGGGCGGGGGTACAAGGTCGTCTTCGATCATCGGGGCATCCGTGTCAGCCCGGAACAGGGCCGGGCAACTGGCAGGGCGACAGCATCGTGCAGGCGATCAGCGGCGGCAAGCTGCCGTGCGCGCTGCTTCAGCTTCTGGCGAGGCGCGGCAGCAGCTGCCGGGCGGCGGCGGCCAGTTGCGCCGGCATCGGGCCCTCGGCCTGCGCGACGTGCGCCAAGCCCAGTGCCTGTGCCTGCTCGCACAGGCGCGCGCTGGCAGCCAGCACACCCATCCCGCCGCGCCAGCGTGACTGCCAGGGCGGCGGCAGCTGCTCCCAGACGCGTTGCAGGGCTTCACCGCTGCTGAGCGCCAGCAGCCACGGCTGCGGCGAATGCGACAGACGCGCCAGTGCGCGCGGCGGCAGGGTCAGCGGGGTGCGCTGGTAGACATTGGCGCGCACCAGCTGCGCGCCGCGCTGCTGCAGCGAAGCGGCAATCAGGCCGCGCCCTCCCGGCGCGGTGACCAGGCCGATCTGCCGGCCCTGCAGCTGCTGCAATGCAGGCAGGGCCAGCAGGCCCTCACTGTCCATCCGCGCCGGCGCCTGCGCGCCTTGCACCCCCGCACGCTGCAGCGCCCGCAGCGTGCCTTCGCCGACGGCGAGCCACTGTTGCGCATTGCAGGACGGCAGGCCGGGCAGCAAGGCCTGTGCGGCCACCACGGCCGCCGGGCTGGTGAATACAGTGGCGTGCGCGCGCAGGGCGGCGTGCAGGGTGGTGCGGGCGGCCTCGTCCGTGCATCGCTGCAGGCGCCAGGGCGCAAGCGCCACCGTGGCCACCGCCCCTGCAGCGGCCGCCGCCTGCCGCAGTGCCGCATGCTGGCCCTGCGGCCGCAGCGACACCAAGGTCCATCCACACGGTTTCGCATGTTTGTTCATTGCCTGCATTATGCGGGCCCGCGTTGTTGCTGGTGTTGTCATTGATGTCTGAGCAAACCGTTCCGTCCGCGCTTTCCATCCTGCAGCAGGTGCTGGACAGCATGCCGCCCGTGCGCGCCATGCAGATCCGCGTGCAGGACTACCAGGACGGGCAGCTGCGGCTGGCCGCGCCGCTGGCCGCCAATGTCAACGACAAGGGCAACGCCTTCGGTGGCAGCCTGGCCTCGGCGCTCACGCTGTCCGGCTGGGCGCTGGTGACGCTGCGGCTGAAACTGGCCGGGCACGAGGCCGAGGTCTATGTGGCCGACAGTCACCTGCGCTACCTGGCGCCGGTGTACGCCGACCTCGACGCCTGCGCCGAGGCCGCGCAGGAAGCCGACTGGGACACCTTCCTGGCCACCTTCGCGCAGCGCGGCAAGGCCCGCATCAGCGTGGTGGCTACCCAGCCCGGTACCGACGGCCGTGCCGCTGCCGAGCTGAGCGGGCGGTTTGTCGCCTTCGCCAAGCGGTAGGATGGCAGCCTGATGTCCTGGGGAACGTGCACATGCAACGCCTGATCCGCCTGCTGGCCCTGCTCATGCTGCTGCTGGTTACCGCCAATGCGCTGGCCGCCGGGCTGAGCCGCAAGCAGCGCCAGCAGCTTGAGGAGATCCAGACCGCCTACGGCGCCACGCTGCGCTGGGGAGGCGTGGAAGACGCGATGGGCTATATCGACCCCGAGGTGCGCCGCGAGAAGCCGCTGACCGCCTTCGAGCTCAACCGCTACGAGCAGATCCGCATCTCCGGTTACCGCGAGCGCAGTGCCAACCCACTGCCCGACGGCACCTGGGAGCGCCGCGTCGAGGTGGGCGTGATCAACGTCAACACCCAGGCCGAGCGGACCGTGGGCGTGGTGGAGCGCTGGCGCTGGGACAAGGAAGCCAAACGCTGGTGGCAGGTTTCCGGCCTGCCTGACCTCTGGCAGGGCATGTGACCCCCGAAGGTGGCCAGGGCCGCGCAGGCCCTGACCAGTGGCCCTGCGCGCCTGCGCGCCCTTGTGCGACAATCTGCGCCCGCTTAATCGACCCGTGACCTGAGTGAATTACGAAGAGTTGATGGCCTTTGCCGGCCGAAACCCGATGCTGTCCATCGCCCTGGTGGGCCTGACCGCAGCGATCATCGTCACCGAGATCCGCCGCCTGTTCCGTGGCTACACGTCGCTCAAGCCGGCGGGCCTGACCCAGCTGGTCAGCGCCGGTGACGCCGTGCTGGTGGACCTTTCGGCCAGTGGCGAGTACGAGAAGGGCCATATCGTCGGCAGCCGCAACGTGCAGCCGAGCCAGTTCAGCCCGACCCACAAGCTGGTGGCCAACGCGCAGAAGCGCCCGGTGGTGCTGGTCTGCCGTAACGGAAACGCCTCGGAAACCGCCGCCAAGGCGCTGAAGAAGGCCGGCTTCGAGCAGGTCTACGTGCTTGAGGGCGGCATTCCGGCGTGGCAGCAGGCCGAAATGCCCCTGGTCAAGGGTCGCAACTGACCCCAAGCGGTGGGGAAGGGGTTGTGCCAGCGCGCAGCCGCCCCCATCGCTGTTGAAGCAGCATCACGTCATATCGACATAAACGCGAACAGCACTATCTGGAGCACAGTAAATGTCCGAAGAAAACACCAACGGTGCAGTGGCACCCGTCGACGCCGCCACCGGTCCTTCCTTCACCGTAGAGAAGATCTACGTCAAGGACGTTTCCTTCGAGTCGCCCAATGCTCCGACCATCTTCAACGATGCCGTGCAGCCGGAACTGCAGCTCAACCTGAACCAGCAGGTCCAGCGTCTGGGCGAGAGCGCCTTTGAAGTGGTGCTGGCTGTGACCCTGACCTGCAAGGCCGGTGAGCGCACCGCCTATGTGGCCGAAGTGAAGCAGGCCGGTGTGTTCGGCCTGTCGGGCCTGGACCCGCAGTCGATCGACGTGCTGCTCGGCACCCAGTGCCCGAACATCCTGTTCCCGTACGTGCGCAGCCTGGTCAGCGACCTGATCCAGGCAGGCGGCTTCCCGCCGTTCTTCCTGCAGCCGATCAACTTCGAAGGCCTGTACGCAGAAACCCTGCGCCAGCGCCAGGAGCAGGGCGAAGGTACCTCGCTGGCTGACTCCGAACCGGCAGGCAACGCCTGATCGGCGCCGCCACGTCGCCGATGAGCAGCGCTACCGACAAGATCGCCGTGCTTGGCGCTGGTTCCTGGGGAACCGCGCTGGCCAGCCTGATTGCCCGGCACGGTCACCCGACCGTGCTGTGGGGCCGGGATGCGGTGGTGGTGGAAGCCATCGACCAGCGGCACGAGAACCCGCGTTACCTGCCGGGCATTGAACTGCCCGAAGCCCTGCGCGCCACCACCGACCTGGCCGACGCCGTGCGCGACGCCGCCTGGATCCTGGTGGTTACGCCCTCGCACGCGTTCGGCGAAACCGTGCGCGCGTTGGCACCGCTGCGCCCGGCCGATGCCGGCGTGGCCTGGGCCACCAAGGGCTTCGAGCCCGGCTCCGGGCGCTTCCTGCACGAAGTCGCACGCGAAGTGCTGGGCGAGGACGTTCCGCTGGCGGTGGTCACCGGCCCGTCGTTTGCCAAGGAAGTGACGCTCGGCCTGCCGACCGCGATCACCATCCACGGTGACGTACCGGAGTTTTCGCAGATCGTGGCCGATGCGATGCATGGCCCCGCCTTCCGCGCCTACACCGGCGACGACATGGTGGGGGCCGAGCTGGGCGGAGCGATGAAAAACGTGCTGGCGGTAGCCACCGGCGTTGCCGATGGCATGCAGCTGGGGCTCAACGCACGCGCAGGGCTGATCACCCGTGGCCTGAACGAAATGCTGCGGCTGGCCGCCGCGATCGGTGCCAAGCCGGAGACCCTGATGGGCCTTGCCGGGCTGGGCGACCTGGTGCTGACCTGCACCGGCGATCTCTCGCGCAACCGTCGCCTGGGTCTGGCGCTGGGCCGGGGCCAGAGTCTGCAGGACGCGATCCGCGAGATCGGTCAGGTGGTCGAATCGGTGCAGACGGCCGACGAAGTGATGCGCCAGGCCCGTCGCCACGGCATCGACCTGCCGATTTCCGACGGCGTGCGCCAGGTGCTGCATGGCGAGCAATCTCCGGAAGAAGGCCTGCGCGCCCTGCTGGGCCGCGAACAGAAACCCGAATATCCGGACACCCTGTTCAAGTAACCCGAAGAAACCCGGCCCCGCCGGGTTTCTTTTTGCCGGCCGCCCGGTAGGTGACGACCGTCGCTCGTCACGCACCTGCCTGCGGGTTGCCGGGCAGAGCCCGGCACTACGCGTGCGGCCACAGCGCGCATGCAGATGCTCCCGCATCAGCGTTCGGTAGAGCCGACCCTACGGTCGGCTCCGCGCGAAGCGCGGCCGGGTCGCCGGCATCTGACCGGAGGGCAGCCGACCATCGGGGCGGCGTTACCAGAGCAACAACGGGCTTCGCGCGCCGCAGGCAAAAAGAAGCCCGGCGCAGGCGCCGGGCTTCGGGTGGCGTGTGGGAGAGAGTCACACACCGGTCACGCACCAACAAACCACTGAATTACCAGGTGAAGCGCGGGCCCACGAACCACTCGCGGTCACCGGCCTTGGCCAGCTTCACTTCGCCACTGAGGCCCCAGTTCGGGTTGAACTTGGCGGTGGCGCCGACGCGGCCGTAGAACTCGCCGTCCGGATTGATGCCATGCTTCTTGCTGTAGTCCTCGTAACCGGCGAAGGCATAGCCTTCCAGGTTCGGGGTGAACGAGCTGCGCACGCCCACTTCGGTGGAGTAGCCGTTGAAGTCCAGGCCACGCTTCGGATCAAACTTCTGGTACGCCACGCGGGCCACCAGGTCGGTGGTCGGGGCGATGCCGTAGTTGTAGCCGACGCCCAGGCGCCACTGGTCAACGTCAGCCTTGGTGCGATCGGTTTCCTGGGCGCTGTAGTCACCGAAGATGTGGAAGTTCGGGTGCACAGCGACCGAGCCCTTTACCGCCCAGCCATCAGCGTCGCCACCCTTGGCGTCGGTGTTCACGTAACCGCCTTCCACATAGTTGTAGGACAGACCATCGGCAGCCGAAGCAGCGAACGGCATCACCGCAACCAGGCCCAGGGCAAGCAGGGAAGTCTTGTTCATCGGGACACACACCTTTCTTGATTATGGTTTCGCCGAAGGCCGCAGGGGAGAGAAACCGCGCCTCCAACGAGTGTTAATTATCCGTTCGTTGTTACAATCGGCACTGAATATAGAACTGACCAGTGCATAAATTGAACGCGCGTTCAGGGAACAATCGGCGCGCGGCTCACTTCGCTCTTGTCGATGTGCGTAGCGCCAGCCTGATCAACGCCCTGCACGTATCAGCGCACGAGCTGGCCAGCGGCTGTCATAGGCGTGGTCCTTCAAGGCTCGTTTTTCCATATTTCATAGTGTCTACAGCTTGCCGGGAGGGTGGCCGTTACTTCGCGTAACGATCTCTCGTCACTGTGGAAGCACTGTCATGAAATACTTCGGCAACTTGAAAGTTGCATCAAAACTGGCGCTGGGTTTCGGCGTGCTGCTGGCCCTGCTCATTGCCTCGTCATCGTTGGCCATCTATCAGTCCGGCCAGATCCAACGCCAGACTGATCTGCGGACGCGCAACAACCAGCAGGTCAAGCAGCTGTATGCGATGCGCAAGGTGAACTTCACCAACGAACGCATGCTCCGTGACGTGATCCTGAGCGGTTCGGGCAACCTGGCGTCGATGGTGGCCAACATCCAGGCCGGGCGTAGCGAGTATGCGAAGGCCAAGGCCGCACTGGACGCCATCCCCACCGATGCCGAAGGGCAGAGCGTGCGTGACCAGATAGAGGCGATGCGCGGGCCGGCCGTGGCAGTGCATGACCGCATCATCGAGCTGGTCAGGCGTGGCGATGGCGCTGGCGCCAAGGCGCTGCTCTTCGGTGAGGGGCAGGCTTCGATGACGGCCCGTGAAGAGGCAGTGGTGGAGGCCATCGCGCTGCAGGAAGAGCATAATGCCGCCAGTGCCGCTGCCGTCGAACATGCCCTGGCCTCCACGCGCACCGTGCTGATCAGCTTTGCGCTGCTGGCCGTGGCGATCGGCGTGTTGATGGCGTGGGCAATAACGCGCAGCCTGGTTGGACCGCTGCGCAAAGCAATGGACGTATCGCGCGCGATTGCCGACGGCCGCTTTGACGTGGTCAGCGGTGCCCGCAGCCGCGACGAAACCGGTCAGCTGCTGACCGGCATGGATGAGATGAGCAGCCGTCTGCGTGCATTCTCCACCGCGCAGCAGACCATGGCCCAGCGCCATGACGCCGGCGAGCTTGGCTACCGCATCGACGCCACGGCATTCCCGGGTGATTTCGGCAGGATCGCCGAGAACACCAACACGCTGGTCGGCAGCAGCGTTGCGCTGACCGAGCGCATCGTCGATGTCATGGGACGCTACGCGGTCGGCGACCTGTCGCAGGACATGGAAGCGCTGCCGGGTGACAAGGCCCGCTTCACCGAAGCGATGACCACCACCAAGCGCAACCTCGCCGCGATCAACCAGCAGATCCATCAGCTGGCTTCGGCCGCCGCGGCAGGTGATTTCAGCCAGCGCGGTGATGAGACCGCCTTCGACCACGACTTCCGGGGCATGGTCGAGCGGTTGAACATGATGATGCACGTCAGCGATGAAAACCTGCGCAAGCTTTCGGCACTGCTGAAGTCGATCGCCAGCGGCGACCTTACCGCGCGGATGGAAGGCGAGTACCAGGGCGTGTTTGCCAGCATGCGTGATGATGCCAACACCACGGTGGGTCAGCTGACCGGCATCATCGGCAGCATCCAGACCGCTGCAGGGAGCATCAGCACGGCGGCGGTGGAAATCGCCAGCGGCAACAACGATCTGTCACGGCGCACCGAGCAGCAGGCAGCCAACCTGGAAGAAACCGCTGCCTCGATGGAGGAGCTGACCTCCACCGTGCGCCAGAATGCCGAGCATGCACGCCAGGCCAACCAGCTCGCCATCGGCGCGGGCACCGTGGCCTCCGATGGCGGCAAGGTGGTGCAGGATGTCGTGGTGACGATGCGCGCCATCGAAACCTCGTCGAAGAAGATCGCCGACATCATCTCGGTCATCGACGGCATTGCCTTCCAGACCAACATCCTGGCACTGAACGCGGCAGTGGAAGCGGCACGTGCGGGCGATCAGGGCCGCGGTTTTGCGGTGGTCGCCAGCGAAGTGCGCACGCTGGCGCAGCGCTCGGCGGCC